>Ga0181612_167522_pt1 | contig 31275 bp, 13 predicted proteins | sample HoacroProtozoa21_FD_119630 | JGI IMG/M metagenome (GOLD analysis project Ga0181612, IMG submission 119630) | Hoatzin crop microbial communities from Cojedes, Venezuel. Combined Assembly of Gp0051906, Gp0051904, Gp0051908 | reverse complement strand
TTCAAGGCTAGGTTGGATGGAGCTCTGAGCAACCTGGTCTAGTGGAAGATGTTCCTGCTCATGGCAGGGGGGTTGGAACTAGATGATCTTTAAGGTCCCTTCCAACCCTTACCATTCTATGATTCTGTAAGACAGTCTTGCCTCTGTGTATTTTTCACAAGCTTGTAACACGCAGCTGTTTTTTCATCTGTAGTAATCAATGGCCAAATACTTTTTTTAAGCACTAAAAAGAAATCAATGGCCAAATTTCTATGGAAAAATATCTAGCCCACATTTATGTGACAGCAGAATATATTAAAAGACAGTATATTTGTGAAGTGAAACCACCACAGGCAAATTGTTCCTGGTCCAGCAGTTGACACAGCTTGCAGTCTAAGGGAAAGTTTTATGGTTTACATAAGTCCTTGCACAGTGGGGACTCACAAAGCAAATACCAACACAATTTTTTCTGAGAACCAATCTCTTTTCAGACCCTCAGCAACTCTTAAAAGCCATGGTCTCATTATCTTGTATACAGCAGGCTGCTTTCTTGCATGGCTTTATTTATTGATTTATTTATTTACTAAACAAAAGACTGTTTTGTGGTGCCAAGATGCTGGGAATTGTCCGGACTGCTGGGTTCTGCTGAAGCTGCATGACCTGTTCACAGACATTCATCTCCATTTCTGGCTGTTACAGCCAGTGATTGATAGTCAGTCCCTCCTCTCAAGCAGGCTATCACCCACAGATGAATGATCACAGCCAGGTCTACTTAACATACTCCAAGGTTACCTTGGCATCGAGACGAAACTTAAAGTCCCCAGAAGTCCAAAATAATCTCTGGCATCGGCTGTAGAGAAGAGTGACATTCTGCAAGTCTTCCCTGTAAGTGCATTGAAGAGGGCACTATGGGATATTGCTAGGACCCCTTTCTTTTGCAGCCAACAAAAAGAATCAATGTATGTATTCATTCCAGTCTTAGTGACATAATCTATAGCTCCTTCTAAGCAGGCTGCATTTCATATTTACAGCTAATGCATTCATAATGGAGCTATCAAACCTTTTATTGTTACTTTAATTTACTTTCACATCAGTTTGGCTAAAACCTGGGATTTTAACTCGCAGTGTCCATCCCTTCTTTTACCAAATTCCTTCCTGCTTCAGAATATTTTAACTTCCTATGCCTCTGAGTTGAAGCTAGTTAGACCTGCTGATCTGGCAAGTGAACATACTAGCACACTGCATTTCTACATACAGACAGAACATCTCATGCTATGTCAAATTCTTCAAGAGAGTGATCCTCACTCCCAGAGCTCTTGAGTTTCTGCAGTCACTCACAGCCCTTCCCAGGAATTAGCTTTCCTATCAGGAAACTTTTCACACTTTTTTTATGCTGGGGATGATATGCAGACTGCATTCCTTGATCTTCTCATCAGGATGCAACAGCTTCAAGCAGACCATTATCACAGGTGCTGATTTAAAACTTACAAGAGAGGCAATTATGATTTGCCTACACATCTGCACACTTATCTCTACGCTCATTTTAAGACTACTGATAATATTAGGCTGCTATGAATAGATTTTTCTCTACTTTATATGTACTTATGTTCAGCTATTTCAGATTAACTGGCAAACCACAAGAATCCCATTCATAGGTACAATATGGTCTTAGAAGATTCTCTTGGTGTTCACAACCCAGTATGCCTTCAGCAATATCTAAACAGATGAAGATTGCAAGGGTTACTTCAGAAACTGGGTAGCAAAGAGGGTCAGTGTGAAAAAACTGCTTCTTTCTGTTGACAACAGTCACTAGCAGACATCTAGCTTTCTGTACAGGTGCAGGAAGATCACACAGATCTGCACCCTGTTAGGTTAGATTGGTAAAACCCTTATCCTTCCTTAAACAGGGGAATCATTCTGGATCTCTCCCTCCATACTCTTCTGGAGAGGGAAAGATTTACCCTAGAGGAACCACTAGGCAACAGAAGTAACAACAGTAAATACTTTAACTGGAGTATGTTCATAAAAATATTTTTAGGCAAGTCATACCTTACAGAATGGTGTTGATATAAAATGTTAACTTTCACACACTGGGGAAAAATAAGGTGGGAAGGTGGGAAGAAAAATAGGATGGAACAACAACAACATCACACATACAAACCAGACCGATAAAATCCTGCTATTAAGTCGAGGTAGGTAGCAAGAATCATCGTTTTCATAATTTTCTGCCTGCTTTGCATTAATATTTGTATTTCTTGACTACCATGCACTTACTAACCACCCATATCTGAACAGCACATGCAAAGAACATGCAGGCCATTGCCTTCTCCAAGGATTGTCTCATAAATGAGTAGGTGAAGTGAGCATTCAAGGCTCACTAGAGGTTCTCTCATGTAAGGCTGTGAACAATAAGAAATTGACTGTAGTTTTAAGAGGTACACGCTTCATTGCTATGACAGATTCATTGTGAATGTTAATTATTCCCAACCTTCTAATAGAGCGTGTGTGTATGCAGCTGATCAGATGGGAGCTTGCTCTTCCACCATTCAGTTCACTTCCATGTATGCTAATTTCTAAAAATATTCTCTCATGTAAGCCATGTTCTTGCATGGATTTTGTTCTTGCAAATGTAGCATCCCATTTTTCCCAGGCCTGCTCTGATTTTTATCAAACTTGATAAAACAATCTTCAGACTAGTTTCAGACTAAGAATCAGGATAGTTTTACTTTTATTGACACTGTTGTTACTAAGCTAGACAATAAAAGGATAATGAGGGATAGTAGCACTGTGTTATTAAAATGATTTGATCTTCTCTACTTTTAAGCTTGGATTTTCCTGCAGAGGTCAAGATATGGACAAAAGACAAAATCATAGAAATAATATATTTTTAAAGACACTTGCTAATCTTTAATATCTTTCTCCATTCAGCCACCTACTAGAAAAATTTACAAATGAATATTCTCAGTTTCCTGAGTCAGGAGGCTGACAAGGAAATACAGGTCCTTGAATCTATGAGGTGCTGGTTCATATCCAGCCCAGAATTGCAAGAGTCAAAATTATCCCCATAGAAGCACTGTTCATACTAAATGAACTTTCTGAGGTAAAAAAATGCTTCCAGTAGGTAGAAATGCCATGCTCCTCATCACAACTGGCACCCTTTAATCCCTTTTAGATGAGACCTGATTAAAATTAAATCTGGAGATGTCCCCAGCTAGAAGATGAGACACGCTTCTGGAGATGCTTATTCTCTAGATCAATATAAAATTAGCAGTTTCTTGGCTTCTCATGGCTGAGTGTGTACTCTGCTTCTTCTAAAGTCAGTGATAAAGTATGTATTGACTACAACAGTGCAGAGCTAACTGGACTACTGCACTGTTCTTTAACAAATATCACTCATAGGTAATAAAATAACAAAGGGTAGTTTTACAGCTCAGACCTGGACTGGGAAATAGAAAGTCTAGATTAATCTCACAGCTCTACCTTAAAGTTCGTGTGTGAGTGGAAACAGAGTTATGCCATGCCTCTGTATCAGAGTTGCCAGATCAAAAATAGAGCAAAGAAGCCTTCCATTCCTTGACTTCTTGTCTTGGTCTAAATAGGATAAACAAGGTCTACCTCCATCTCATACCTTACTGAATACTGTATTAGCAGCAACATAGCATAATCATGAAGTGCTCTTGTATGCACTGAACGCCATGGGCCCCATGAGACCAATACCAAGTAAAGTGCTGTTTGAGCTTATGCTAAGAGGGTAGGTATCACACATATTGCTCTAAGAGCCATCTCATGCTGTACAGTTACACAGAAACTCCCAATTTAAACACCTATGAAGCAGAAGCAGCTGAACTGTGACAGCAGAAAACTTTGAACACACTGATGTAGTTTTCCAAGAAAACAACTCTAATATCTCCCCTCTACGCTGCGGCACTGATGTACTCTTTGTTAAAGATAAGACATCGTTCATCTATCTCTCCAAGTACAAATGTCTTACAAGTCAATTCTGTGGTTGATGCAAGCTGACAACAGGAGTTTATATATTGTGCAACAATAGTCACTGCCACTCACTCGAAGAGAAGATACTTCAAGGGTAGCCTGCTCCTATGCTACACAACTATTGCTTTGCCAAACAGAACAGACAACTTGCAGCAGTAACTTGCTTTAAGTCCCCCAGAGCATTAACTTCTATCTTGTGGCACATTTGAAGATTATTTGGTATCTTAGCCTGCAGTGGTCCAGCTAATTTAAACACAAACACACTCTGTGGAGAGCAGAGAGCCTGAAGGAGGTGGGAGGGGAAAGCAGGTGAGCTTTGAAGGAAGCACAGCCTGCTAATATCTACAAAAACTGAACAAGAAGTAGATAAAACTAAATTAGAGACCTATTTAAAAGAAATTCATGGATCTGCAAATGAAAATAAATTTAAGATAATCATTCTAATAGCAGAGTCTCTGATGAGCATTAATGCTTAAATTTTTCTTACATTTGATGAAGACATCTATTAATTATAAATATTTATACAAGGTAGAAGCTTGACAGGAATACTCTGCAGCTCTTCTTAAGGAAGTTGCTTCTGTTAATCAGCTATTTTAGTAGAAAATGCCCCTCCTCTTTACAACAAAGGCAAGACTGTACTTCAATAAATCTTATTTAGGGCCTGTGCTTTCTAAATATCCTCTGTGACTAGAATTGGATGAAGTAGGCTGTTTTCTACAGATGATATAATACACTTTCCTTCCCATTGTTTAGTCAGCTTGTACTGAAAATAAACCTTCATCTTATCCTCCCCCTCCCTTTTACCACCCTTTTGTTGTTAACCTTTTATCGAATTGTTGAACATCCAAGTACTAAAGCAGATGATCTGATATGTATGAATGTATTGTACAAATGAGGAGGACAAAGCTAAACACACATTCAATAGTAGGTATGAAAATATTACCAGAATTTGAGGCAGGGACAAACCAAGACCATGTGTCATTAATGAGACTATTCAAAGTAATTTTGAAGTTATGATTCTATTGTCCTGAGAAGGAAATGCTTAGCATTTGAAAAAAGAATTGCTAATCGTTATGCAGCTCTCTGGGGCACTAACTCTTTCAGGATTTTCCTCTTTGTTTCTTTCTTTCTTTTTTTAAATTCTTTTTCTGCCCTTGTCTTTTCTACACAAGCAATGATACGAAAACAGAGAGGATTAGAATTTGTCCCTGACATATTTCATTGTAATGTTGTTGGTTTTGTCTTTCTGCATTTATTAATTTCAATCTTATATGAGGTATCTGTTGGCTGTTGAGAATAAACCGACAGCAAGGTCACAAGTAGCTTTGTATTGTATGCTTTTCTTTTTAAGCCTGTTGGGAACTCACTGCCTTTCTATACAGGAATAAATGTCAGAAAGAAGGCCAACTACACTGTTTAACACGACTTATTGTGTGAATTGTGTATGAATCATGTAGAGTCCTCAAACAAAAGCTAAAGTCCTGTTGCTAATATTGTCATAATTAACTCAGGCTAGTGACAGCAGAAGTCTCAATTCATGATACCAGTAAAGTAGGCTATAGTTAAACTGATCTACCATAGCCATTGTTATGTTGCATGGAGAGAAACGAGCATTGCAAAAGGGCACTTTACAGAAATAAACAGGGAAGGTGATGTATGGATGTGACTTTCTGAAAGCTCTGATTAAAAGGCCTGGCTGTGGAGTCCATCATGCTTGGTAAGTCAAGGATGGGTGGCATAAAAGCAACAGTGATGAATGTGATAAATTGCTAAAAAAATGCAACAGGACAACAGCCTGGGAAAAGTGGCTTTAACTTCATGATTTCTTTTGATTATGCTTCTGCTATGATATAACACTGTGGCCGGCCATGTGGGAAGAACTAAATAAATTCTGTGAGCCCCCTCCCTTTTTTATCCAGCTGCAATGCAGGCAAAGGAGGGGACAAAGCTGAAAGGAACTCTGGAGTCAGGAACACTTTTTTTAAGAAAAGGGAATAAAACAAAATGCGTTTTAACACGACTTAATATAGATTATGTCTCATGAGAATGTCTAGTTCCCCACGCACTGGAAAAACTACAGCTGGGCTTTAATATGAGATTTGTTTCTGAACATTATTTCTCATTTCTTTGACACCGCAGCATATACATAAGACTACTGCACTTGCCTGGGAAATGGAACACAAACTTGCTGACCTCTTTGGGATGGGGAGGAAGAGGGATGCAAACAACCAAAATCCGAAAGCCTTTCTCACCTGGCACTAGGCCCTGCAGGCACTGACTGCCCCTTCCCAAAAAGCCATACCATTCCTATGAAAGAAGGGGTATTGCCCTCCAGATCCTGTCCTAAGTCTTGCTTATGCATTTTCATTGACTGTAGTCAAGTACGCAGGACCTTCCTCACCTTCTGAATTGTCCAGACAAAAATACTCTTTCTTACTTTCTTCTCTATAGCCCCCAGAATATTGAATTATTTTAATTTTAATTTTTTTAAAGATACATGCCATGCATATGTTCACAACATTTTGTCTGTGGCCAGCTCTATCTCTTTTTTTTTTCTCATTAGTAAATGTTACCTGTACAGTTAGCTCTGTATTGTTTTTGTAAAATTGAGTATTTGATTAAATATTTCTTTTCCTCATACTGTTTTTTCACCCATCTCTGCAACTTGGAACCAGAGCCAACACCAAAGTCAAAGCACAGCCAGCAGATTCTTTCTTGCACAAAGTGAAATCATTAAGAGTTTTGAGTGAAATCCATTCCGTACTGAAGCTCATGGCAAAGCTTCCACTGGGTTTAGTAAAGGTCAGACTTTTCTTAGTTATTTCAATGTATGCAGAGGCAAAGGTTACAATTTAATCTACCCTAATTTTACGTAACTTTAGGGAACATTCCAATTCTAAGTTTATATAAACAGCAGCCAAAACCCCCTTAGTTTCTCACTGATAAGGATGATTTCAAATGTTGGTCAATCAGGTTCTTTTTTCCATAAAGAGAGTGACTTTCTCATTCCTATTTTACAGATGCTGTACGTAATGGTACGGTAGGATATGTATTTTGTAGTTTGAAGAGATTATTACAATAATAATGAAGAACTCCTAAAGGTTAGCATTTGCCCATCATTAACATATAGCATATATTGGCCTATTCCCCAGACACTTCATTCAGCAATAAATTCTGATGATAGTGACATATTAAGCAGCAAAACAGAACAGACAATAGAAAAAAAAGAGAACTCCAATCTGTCTCTAAGTGTTAGTGGACTGGCATTATTAATGTTTTTTTTTCAGTTCTGTTGATGGGTACCATGCTGCAAGTAACATGCAATGCCAACTCACCAGCTCATCTAATTTGTCATCTTTCTGACAAAGTTGATGGATCTATGCAAGTTTTCTCCCCAGGTGAAAATCTGACCCAATATTTGGACACGACATTGCGTTAATAAACTTGGAATATAAAGAAGATGGTGGCGTAACAGGCAAAAGCCTCGTTGAGAAGGCAGAAACAGACAACTGTAACCTGTCAGCACAGGTGAAGGAAGAGGGACTGAAGAACAGAATAATAGTGATAAGTACCAGAATCTGATTTCATTAGTCTGAGAAGATTGAGGCTTTTTGCTGGCCATTTTACAATTCTCTCACTTGACTTGTTTACTGATGGAAATGTTTGCCAAGGAACTTCAGAAAAATAGTGACATACGAACGATCTGTTGCGGCATATTGTAGTGGTGTTGTTTATGCTGCTATAGTTACCAAGCTTTTAGCATTTTCATAATTTGTCTTGAAAAAGCTGGAACTCGGCATGAAGTTTTTGGGTGCCTCTATCTTCAAGTCAGATGGTTTTCATATTTTTTTGTTACATTTCTGTAGATTGTTTTTTCTCTGTGAAGAAAAGCCTGAATATATGGTGTGTTGAGAAAATAAAAAAGTGTGCTAAGCTAAAGAAAGAAGCAGAAGGTGGGAAAAAACCCAAATACACTGCTAGATGAGGAGAAACAGGTGCAAACTTCTTTTCAAGGTGAGAAAAGTGTTTACAGGATACTCACAGGTCATATAACTGCAAAATTCTTCCAGCTATGAAAAGAAGGTCTTGGGATTTTTACCATCCTTTGGTTTCAGATCTTACGAGGATTTATTTCAATGCTAGTCTTTCATACAGGACATTAGCTTGACTCGGATCCCTGGGTTTCAGTGTGCTCATTAAATGGACTACATAAAGGTCAAATCATCACACTGAGGGAAGTATGAGCTTCATGTTTTTTAATTGTGGACAGAAAATGGGTGCAAGAAACTGCAAGGACAAAGGGCTGTACAAGCAAGTTAAGAGAGAATGAAGTATGCCATCAGCAACATCACCAAAACAGACTGAACAAAGAAAAACACGAAGTCTCCTGCTTCTGTCTGAGCAGGACGCCTTAGCTCTGCTGGCCTAACTCTGACTTGTAAGACACATTTCCATTGAATGATAAGCTTAGATCAGAACCTCCTGTTCAAGTACTTGAATTGCCATGTGGCTCTGATGTGGTGGGGCAGAAAAATACCTGCAAGAAATGTGGACTGTGCAAGCACCACAGACATCTGGTGGAAAGAAGTTTAGAGAGGAACTGAGGAACCAGGGAGAGAGAAACATGGAACAAAAGCCAAATGAAATTAGCAGCGAGTAATCCAACAGTAAGAGGAAAATACTATATAAAAATTTGCTGTGGGGGAAGCTGGAAAGTGAAAAGTGTGGTCAAAATACTGGTGTGTGTTATTCCATTTGGGAATCTTTCCCATCACTTCCTAGGGCTCCACATATGGGTAGTTGCCATTACTGCTAAATGCGTATGAAATATTCAGTTTCAGTCAGAAGAATAACAGTCTGTCCTCCCCCTTCCTGAACCACAGCCTCCACATAACATCCTATGCTCCTGCCAGGCATCATCCTGAACATGGAAAATCTTATCTGACACATGGAAGATTAATAAAGCATTTAGTGAGTGTTATGGAAGTCTTTGCTGCTCGAAAATCATGTCTTATCACAATTCTGCAACAATTTTCTTGATACCCTGAACTTTCCATACGTCTTTTTGAGGGAGAAGAAGGCTTAAAAAGGAGTATTACAGTGCTGTTGATGAAGATATTAACAACAACACTTGTTTTGTGCAACTTGGGGAAGAGAATACATAGATAATTGTGCTTGCTTTTGACGTTTTGCCTTTCATTGTAGTTTAACAGGGGGATACATAGAGAAACTCATTACAGCAGCTTTAAAATCAGTCAAAAATAACTGAAAAATTATCCAGTGTGTGCTTAATCAACAGAATTGTTTAACTCAAGACACTGTAGCTAGAGGCTTAGTGTGATTAAGTGGGATTAGACATGTATATGTATCCTGAGATATAACCTATCAAGGTTTGTATGGAAAGAGCAATATCCTTTATTGTATTAGCTGAAATATATATACATATCTATATATGGATTATAATGAGATATTGGTGCGTGTATTAGAAACTATTATGAACCAAAAGAAAAATGGCTAGCCCAGACCTCACTGATGGCTATAAAAAATAAAATTCCCCCTCTGGAAAGTTTATTCCACAGTATATCTTCTAATTTACTCTTCAAGAGCTCACTTCAGCCACTGTTGCATGCCTGATACCTACTTATGGATCTCTAGTACTATCCTGCAACGTGACTTCTATGCTCTGATGTTCACCCCATCAGTTGCTGTCCTGCTGTCTCATACCATGAAACACAAATTAACCATAAAAATGATAATTCTTTTATTGGTTTTAAAGGTCAAATCAAATTATGTGAAAAATATGCAGTGGTGTGATATATAATTTACATAATTGCCACAAAAACACTGCACTACAGTTGTGTGGGGAAAAAGATAAAAGAAAAATCGGAGAACTCGCAGAAAGCTGAAGCAGCAGATGATATGCTTGTATAGGGAGGAATGAAACTTTGCTTGTAGCTTAATAGTGAATTCCTAAAAGCCCTTGCTTACAGAAAATATGGATAAACATAGATTGAATCCATTAAAGAAAAAATAAACCCAAAATCCCCACACATAAAATAAAATCTGAGATTTTTAAAAGCAAAATTAGGATTTCTTCTAATGCTCTGATGTTGCCTGCTTAAACTGATTAACATTATGGCTGGGTTTGGCTGATAGTTTTAGAGGCATTTTTTACAGGAATTAGATAACTCACAAAATTGGTAACAAGCTTGGCATCTGCTCATTTTTCTTAAAGTTTTGAGCACATCCCTCTACTCTGTCTGCCTACCACACCAGTCTTTATACTAGGCTTTCTGCTCAGTTCATCTGACAGCTGACAAAATGATGTTTATTTCTAAGAAGACAGAAAATTGTCCCTATCTGTGTTAATGAAGTATTAATTCTGACTTTATCATTGGTTACTATGACTCAGTTTATTAGTATATCCTCTTGTGTTCTTATATGTTAATTTACATGTACTGTATTAATCATGCATATGTCTAGTTTGCTTTTTTAAAAAAAAAAGTATTACTGATCTTGTCGTACTTTTTTTGATTAATTAAGGTTGATCTTATCTTAAAATAATTAAGCTGACAATAGCTGTCTACACATTAGAAATATGGAGTAGGATATTGAGGAAAAGGCGTTTTATTACATTATGTCTCCATTTTGGATTTATAACCCAGTTCATTTCATATCATATACATTTATCATCTAGGTTCTTAATAGAACTTTTTAATCAGTAGAAGTGAGAGAGATCACTTATTCATTTGATATACCACAAATTAATAAAAATGCAATGAATGAACAAATCCAAATGGTCTTTTAGACCAGAAACTTCACTGCTTCTGAAATCAAAGCTCTGTTATGAAATTGAAGAGGTACAATTCTTTTAGCTATCAACAGGATTTCATATAATTCACTGCATATATTAAAGGAATCCTCATAAGGTATCTGTTCAAGGTCAAGTTATTTTACATTTTGATAATATTAAAAAAAGGAAAAAAGTAATACAATGACACACTGAAAGAGGGCATTAGGTAATTAGATAAGGAACATTCAAGATCCAGGCATTCAGAAAGCTTAAAACTAATTTTAGAAGTGAGCAGTACTGCTCACCATTTTTTTAGGATCAGATTAACAGCAGCCTCAAAAATACACCTGAACTGAAATAGACTAATGTCATGATAAGAGCACAAGGCTATCAGAGACACCACAGGTGGAAAAAATTCAGGCAATACTGATCAATCACTAGAAAATCCTTACAGTTCTTCAATATTGCCAGAAATGCATACATATAATTCATAATTGTGTGAATTACCTTTTCTCTAAGCCTTCATACACATCAAAATATATGCAATGTTATTAAAGCTCTTAAAGAACTGTAGGAAATAAATAGCCAAGTCATGCATATTCAAACACCTGATTTTTACTACCCCATCTCTTCTCAGCCCCTGCCTTCTGTTTTTCCTGCCTACTTGCTATACCTTGTCCCTGACAGCAGATTTGAAGGGTAAGAGCTGTCACTTCTGATGTTTGTACTATACTGAGCACAACCAGGCCTGTAGATGTTAGAATAATAATAATAAATCACAGTCTGAAGGTACAGCTCAAGCAAGGGAAATATTCTTTGTCATGAAACAGTTGAATCTCTAGTGTTATCTGGGCAAACATTCCTGCACTGACCACAAGCATACCCTGATGCAGTTCTGAAGGGCCCATGCTGGGAATGAGGAGCTTGGTGCTTCTCCCAGTGTGTGCGTTTCCCCACTTTCCTTGGCTAACATCACTCACATTGATAGAGTGCTTGTGTTGTGCTGAAACTGTCCTATTAAGATGTGAATTGAGACCAGATATTATTTTGCACAGCACTGTCTGGATTTAAATACGATCATTTTCTTGAATTTTAGAAAAATAATATTTGTAAGATTTTTAACTTTTCATTAACTGTAGGCTTCTCACAGACACAGAGGCCAACTTACAGACCTCTACCCACATACAACGGGTGTAAATTGGTCATGCTCTTGAAAATACCTATTATAATGCTGAAGTGGCATAAAGCAGCTTTAGTATGAGTCTTGATCATAGTATACTTACTTAATTGTGAGAATTATTGCATTTGATGCTGTTCCAGCCCAGCCAAAGAATGGGAGGTGTGGGGAAGACGTTTCCTCATGATTGGGTCCTGGAGTACAGAGCTGTGTCCCAGAACTGGCAAAACTCTGATCCTGTCACCTTACTGCCAGTCTTGGTGAGCATCACCCTATTAAGGAACTGTTCCTTGCTTCCGTAGTCTGACTTCTCCCGCTATTGTGGGGGTGACAAAGATGAGCAGAAGGCAAATTATGAGGCTGAACATTTGCCTTTGGTTTCTACTGTGATTATGAAGGAAGAGACACCTATCTCTTTTTATTCCCATTGACTGTTTTTCTTCTCCGGTATATGCTGTTTATTGTCCTAGACTGTAGATTTTCAAGGGCAGATGTTGTCTTTGTGTGCTGTACCAAACAACACGGCTGTAATCCTTGTTGGAGACTGTTAAACGCTACCGCAAAAATAAAAATAACAGACACTTCTGGACAACAGAAGAAAAGGTCGAGAACTATGAGGTCCAAATTTAGATTTATGCATGTAACGTGACACAGGTCCAGAGCATCACAACAATAACAAATTGTTGAGGGGTCCAGCTAGGAGTTTTTGTTCACAGCCCTGCACTGCAGGTAACTGTGCAAGCCCAGCTGAAAGCCTTACAGATTTTGTGCTTATTGATACTTCCTTCTTTACGTATTGGAGACAAATAGTGTAGAAAGTTAAAAATGGGATAGAGAAGACACACTCAAAACAAGTAGAAGTTGTTGCTTAAGACAGTTGGAAATAGTTACATTTCTACCACATCTCAAAATCAGGCAAGGTTTGTTTTTCATTTGTACCTTGGTTCAGTATGGGAGCACATGAATGCTATAATTTCTCTATCATATAGTAGCTCCAGACTGGATTTAAATGAGGGAAAAAGACATTTCTGAGGAACGTCAGATGAGAAAACACACTCAAAGAAGATGACAGACCTATGCTGCAAAATGGTAATATTATATATGCACCACCTTATACATCATTACTGGTTACTGCCATTAGATCAGAACAAGATTTTATGTGAAAGGCTAGTATTGAGCAAAGAAAAAAGAAAAAAAAGTTGCACACTTCTTTTACAACAATTTGCTCAGAGGCTAAGGATATGGATTCCACATTCAAATAACCACTATTGGCTGATCACAATTAGTATCAGTGTTTTCTCAGTAACAGACAAAAGCACCGGGAGCAGCTGCCTGCCTCGTGTCTCAGTTTTGTCTTCAGTTTTGCACAGCTCACTAGAGCTATAAGCCTCCAATTTTGTACTAAATAAAAATATTAGAAGTGTAATATGGATGCACAATCTGTCTTTTTTAAGACAGTATTTTAAAATTTTGTCCACTGCAGTACATCTTGCTTTATGCAGTGTTACTCTGCATTTTAGAGGCTATCAAGAGGGGAACTTGTTTATTTCCCTCCAAGGCTGATGGCCCAGCTGAACCACAGTTCTCCTTGCCCCTCTTGAAGTGGGCCACATCAAACTAAATTATGGTCTCTTCCCCCTGAACTCCACTTTCCTGCACGACTGCAGGCAACCAAGTAATTTCCAACATGACAAGAGCTCTTGGGTTCAGCAGCCATAAGCTCAAATATTGGGAATGATTGGGATATCTGAAACAACAGTTGGCTGTATCTGTAGGATAACTCTTCCCACTATGAGACAGTGGGAGCGAGAAGCCTACACTGGGATTTGAGGTTATGACAGGTGGGGATTTCCTTTAAGTCAAGACTTGATTTGGATGAGTGATAAGATTTTTCTGAGAAATATCAGATGAGAAAACACACTGGAAATGTAGAAGAGAAACCCAGCTGTTGTTATCCAGCCATCAAAACATTGCTAAATGAACATTTCAATGTCGACCTGTTGAATTTTGACCTGAGGAAGAGCCTGGATCTGTATAGCCATGGACCCTCCTTAAAAGCAGCAACAAAACGCTCCTGAATGAGAATTCACTACTCAGCCACACAAGTGTATCATCATCTGGAGGCTGTGGGTGTGATACTGGTATTATTTGAAATGGTTTCAGTGGCGCAACAGCAGTGATTTGTCTACCTAAGGCTGGTCTTGACAGTAGCTGCTGAGACACCAGAGTCAGGCCAAGAAAAACATAATTATGTATTATTTTGACAGCCAGTCTGTCAGCAAATTATTACCTAACCTATAACTAAATATGGCCCATTCCCAGAAAATGAGTAAGACTCAAAACAGATCATAATCAAATGTATTCCAGTGCAAGAAGCGCCAATTCACTTACCCTCCACCCACCTGCAGAAGACACCTGATGGCACCTTTACTTCTGCCTGAACAGAGTGACAGCAGGTAGGACAAGGAGTTTCAGATCTGGCATAAACAGTAGCTCCTCTCCTAGGTTTCAGCTACTTGTCTACAAGATGTTAAGGTACCGAATCCCAAAGTGAGCTCTGTGAGATGTTTATCTTCTGAGGGAAATGTTGTATTTATCTTTTTTTGTGACTAAACCTCTCAGTGGTTTGGAAATGTTACAATCTTTTTTCTTTTTACTCAAAAGGAAACCAAACAAAAAGATCGTGTAATAATCCAATGAATGGAATGGAGCCCTATGAAGAACATTCACAGCTGTATTTCAAGAGCTGCTGTCTGGGTTTTTGTAAGAGGTTTGGAAGCATTTTACTCAAATAAGCTCTGCTTGAACCAGGGTACAAACGAATAGCGAATGCAGATCAAATGACACCACGCTGATTTGGTAGGGTTTAATCATGTACTCACTAAGGTTAACATGGAAGACTGTTCTGAGCCTTCTGTCACTATGTTTTGCAAGCAAGCTGCAGCAGGACTTCTGTCAGCAGAAGTTAAATGTACCAATTGAGGGCAGTACATCATCTGCACAAGAACTGGCTTAGAAATGGAGTGTGTGTTTGTTCTGTAAAATTTTTTCAGCCAACTAACTTTTCTTTCTCATCAGAATTTTTTTCCAGCAGATTTTACCAACCTGTTACAGAAGGTACATTATGACACACAAAAAAATCCAGTCTGTCTTGTCTGTATAGAACAGAATATGGCTCGCTGGCTTAATCTTTCAGTGATCACCAGAGTAGCAAATTATTGCTGTAGGAGATCTGAAACAATTTATGCAATATTTTGCTCTTGAAGACTTACTGTTATTTCTCAGCAGTCATAATAGAAAAATAGATGCTGAATACCTTATTGCTTTTTAACATTCATAGAGTTTGCAACAAACATGTTAGGAGATGCCAAATGCAGTAGTCAGATAGAGGTAAGGCTGCTGCAGCTCCAATTTCCCAGGTCCAGTGAGTAGCGAGGCTGAGCATCTATTCCTAATAGGTGCCTACACAAACACAGGTATACAACAAGTATGTATACAGACACATGCCCAATTACATGGCTCATTGCAGACAGAAACACTAAGCACTCACAAAAACAGCACCAGCAGCCTCCTCTTGTTATCCTCCCTGGCTGAGCAGAATCAAAGCCTTTTAGTAGAAAATATACATACACACACACACTTACAGAAACACAGATATCTTCACACACTATGCAGATGCCCTAAGTAACTAGCCTTCGACACTCGGTCTATCCAATAGCTCACCCTCAATCTTAGCTTTCCTCAGCTGCAGGCACCTCAAGACCAGCATCCTCCCTGCAGCTGCTGGCCCACAAACCCTCTTGCACACACACTAGATATCCCTCCAGTAACTTGGTCTTAAACTCAGCCTATTCAGTAACTGGCCCTGGAACCAGGGAGATGAACCCCCCCCTCATCTCTATTTACCTCACACAGAGATACACACATGCAAACAGATCCCAGTCAGTCAACCCCCATAGACTTACAGACCTTGTGGTCTCCCTATTGGTGGTCTTGGACTTCTGGGTCGCTTTCAGAGCCAAACTGCAGACCCTCTGGTCTCTCTGATATCTGGTCCAGACTCACAGTTGCCTTGATACCTGGCTGCCAGGCCTCTTAGTCTACCCACAGTTAGTCTGATTTGTTACATTCTAGCAATTGAACACTGACGTACACACAGTTGCCCACTCCTTTTGCTAGCAACACCGGCACATGGGCCCCTGCGACTCATGGTCCAAATCCAGTTGCTGGAAACGATACTCCTCCCCAACAAATGCACTCAAAATAGAGTCCCTCACCCAGAAAGAGAGTTAGAAATTCCGATTCTTAGGGACAAACTGTGGTGGATCCAGGAAACCAGTGCGTTTTACCCTTTTTCTTTTTTCCATACTTGTTCCTTCCCAAACCACCTTGATCCCTCTTCTTTCCTTGCCTTTGGCACTTCCACTAAGCTATTAAATCTAAGTATCCCAAGATGTTCCTCCCCACACCCCATAATGAGACCCACGCCTTAGGTGGTAACTCACCCTTATCTGTAAGGTGCTCCGGAGATCATCTCCCATTGACCCACAGCGCTGGTGACCCTCCAGCCCCTGGGGCTGAGGCTCCCCTGCGACAACCTCAGTAGAGTCTGGGTCTCCAGTCTCTGACTGGGATACTGGGGTCCTCCAAATGCTATGGTGCCTCTGTGCTTCTTCATGTTTGGGGGAATGAGCCTTTATCACATAACCTAACAAAATACACAATATCAATGACCTGAGCCACTGCAATGGAGAGCAGAAATCTTACTGGAAAGATACAGAACTGTGCTTAGTAACACCTGGGCATAACAACAGGTTCACAACCACCCAGTACTTTGTTTTTCCTGTAGAATGAGGCATCCCACAGTTACTCAGAGGCATGGTGAATTAAGAAGTTCTACTGTACTTCAGAAACACAAATACATGTAGTGCTCAGCAACATATTTGCTATGCAACCAATTTAATCTACAAGTGAATACAAAATGTTTCTGTTCTGCATTCTGATTTCGCTGTTACATGCTAGTGCTTTCAGGTTGCAAGTTTATACAGAGCTACATAGGTATCTGAAATCAGTATATTTTTCATAATTCATATATGATATTATTAGAAAAGAAGAAATTATTTTTCCACATTCTAACTTACGTATAAGGTATAGAACATTTATATACATGAAAACAAAAATACACACAAATAAAACTGAAATTCAAAGGTCTTTGGATCATTTGAAGCTACCTGACAGTTTATGAAGTGGCAAGGCTGAGGTAGTACCAGTATACTGCTTTTGTGTCTGACTGTACAGAAAAGGTTAATTTCAAACTCGGGTCATATAGTTTCCATGCAGATCTGTTATTTTCTGACCACTTTCTGATGATTTCCTGTAAATGAATAACCTCATATAAAAATGGCTCACTCAAGATGTGAGGCTCCAGCTCAACAGCTGAAAAATATAAAAGCAGTAACTTGGCAGTCTAAATGCCATAAGAGCTTGGTATCAATGTGATAACAAAACCAACAGGGCAGTTTGGTAAGGAGCCTATCTCTGACTAAAGGGGAACACAGACTCTCTTTGATTATCCCTGAAAGGGGGGATCCTGCTGTCTGAAACACTGAAATGGAAGAAGTCTTCAGCATCTGAAAAGCTCAAAAGGAAGGAAGAAAAAAAGGAAAAAGAAAAAAGCTAGAAATCCATGTACTTCCGGGCCCTGGGGCAGATGGGGACTGTCTTATTTAGACGGACCAAATGTCCTGCACAAACCATACAGTCCCACTATGGGCCATCACAGGACAGGAATTCACAGAGTATCAGGTGTCCTTCTTTCTTATTTCTGCAGTTTTTAAAAGATACACAGCAGCCTGCACAAACCCTTATGGAAGTGCCTCATTTCTGGGAATTCCTGAGTCAGTCCTTATTTAACTTTTTCAGTTGCAATCTGGTGTACTGTTCTGAAACATATCTCCCAATAGCTCTCATCTCCTTTACCTTCCTTCATGACACAGGGTTGTCTCAAACTGCATGAACTGGATCCCTTTTGGATGTACCAGACTGGAAGGTGATGTCCAAGAACCCTCCCAATACACTCCAGCTATTGACAATGGACAGTTCACAGAGCCGCGCTAATGGTGGTAAAAAATAACCCAGCTCCAATGCAACATACATATTGAGGGACCATCCTCAGTACCATTTTTTTCACTCTGCACATCCCAGTCGTGCTTCCTGCCTTACTAGTTAGTGTGGACTTAGCATAGCCAATGGTCGCGTGGCTGCACCATTAATGGAAATGAACAGAATACAGAGCAGCACAGTGTGGGCAATGTTGAACTATTCCTTCACAATTCCATGCATAGACAAAATCATAAAGTGAATAAAGCACAGAAATCCCAGCATTGCTGAGCAACAAATTCTTGTAAGTCTAGAGCAGCAGTTCTTAAGCACCTTGTCCTGGTTTTGGCTGGGATAATTTTCTTCTTAGTAGCTGCTGTGTTCTGAATTTAGTATGAGAAGACTGTTGATAACACACTGCTGATTTTCATTGTTGCTAAGAAATCAAGGATGTATTTCAGTTTCCCATGTTCATTTATTGAGCAGGTGTACAAGAGCTGGAAGGGACCACAGCCAGGCAGCTAGCCCAAACTGGCCAATGGAAATATATCATACCACAGATGTCATGCTCAGTATATAAATGGGGGTTGGCCAAGTGGCAGGAATCCTCACTTTTTCCGGAGTTTGAACTTCTTCGTGAGTTTGGTGATTTCCGCCTTTGCTGCTTGGGAACTGGCTGTGCAATATTCAGTGGCGAGAAAAAATTGTGTTGAGTATTGCTTGTTTTGCATATTCTATTATTATTATTTCCTTTGTGGTCTTGTTAAACTGCTTTGATTTCAACCCATGAATTCATTTTTTGTCCAATCTCCTCCCCATGCCACTGCAGGGGGAGGAGCAAGCGAGCAGCTCCATGGTCCTAGTTGCCGTCTGCCAGGTTAAACCACAACACACACGCATCAAAGAACTGTTTTGTCCACACCAACATGTGCTATATCGTGCCCTGAATTTAACACCCATCACAGCAAGCACTGTGCTGGGACTGAAGATTTTTTTTTTTAGTACTTTGGCATAAAGTTTTTTCTGACCTTACGGTTTTTATTTAAGTATTAAAAAAATACTCCTGCCTTTTTTTCTTTTCATAGTAGCTACTGTGTTATGCTCCAAAACACAGGCACAATCAACGTAGGTGAGTGAAGCTCTGCAACATAGGCAGAAAGTAAAAGCAAATGTCAAGAAAATAAATAGTGTCTACTGTATTTTAGTCAAAGGTGACTAAACCAGAATGACATGTAGGGTAGAGATCCACAGCATTTGCTAAAAAGAACAGTGTGTAAAATTAAGATCAAATAGAATGAAACTGAGAACCTTCAGCTCCTGTAAGGCTAACATGCAGAGTCAAAGCAATCCTGCAACAGAAACTAAACACCTCTGAGAGCTTCTCAACAGAGTCATACGAAAATTGATCCACCATCAACTTCTCTTTACCAGAATCAGAAAGAGATGCCTGATGCACTAGGCCATGCCCTGGTAGAGGTCAGGGTGGTGACCCAAGTGAACCCATTTCCCAAGAAGCAGTCCACAACAGAACTTAGTGGAGAGGACAGAGTTTGTGGGAAAGAGCAGCAGCCCCAAAGCAGAGAAAAGTAGCTGCAGTAAGTGGCAACGAAAGGAAAATGTAAGAGTTCAGACTTTCTCTGGTGTTATTTATTAATATTTAGGGAACAAGCAAGAGATACAAATGAAGACTGAAAACCAAAATGACATTTTTAAAGGTCTGACCAGGTACTTTTGACATTGAAGTAAAGCAGTGGAGATATACCCTGCTTAAGAGTGCAGACATGGACCCCAAACTTGACATTAAAAGTGCATTAGCATTATCCTGGTATTCTCACCTAGTCCATATCTGAGAGCACATGCCTGAAAGGGGCAGAGTTTACACTAAATACCAGAGGTGAAACTGTAAAGGTGGTAGAAGGCAGGGTTAGGAAAGGCAGTGTACCACAGGCCAGACTGCAAACACCTTTTTCCTCCTCATAGCAAAGGAATTTTCTCTGGGCCCAGTCAAGCAGCCAGCTCTTCCCCTACGCAAGATAACTATTTATCTTCTAGCCCACAGAGAGTAGGATCAGCATTACTCAGCCAGACTGAGCTGCAGTCCTTGCTGTGATTTGGGCATCTGTTGAAATGCTCTTTTGCATTGTAAGATGCAAGTCAATCGTGGGACTCATGACACTTTGCATTTCATTCTGTGTTGGCAAATCCCGTAACCTTTGACAAATTGTGACTGTGATTGACTTGGTACTCAGTATAGACACCTGAAGCTGAGGATAAGCACAGAAATGACTGGCCTGATTTTCACAACTATAGAGCACCCTATGCTCTAAAAACTCTGGGGATTAAGTGTTAAAGTTCTAATTCAGTCTGCTGTAAAGAAAGCAGATGCATATTTGCATTCAGTTGAACATCTCAAGTTTGATAAGGCTTAGTATGATTATAATTTGCACTCCTATCTTCTCCAAAGACAAGAGATGAATCATCTGCAAAACTAGTGGCAGATGGAGGCTCAGGTCTTGGGAGGCTTGAAAGATTCCAGGCTGTTTGGAAGGGTTTCAATTTGCATCTGCAGCCAGTTCAAAATGAAAGATGAACAAAACCAACTAATACACGTTGTGATAGACTGTAAGGACCACCTTTGTCTATTCCCTGGAGAAACCTTCTGGCATGATAAAAGGCTGCTAAAAAGAAAAATAATATTTCTTTTCACATATTTTACCTACATTGTAAAAATCCCTTTTCTGTTATCCTGTATTGCTGTGCATGCCTGCCGTAATTGAATAGCCCAATGCAAAAAGAAATATTACACAATCTGAGCACAAACATTAAGGCTATTGAAAAAAATTCCTGGCAACAGCCAGAAGTTAAACAAACAAACACAAAAATTATCTTGTCTAGGCACAGTATTTCTATTTAAGACGGCAAATAGATCAAATGCCTTTGTGTTGGAAAGCAGCACATTTCTATAAATATTCGTATATATTCAGTTCCAGCTAGTTGTACATTTTTTGTTACAAAATCGTCTGTGATTTTAGAGCATAGACATCAACCTCTGCATTAAGCCGTGTCCTGGACAGAAAAACTTTGCTACTCAAAACTATCACAAAGGTGGGGAGAAGAAGAAAAGGAATCAAACAAAATGGGAGGCAGGATTTCTGGTGACCAGCACGATTGTAAACATAATTTTACAAGAAAGATTTAAATATTTTTCAGGTTAATGCTGCAGATTGCACATGGAAATTAAGTCTACATGGTAAAGTGCTTAGAACAGCAACTAAGGGGTTGAGATGCAGAGCCATTGAAAGCGATGATACAGTATTAATAGTATTTGTAGATTTGGTAGAATTGTTTTGTTTTAAAATCTGTTCATAACAAACAATATTAAGGAAGCTGTATGTATTTTTGTCTTCCCTTTTACTTATTTAGACAGAACAACAAATTAACTGTTTTTTATGCCAGTTCTGAGAAGAAGCTGATGAGGAACAAGCTAGAAATCATGCAGGGATTTTAATTAAGAAAACATATGTTGAAAACCAGAATTAGAGAAAAGCGATCTCTGTTTGGAAGTTCCAAACTAACAAGGAAGTACAAAATTAAAAATCTTCTTAGCTCACAAACCTGCATCTTCCAATAATTTTGACAGGAATGCATAGCATTGAACCTGGAATTTTCTAACTGCTGCTAAAATACCCGCGCCCATTATTGTAACTCCAACCTCTGGCAAACAAATATTAGTATCTTTTAATTTCACCACATCAGAGTGACTGTCAGTTTCCTATTGTTCCTGCTAAATCTTTTATGTATTTATTTCCTATACATATATAATCATATAACATAAAAATATATACATATATATATATATGTGAAATCTATAAATTTTTTTCTTCCCGTCCCAGGCCACGGCAGGCATATACTTTGCTGGCTTTAGAAGCATGACATCCATTAACGATAACTTGGAATGCAAGAGAGAAAGTTTCATGTGAATTCTGAACATGTAAGGGCTCTAGGCACTTAGCTATATGAATCTTTTGGAATATTCAGATACACCCTTGTCAAAACATACTGGAGAAAAATGTTAATTAAAACCATTTTTCTTCGGGCAGTAAAACATTCCAGTATTTCTTAATTGGCACATACATTTCTCACAACAGTCCACTTGACACAGCACAAGTTTTAAAAGCAAAAGATTTTCTCTTTTCCACTACTTTTCAGTGTCAGTTTGGAGTATTTTAGCTTATATTGTCAAAATTATTTCTGGAAGGAGAGATAAGAGAATGGTATGGAAACTAATTAATCAAGCCCCATAGCTGTCCATCAACAAGTGCATATCTTAGCCTACTTTACATAAATAGGACTCATGGCCGGGCTGTCATGTCCAACACAGGCCACGAGGAACCAAGCTTCCTCACTGGATCAGCTAATGAGAACTGAAAAGCCAAACTAACAAGGCTTCTGCTAAATTGTTAAGTTCATTCATACCTGTCAGATTTGCTTAAATTCCTCAATGCATACAAGTCTCTGTAATAGTGTCACTATCACAAGAAAGCTGTAAAAGAGCAGAATCATATCCAAGAGAAGTATTCAAGCTATAGTAGATAGAGCTAATAAACAGTAAACACAAGGAGAGTTGTGCTAGAATACTGATGTAGGTTTGGAGGGAATCACCTTTTTAATAGTACCAGTATGAGTATCTATGTTGACGCATTTTTCACCAGTTTAATGAGAGCTGGAGTAATCCTGAATCCTGCTGTGACACCACTGGGTAGAAGTTCTCGTGCCTTTTTGCAGAGCATCTGAACTAGTGAGTATCCTTCCCCTTGCTGAAAGGAACAGTTTTCATTCACATCAGAAGCATCACTGATTTCTACTACACTAAGATGCTCACTACCTGAGAAAACTATTAACATAAAAGAACACTTGATAAAGCTCTACGACAAACACCTGAGTACTTTGGTCCATGTAGCAGTCCTTCTAGTGGGAAAATTTGGTGGCCCAAGGTAGGAAAGAAATCAAGACAGAGACACTTCTTGCTGATGGCTTTTACAAGAAAATGGCTCTAGTTTCAGATGATTTATTCTGACCAACACTTCAATAATTGCAGCTGCCGTGAAATCACCTCAGAACAGCCGGTCCCTTAAGTAAGAAAGGCCTAAGCCACATGTCTATTTTCTGTTTTCAGGCTTTTATTTGGCATTGAATTTCTGTAAGTCTGTGCATCTTTAATATATCAAAACGAAAGCCTTATCCTTCTTGACTTATGAAGGTCAGTACAGTAAGTGTATTTTATTGTCCATTGGACAATAATTGGTGCCACCTTCTGGAAGCACAGTGTTGACTATTATGAAAAGCAATAGTGTATAACTCTAGCTCAACATGTCAGCTGTGGTGGATTTTGCTTAATACTGCTTGATTAATGCCCAAGAATCTAATATTTAGGGAACAAACGTAGTAAAGATTGTGATCATCCCTTAGTTTTTCAGATTTCCTGAAGCTTAGTTTATATTCCAAATCCACAGCTAAGCTGATTGTAGATCTCACAAAGGCTAGGTATACAATGTTAGGAAATGCTGGCCAGGTGACTGGAACAGCAAAGACTTCTTAGCTGTAGCTTTCATTCCTGTTGCGCTGTTACTGAGTATTAGAAAGCAAATCTGACCAGCACTACTTAGGGTAAAAATCATACTCAAGACCAATCTAGTGTAATGGCATAAACAAACCAGTATCATTACAGCATCACAGGATGGATAGAGGTGATTGTGTTTATCTTAATCTAGGTAAGATGAAAGCAATGCTAGAAGACAGCAGAGCGAACAGCAACTGATGGTGATAAGGTGCCAAGTTCTGTGCTCCTTTTAGAAGGCCAAAAAAATGGAAACCAAAATGGGAAAGTGTAATGAAATAGGTGTTTCTATTCAGGCTTTCATAATGCATTTGTTATCACGGTATCTGAGGGTTTACCTTGCTTTTTCTTTGATTCTGCTTGGTTTACTTTTGCTGTCGACAACTTTGTCATGTAATCCAAAAACTGTTGCTAAGTTTATTTAGGGCTGTGTTGGCACAGGACAGCAAGGAACATTTGAAATCTAGTTATAAAGAAAAAGGTATGAGTTTTGTTGAGAAAATATCCAAACTTCCCTTTGACATGGACGTCTTCAGAGGCCTTTAGCAAATATCCAAGCATGCATCAAGACTTGGATCAGTTGGGATCAGGTTACCTTCAAAACTGCTTCTTCTAAGTCCAAGCAATCATGAAGAAGCAGCTAGAAGAGTATTCCAGTCAGAAATCCACTACTCTTTGTGGTCAACTTAGACAGGGACTTATCACCTTTATTGACATTAGTCAGAACCAGACAAATGCATACTTGAGAATATCAGTGATGGGTCCACTGGCAGAAGGAACAAAAGTTGATTGATCCATGCAGGATGTGTGGAGGAAAGATTGTTCATGAAAATTGTCTATTCAGAAAATTCTACTGGAAACACCTACACAGTGGTATTTGCGTCACTGGAGATTTGAATCCATACTGGTATCTATCTAACTTTGTGCATGGATTATTTGAACATTCTGAGTGTTCCCTGTGCTTCATGAGAAGAACTAGGAACAAACCGAAGGAAAAGTAACAAAGAGTCACTCCCGGGGTTCACAGCATTTTAACGCACAGGAGTCATTTGTATTACTATGTCATCCTTCTTGCTCAAGTAATAACACTTCACGAGTGTAATCTATTCAGAGACTCTAGAAAAGCAGCCTTGTGACATCTCTGACCCAAGAAACCTTGCTAGGGATCCCAAAGATGCAGGGGAACTGGGCAAAGGCAGGGCTGAATGAGAGGACCAGAACGAATGTATGTTTCCCCTCTTCCTGCCCACTCATGGCTTGCTCACTGCTCTCCACAAAACAAACTGTTTTCTCCTCTCCTCTACAGAAGTAAATGATACGGTGGAGGAAGTGTCAGGAATAACAAGCAATACTGCAGCATAAGCAGTAAGCCCTTACAGAATATATAATCCTTTCTGAAGAACTCTTTAGGAAGTACTTTAAAAACACCTGTTTATTGGGGGGTGGGGGTGGGAGAGGGGCACAAATCATAAGCTTTCTATCAGTGAGAAACAGTCAGTATGGACAAGCTTTAATTTGCTCTGAAACTTGCAGGAAAAAACCCCTACCTTTCATTCAAGGCACTAACATATCATATATGCACAGAACATGTTTTTGCTTATGAAGTATTAATGTTAATATGATTTCACCTCTGAGTAAATAGGATAGTACATATATTTCTATACATGTGCTTTTAAGAACCTGTTTGAAAGAGCTAGTTTTAGTCCATCCACTGAATAATGAAGTAAACCCTAAATGAGGAGAACAGAAAAAAGAAAAAAAAAAAAAAAGAGTACCATGAGCTTGAATTCAGAGTTAATCCTTTCAAGCTCCATAAATCTTCAGTGACAGTGAAGGCTTAGCCAAGACATACCTGTATCTGAGCAGCAAAGATTAAGGTACAAGATCAATACATGTAATCAAAATGTGTTTCACTTTCTTCTCTTTCAAATAATAGCTAATAAGACCTGGAAAGATTTGAGAGTATGTCTGCAAAAAACAAATAAACTCCAGAGATACAATCTGTTCAAGTAAGAGGTTGGTTAAATGTGTTACCATTTGGTGGAAGGCACTGGAACATTTCCAGTTCTCTGTATCTTGTGGAAAAAATTAAGAATAATCAAGAAATTGACACTAGTACTGATACTAGTATTATCCATGTGCATATACACAAAGAAAACAATACAGGGTCTGATCCAGAACTCACTGGAGCCGCACCATTGTAGTGATTTAGGCCCTTCAGCAAGCAAAGAGCTGCTTTTACAATTTTGCTCCTATATTTAACCTCAACTGTGTCCAAAGCATCATCTGCCAAAAAGGCATCCAATTATTGTATTTTTCATAGATAATTCCACCCAAGGTGGATGAAACAAGAGAGATGCAACATATCACACAGAAGGTGGCAAGTTTGCCCATCCAGGTCCATGGGAGCAACACAACAGCACACCCTACCTCCGCTGCCAGCCTTTGGAGTCCAACACGCACCTATAGAGAGCACTATGGCTGTGCCAAGCTGTAAGAAGCTTGGTATGCTCAGTTTAAGCAAAGCCTTCTAAGAGTACAGTATAAATACGTGATCAGATGTTGGGTTCTGATGCATGACAAAGACCCAGAGTCTGTTAAAGCTAAGAACTTGCAAAAGAACACCACAAAGAGCTCAATGGAAGCACAGAGTCTGGGCTGTGACAGCAATAAAACAGAGATAAAATTACTTCATGCCAGAAGGATAAGCATTAGCAGATTAATGGCCACATGATAGTCTAAGTATGTAGCAACATCTATAAACTTCAATGACATTTTCTGTCAAATAACACCACCAGAACTAGTATCCAATAGAGGGGAAGAAGAGTGAATTAAACATGAGCTTGAAAAGGGACAGGTTGCCCATGCCACGTCTTGGAACTTTCCAGTTTTCTCTTCAGCATTAAAACCAGGGGAGCTGCAGAGTGCAATTAGACAGATGTTTAAACCAAAAGAGCCTGTAAAGCAGTTGCAATCTAACATTAAAAGATATGCATGTTTTTGATTTAACAATAATTTTTTCCACATTTATAAAATTATGTTTTTAAGGTAAAATTATTAATTTATCCTTAATCTTGTCTAGCAAAAAATCTGACATTAAGTAACCTGGCATGCATGAGGCAGTCTGTACTATTGTGGGTGGCAAATCTGTTCACTGACAAACTTCTAGAAAATCTGTCACCCAGCAGGTTCTAGAGGTCCCAAGAAGCAGCAGGACAATCTGCTACAGACCTGATTGGGCCTTAGCTCTAGGTGGATTATCCACATGGCCATATTGTTGGGGGTTGTTCTCTCTTGGCAAGCAGCGGCTAAGCACCTTCAGCTAATGGCAAGAAAGCAGGGAAAAAAATTAGAGGTCAAAAGGAGGACCATCAAAATGGTCTTCTTGGCAAAAGCCTGTTGCAAGACAAGTAACTATAGGGGCAGGAGCTTCCGAAACACCTGTGTTCTCCAACTGTCTTCCCAAGCATTATAAACTGTCCATTTCCATGCCTGCAATTCTGCATCAGAACATGCAAAGTTTATTCTTTGATATATTGAACGTTTGTTTGCAAAATTCCTTCAAACTTGATGCAAGGAGCCAAAATGAAAATGAGGAAAGCAAACAATGGGACATTAATACTTTTGTTCCTTGAGGTCAAGCTGCTAGTTCTATGTTCAGTATTTTTTTCTGTGATTCTGGACCCAAGAAACACACAGATAAACAGTCAAGAATTACTAGCCAAGACCGAATTTTCATCTGATTTTGTCTCAGTGACACTACTGTACAGGTTTTTAGGCGATACTTTCATCCTTCACCTTTCAAAGTGCAGAGCACTTCATGAAGTGAAGAAAAGGAGACAGAAAAATGGTGAGAAAAGCCATTTGTGCAATGACCAGACTCTAACTTTATCCCTCAAAACTACAACTGATTCTGCAGCTTTACTATGTTGGGAAAATGAATCTCAATTCACCAATGTGCATTCAATACCTAAAACTGAGAGAGGCCAAACTGGGGAAAAAGGAAAATCCCAAAATACAGAGAAAAAATATCTCACTCTTGCTACTCAGTGAGAGCACGTGGAAGACAATCTAAAAATCTGACACCTCAACTAATCACTCAGATATTGTTCCTGTGTACACAAGATTGTACACATCAGATAATGCACAGACAAATCTGAACTCCTATACCACACTCCGACACACCCAAACACTGAAGTAAGTACTTCTTTACTTTTCTAGAGCTGTTGAAGAACTGAGGCAGTAAATAATTCGGATATGATTGGCTATTGAGACTCTGTGGAATAATGAGAGTTATATTCCCTAAAATCTAATTTGGTTAGATGCTATTTTTAAAAGAAAAACAGACAAAGAACAAAACCAATTCCTCTATTTCTTTTGAAGTGAAAAACCCAACAAACCACAAAGCTCTGTATCACTGAAGAAATGAAGTCTGCATCTCATAGACAAGCGAAATTATGCAATCATTAACCTGTATTCGAAACCTCAGAAATGTCTCAGTTGCCCCTGTGTTATTACTAATATGATCTAGAGAAAAAAAAAAGAGGCCAAACTGTACAACTTAATTATGTAAAATTAGCCTGATTTAGTTAAAAAAAAAAATCAATTTTGAATATAAACAGGCTTAGTTTTCCTATGAAAACTCACTTTTTTTCCTACGTCAATCACTTCTCGGCAGAAAATACTTAAAGTCTATGTCTGGGATACAAGCCATTGACCAAACCTAAAAAAACAAGGCTATCAATAATAAATATGACAGCACTAAGATTATGCTAAATGATAGAAAACATGCATTTATAAGATACATGAAAACTAGGCAATACATAGAAGTCCTCGTAGTCTAAGGAGCAATGAAAAAGCATCACCACAAGAAAAAGAAACAGAAAAACTCCTGTGTATCCTAAGGTGTCTGCACAATTTTGATTTAGTACTGGAGGTTAATCCGTCCTCGACTACTATCAGACAGCAGTGACACCATCAATAATTCTTATGACTGAAAGTAAGAACAAGATCTCTGGTGCTGTGTGGGAAAAGGGAATTTTTGTTCCTTAAAAGATACAGAGATTTGGAATGTGGTTTCAGTCCAAATTGGAGAGAAAAACATAAAAATTATATCAAAAGTATCTAAAGAGGACATTTTATAAAGTTATTTTAGTTCTTTAGACATTAAGGTTGTTTCGACATTTTTTTCTTTCGGTATATAAAAAAGTCACAGCTTAAACGAAGCTAGGGCACAAAAATTTCACATCAGAACAAATGGCAACATCAACAATAAAATTATAAGCATTAAACAGATCAAAATATTTAATTTGGAAAAATACATATATGTGATAAATCAGGGTTTTCAAAAATGTCTCCTCCTCTTCTTTCTTCCACAAACAAATCTTGCAAAAATTTTGAAGTGCATTTTGCTTTGGACAGAATTTCAGTAAAGACTGCCTCAGTATTTCCCCGATCAGTTGTATTTTTGAGGACTGTCAGCAAATTATAGGCCAAGTACCCCAGGTTTCATAGGGGATGGGAACACCTACTGCTTATGAAACTGCAAATCCCTTCTGCCTCGAGAGCCTTGCAGAAATCATGTTTCTTTGTCACATGAAGACAAAGCCATAGTCCCTGCCCATTATAATTTCTACCACTTCCAGTCTGCAACAGAGCCTGTAAAGTAGGAGAAAATAGATTGAGTTAATGGCAGATTTCCCTGTGACCTGTACTGTTGAGGCTGGTTTTTCATTTACACGGTGGCAGTGTTACAGCTACAGCAGCACAGAAGGCAAGTGCAGAGACCTTGCTCGTGCACAGGGCTCCTACCTGCATGAAGCACTGTTTGACTTCATTTGCTCTTTCATTCTTTCAAGTTTATACAGAATAAAGTTTATCTCCTCATCTCCTCCCCCAGGAGGCTTATTTGTTCATCACATCAGGCTTTCATTTAAAAAACGCTCTGCTAGTTTCCATGTACATTACTGCTTGGTGCAATGAAAATAAATTATTTTTATAGATTAATTTAATTCACAGATGCTATTTTAATTGGTCTCCCATGCAATTGTGTCTCACTGGGAATATGGATGGCTCTAGGGAATTGGCAGCAACTTCAGAGCTTTTCCAGGTCAGCAATTCAGATGTAACCAGAGTCACTGGTGACTGAGAACTAACGTGGAAAAAACTATTTGACAGCCTGTGAAATAGAGTAATGATTTCAGACCAGTTGCAGTTTGACAGATCACCAGCAAAACCAACTGGTTCTTTTATGGGCCTTTTTGGAAAAGGAGCCAGAGAATCAGCTTCTGCAAATTATCTTTCACATTAGGGCTGAAGGCAAGTTTGCAAGCATGAAGCCTTTATTATGAGTACACCTTTTTTCATAACCTATTATGGACATTTAACATTTTTTCCTATTTCTGTAGATGTGATATACTAGGGACTGTTTGCCATGTTCTGCTTTAGACTAAGAAGGCTAATCTCTTTAAGCTTCATCTATTGTCTGGGGGAGCGAGGAATGGGGAAAGAAGAGGGAGATAGATGCCATATCTAAGGGAGAGATATCTGTCTATAGTAAAATATTGTTCTTGTAGACCACAAGATGCTGCAGTCTTCAAGGAATGGATGCACTGATTCAGCTAAAATTAATGTATAAAACTAGGTTGAATAGAAGATTCATATGTCCTCCACTTCCCTATACAACCTTTTCCAATCTCTCATTTATGCCTATGAAGAAAAAAAATAACCTACATGGAACTTAGTTTCTTCACAGATACTTTGCCTGGCTCTCAGTGGTGTACCAACACAGAGACATTTGGGTGTTTTTTTTTCTGTGAGATTTGTAATGAACTGCTGCTGGTAACAAACTAATGAGGTTGTCAAATGCTACAACAAAACAGTTCTGCAATTTATATCAGCAGGATAGGGTCTATTCAAAATGTATAAAAAGGCACAAAAAATTTGCTTTCCTCAGCGTTATATGAAGAAGAAAAGGTACGAACATCTTTGTTTAGTGTCATGTAAGGAAAAAAGTAGAATAAGAAACGAAAAATTTCCCAGGAGAAAGAAGAAAAGATGCAGAAAGAAACCTAATGACCCATTTTGTCCATGGCAATGGAACTGGGAAGCAATACACAGCTAAACTCCAGTTAGCAAGTTCTCTAGTTTTAAGAAAAAAAGTTTTTTCTCCTTCCTTGCTGTAACGTATTCAATAGTGCTTTGTGCCAGGAAAGAAAAGCATTCTATGCCTAAAAGATTTCTTCTCTGCTTTGCATACTTTGGAGATCTGGAGTTAAGAAGTCCAAATTCAATTTACTGTTTATGGTACCCATGGGAAGTTTAGAAATTCGGACCCACTGAAAAGAGAAAAAACGCCAAACTTCTGTTACTTCACACTTAAGGGCAGGGGATGCAGGGCTACCTTCATAGAGTCACAGAACAATAGGGGTTGGAAGAGACCTCTGTGGGTAATCTATTCCAAGCACCCTGCCGAAGCAGGGTCACCTACAGCAGGCTGCACAGGACTTTGTCCAGGCGGGTCTTGAATATCTCCAGAGAAGGAGACTCCACAACCTCCCTGGGCAGCCTGTTCCAGTGCTCTGTCACCCTCAGAGGGAAGAAGTTCTTCCTCACGTT
>Ga0181612_114727_pt1 | contig 31280 bp, 10 predicted proteins | sample HoacroProtozoa21_FD_119630 | JGI IMG/M metagenome (GOLD analysis project Ga0181612, IMG submission 119630) | Hoatzin crop microbial communities from Cojedes, Venezuel. Combined Assembly of Gp0051906, Gp0051904, Gp0051908 | reverse complement strand
GGACGAGGTCCTGTGCAGCCTGCTGTAGGTGACCCTGCTTCGGCACGGGGTTTGGACTGGGTGACCCACAGAGGTCCCTTCCTACCCCTACCATTCTGTGAGTCTGTGATTTTTTTACCCTCTAAATACCTGAAGCTATCGAGGAATCGATGCCAATGTCATCACCAAGGTCTTCAGGACGAGACACAAAATATACATTGCATCTGAGGCCTCAGTAAAATCTTCTGAGGATCTGGCACTGCAACCTTTATAAACAAAGTTGGGAAAAATGGAAGTACATTTCATGTGGATCGTGTTGGCTTTTGCTGTTGGATATTAATGGAAATATTTTTAGAAAAGAAAGAAGTTAACCAGCTGCGAACTGATGAAACATTATTCTACGTGTTGGATAATTGTGTCATTATGTACCACTGCACTGTGGTTCTGGTAAGGTATTCGTGGTCACGAAAACAGTTGACACTAATAAGTGGAAAAGTGTTTTCAAATGTAATACAAAGCCTTTTCTTTCTATTTTTATGTGTGCATATTTTAGACGAATTAATGATATCTGTATTAAGATATGGTAAAGCGAAACTAAGCAATGTTATCAGGATGTTCTCATTACTCCCAGGAAAGCATTAAAACCTAGAGATTCAGAGCCGAGGTCAGCCATACGAGAGTGACAAACAGCTCACAGAAATGGACAGTGGTGACATACGAGCACTATTTTAACTCTGGTGTTATAGTAGAAGTATTAAATGAAAAGCCACTGAAAATTTTTGTTTAAAACAGAGGGGAGAAAGAAACACTGTTGAAGCACCAATGCAGAGATTAATTGGATTTTTACAAAGAACAATAAAGTATTCCTCATTACTTTATAATAGGTTGTTGTACAAGAGCTGAAGACATTCTGTAAAGCATAGTTGAGAATTACAGTTTTAAGGAATTGTTAGGAAATGTTTCTACTTGTAATCTTAATATAGCCATTTTCATTTTCCATTAGCAGAGTTAGCACTCTTAATAATTGAATGTCAGGTGAAATTTTGGATCCTTGCAAGAAATTTACAGTATATGCTTGGGATGTATTTGTGAACTGTGGTGTTTGTTTTCTAGAAACTCTTCAGTTGTTTTTGCATTGTAAATGAGAAGGGATGTCACATCCCAGTATGTGCTAGCTTGTTGTTCTCCTTCATGTGTTTTAAACCCCTTTTCTTTATCTTGAGTTGTTCATTTTAAACTGATATTTCTGCACTACATATCATTTCTTTCCACAGTCTACACATGATTTTCTCTCACTGTAAACAGGAAACAGCTCATGCGGCTGCTTGGTGTAGTGGAAATATTTGATCAGCAGTAATGCCTATAAAGGAAAAAGCAGTAGTAAGATTGGTCGATACCAGCGATTCCATTCACTGGAAAACATAGATTTCTAGATTTTTCTGATTTCCGTGTTAACTATACACAGAAATTATTAAATGGAATACATCTGAGAGGCTTTAGTAATAATACTTAATTGCAGGATTGAAAAAAGAACATCGTTGACATTCATTTTGCTATATTTTTCCTGCAAAGTTATTAGTACACATCTATAGCAAGTTTTACTTTATTAGGAAGAGATTCAAAATCACTTTGGAAATACATAGTGTGGTTCTAACAATTCTACAACCCCTTTCTACTGCATTAAGTTGAAGTCTACAAATTATGCAAACCTTTACTCAATATTTGACTCAAATAGTGAAAATAGAGTATATTATATACTAGATATTATTGTCCTAGATTTTTAGTTAACTGAATGTAGATCTGCTCATAAGAATACAGTAGCTGATGGATTTCTACCTCACTGAAATCAGATATGCCACTCAAATCTAACACATTATTGAACTTTTCTGCACACTGAAAACAGAGTTAAGATATATAAAGAGCCCTTTATTAAACAGGTTTCCAGTTCACTAAAAACAGATTTACAACTCAGGAGCAATCCATTATCTAATATGTTTTTAGCTCACTGAGAACAGATTTACTACCCAGAAACAACCCATTATCTAACATGTTTCCAGTTCACTGAAAACAGATTTACAACCCATACGCAAGCTATTATCTAACATAGTTCCGACTCACTGACTATTGATTTAGAATTCATAAACAACCCATTATCTGACAAATTTTCACCTCACTGAACAGATTTGCAACTCATAAACAACCCATTAGCTAGCACATTTTCGGCTCAGGGAAAGTAAATTTACAGCATATAAACAACTTTATCTAACTTGTTCCAGTTCACTAAAAACAGATTCAAAACTCACCAAGAACCCAGCACCTGATAGATAGGGTTCTGTCTTCAGCAGGAAGAAACAATAACAACCACAGAAAACCAGTGTAGCATGTGCATAGTGTGCTGCACTGTGACACCTGTATTTTCTGTGTGGCATAGGTTTTTGGAGTGGATTCTTTCTTATCTCTGAACTCTGCTGAGGAAGTGAGTGTTATGTCCTTTGGTCAGTCACTAGAGACTTTTCCTTTCTTATTTTTATAAGTAACTTTATGGGGTTAATCCTCCTTGATTGCCAATTTTTAAAAATTTACCTTGCCCTTGACTGTGATTTCCCACAAATGTTCTTTTAGGTGACAAATTATCTAACTGTTCAGTATCAGTCATGAATTTATTGCTGTAGAATCACGTACAGTTGAATTTGGTCTGCAGACAAAATTGACTTGTCAATGCAGCAATACCTATTTTAATTATGTTGCGACATGACTACCATACTGCTATATCATGTGTTTTGATCTCTGTCTTTCCTTCCAGAAAGAGTGTTAGAGGTTATACTTCATTGTTTTTCCTGCTTTAAGTACACACTTTGAGACGTATCAGACTATGAAGGAATGAGTAGGTACTTGGCGTGTGGTCCCATTCAGCCACTAATTTCATTTTAACTTTCCACTTTTTAGTTGTGAAGGTCAGCCTTGCAGTGCACTTCATGCAGGCTAGGCTGCTGCTGCTCCTAACCTGTAAGCTCAGCTAGCCATCCGTATGTACACCTTTGTATCCTGTTGTGCTGTATCAACCTGTTAAGGCAATATGTTTGAGCACCTTGATGAGGTTCCCGTTTTTCAGTGTCAGTGGTAGTGCTTTGTAAAACAAAATACAGTCATAAGGATTATATTTGGAAAGTTCATGCTGTATGTATAACGTCACTGTTCTTCCAGTTCGAGGGATCGTGCAGGATTCACTCTGTAAAAAGGAGAGTTTTACGTAAGCTTTCTGGAGGTTTAGACTGTAAGAACCAGTGGCTCAACAAGTCAAATCCTAACTAGATATTCTGGACAAGATCCAGAGAGATTACATACACTTTGGCAGGTTTTTTGATTTAATTTTTGCCCCTGATGGACTGTAGGCTTTGTAGAAAATTGGAAGAAGGCATTAAATACAAATGGAAGTAGAAAAGGTAACAAATTTACATGGAAGTGACACTGAGTTTGAATCAATATATTGGGGTGGCTGTCTCCAAATAATCTTTACAATTTCTGTTCAGCCCTACCAGAAGTAGACATTATAACTGTTGCCAGTTTCTCCAGGAGAATTCGTCACTGAAAACCTAGGCTAAAATGAAGTAACTGGGCAGTATACAGAAAGAAAGAAAGAAAGAAAAGAAATCGGTAGCAGCGAAAGGCACAGAGTTATGTAAGGAGGTATTTGGAAATATGACTTGTTCAAAATTGCTACAGGTTATCAGTTTCATTTGCAACAATGGAGTCTATTCTCCTCTCAGAGCCCAGGGGAGAATTTTACTCTTATTTTCTTTGTCGTTAATCACTTCTAGAGAGAACAGCACTATTATTTCAAAATCCTGAACCAGTTTCTGTAGGATTCAAACTGGAAACCATTTCAAAGGCACTCAGATAAACATATATTAAGTATTTAAAATCTTTATAGATCTGAATAGACCTATCTTCCATCTGCAAGTAATTTTGAAGTAGATTGAAATGACTGAAAATGGAAATGTTTCAAGAGAAGCAAGCAACTTTTTGATGTATGAGATTTTTAATATTATGCTTATCCCCTTTCATACCACATCTCCCGTTGACAGTTATTTGTTTTTTCAATTGATAAGCGGCAAGTTTACTTTATTTTTAGTCATGTGATGATCTCAATAGAGATTTCTTCTACGTGGAATTAGAGGTCTCAGTTTGACCCAGAGAGAATCAGTGAAAGATAATGTTATGCACAAAGTAAATTCTTTGTGGTTTTAATGGAGGAAACGACTAATGGAAGACTTAATTAAATTAAAATCGTGAAGACCAGTAGACTAGTATTTTTGTCTCCTTTTACGCAGAAATTGATTAGCACTGTGGCTTGACTCATTAAGCAAAAAATCCATTATATTGGATACGATAAACGTATGGCTTTTTTCTTAATAGTATCCAAGATTAAGCCCTAATTCGCAAACCATCTGCCAGACTTCTCTTCTTTACTTCGACATCCTTCATTCTCTGTCTGCATAGAAGCAGGGAGCCAGAGAAGCGTCTGTTTTCCTTCTTCCTTCCCTGGTGAACATGACATTGCGGATCAGCAGCTCTGAAAAAGCCTAAAACTTCTGTCAACTGCGAATGGAGAGAAGACCGTCTTAAACCAGCTCTCTGATAAACCATCTGTGTGAGCTAGCTTCCATCCCAGTAAAAAGGGAAATTAAAATTAGCTTTAGACAGTGGATGACATGCTAGTTGATGACTAATTTCCAGTGGGAAACAAGAAGCTGCTCCATAGCATTTCTGGAGACTGCTTTTGGTTTTCCTAACTTGTTTCAAAATTTATGTTTATGCAAGGAAGACTCTTTTTTTTTCTTTTTTTTAAAACTAAGTCAAGTTTCTAAGCTAATAGTGCAGTCTTCTTTTTTTTTATCGTAGGTAGAAGTTTGAGGTAATATATTCATTAACCAAAGCCTCCCTCAATGTATCTGTAGAAAAACAGTGCAGCATTCAAGCAGGTTTAATGTGGTGACACGACACTAGAAAGAAGACTAATGAAGAGGTTAGAAACGAAAGAGGAGAGAGGAGGGAAATAAAAGGGGGAGGAGAGGCAGAAGAAAGCAAATGAGAAAGAGGAAGAAGTATGAAGATGAGATACTCTCAGTGAGCTGGTTTTTCTCCTAACCGTGTAAACAAAGGCACCGAGACATTTTGCCAGTCAACGTCTTTCGCAGCACAAAAGGAAGCGCGATGTAGAAAAACGCTGCTTCTGTTTGGAACTTTCGGCGCTCGTGTCTATAGAAGGCAAAAATCTTTTCACTGCTAACATAAAGTGTCAGATCTTGTGATGTATTGTAAGGCTTTCTGCAGTCTGAATCTTTTAAAGGTGTTCCAATGTGTGCTACTATTCTTTCTAACTAAATGGGTCCAATTTAACTGTCAAAAAGGCGTTTATGTTCCCATTTCTCTTCCAGAGCATTAAGTTTGATACATTGTATGAGGTCCCTTTAGTTAAGGCGCTTTCTTCTCTAGGAAAGAAATTTTTAATCTGTTAAATATAAATACTTTAATATTGTTGCTTTTCATTTCATAAATGAATTGGATTCATAATTGTGTGTGTTGGAATATAGGTCCAGTGATTTTACACCTTTTAAAGGAGGGAAAGTCAGAGGCTATTGTTAAGTCTAGGACATTTATGTGGTGAAAATGGAGATTTATTATTGCAACTACTGCCTTGTGAGTGAAGACCAAAGTGTCTGGTTTATCACTGTGTTTTGTTTCCGGATGTGGCTGGATATTATGATTAATGGGTAAAGTTTATGAGCTGCTGAATAAATAACTGTTACTGTAGGTGGATGAAGATTACTAATTTTATATTAAGTAGTTATTCTAGAAATAGGCATTTCTGCACATTTCATGTTTTTTTCAGCTGTTCCTGGTTGGAAACTCTGAAAAGTGTTCATGATAGCGTAGTTCCTATACTAATCTCTTAGTTCAGTATGTCCCAAACATTCCCAGCCTCAGTATTCAGGAAAGGTGCTTCTGCCTACTCAACTGGAGATTATTCATGGAGATTTAATATTGTTTGTGACTGCTTCAACTTTCCACGTTGCCCTTAAATTTTTATTGATGTAATTACTTGCTGATGTAACTTTTTACACCAGCAGCTGTGGCTTAGTTAAATAAAATGCAAAACTATATTTGGTGAATTGTCACGTAAAAGCTATACAGAGGAACGTCGCTTGACAGGTCTCCTTTGTTTTATTCTAAAGAGTAATGTGATCATCAGCAAATATTATTAGGTTATTAGGCTATTCTGCCATTAATGTTGCTAATATCTCTGTACTGTTTGGCTTTACTTCAATAGTAACAAGAAAAATGAGTGATTATAAGTATTTATTAGCAGACATTAGTCTTAGGGTAGTCGCTCTAATGGTAATGCTAATTTTTATTGATTTAAAGGTGGTAAGGCTGAGTAGTAATTTTTTTTTGTCTACGTGTAATGCATCAGAAGATAATGTAGGCTCCTGTAATTAGGAAAAAAAATCTTCCATGACAGTTGTTGAGATTTTTTTTTAAAACTTAATAAAACACTTTGCTTTATGCTAGCTTTGCATTCTAGAAGTCCTTCTGCTTTTAAAGCCTCTTTTACATGAGTACTTTACCTATTTTGAAGTTCTGATATTATAACAATTGTCAACTAGCGAGGATATATTGAACTATACTGGGAGGGTTGCAATTTACAGTTATACAAAATACTATTTTTTTTCTAGTTTTTTGAGTTCTCTGTATTTCCTGAAGTATACGATATATCGTTATTCCCTGCTGACTCTGTGACAATCTCCAAACCTAATCAAGCAGTAAGTTATATCTAGGATAATGGAGGGCAGAATGTTGCAGATTTAGATCTTTGATTTGGTTTTCCTCAGTAAAGCTGTCAGGGAGCAGCTATGGAAAGGCTGTATCTATTGCTGGGAAAAAAAAGTAATTGGAGGTGGATGTAGAGTTCCTCATAAAAAGTTGTTGGTTATTTTCTCCCTAATGGTAAAAGGTCTAAACCATTATTTGAAGAAATATATTATGGTCAGCAAGAATGTAGACATAGAATTAAATACATATTGTATTTAGTAGCATCAACCAGACTTTAAAAGCTGATTATCACAGAAAATTTTGATGGTACTATGGTACTATAGTGACTCGACTAGTGTGTTTTTTAAGTGCTCTTAACTGGGAGCCAAAAAGAAACACAGCATTTATGCATATATAACCATAGTTGTGGGACAATCTTACTGTTTTCGAAGTTGTTGTTTTCCTCATTTTGAAGAGCTGATTACTTATTCCATGTATGGTCAGGTAAGAAAGACTAAGAAGTTAGTGGCATTGTTTCTGTTCTCTGATTCTGAGTTTGAGCTCATCTGTTTGATCCAGAAGTAGGATACACTGTATAGCGAAATGTAGAAAAACCACCAGTCCAGTAATCTAAAATTTGAAATGCTGCTATTAATTATCTATGTCTTTGCATGAAACTTTTACAGAACTCTGCCTGAGTAGTGGAAAATGTTTGTAAGAGTGAATAACATATTTCTGTCAGTCTGCATAATGAGACTAACAACAAACAAATAGAATGTTCCAGGGGCACTGTATGACTTGCTGACTGATCCCGTCAGCATCAACTTTTCTTTCTGGTATCTCTGTCCTATTTACATCATCGGCGCTCCCTAAGTTATAACCGCGTATTAGCGATAGGTCACCGGCTCTCAAAGGTCCAGCTTTGCCCAAAGGTGCAGACATGCCTTGTCTAGCTCCGCCCTGGGCTTTACCAGTGTTGTACCACAGGTATGTTGAATCAGTATCTAATGGACTTCATTGCACAGAAATATCATCCATTGATCATATGCTGTTCAGTGGGTTGGTTAGTTCTTCTGAAGTACGATTAAAGTCATCAACAACTGAGTTAGGTTCATGGACTTTTTCATGCTAAATTATGATCTTTCATACTTTGATTAGTCTCATCAGTTGTTTTGTGAAGATTTTCATAAGTTCAGTGGTGGACTATAAATATCCTACAATTTAGACATCTGCCTGTCTTTCACACACTATTTATTTCACAAATAAGTTACATATGATATTTTGTGTATCTTCATTGACATAGACTAAAGCAATGTTATAAATCCAGAAAGATATTTACCTGGTAGTTTTTTTGCTGAATGTATTGGAAGTATTTATCCAGTGTTTGTATTTTCATTTTTATTTGCATGTAGACTGAATTTTTAATTGTCTTGGGGAAGACACCAAACTTTTTGGAAGTTTTGAGGCTTCAGTATTGCACTGTCTACAAAAACAAAGGTGTTTGGTTTTTTATTTCTAGATTCTAGAATTATTTTATTTCCCATTAGATTATTCCCAACAATGTTCGTTCTTTCCAGTTCTGGCTACTGCAGTAAGTTTGCAGGAGTGATAAGGTTACATCCATGGACATGTTTATGGTGTCTTGAACTTCAGCTGCTTGTTGCCTTGAAGAAACCAAAGCCTTTGTTTGTACTATCTTATTTGATTTCATAATCTCTAATGTGTAATAGTGTATAGCATGGTTTTATTTTTCTGGAGATACAGAAATGTTATACAGATGTTTGCTGATTTATGGTGTAATTTTAGAAAAACTTTACGTGTGCTGTAAAATAAAATAATGCTCTTAGGCTAACTAGGACAATCAAATAATTGGTTATTACAGTTCAGAGTTGTTTATGCCATATTTGATATTTAGTATTTGTTAGAATGTGTGATGGCCTTGTTTTACATGTGACTGACAGAAGCAATTAAGAAATTAAATTACCCTCTAATTTTTGACACAAATGGAAGTAATCTTGCCTTTTTTTTTTTACTACAATTTATTATTGTCTTAGAGTTTTTGTTTCACAGAAAGTCTTCCTGCTTTATGGGTACTTGAAGAGCAAAGTAGAAGGGTAAAGAATTATTTAAAGTTCTGACTCTGCAGTCAGTTAGATATGTGAACTATAAACCCTTTTCTTCAGGTGCTTTACTGCTTGTGAGGCATTCTTTTTACCTCAGATTAAATGGTGACCCCCTGTTAGCTATCACCATAATCTTACACAGATTGACAAAAAGCAGAATGGGTAGGGTGCACACTCTGAAAGGCAAATTGTGAAAGCCAGTTCCAAGAATGAGTTCAAGCAGGTTTTTAATGCTAAGTACTGAACATTAAAGCCTTCTCCAGAGTCCTGATATCGAAGTGCTGTTTATGCCAATTTTATTATTTTGATGGCTTTTCAGTATTAGAATTCTGATGTTGACAGTTGGTCTTGCTTTACAACTTGGCTAAAGAAAAGGAGTTGGTAAGAATATGTGATTAAAGGAAAAACGTAGCTGAACTGATGGAACTGGAAAATCTTTGACTCCAAATTTTCTAGAGAATTTTAAAAGTAGAAGGTAGGAGATGAAAATCTAGGAAACTGAGAAATAATATATACATTACCTAAAGTCAGTGGCAATGACTATTGGATAAATGAATCTTTATGTCCTTTAGTATTTTTATTTTTGTTTGCAATAATGAGGGAGCTCTAATCCGCGTTCTTCAGTTATTGATTTGTTGCTTGTCTGTTCCCTGGGAAAGTCAGATGAAGATCAGCATGACAATATTTATAGGCTGCATCTCATCTGTGGGATGCAATCCATCTTCGTTAAATTCAGTAAAAGTGATAGATAGCATTTGGCAACGTAATGATGTGATCACTCTACCATTGCCTTTGTAAATCATAAGCTGTTGCATTCTCTTGTGTAGATATTTAATCAGTTATACACCCCATTACTGATTTAATTCAGAATGTCAGTGGCAGGTGAATAATGTGAGTATTTGTATATTAATATCATATTGTATTAATGTTCCTTTCATTTAAGTATGCTATTCATGTGAAAATCATAAACTGTTGCTTCATGGCTAGAATAAATTTAATCAGTGCTGTAGGCATCTAATGCCATCAGTGTTTTAATTCAATATGTCAGTGAAACAAATGTGGTTCTTTTCATTTCCAGTTTCTTTATGCTTTACTAATTCAGAATGTTATATGATGCTGTGAAGATATGAAGCTGAGAGTAAACAATTTTCATACTGTCAGTAGATTTTGGGACTGAAACCCTCAATTGTAGCACCAGATAGGATGAGTAGATATTTCTGATATATTTTAAAGTAACTGAATGTCTACTGATAAATTGACTTTAGGAGAAAGAAAAAAAAAAAGTGTCCTAGAATATTCCTTAAGGAAGTATGAAATAAGTAAATATAAAATAAAGTCAATGCAAACTGGTAATGATACACGGCTAGAATGCAGTTGCTTTGGAATCTGCTCCAGTGTCCTGTCTTTGTTGATATGAGGTTGCTAGAAGGTTTTAGTTTTAAGGAACCTCCTGAAAGCAGCTAGGGGATTGTTTCTAGGTCCGTTTCTGTCCTCTGTTGGCACCTATGTTGCCAGTGATAAAAGAATTTGTATGAATTTCGGGATTCTTCACTAACCTCTTAAACAAAAAGTCTGTTTTAATGAAGAAACAATATCGACTAACAAAAAATGTTGTATTAGCACTGGTAAATTACTATGCTGAAGATTTGCCTGAGTAGTGTACTGATGGTACTTCTCCCAGCTCATACTGTCTCCTACTAAGAGCAAACTTAGTTTTATTTTCCATTGCTAGAATTTATTTAAGTCTTGGGTTGCTTTAGCATCTATTTGCTAGGTCTTATGCCGTTGCGTTTAAAACCACCTTACTTACAGATCTCTAAAAGTATTAAATAATTATCTTCTGTATTGGTAGAGTCCTTCGATTCCATAAGTGAGGAACATCATAAAACTGAAAGTTTACTGGCAAATAGAAGAATGCTTGATAGAAGTGCTTCAGCATTTATACTTTTGGGGGACTTAAGCAAATGCACTTTTGGTATGTGTTTGCAGCAGACAGTTTTGTATTTAATTAGGTTTTTTTTCTATTCTTACATCAAGGCAATTGAATTGCTCTGAACAGTTTGTTTTGTTCTGAAAGAACTGTTTATTTTTTTACTCCAAAATCTGTGTTTGTGGTGTTTATGAAAACATCATCCTGAACCTTTTGTCACCTGAACCTTTTGATAGCTTTAGATTTAATTTGTTTGAAGATGTGATCATCTAGTAAGGAGCCCTCTCTTCTTTAAAGAGCAGTTAAGTGCTCAAGCAGTTTCTGAAGTTTTATTTGTGGTAAAAAATTTCCTTAATTGGATATCAGATACTTGATTTCAGGCAACTTTCACAGCCTGATTCTGCTGCTGATTTTCTTCAGGTTTGTTTTTTTTTTTTCTTTACTTTTCAGTCTTAATCTTTGAAATTCCCATTAAGATAAAGATTTCTTGGGGCTTTTAGCTTAGCTTCCTTTTTTTCTTTTAAAGTTGTTGCTGCTTTTCTCTTAAATAAAATGTTTTATTGGTGGCTTTGCTTTAGTGCTGCTCCACTCAGAACATATGTACGTAGGGCAAGGTTTTTCAAAACTGCACATTTTAGGTATTTTATTAAAACAAGAGGTACACGCATTTTTCATCTGTATGCAAAAAGTTTGCTTGTCTGCATATGTGGCATAACCTTACATGACTGATTTCTAAAAATTTAGAAATTACAATTTGTAAAAGTAATTAGACCACCTCCTGTCACAATTTACAGACCTTGATATAGAGTTGCAGTATGATGTGTTGGTCCAGTGCAAGCATGTGAAGCAATACTTTCTGATTCATGTAGAAAAATTGAGTTGTTCACGTAAGTACAGAAATTACAACTAAACCTACATCTGGTATTTAAAGAGCACTTTCGTCGTTCTAGTTGTGTTCTAGTTCATCACATCTAGCTGTGGCAGGAACATCATCATTATCTTTTGCATACTACAGAAGAGTTTTAGGCTATGTTGCATAAACAGTTTGCTTTCAGATTTCTTGACGCATTCAGACAAGAAACACAGCTGAAGTTCACAGAAATTCAAGAAGTTCCATGAGGGAAATTAGGTGGGTTTTTTTTCTGATAGTCATTTTTCAAATTAAGAGCAGGATTTGCAGCAAATCTTAGTTAAATCCTCACCTCCTAAGGCTAGGTCTTTAACCACAAGACAAAGACTTGATTTCATTTTTCTAATAACTCTCATAATAAAGGCGAGGAAACACTCGACCTTCACAGATATGAAAGGTAAAAATAGGGCAATAAATGTTCTGATGGTTTGGTCATTACAAATCAACTGCAGAATTGGTCATAAAATGTCAGTACATCTTCTGTCATTTTTTTAGTAGAATGAGAGAATATCCCGAGTTGGAAGAGAGGGACACATGAGGATCATCGAGACCAACTCCTGACTCCATACAAGGAAACCTGAGAGTTAAAATGTATATCTAAGAGTGTTGTCCAAATTATATCTAAGAGCGTTGGTTTTAGTTTAGAGTATTGTAAATAGTGGTAAACTGAGATTCAGCATATAATTTTAAAGTAAATTAGTAGATTAAGTTAGAATTGTTTTCCTGGCTCTTTATTTTAACATTTATCACATTTAGTAAGTTTTCTTTTAATTTCACAATTAGGGGAAGATTTGCAAGAAGTGACCAAGAAATATATCAGAGCCCTTCACTACACTGTATAGCTTTCTGCCACTGGGAGTGACGGCTGAGCCCAGGCCAGGGAGTTGTTCCATGTGCGCAGTGCTTGGCCTGGTGCCTCTAGGATGAGTTGGGCGATCCAGGTTTCCTTTGAATCCTACATTGTGTTTATCTGGCTCTGAGCAATTATCATTATTTTTAGCATTTCTTCTGGCTCAAGCTGCCTAAAATTTTAATCTGACCATGTGTCAGTCCCAAGAGTGATACTTTGATGTTATGATCAAGGATATTTTTTACATGTCCTGAAACATGGTGTAAGAACGTTAAGGTGTGTTTGAGATGTAAAGATTTCAGAGGTTGGGAAGTCTCTGTAGGCAAAAGGACCAATATGGTCTTGTTTGTATTTCCAGAAGAGGAATTTTTTTCAGAAAGAGCAACAAATTTTTGCCAGAACAATGCCTGGGCTGCATCTCAGAAGGCATTAGTTGTTTTGTTCCGGAAGGTTGCCCTGGTATGAAGTAGCATGCGTATGGTGTTGGGTGCTCAGGGGTGCAAGACCCAAGAATGAAGGAACTGACTTCCTCAGTTCATAGTATAGACTGACAAACCCAGAAACTATACTTGATAATAAGCCTGCAATCAGGCATATTCTAACTGGTTTTGAAATATTTCAGTAGATGTTTGCACATCTGTCATGATAATTGAAAGAATTGATTATCTTTGCCTTCAGTTGGTGATTTCTGAAACAAGAAATAAAATCTTCACTATATCTCAATATGTTTTTGATGCTTAAAATTAAAAATAAATTAATAAGGCCACTAAATATTGCCTTTAAGAAAGGATACTTGTGACCCATCCATCTTTTTGAAAACCAGAATTCAAATCTAGAGCATCATCTTTGCAACGGTCAGAAGAATTTTTTGTAATTTCAAGTTTCCTTCAATGCTATTTTTAAACTCAGTCACTTTTTTTGAGTTCCTTGTAAGTGAGCTGAAAATATCTTTTTTCATAAATTCTCCTTCATAAGGAGGAAAACACATTTGACATATATTCACCTTCCTTTAAGGAGCGTCATCTAATTTATTTTTTCTGTTCTTTCTTCTTTAAGACAGGACATGGAGACTTCTCTGCAGATATGTCAAGAAAATGTAGTCAGAAAATCTCCAAGTGCTTTAGAATGAGAAAGATAAAAAAAACCTGATAAATAATTAGTTGTCTCATAGTTTTGATTTATTTCCTCAGTTTTGATTTAGTTTTAGCACTTTCAATGTGATCAAATACATTTTGGGACTTGCTGTTCTGTGTATATGAAGTGCATGCTAAAAATTGCATCTTCTAGCAAGCCGACTGTAAATTGTAATAACCAGCATAATTTAATCCTTATTTTATTTCTAGGTTTTGGCCTTCTGTAGTTCATTAATAAGCTGCATCAACCTTCTGGTCTAAAATTATTTGTTTCTAACAAAATAATAAGTGAAGTAATCAACTTATGTTTCTGTAGAAATTAAAAAATACGGGTAGGAAATAATTACTCCTATTTCTCAGTCTGTCACTTTTAGATATTGGAATCGGATACACTTTATCTTTTTTGGACGTTAAATATATGCTTTAGCTTCTTATTAATATTTGCTTTTGTTTCTAGCTTATAGTTTTTTATGGAGAATGAAAGTGTGTGGTATTGTGGCTTATTAAAACGAAGTATTGATGCCGAGACCTCCGGAGTTGGTCTTTTTTCATTTTTTTTTTCAGGTGTTTAAAGAAAGCCTATATAGTCAATAACAACAGGACAATCTGATTCCTGTTAAGGTAATTTGTATCTGTGTTACAAAATACATGGAAAGATAATGATAAATAATACAAGTAATTAGTGAAAACGTGCCCAAGACTTGGCTTACGTGATGTTTGAAGTTGTGACTAAATCATTGCTGTTTTGAATAAATGCTTATTATTTCTAATGTGTTATCTGGGGACACTGTAGTAAAAATACTGATTTAACAGGTGGTTGAGTTGACAGATATAATACAGGGATATTAATAGTGATCTTGCTCTCTGTTTTTCTTTAAATTTATGAAAAAACAATAAGCCTTTGATTTCAATAAAAACATAAACAGGTGAAATGATGAAAGAATTCACAGAGTCAGTAGGCTGAATTACTCTGTTATTCTGCAGGGTCAGCTTTGAGGAAAAAGAAAAACAAAAAACCACAAAACCAAACCATCTTGTTAGAACGAGTTTTATTTGCTCTGTCTGTGACCATGTCTTCCAGATGTTGGGTCAGTGGAGGGACTGGCTTATCATAGAGCCTGGGACACTCTCTATTGGACCAGTTCAACCACCTCCTCAATCACAAGGCACACTGTTGACCAGAGACGTCGAGGAGCTTTCAACCGGGAAGCAGTAATAACAATGTCTGAAGATGATCATCCCCATGTGTTAGCTCTAGATGAATGTCAAAAGTATGTATTAGATCTTTCTTACCAGGTTTTAATTTTTGTCTAGTATCAAGGACACAGCAGCACTTCCTTTTTTCCCAGTCAGCTAATACTGCTGAACTCTATGAAGTTAAGTAGATTTCTTTGTTTAGGAGACAAATGTTTGTATCAATTTTTTTTAAAGCAATTGCAGAATTAAGATACAACATTTTATATGTTTTTGTGTTTCCGATCAAATAATCATTACATTTTAGTGGAATATTAAAAAAATCAAGCTGGTTTCAACAAAAGTGAGCCAATTGCAAATTATCAAGAGCAATCATTTCATTGATTACTTTTGTCAGACGTGTTACTCTCATTGCTTAAATAAAAACAAAATTAATTAAATCTTTATGAATAGGAATCTGAGTTTATTACGTGGCAAAGATATAGGCCCGTGTGTTTATCTCAAAGTTCATTGTTGTATAAGTTTATATAGCAAGACATGTATGTTTATGGTGCTTGTGGACAACATCTTGGAAAGAAGTCTAATTTAGCTCCCTTCATGCCACTCTCAATAAAACTTTATTTCCTAGCAAGATGTTGGGGGGGGGGGATGATATTTCTACTTCATCCTTTTGCTAATAAGTGTCTTAAAATTTGGGTTACTTTTAATCTTCTCTGTCAATTCTGGAAGAAAAGTAACCTGCTTTTGCTGCTTCTTGTGATTGTCGCCCTTTTGGGAAAGCTAGGCTGCATTTTTGCCCTATTATGTTCTATTTTTAATTTGTGATAGCTAAATGTATGATGTTGCACAGATAGTCAAGGAGGTTATTTCTATGTGTGACTTCACATATAATTTATGCAAATTAAGGGTTTATGCTGTTTTGTAAATTGTCTTTTATCTAGGTATCATTAAGAAACCAACTAAATACTGATGAAGATTGCAATGAGAGAATGGGCAGGTTATAAATTACGTCTGCAGCTCATTTTGTCCACCTTTGTTTAACAATAGCAAGGGGTGGATTGTGCCTCCTGTAGAGCATATTAAGGTCACTTGATTCCCCATTATCATCTTTCTGCATACCAGTCCTTTGGTCTGTATCACTGTTCCAATATGGGAAAAGCTGCACATTAATTTCACTGTTAGAAATTACTAATATATACATTAGCAGAATTAGGTTTATATTGTTAAAGAGCTTATATCTATCTGTAATGGTATATTAGTATAGAGACATGATCAGAATTGAATAGTCCTGTGAACAGAAAAAAAATCTGTGCTCATATACAAGGTAATGAACTATGAAACTGCTATAATTTATAGGATGTTGGCTATTGCATTTTCTTATTCACCGTTGATTATCACAATTACTTATACGTGCTAGTCATAATTATCTATGAAAGCATATGTTTTTTATGTTGCTCATTTCATAGAGAATTAAATTATAAAATGTATCTTATGGTTTTGTTTGTTATTTTGATTTTAATACAGCTTAATGTTTTGGACTAACTGGAATGAACAGCTCCCAAGCATCATGAGATCTACCCTCTCAGGCAAAAATGCACAAGTTATCATTAGTACAGATATCCTGACACCAAATGGACTTACTATTGATCATAGGGCGGAGAAACTTTACTTTTCAGATGGCAGCTTGGGAAAAATTGAGAGATGTGAATATGATGGATCACAAAGATATGTAAGTAAAACAAAAATCCCAGGTATATTCATTGCATTTGTTAGCAACTTTAATATGAAAATGTTACAGAAAGATCATTAGTTGCCTAAGTTTCTCCTATTATTAGTTGTATATTAGGTTTAAAACTGAAAACACTTCTGAACTACAAGTAAATGCTCTGTTTCCTCAACACATTTCCAGTTTCTGAATGACCTGCTGGACATGCAGACTCTTACCACAAAATCTGTTTGCATTGATATTGAGCCTGAAGCATCACTGTCCTAAATGATCTGTATCAGCTTGAAAAAAATGTAGAACTTCAGTAAAAGAGGCAGAGAAATGTTTTACTTTAGGAATATTATAATTTTCTTTCCAGTATCAAACTTTTCTGAATGCATTTGAATTTCATTTCTGTAATGCTTGAGTGTTACTCTACAACTCTTATTTTTTTTCTTGTCTAACTATCCATTTTCAGATATATTCAACCACACTCCATTACATATCATAATACATTTTTTTCCTTGAGTGCTCGATTGTTTTCAGCTTAACTAGACCTTTTGCTTGGAATATGCTGAAGGCAGTTGATCTGTGCTCATGATTTTGTTGCATGTTTAGCTCTACATTTCTCATATTTTATGAAGTCTTCCTTTTGGGGACTTTATACATCCCAAAGTGCATGATAAAATAAATGATGGGCATGTTCTGGCTTGTGTTTTCAATTCCCAGCTCTACAAGATAAAGTTTGGTACATCAGCTCACTTTCATATCTATTAATATGAAAAACATCCTTTATATACTGTATAAAAGCTTTGAAATCTTTTTGCATCTTAAATGAGAATTACATGGTTTTTTCTGGAATCTTATCATACATTGTTTAGACGAATTTTCCTTGTCGGAGCAAAGTAAGAGCCAAGTTTGTAACAGCAAAACAAAAGTAAGATCACCATGACTAGGCATATACTTTTGCATCATTTCGTTTCTCCTTTTGCTTTCACTTGTATAAATTACCCACAGCTCACTAATGTTTCCAGATGCAATAACTGTATCAGAAACCAGACAAACCAAAGCTGTATGCATTTTAAAGTATGCAATCTCTAACTATATGATTGCTGTGAAAATTGATTGATTTTCTGATTGTTCTGCTCAGCGAATCCACCTGTGTATCTGAGAATAACATACAGAAGGCAGTTTGGTGGTTTTCTTTGGGGTTTTTTTGTTTTATTTTGTCATTTGGGAGATAAAAATGGAATTACCATCTTTCCTTCTTTCATATTATTCCTTGGGTTTTATCCTTTAATTGTATCTTTATTCTAAAAGTTATGCGATATCTGTACTTACTTTTTGTTTAAATCTGGGTAATACTTTCAGAGATGATTCATGTCATTTAGATCTGTGTGTCCTGCAGTTACTGCTGCATCTTCTGTCAGATAATGCAACAGAACAGCACAAGGTGTTCCAGGTGTTCGTGTAACAGATCTCTATTGAACCATATAAAAACTCAGTGGTATTTGCAGAATTGTTTATTGTTCTGCCTCTCATGTTACTAAATATAAGGAATGAAAAGTTTTAACTGGGTTGAATGCAATGATCTTGGAGTTCCTACTTAAAATACAAAAGGATACAAGTAGTTCAAGCGATATCCTGTCAGTTAAGTAGAAGGTCATTAGTAGGTTATGTGGAAACAGTTCAATTTCATCTATGCACAGGGTATAACAAAATATACATCACACATGATATGAGAGATGGTGTAACCTAGTTGCAGAAACCATTACTAAAATCCCACCTCTTTATTAGACTTTAGGCTTACTGTTTGCATCAGGACACTGGTCATTCAATTTTCCTATCCATCGGACATTGAAACTTTTGACTTTCCTAGTATGTTGCCTCTTGGTTTGGCTTTCTGTCACTTTTAACTCTTCTTCCCCATTACACTAAAAAAAGCTCCTGAAAGCCATAAGCCGAATCCGGCATGCTCTTCTGAAGGCTTTCTGGGAGCTGTAGTGCGTTACCTACACAAAGCCATACCATTATTAGTTGTACGACACTGACACTTTTTTTGGGAGAATCGGCGAACTCCGTTGTCAAATATACTGTTAGAAGTTCTCACACGCTGTGAGCTTTGAAGCAGGGTTGTGTTCGTTTCCTCAGTTCTGAAGGCGTTTCTCCTGCATTAGTTGGATGGGGATTGTCATACTAGAAAAAGACCCACCAGGCTGGTTCGTTCAAATCTGCACTTGAATTGTGCTGGCCTCACTACCAGTGCTTCAGCAGAGTTGCCCATCACCACGTAGATGCACTCTTACTGATACAAGGATGCCAGAATCCAACCATGAAATTGTATTATTGATCTGGCGAAATAATGTATCCAGGGTAATTGTTTTTCTTTGTTCATATGCTGTCCAGCTCAACAAGATCTCTGTTTTCTGTAACTTTAGAATAGTACAAGTAATAATCATTCCAATGTTCTTGTGATCAGAGATTCCTTAGGGTGTTTCAGCAAGGTCCTGCCGTCAATCACCCCTCAAAAATACTTTAAACAGATGTTGCAAACCCAGTACAACAGATCACCCTTTTTCTCACTATCTCCATTTCATTGCTTTCTACTTTCACTTAGGTTAGCAAAGGTAGCAGTTGTATAGTAGAACATGAAATGCTAATAGTAGTGTAATGAATATTCTTCCAGGTAGCAGCTTCTTTCTTCATTCTACTCACCACAACAATCTAGTACAACGGATGGGCAGAAAGTAATTTAGCAGTATTGAATTGACTCTTTTAAGTGTTTTGTAGGAGTTTATTGATTTTGTGTTAAGCTGATATTTTAATACTAGTATTTGGTTGCTGGAGTACTCTTTCAAGTTTGGAAGATTTTTTCTTTGTTACTTTTGTTCCTTTTTAATACTTACAAGATATGCAGGGTTTGTTTTCTTTAACATTTCTTGTTCTGCTCTGTGAGATCTTCCTATTTAAAAAAAAAACTTGTTTCTTTCACAATCCCTTCCCCTTTTTCTTCCATTTTTACTATTGCTCTTCATTGGATTTAATATTCTGGCTACAGCTGGTCTTAGCTGCTCGGTGCTTTAATTCAAACATTTTGTTAATGAACACAGAGACTGAGCCAACAGTAAATAAAGCTTATTTTTTTGCTTTATTTTTCCAATAACTTGTGAGCTACTTTAATTTTTTTTTCCTTCAGTATTGAGTATTCTGTAATGGTTTATGTATCAAAAACCTAGAAATATAGTTCATTTCCTGTAAAAAAAATCTGGCTATTTTCTAACATCCAGGTTGGAATGTTTTCATTTCAGTTGTGATTTTGTGGGCCTACAGGTGTGATTGTTAAACTCAGTACAGTTTTAGAGGTGTCTCCAGTAATTATAACCTAGCCTTCATGTAATTGCAACCTTCCAGAAATTTCTAGAATATGTGTTTTTATTCTGTTGGAATTCTGTATTTAAGCAATTGAATAAGTTTCAAAGTTGGTGTTCAACTTCCGTTATCTTCAGATCTGTTCCTCGAACTACAAAATGCAGAAATAAAAGTTAAAGGTTTGGTTGTGCATTTGTGAAAAACTTGACTTTGATTGACATTTAAAATTACTTTTCAGACATGTTGTTACATTTGCTTGTAGTTCAGGTATGATTGAGGACAGCAGAGTAATTTTGGTCAATTCTTGGAAGGTATTCATGATGACATCAATGTTACATTGAGAAACAGCCAAATAACTCACTCAGGCAGGGTAGAAGTGACAGCAGCCAGGCTATCCAGAATAGAGATAGATCATGCACAATATTAACAGTTGGAAATGTAGAATGTCTAACCCCATTAAAATCAGAATGTGCTAAAAAGTCTTAGAAAAGTTTCTCACTAACATCTGAACGTGAGCACTTACAGAATCATGCAGGCGCTCAAGGTGTTTGAGTTGAAGAATCACATTGCTGTATTCTCTGTATACTAACAAATAATCAGATGTGAAAGCTAACCCAAAGGAAAATAATGTCAACTCCATGGCAAGTATTTTAATAAGCTTGGATGGTTGTCTAGAAATAAAGTAAAATTGAGCCTGCTCTTCACAGAGAAATTATTTCATCAGTTTGTACTTCTTCCTTGTGATTTTGTTAAACAGCACTAGAGGCAATAATAGTAGAGAAATATGAAATGCTAGTAAAAATTTATATTGTTAGCACAGCATGCACAGTTTACCACCTAGACATTTAAGTTCATCATGTTTTGCCTCTCCTGTTCCCCTTACTATGATAGTTTATTGTTAGGTTCTGTGCTTTTATGTCGATTAATTTTTTCTATGTTTAAAAAGCAGCTGATGTGGTGTGGATAATCTTGGAAATTAATGGTACTAGAAATGAAGTTGTGATGGACTTTTTATTTTCTATGTTCAGCAGGAATGATCTGTTCTTGATTCTTTTCTCTTGCAAAGCTGATCAAAAAGAATCTTTGTTTCTCAGCTTTCCAAATGTCCATGTTTCCTATTACCATTTGTCTGAAAAAGTCCAGAACTGATATAAAGAGTGAAATATCTCCCCTGCTTAATCAGTTATCCTTCTAGGGAGTTAACTGCGTTGACAGCAACGAATTACTTTCTTTAAGTAATTCTGTAAAGTAATGCTAAAATCGAACCTAATGAACATGTTTCCCCAACCAACGGCAATAAAATCCTCTAATCCAGGTGAGCTAGGTAGCTGGCTGACACATGTCCAACACTCTTAGTTTGGGATTGTTTGCTGAAATGTCTTGATGTCCAGTGTTGGTAGCCTGGTAGAAATTAACTGAAAGAGGGATGTAATGAAAACATAAAAATAATCTCTGAGGCTATGGAGAATAAGATTATTTGGAAGATCTCAGGATCCCATGAAATTCTAGGAAATGGACATACATGTAACATTAGATGAAATTTGTCCTTGTCATTTATGATGTTTACAATAAGTATTGTGTAGTTCATAAGCACCTAGTTCCAAAGAACCTGCTTAATATAGTCATAATTTAGAGAACTGTACTTTCCATTTGAATGGCACTGGAAAGTACAGGCCTGTTATAAACAAGTGCTTAACATATCATTCAACTGAACTGCAGAGCTAAGTAGCAGCTGCAACACTGCAAATTTAGCATTGTGGTTTGCTTTTCAGTGCCTTAAACATGTTCATTTCTAGCATGGAGAAACAAAAATTTTCTTGAAAAGGAAGCACTTCTGATTTGTTACATCTCACTTGGACAGTTCTATGGGAACAGGATCTTACTGTTCTTGGTAAATGTGGTATTCCAGTATGTCCTTTCTGTCCTTTGCTATGTAATTGCAGTTCAAGTTACTATGAAGGTATTTTTCAAAGATACAGTAAATAAAAAGAAAATCCATGCATTGAAGATATCACAAGGATGAAAATACAGTCTTTATTCAGGATAATTGTGACTTTCAATATCAACAACAAAAAGCATGATCATTTTTAGTAGGGTATAGCAGTGATTGGCACTGTTCCTCCACAAAACCCAACTTAAAAATGGACTAGAAATTCTTTAAATTTCTTTTGTGGTAACGGGAATGAGGACTTGGTAAAGTCACAAGTGTTCCCTTCAGTGCCAAATTTCTTTCTTCTTCTGTCTTTAACCTCTGCCCCATCAATTTTTTTTTTTTTTTTCTGGTAAAGATTTTTGTCCATAGTGTTGGGAGGGCAGAATTTGGATACTCCAGATCAAGTTGATAGATTTGTTTATACTGCAAGAAATAGCATTTTTGCTTTTTGTTTAGGCAACAACATTAATTACAAGCAAAATAAGGAGTCTGATCTAAGTATATTTGTTTTAGGTGGCTAAATCAAATACATAAAAGTTATGGCTTAGATTATTTTTTCCCCACCTGTGCAACTGGTTTCCCTGTGTCACAGTCTGTTTCTCCCCCCCTCCAGTTCCTTGTTTATACTCTTTTAAAAAGAGTATTCGTAACTGAGTAATAAATATGGCATATTATTTTATGTCTTCCATTTGAAAGAATGAAATACATTTGCTAATTTTAGATTAATGTGATGTTCTGTAGAAGTTGGGTTTGTGAGACTGAATTTTCTGATATTCATCTAAAAAGTTATTTATTTTTAGGTTAATGATATTACTTTGTACTTGTGTAATGATTTTATTATGCAATTGACTTTAAATTGTAATTAATTTTAATGGGTTTTTTTTAAGTGTAGTTTTCTATACTAGCTTTGTCAATCTATTATAGACCTCTAAGTAGATTTGGGTATCTTTAATAAAGAGCCCTTAAAAACTTTTAAAAGCTTTATTAGATGGCACTGCCCATTTATTAAGTATTTTGAAAGAGAAGTATTATAAGCCATTCCTTAGAGTTAAAATACTTAAAAGCAACTCATATTTTAAGCTGATGCATTAACTTTATGCACTCATCTTTAAAAAAAACCCTGTCTTTCCATAAAAGTTAAGCATTGTCGTGGTAAAAATTGTTATGAATCTATTTCTTACTGACAATCTAATGAGTTGTGTATAAATCACTCAAATTATAGTGTTCAAGCACAAATTATTGTCTACCTGACTGGCTCCTCCCCTTTTTCAATCATGCTTTTCTACAGAAACTGCTACACATACCCGAAATTCCGAGCAGCTATATGTTAAAACAAAAGCTGTCTGGAGAACTTAAACAGCAAAACTTAAAAAAGAAAGGATCATAGTTAAAATTAAATTGCCCCGCTACTTGCAACATTCCTCCGCCAGCCCCCAGTCTCTTATCTCTTTGTAGGGAGCAGAGAAATCTTTTTGCCTGTTATTCAGAGCTCAAAGCGCATGCTGTGAGTGAATGTCGGTAGCATTCAGGATGCAAACATGTGATGTACTACCAGATGTGTCTGACGTCGCTGTCAGGTGGAAGGAGTAGTAGGGACGTCTTGCTCAGGGTTCCCTAAAGTTTTAAAATTGCACAGATACTGTTGCAATTTTTGGTATCAGTTTAGACTTATGATAAAATATGCTAAGATATCTTTATGTGATAGATTTTGTCTCATACTGTTAAAAAACCTGTTTAAAAACTTGTTACTTTTAAAACAAAACAAAACAAAAAACCTACAGCAACCCCCCCAAAAGAAACCCCAAACAGTTCAGGTCTTTGTAATGCAGAATGGCAATGCATTGCTTGTTTCAGTGTGTGCACATTCATTCAGCACCACATTTCTCTCTTCTGTGACCAGGAACATTGCTTATGATCATGAATATTCTTACTTTTTTTTACCTGTGGCACAGGGTGCTTTTTGGTGGTATCTGTCCTTTGTAGAAAAGGTCTTAAGTATTTATGCTGTACTGCCATAGTTTGGAGGAGTGTATGCATGTGGCCTTTGTGAATTATGTTTCTGTGACGTTGTGCTCTATATCATTCTGGACTAAATTTGATGGTTGAGGTTGTGCCTTTTAGTTCTCTTTATCTGTATATTGTCTGCACGTGTTAAAAAGTTGTTCTATGTGTGGTACTCTGTGTAATGTAGAAGCTCAGTTTCTTATGGAACTGTGTCCTTTTTTCCTCTGGCTCAGCATATACAACAGCCTTCCAATTTCAGGACAGTTTATTCAACTTTAATTGATCAACAGGCAGCATATACTACAGTTGTATGATTACAGATTAACTGGGCATTATGCTTCTGTTGATAATGTGCTTCCGGATGTGATCTGTAAAGGGGTTGTTGCCTGTATTACCCTAGGTGGGAACACTGCTTTGGGTCATTTGTTGCTACGTAGCCACCAGTTTATAAAAAAAAAAAAATGCTGTAAGTGGGTTATCTTGGAGTTTTTACAGTTTGAAAATATGATTTTTTCTTGTGGTTGAATGGTGATCACAGATTCTGCATTGGCTTTCTTCTCTGTGTTATGTATTTGGGTACGTGCATTCACTGAAAGACTGCAGCAGTTGTCTTGCATCTTGATCCAAAGCTTATCAGATTACTCTCAGTCACTCAGAGGAATAAATCTGCAAAGTGCTTGTATCGGCTTCCATCATTATTTTTGTTAGAGACAAGCAATCGGCAAGAAAAAAAGAAGCAGGAACTAGCGGGCAGACCCTTTTGTGCTCCCTGCCCCTCCAGGGCCAGCTACCTGGGGCCACCCAAGGAGGATTTCAGTAGGGGCACAGTGTAAGAACCTGAATTTTCATTAGATGCTTCTCCTGGTGAATCTGCAGGTATCTCTGTCCAGAGCTGCAGACACTGCTGGGAAAATGAACATGCAAGCTGTATAGAATATAAAATTTGAAACACGAAGGACTTGCAACAGGTTTGATACACAGCAAATTTGGTTGACACTGAATCCTTAGGACTTAAACATGATTTGGCAGGTAACCAAAGGATGAACAGACTTTTTAAAGAGACATTCATTTTCAGTTACTTCTGATCATCCAAGAGTGCTATCAAGATTTTAAAAAAAAATAAATAAATTGTCAATCACTTTGAGCGTTATTCTATAAACTAAAATGTTAAAAGGGATGTCAGGTTGGCCAAAAGATGGCAGAAATAGGAACTCTTTCTTTTAGATGCAAAAATAAAACATTGGATAGTGCTGTGACATAATAGAGGTGACCCCAGTGAATGAAAGGCTGTGAGCATTAGGGAACAAAAGTTCCTGGATGTTAGCTTGGGTGACCCCTTATTTGGATCTCAAATCTCCCAAGGTTGAAAGATGATGATCGGTTCTGTAATGAATTTACATTCCTTTGTTACAATTTGAGAAAAATTATGACACTGAGCAGAGTAGTGCCTTCATTGGTGTTGGTTGTGACAACAAAATCCTTCAAATTGGGACAGGTTCACGTTATCATGGGGAACACATATAGGGTTGCAAAATCTGTATGGTCAGATTTTATACAAATCTTTCAGAAACATACATGATTGACTTTATTTTTTTTTTCTGAAATGTGTCTGAATATGAATAGCATAGGCTTTTAAGAGTGTATTAGGAAAAGTGTCTTACAGTAAATGTCCACAGTTGCAGAAGAGGTCTTTTTGCCATTGGTGAATTCCCATCTATCTTTTAATACTCATAGTTTTGAAAAAAACGTTGGTTAGAGAGAAATTGTCCTCCTGGGACATATATCACTGAAAAAAGTCTTTGGTGGAAAAAATGTTTTGCTGGTCAAACCTTCTTAGAAATATGCAGAAGTATATAATGTGCATAGTAGTGCAGAATTTGTTATAATTATCTGATTAATAAGTAATTTGGACACTATGTCTGTCTAAGTGGATTTAAATATGGGCAGGAATGCTCCTGTGCACTGGAATACAATGCTTTATGTTAGCAACTTGTTGAAATGTTCACGTGTCTCAGCTTTTCCTGTGCTAGCTAATGCTTTTTCCAGACAGTTCTTCGGAGTAGTTTGACACTGAGTCAGTCCAAGGACATTCCCAAAGGCAGTTTCCAAGCCGCTATTTTGCAGGCTGTTTGCTGCCTGGCCCTGGGCAGGGAACTGGCAGAGGGGTGAACAAACTGCTACTGAAGCATTACTTGGTAGTGAATAGTGTGGAGTGAGGGCACCTTCTTAATCTCCAAGTCATGGCTGTAGTGGAAAAATGGGGGTTTTTTATTCCAGGAAATTGAATTTGGATGTCCTATATAATTAGGTGAATTACTTATAAGATGAGAAATATTTTTTAAAATTATTATTATTATTTTAAATTTTTTTATGTTTTTATTATTATTTTTAAACATGGGGTTGACCATTGCTACTTATTTTTCCTTCCATCATTAAAAACAAAAAATAGTACACAGCATCTGCTTGCAAGTAGGCTAAACAGTTTACCAGTTGGCTCTGCATGCGCAGTGCAGCCTATGTGCATGTGTGCAATCTGCATGAATAGGTCGAGTTCATCAAACAGGCTGTGTGTATGCAGAGAATTATCCTCTATATTTCAAGCTGATTTACGTGTATTCACATTGTTATTAGAAAGTCCTTTGGGAAAGGTGATGAAGGACATAAAGCAGATGGAACACTGTGATGACCTAAGTAGAGATATAGGTTGAGCATTAATTATTGTAAAAAAGAGTGATTTCTGTTGGGTTATTAAAAGAATGATATTCTTTATCTGGTTTTATACCAATTTCACTGTGATAAGTAGCAGCTAGATACGTAGATACAGTGGGCTTTTGCCTAGATCAAAAGAACTGTTCCCACTTTATACATATACATACGTTACTAGTTTTCCCAGAGAAACATGGAAGACAATCCAATAAATATATTCAGAATATTATTTATTTATATTATGGCTCAAAAATTCTAATGGAGAAATAATTACCCCCTTCCAATAAATCTGCTGTTCAACCAAAATTAAATTTTCAACTAGAGAACTGATAAAAAATGTGTTATATTCTTCAGAACAGAAACTGTACATGATAATTTTTGAATTCTAATACGTGGAAAGAAAGAACATATATGAAAATATTTCAGTGGAGCAGTGATGTAGACTGGGATCGAATTGTATTTCTGCAGTTTTCGTTCAAACCCTACTATACAGTGAACTGCAATTCATACTTTCTAGGTTTTAAACTGGTAAGTAGTATGCTGACTGTGGAGAATTTTTTTAAATTGGAAAACACATAAAACTCAATGTCTTGGGTTCAAGTTTCTAATGTGATCATAGTGGTGAACGCTCTTCAGTTCTGAAATGTGCTTCTGGCTTTGATTCATGAAGACTTGAGAGTTTTTAGACTTCCAGCCATGGTAAAAGTACCTCTTTTCCTCTGTTCTGTTCGGGCTGTTAAGAAGGTAGTGTGCTGAGCAGGTATTTTTACAAGCACACTTAGATAAACTGTGATTTTTTATTTTTATTTTTTATTTAGGGAATAGACACCTGGATTTCTGAAACTGGATGTATCGATAAATAATCAGTTAACCCCTGTAGCACCCTTTTAACACATTTTAAGTGCTGTTACCTCTTTTTTGCAGGTGCTGTAAGTATGCAAGAATTGTTTCGTCTAAAACTATACAGTGATGTGAATCACAGTTTGCACTTTCAAAATGTCTTATTTAGAGACATTTCTTCTCATGTTTCTCTTCTGTACTTATGTATTTTAGGTGATTGTCAAATCTGGACCAGGTACCTTTCTCAGCCTGGCTGTATATGATGATTATATCTTCTGGTCAGACGGGGTGAGAAGAGCTATTCTGCGTTCCAGTAAATATACAGGAGGAGATACAAAAGTTCTTCGTTCTGATATCCCACATCAGCCAATGGGCATTATTGCTGTTGCCAACGATACTAACAGTTGTAAGTTAGAAAGCAAGATACACTATTTTGGCGATTCCAGTGTTATTCATTTCAAGCAGTTTACTTATTTTTAACCAAGTTTAAACATTTCTTGGTGTTTCATAAATTCTTTTTTTTTAGGAACTGCTAACGAAAGTTGGGATGTAACTTCTTCCCCAAGTAAATAAATATTAGTGAATGACAATTTTCTGCTCTGGACATTGTGCTCATTTGATAACAGTTAAATAATTTCCTGTCAAATATCAGCAGTTTTGAATGTTGTGAGGTTTAAAAATTATTATTTTCAAGGTAACTCTGTTTGTTTATCTTCAGTATGCTAGCTTCTGAGGCATGCTGACATTGTCATCTGACTGATAAAACTTGAGTCAATTACCCATGAATCTGAGATACGGTGACCTTTGTACTCTCAAAGACGTTGGCCATTGAAGCAAATTTAATAAAACAGAGTTCATCTTTTATCATTTGTTTTTCAGGTGAGTTATCTCCTTGTGCACAAATGAATGGAGGTTGTCATGATTTATGCCTTCTGACTCCTGATGGACGAGTGAACTGTTCGTGTCGAGGGGATAGAATACTGATAGATGATAACAGATGTGTGAGTAAGTAATACTGGCTGGCACAATGCTTTGCTATGCTGTGATGCAGTTGGCTATCATAAGCAGAGACAGTTAGCCCAAGTCATTAATTTTATTGCATCTCTATACTGTAAAAATTGATTTGGTAGTTCAGCACATACCAGGCTTTCAATTGGTTTATGTCTTATAAGGCTTTCCAGGGGTTAAAAAGTGTTAATACTTATGCTCTTCTTAAATTCCAGTTTGGGTAGTTGTGTTCTGCTGAACATTTCGTATTTGCAATTTGTTTCTGCTGAGTACAAATATTTTCATTTGATGTCCTTAGGCATATAGAATAATTGTAACTTATTAACCAGCTGTTTTGTTTAATTATGTAGAATTAGTGTTTTAGTAATTGGGGAATGTATCACTTTATGTTGGCAGACTCCTTGGAGACCAGTTTTGTTGGGGAATGTTCCATATTACACTGTTCTAAGTTTTCCTCTTCTCACATCTTCCCATACTACCTCTGAACCAGTATGCCTCAACACATGATAAAGAAAATGCGAGATAACTATTTTATCGTCGTTCAGAAGTGGTTCAGAATATGTGGTCATCCACTGCAGCTTCTTTAGATCACACTGTCCCTGTGCAGAATTGATCTCTCTGGACATGGAATTATGTGCTGGTAATTTGGAGGGCTGTGATGTATATACACACTCTGCACTCTTCCAGCTTTTCTAATAATTTGGAGTAAATCTCTGTCAGTAATGCTGTGCCTTAGCAGACGTGAATTAACTGGAAAGCCTTGGGCTGTTTCCCCAGGGGTGACCCACGTTCATAAGGTGGAACATGACTTTGTGCTTCTCCCCTCGACAAGTGTAGCTAACTGAATTTGGAATGGAGGAAAAGCTGGGGAGGAAGCGCACGATTCCTTGTGTCTTTGTTAATGTCACTGTATTGTAGCTGTTCTGTCACAGTTAGGGACCCCATCCAAATTCTGGTGGTTTGTTTTGACCTTTACCTCCATGGCAAAGAAATCCCAGCTCTTAGATCAAGTTCTCCATGACCATATCTGCCAAGTATGCCCGTTCCACTGCGTTATTTTATAGCTTTGACCCACCTGCTTTCTTTAAATCAAGTATTTGTTTTGATCATAACAGTAGAGAGAGACACTATAACATCCAAGAAAAATGGTGTTTAAAGTTTGTACATGATTTAGCGAGATTTACCATCCTCCTAGAAGCTTAGACAGCTTACCTGCCTCAGACTCTTCTGTGGCAGTCTGTTTCTCCTGAGCAGCCTAACAAGTGGTTTCTCTTCTACTGATAGAGTCACTTTTAAAATACTGATCCATATATGCAGAGCTGTGTTGGTGTGCGGTATGAAGAGATGTAGTCCTTCATTGACATACCTGTGCTGGTTATTTTGCAAATCTACTCCTTTGCTAATAGAGCTTTTTTTGGTCATGCCACCGATATTTATCATGCTAGAATGATATTGGGCTTTCCTGGTACATCTAAGTCAATAGTATTTTCATGTCATTTTTTTCATGATGGGAAAGAATACTGGTGTTTAATGATCAGTTGAAGAAGAATGAGGTGTGCTTCTGCTGAGGACAGTCTTATTCTCCCTCCCACCATGTGCCTTTCATCAGCAGTAACAATTGTGTAACTGAATGAAGACCTCACTAACTTGCTTGGCTGGGAAGCAGGATTTTTGGGGTTTAGACCTAGTTTTGGTTGCATCAAGGAGTAGAGCTAGTTCAACTTCACATTGCAATATCACTAGAGCCAGTTAAAGAAAACGAGTGAGAACAGAAGACTGTGATGAGTTAAGGGGTAGAATTATACCTTTAAGCATTGATGTGATTTTAAATTGGCTTAAGGCATCCTTAGGGCTGGACCCCAGTCCTGTAGAATTAGATTCTTAGGGTTGGCAGCTCAGCTTCACAGCTTTCTGAGGAGCCTGTAATTTCTTTTATACCATACCAAGCTAATTGCATGGTTATTGTATCTAAGATTTTAATCCTAACATTTCTTTTGCCATGTTTATTTTGGATTCATAGCTTTGCCTCTTGCTTAATTTCCTAAAATATTGCTATTAAATGAAACCAGATGCATACGTTTAGTATGTATATAATAATTATAATCATACAGTAGCTACCAACATGTCCCAAACAAATACAGGAATTGCTAGTTTTATTCTGCACTTTCATGTGCTTCATAGGTCACCATATAATCACAGAATCATGGAATAGTTTGGGTTGGAAGGGACCTTTAAAGGCAAACTAGTCCAACACTCTTGCAATGATCAGGGACATCTTCAACTCAAACACTATGCTCAGAGCCCCGTCCAACCTGACTTTGAATGTTTCTAGAGATGGGACATCTACCAGCTCTCTGGGCAACCAGTGCCAAGGTTTCACCCTCCTCACAGTAAAAAATTTCTTCCTTATTTCTAAGCTAAATCTACCCTCTTTCAGTTTAAAGCCATTGCCCCTTGTCCTGTCACTCCATGCCCTTGTAATAAGTCCCTCTCCAGCTTTCTTGTAGGCCCCTTCAGTTACTGGAAGGCCATAGTAAGGTCTCCCCAAAAACTTCTCTGCTCCAGGCTGAACAGCCCCAGCTCTCCCAGCCTTTCCTCACAGCAGAGGGGTTCCGGCCCTCAGATTATGTTCGTGGCCTCCTCTGGCCCTGCTCCAACATGTCTATGTCTGTCCTGTGCTGAGGGCTCCAGAGCTGGACGCAGGACACCCCCCAGGCTCTCACCAGAGTGGGGCAGAATCCTCTCCCTCGCCCTGTGCCCACGCTGCTGGGGATGCAGCCCAG
>Ga0181612_139295_pt1 | contig 31291 bp, 29 predicted proteins | sample HoacroProtozoa21_FD_119630 | JGI IMG/M metagenome (GOLD analysis project Ga0181612, IMG submission 119630) | Hoatzin crop microbial communities from Cojedes, Venezuel. Combined Assembly of Gp0051906, Gp0051904, Gp0051908 | reverse complement strand
CTGATAGTTTCAACGACTTCTCGTTTTTATTGTCGTTGAAACAGTCGGCCAGCCCCGCCAACCCGCCGCGAGCCAGTCGGAAAGAGAGGTCCGTAGCGGTGCGGAGGAAAGTTTTTGGCGTTTTGTTTTGCTGTGCGAGAAAAAATCATTATCTTTGCACACTAAAATAAAAGAGAGAAAGAAATAATGGCAAAGAAATTCAACGAATATAGCTGTTTGAACCTTTCTGAGGTCAACAAGCGTGTGCTGGAATCGTGGCGCGCTAAAGACGTGTTCCACAAGTCGGTAGATGAGCGCGACGGCTGTCCGCAATTCATCTTCTTCGAGGGCCCGCCTTCGGCCAACGGTCATCCCGGCATCCACCACGTGCTTGCCCGCTCGATAAAGGACACCTTCAACCGCTACAAGACGATGCGCGGTTTTCAGGTGAAGCGCAAGGCCGGCTGGGACACTCACGGATTGCCCGTAGAACTGGGCGTCGAGAAAGAGCTCGGCATTACTAAGGCCGACATCGACAACCATGAGTCGCCGCGCTACATCTCGGTGGAGGAATACAACAAGCGTTGCCGCGAAAACGTCATGAAGTTCACCGCCGAATGGCGCGACATGACCGAGCGCATGGGCTACTTCGTTGACATGGACCGCCCATACATCACCTACGACAACAAGTACATAGAGACGCTGTGGTGGCTGCTCCGCCAGCTCTACGACAAAGGCTTGCTTTACAAGGGCTACACCATTCAGCCCTACAGTCCCGCTGCTGGCACCGGCCTGAGCTCTCACGAGCTGAACCAGCCTGGATGCTATCGCGACGTGAAGGACACCACCGTCACGGCTCTCTTCCGAGTGAAGAACCCGAAGAAGGAATGGACGGCGTGGGGCGCTCCCTATTTCGCCGCCTGGACCACCACACCGTGGACCTTGCCGTCGAACACCGCCCTCTGCGTGGGACCCAACATCGACTATGTGGCTGTGGAGACGCTCAACCCCTACAATGGCGAGCGCATAACAGTGGTGATGGCCGAGGCTCGCATGGAGGCATACAAGAACCAGAAGGTGGACGACTGGCGCATCGTGGGCCGATACAAAGGCACCGACCTCGTCGGACTGGAGTATGAGCAGCTCATGCCGTGGGTGAAGCCCTGCCAGAAGGTTGACGACAACGCCCCCGAATATGTCAGGAAATATGCACAGGAAAATCCTGACAAGACATTCATGGGAGAAAACGGCAAGGACCGCTTCGTCGAGATGGAGTCGGAAGCCTTCCGCGTCATTCCTGGCGACTACGTTACAACGGAAGACGGTACGGGAATAGTCCACATAGCCCCCACCTTCGGAGCCGACGACGCCAAAGTGGCACGCGACGCCCATGTGCCCGCCCTATTCCTCATCAACAAGAAGGGTGAGACCCGCCCGATGGTTGACTTGGAGGGCAAGTACTACGTGATGGAAGAGCTCGACGCCAACTTCCTCAAGGCGTGCGTCGATGCAGAGGCCTACAGCCGCCACGCCGGCGACTTCGTGAAGAATGCCTACCGTCCGGAATTTAATGTGGGAGGCAAGTATGATGAAGAGGCGGCCAACAAGGCAGAAGACCTCAACATCGTGATTTGCATGGAGATGAAGCAGGAGGGAACAGCCCTGAAGATAGAGAAGCACGTGCACAACTATCCCCACTGCTGGCGCACAGACAAACCCGTGCTATACTATCCGCTCGACTCGTGGTTCATCCGTTCTACAGCAAGAAAAGAGCGCATGTCGGAGCTCAACAAGACCATCAGATGGCAGCCCGAATCCACCGGTAGCGGACGATTTGGCAACTGGCTCGACAATCTGAACGACTGGAATCTGTCGCGCTCACGCTTCTGGGGCACGCCACTGCCTATATGGCGCGACGACGACGGCGAGGAAATCTGCATAGGCAGCATTGAAGAGCTCTACAACGAGATAGAGAAGAGCGTGGCCGCCGGCGTGATGACAAGCAATCCGCTGAAGGACAAGGGATTCGTGCCAGGCAACTTCGACCAGGCGAATTACGACAAGATTGACCTTCACCGGCCCTACGTTGACGACATCGTGCTGGTGAGCCCCACCGGCAAGCCCATGAAGCGCGAGGCCGACCTGATAGACGTTTGGTTCGACAGCGGCTCGATGCCATACGCACAGCAACACTATCCTTTCGAGAACCGAGAGCAGATAGACAAAGGCCTGGCCTTCCCCGCCGACTTCATCAACGAGGGCGTTGACCAGACGCGCGGATGGTTCTTCACCCTCCACGCCATTGCCACGATGGTGTTCGACAGCGTTGCCTTCAAGAACGTGATATCCACCGGATTAGTGCTCGACGCTAAAGGAAACAAGATGAGCAAGCACGTGGGCAACGTGGTCAACCCGTTTGAAATGATTGAGCAATACGGTGCCGACGCCGTGCGATTCTATATGATGACCAACTCGGAGCCGTGGGACAATCTGAAGTTCGACCCTATGGGCGTCGATGAAGTGCGTCGCAAGTTCTTCGGAACGCTCTACAACACTTACAGTTTCTTCGCCCTTTATGCCAACGTGGACGGTTTCGACCCGAAAGCACCGCAGATAGATGTGGAGAAACGTCCTGAAATAGACCGCTGGATACTCTCTTCGCTCCACACTCTCGTGAAGGGCGTGCGCAAGGAGATGGACGATTACGACCCGACGCGGGCAGGACGCCTGATTGACGCTTTCGTGAGCGACGACCTCTCCAACTGGTATGTCCGCCTGAACCGCAAACGCTTCTGGGGCAAGGAGATGAGCAACGACAAACTGTCGGCCTACCAGACGCTCTACACATGTCTGGAGACGGTGGCCCGTCTGCTCGCGCCATTCGCACCCTTCTACAGCGACCAGCTCTGGCTCGACCTCGGAGGCGAGCAGTGCTCGGTGCATCTTGCAGCCTATCCCGAAGCCGACGAGCGTCTGATTGATGCCGAGCTGGAAGCCCGCATGACGTTGGCACAGAAGATTACGTCGATGGTGCTTGCCCTTCGCCGCAAGGTAAACATCAAGGTGCGCCAACCACTGGCAAGCATGATGATACCTGCCACCGACGACGTTCAGCGCAACCGCATCGAGGCAGTTGCCCAACTCATCAAGAACGAAGTGAACGTCAAAGAGTTGAAGTTTGTCGAAGGCACCGGCGTACTCGTCAAGAAGGTGAAGTGCAACTTCCGCACTATGGGCAAGAAGTACGGCAAACTCATGAAGGGCGTGGCCGCAGCGATGAGCCAGCTGACGCAGGAGCAGATAACCGAGCTTGAGCAAGGCACACTCTCAATAGAGGTAGAGGGACAGCCTGTTACGGTGGAGGCTCAGGACGTGGAAATCTATTCTGAGGACATACCAGGATGGCTCGTTGCCAACGAAAGTTCGCTGACAGTCGCCCTGGAAGTGGAACTGACCGACGCACTGCGCCAAGAAGGCATGGCTCGCGAGATAGTAAACCGAGTGCAGAACCTGCGCAAGGAGCACGGACTGGAGATAACCGACCGCATCAGCATCACCATCGCCCCCAATGCCGACACCGATGCCGCCATCGCCGCCTACCGCGACTACATCTGCACGCAAGTGCTTGCCGACAGCATCGATGTGGCCTGCAACGACGGCACACCGACAGAGTTCGACGGATTTACCCTGAACATTAAAATAACTAAAGCCTAAGATATGGAAACGGAAAAGAAACGCTACACTGATGAAGAGCTTGAAGAGTTCAAGCAGATCATCAACGAAAAATTGTCAACAGCACGCAACGACTACGACAAGATTATGCGGCAACTGATGAACGCCGACGGCAACGACGTTGACGACACGTCGCCAACCTACAAAGTGCTCGAGGAGGGCAGCGCCACGCAGACCAAAGAGGAACTGACGCAACAGGCAGCCCGTCTTCAGAAATTCATTCAGGGACTGGAGGCCGCCCTTGTCCGCATTGCCAACAAGACCTACGGCATCGACCGCATCACCGGCAAGCTGATTCCAAAGGAGCGCCTGCGCATTGTGCCCCACGCCACACTGAGCGTGGAGTCGAAAATGGCACGAAAAAAGTAGATGAAGAAGGGATTGACAGCCGGCCTCATAGTGCTCTTCATCCTGATTGTTGACCAAGCGGTCAAGATTTGGGTGAAGACGCACATGATGCTGCACGAGAGCATCGAAATCACCAGCTGGTTCTACATTCTGTTTATCGAAAACAACGGAATGGCCTTTGGCATGGAGATGGGGAGCAAAGTGTTTCTCTCCATCTTCCGCATGGTTGCCATCGCGGCCCTCACATATTATATATGGTGGGAAATCCGCAAGCGCAACGCGAGCACAGGCTATATCGTAACGCTCGCAATGATACTCGCTGGGGCTGCGGGCAACTTGATAGACTGCATGTTCTACGGACTTTGCTTCAATGCCTCCTCGCCACACTATGCCTCCTATCTCGTTTCGTTTGGAGAGGGCTACGCACCGTTCTTGTTCGGAAAGGTGGTCGATATGTTCTATTTCCCCATCATTCAGACCACGTGGCCGCAGTGGATGCCGCTTGTGGGCGGAGAGGAGTTCGTCTTCTTCAGTCCTGTCTTCAATTTTGCCGACGCATCAATCAGCGTGGGAGTAGTGGTTCTGCTGATTTTCTACCACAAGAAGCTCAGCACACTGTCGTTTTCAGACATGCTGCCCTCAAAGAACGAAAGGAAGGAGAAGGCGGAATGAGGCGTCTGATTTGGCTCATCGCAGCAGCATTGGTTGCGGCTTGCTCACCTGGAGTGCCCAGCAAGTATGTGCAGCCCGACGATATGGAAGACATACTCTTCGACTATCACATTGCTATGGGAATGGGCGACCAGAGCGGCAGCAATCACGCTTACAACAAGATACGGTTGAAGAACGAGGTGTTCAAGAAGCATGGTCTGACCGAAGCAGAGTTCGACTCGTCGATGGTCTATTACTTGCAGCACGCCGAGCTTCTTGCCGACATCTATAAGGACTTGCAGGAGCGGCTTGGCCAAGAGGCACTGAAATACGGCGCCAGCGAGGGAGAGGTCAATCAGTATGAGGTGATTTCCAATTCGGGCGACACTGCGAACATCTGGCGCGACCTGCCGTCGGCGGTACTTCTGCCCGTGGCTCCATACAACAAGATACAGTTCAGCATCAAGGCCGACTCGTCGTTCAAAAAGGCCGACTCGTTTGTGCTTGGCCTGACGAGCAACTTCCTTTATCAGGAAGGAGCGAAAGACGGCGTGGCTCTCATCGCCCTGCATTACACCGACACTACGCTTGTGTTCAACACCCACTTCAGCAGCGACGGCATCACCCAGCTTCGCACCCAGCCGCACAATGCCGACCTGAAGGACATACAGGGCTTCATCTATCTTGGTGCCGGCGGCGACGTGTCGCAGACCGTCAAGCTGCTCTATCTGAACGACATACAACTCATCCGCATTCGCAGAAAGGAGCAAGTGCAGGAAAACAAGGAAACTGAGAAAACGGAAACGAAAAATGACACAACCCCGCCAAGAATCGAAAAAGCGCCAAAGGCTGGCATCAAGCCAAGTGAACTATAAGGGTTGCTGGTTCCGACCAGGAGTGGTGGAAACAGAAAACGGGCGCGTGGTGGACTGTTATCCTCTGACTGAGGAACTTGCAATGACGCGATGGACCGGCGCGACGCTCATTGTGGAGGACGACGGCACGCTCACGACAATTCTTTGACCAACTGCTGAACGTGGTCGGTCATCCAGTCGTCTTCCTTGTAAGTCTGGTTGTCGTACATCAGAATGTCGATGTCGATGTCGATGATTCCGTAACTTGAGCGTTTGCGCGTGCGTCCAAGAATGGTCTGTATCTTCTTTGTGAAGGCTCTGAAAGAGAGATAGGAATATTCTGTCTCGCCGTATGCCATCACGTTCAAGAAGCGTGTTCCGCTGCCATCCACGTCGGGCGTCTCCAGCACACTCGTGTATTTTGAGTCTGTCATCGCCTTTGCCAGCATCTCGCGGGCTCGCTCGATATTTATTTCGGCTTTGTGATTGCTGCCGATTAGTAAGATTATGTTATGTTTCATGTTGCAAATATAGCAAATTTTATCGATAGTGGCACTTTTTTTCACTTTTTTTTGTAATTTTGCAGCATGGATATATCAACAACTCTCAAGCGGCTTGGCATCGATGCGCTGAGCGAGATGCAAGAGTCGGCTTTCGAGGCAGTGTCTCGTGGCAACGATGTCGTGATATTGGCTCCTACGGGGTCGGGCAAGACTTTGGCCTATCTTCTGCCGTTGGCGCAGCACGTTGATGCCAGCAGCAGCAGGGTGCAGGCGGTGGTGATTGTTCCTGGTCGCGAGCTGGCCCTGCAGTCGCAGGAAGTTCTCAGGAGCATGAAGCAAGGGGTGCGTGGTCTGGCTCTTTACGGCGGACGCCCCACGATGGACGAGCACCGCACCATCAGGCAGACGCAGCCGCACATTCTTTTCGCCACACCTGGACGCCTGACGGACCATCTGCGGAAAGGCAATTTCGATGCCTCGCAAGTGGGAACGCTGGTGATAGATGAGTTCGACAAGTGTCTTGAGATGGGCTTTCAGGAGGAGATGCAACAGGTGGTGGGTCTGCTGCCGAGCGTGAGGCAACGCATTCTTTTGAGTGCCACCGATGCGGAACAAATACCGAGTTTCGTCAACATTTCAATGGCCAAGCGTATCGACTTCACCCGTCAGAGTGAAAGCCGAGTGGAACTCTATGAGGTGAGCAGCACCGACAAGGACAAGCTTGAGACGCTTGGACAGCTGCTTCGCCAATTGGGACAGCAGAGCACCATCGTCTTCCTGAACTACCGCGAAAGCGTGGAGCGCGTGAACCAATGGCTTCAGAAGCAAGGCTTCAGCACGAGCGCCTTCCATGGCGGCTACGACCAGAAGCAACGCGAAAACTCACTCTACCGTTTCAGCAACGGCTCGGCCAACATCTTCGTCTCCACCGATCTGGCATCGCGAGGGCTTGACATCCCGATGGTGAGCAACATCATTCATTATCATCTTCCCGAAACTGAGGAGAACTATACGCACCGCACAGGCAGAACTGCCCGCTGGGATGCCACAGGGCGCGCCTTCTTTCTTCTCGGTCCGTCGGAGAGCTTGCCGCAGTATGTCAGCGACGTGAAGCAGTGGCAACTGTCGGGCAACCATCCAGTACCGCTTCCCCTCATGACTACTATATATATAGGTAAAGGGAAACTCGACAAGGTAAGTCGGGGCGACATCGTAGGGTTCCTTTGCAAGAAGGGCGGTCTGAAAAGTTCTGAAATAGGCCGTATCGACGTGAGAGACCGCTACTCCTATTGTGCCATCGCCCGTCAACGCCTCTCACAAGTGCTTAAAAACACTCAAGGAGAGAAGATAAAAGGCCTCAGAACCGTTGTCGAAACAGTGAAATAACTATAAATTGCGACAAAAGTTTGCTTTTTCAATGAAAAAGAAGTAACTTCGCACACAGAAAGAATATATAAACCCAAATAAATATCATCAACATGAAAAAGTACAATTTCAATGCGGGTCCCTCCATGTTGCCCCGCGAGGTGATTGAGAACACCGCCAAACAAATCCTCGACTTCAATGGAAGCGGCCTTTCGCTTGCCGAAATAAGCCACCGTGCAAAGGATTTTCAGCCCGTTGTCGATGAGGCTGTCGCACTGGTGAAAGAGTTGCTCCAAGTGCCTGAGGGCTACTCCGTAATATTTCTCGGAGGCGGTGCCAGCTTGCAATTCTACCAGATGCCGCTCAACTTCCTCATAAAGAAAGCAGGCTATCTGAATACTGGTACGTGGGCAAAAAAGGCACTCAAAGAGGCTAAACTCGTAGGTGAAGCCATCGAAGTGGCATCGTCGGCTGCCGACAATTTCACCTATATTCCCAAAGGATGGACTTGTCCTACCGACATAGACTACCTGCACATCACTACCAACAACACCATCTTCGGAACAGAAATACGCAAGGACCTCGACGTGCCAGTGCCGATGATTGCCGACATGTCGTCGGACATCATGAGCCGTCCTGTCGATGTTTCCAAATACACAGCAATATACGGCGGTGCTCAGAAGAACCTTTCAATGGCAGGCGTCACCATCATTATCCTGAAAGACGAACTGCTTGGCAAGGCTCCGAGAGAGTTGCCGACAATGCTCGACTACCGCACACATGTGGAGAAAGGTTCGATGTTCAACACTCCGCCCGTTGTGCCCATCTACTGTATGCTTGAAAATCTCCGCTGGATAAAGGCTCAGGGTGGAGTAGAGGAGATGGACCGCCGCGCGAAGGAGCGTGCTGACATAGTGTATGGAGAGATAGACCGCAACAAGCTCTTCCACGGCACTGTTGCCGAAGAAGACCGAAGCCTCATGAACCTCTGCTTCGTGATGAACGAAGAGTACAAGGAGCTTGAGAAGCCATTCCTCGACTTCGCCATTGCTCACGGCATGGTGGGAGTCAAGGGCCATCGCTCCGTTGGTGGTTTCCGTGCCAGCTGTTACAACGCCCAGACCATCGAAGGCGTCAACGCACTCGTGGCTTGCATGAAGGAATTTGAAGCACAACACTAAAAGGCATACAGACATGAAAGTACTCATTGCAACCGAAAAGCCTTTTGCGGCAGCAGCCGTAGAGGGCATCAGAAAAGAGATAGAGGGTGCTGGCAACGAGCTGGTGCTGCTTGAGAAATACACCGACAAGGCACAACTGCTTGATGCCGTCAAGGACGTTGACGCAATGATTATCCGTTCCGACAAGGTTGACGCCGAAGTGCTCGACGCTGCCAAGCAGCTGAAAATCGTGGTGCGTGCAGGTGCCGGCTACGACAATATCGACCTTGCCTCCGCAACGGCACACAACGTGGTCGCTGAAAACACCCCAGGCCAGAACTCCAATGCTGTGGCAGAACTCGTGTTCGGAATGCTCGTCTATGCCGTCAGAAACTTCTTCAACGGAAAGGCTGGCTCGGAGCTGAAAGGAAAGAAGCTCGGCATTCTCGCCTTCGGAAATGTGGGCCGCAATGTTGCCCGCATAGCCCAAGGTTTTGGTATGGAGGTAAGTGCCTACGACGCTTATTGTCCGGCCGAGGCAATAGAGAAGGCCGGCGTTCATGCTGCCAAGAGCCAAGAGGAACTTTTTGAAACTTGCGACATAGTGAGCCTCCATATCCCCGCGACACCAGAGACGAAGGAAAGCATCAATGGCGCACTCGTAGGGAAGATGAAGAAGGGTGGAATACTGATCAACACTGCCCGTAAGGAGGTGATAAACGAGCCGCAGCTTGTTGCTCTCATGAAAGAACGCGACGACCTGAAGTACATCACCGACATCAAGCCCGATGCCGATGCTGAGTTTGCACAGTTTGAAGGCCGTTACTTCAGCACTCCGAAGAAGATGGGTGCGCAGACGGCTGAGGCAAATATCAACGCAGGCATCGCTGCCGCTGTGCAAATCAACGCCTTCTTCCGCGACGGATGCACTAAGTTTCAAGTGAACAAGTAAATAATTGGAATACTTAGAAAAGAGGGTGTTTCTGAAAACGCCCTCTTTTTTAAATTAAACAGTGAACGACTATGGCAACAGTGAAACCCTTTCGCGGCATCAGGCCGCCCAGACAATACGTGGAGCGGGTGGAGTCGCGACCATACGATGTGCTCGATTCCGAAGAGGCAAGAGCCGAAGCCGATGGCAACGAAATGTCGCTCTACCACATTATCAAGCCTGAGATTGACTTTGAGCCAGGCACAAGCGAATACGACCCGAAAGTGTACGAAAAGGCAGCCGAAAACTTTCAGAAATTTCAGGACAAAGGATGGCTCGTGCAGGACGAGCAGGAGCATTACTACATCTATGCGCAGACCATGAACGGACACACCCAGTACGGTCTGGTGGTTTGCGCCTACGTGGACGATTATCTCAACGGAGTTATCAAGAAGCATGAGCTGACAAGACGCGACAAGGAAGAGGACAGAATGAAGCACGTCAGAGTGAACAATGCAAACGTGGAGCCTGTCTTCTTCGCTTATCCCGACAACAAAACTCTCGACAGTCTGCTTAGGAAATACGCTGCCACAGAACCAGAGTACGACTTCATCGCGCCAATAGATGGTTTCCGCCACCAGTTTTGGATCATAAGCGACGCTTCCGACATGCAGACAATCACCGACGAGTTCCGGAAGATGCCTTCGCTCTATATAGCCGACGGGCATCATCGCTCGGCTGCAGCAGCACTCGTCGGGGCTGAAAAGCAGAGGCAGAATCCGAACCATCGTGGAGACGAGGAGTACAACTACTTTATGGCCGTTTGTTTCCAAGCGTCGCAACTCACCATTCTCGACTATAATCGTTTAGTAAAAGACCTTAACGGACTTTCTTCCAGCGAATTTCTTTCGCGTCTTCAAGAAAACTTTGAAGTGGAATGCAAGGGCTCGGACATCTATCGCCCCTCGAAGCTCCATGAGTTCTCACTATATCTCGACGGCCAATGGTATCGCTTGCAGGCCAAGCCTGGCACCTATGTAGAGACAGACCCCATCGGCAACTTGGACGTGGATATATCGAGCCGTCTTATTCTCGACCAAATACTCGGTATCAAGGACCTGCGTTCCGACAAGCGAATAGACTTTGTAGGCGGACTGCGCGGGCTTGGAGAACTCAAGAGACGTGTTGATTCGGGAGAAATGCGGATGGCTTTGGCTCTCTATCCAGTCTCGATGAACCAGATAATGACCATTGCCGATGCTGGAAAAATCATGCCGCCAAAGGCCACTTGGTTCGAGCCAAAACTGCGCTCCGGTCTTGTAATTCACAAACTAAGCTGATGGACGACACCTATCAGACCATTAAAGGCACAAGTGAGGGATTCTACTCCGAGAAGAGGAGCAAGTTCCTCGCTTTTGCCCATCATGCGGAGAGTGTTGACGAAGTGAAAGACATTGTGGCGGAATATCGGAAAAAATATTACGATGCACGCCATGTCTGTTATGCCTACATGCTCGGTGCTGAGCGTGAAATTTTCCGTGCCAACGACGACGGCGAGCCGAGCAGCACTGCCGGCAAGCCCATTCTCGGACAGATAAATTCACGCGAGCTGACCGATGTGCTCGTTGTGGTGGTGAGATATTACGGCGGAGTGAATCTCGGCACAGGCGGACTTATCGTGGCCTACCGCTCGGCATCTGCCGCTGCGCTCGACGCGGCAACAGTTGAGAATCGTATTGTTGAAGAAGCGGTGGAGTTCTCCTTTCCTTATATAATGATGAACGACGTGATGCGCGTGGTAAAGGAGATGCAACCACGAATAGTTGACCAGCAGTTTGACAACACTTGCCGGATGACGCTTAAAATCCGTCGCACTATGGCCGCTCAACTGCGCCAGCGGCTTGACAGCCTTTCGTTTGGAGGGGTAAATCCGCAGTCTTGATTAGAGGTATTGCGCCAGCACATCCCAGACGGCGATGATGTGGCATACGCTGCCCAGCAGAACGAAGAAGTGGAATACCGAGTGCATGTAGCGACGCTTCTTCAGTGAATAGAAAAGAGCGCCGGTGATATAGCATACTCCTTCGGCCACTATCCACGCCACTGCCGCTGTTGACACGCAATCAATCAGTGGCTTGAATGCTACGAGCACGCTCAGGCCCATGCCGCAGAAGCACAATGTCTCCATGTTGGAGTGTTCTTTCAGCCTAAGAAAACTAACGATGGTGCCGGCTATTGCGCATGTCCAGATGAAAATGAAGAGTCCCCATCCCCAGTATCCCTCGTTGCGCATGGCTATGAGCGTGATGGGCGAGTAGGAGCCTGCTATGTGCCAGTAGATGGCGGCATGGTCCCATTTTCTCAGCTTTTCCTTTGTCTTGCTGAAGCGTGCCGGAGTGGCGTGGTAGGCAGTAGAGGCGATGTAGCTTCCGAGCATACCCACGAGATAGAGAATCACGCCTGCGTGCGCCCAGCCGTTGCCTGCCTTTGCACACATAACCACGAATATCGCGCCGACGACGATGCCCAAGAGTATGCCTGCCGCGTGCGACCACGTGTTCCATTGTTCCTCGCTTCGTGTGTAGCGTATCATTGGTAGAGGTTAGTTTACGAAGTTCCACGAAACTCCGAAGCGTATCACGCTGCCGTTCTGCGGGTAGTGGGGCGCCAGGAAATAGTTGCGGCTCCAGTTGGAGGCCAGCGCGTTGCTCATCATTATGTAGAATCGTGTGCGCTTCAGGTGCATGTTCACGTAGGCATTCACTATTGGGAAGTTGCCCAGCTCCACGCGGCTTTCCGAGTTCTCCTGCACTGCGTATTGATTGATGATGGGGGCGAAGTCGGGAGCGTAGTATTTTGTGAAATAGCTTGCTTCAGCTCCCATTTCCACAGTGAGCAGTTTTACTATTTTGAATTTCAGGAAGAGGTTGGTGAAGATGTTGAGCGTGGGCACTGGCAGCACGTCTTTGTTTGACGACTGTTGCCATGTTATGACGTTTTCCCAATTTACCATTCCGAGCGAAAGCATCTGGCTGAGCTGTGCTGTCATCAGCGTGATGTTGCCGCTCTCTTGGCGCGCTTTGACGGTCATGTTGCTGCGCGAGGTTGTTGTGGCGTCGTAGCTCATGCCGAAGTAGGTATAGTTTTTCAGGTCGTCGAAGGCAACGCGCAGTTTTGTGTTCGTCTTTCTGAAAGTGAATGTTCCCTCTATTCTTGAGCGAATTTCCTTGTCGAGGCTGTTGTCCCACCAGACGTGTTTCGAGTGGAAGTGGCGGAAGTAGAATGTGGGGTTCAGATGGTGCAGGAATGCTTTCGCGGCCAGCTGCACGGTGTCGCCCAGCAATGGGAAATTGAGGTCGGTGCTGAAGTCCACTTTCAGCTGTCCTGCGTCTTCGCCCAGCAGCCATGTTTCTGCTGTAAGATTGTAGTGCCATGCCCGTCCGAGCCTTTTTGAGAGTTGTCCGCCTATGCTTGCAGTGTGCTCGTTCCACGTGCTCATGTGGGCGGTGTCGGTGCTTAGCGTGTCGGCCATCTTGAATCGGCGCATCTCGTGGGCTGCAAATATCTTGATGCCAGCCTTTGCCCATTTGTTGAAACCTTCGAGCAGTGCCAGCGCCACTGTGTTGCGCATGGAGAAGTGGCGTGTTTGGTCGTTGATGGAGTCGCCCATGCATCCCTCTCCGTAGGAGAAGTATTTGTTGGCGAAATAGTTTGTTGGCAGGGCGTAAGCCGTATATTTTCGTCTGTAGTTGCCCAGTTCCATCGTGTGGATTATGCTTGTTACGGGCACAAACTCGCGCTTCATCGTCCTTGCTATCGAGTCGGCTATCTCCTGCGCTCTGAGCAGTGAGTCGCTTTTCGCCTTGTCAACGGCGATGCGCGTGGTGTCGGTGGTGGCATTTTTCGCTGGTTCGTCGCCCATTATCTTGGCGTTGTCGGGGCGTCCTGAGGGGGCTTCTTGTTGGCCGTTCTTCTTGTCTTTGTCTTTCTTTTTGTCTTTTTCGGCCATCTTTGCCGCTTTTTCGGCAAAGTCGCGTGCCTTCATTTCTTCCTCTGTCATCTTCACCTGCCGGTAGAAACCGATGTTGTATCGGTGGGAGAAGAACACGTGTTGGTTGTCGTTTCGGTTCCAGTTGCTTGTCAGGGCCGTCTCGATTTCCTTTTCTGTGTAGCTGTCGCTCTCCATCTCAGGGTGGGTGATGTAGTTGTCGTTCAGGATTCCACCGTTTTCCGCCACCTTTTGGTGATAGTTCTGAAAGAGCAGGTGGGCTTGATATTTATCGCCGATGTAGCTTCCGAAGATGTTTGCCCCGAAGTGTGATGCGCTTTGTTTGTCGTAATATCCGCGTGCGTAGGAGTAGTCGAGGTTGAAGCCCACTCCGATGCGCTTGCCGTAGTTGGTGGCGAAGGTGGCGTTCAGGTGGTCTTCGCCGTTGGTTTTGTCGCCGCATGATTCGTATGTCAGGTTGGTCAGTGGCGACAGTGTGTTGGTGAAGTGCCATTGCCATGGTCGCTTCATCACGAAGTCGTAGGGTTGTGTGAAGACGAATTGCTCCCACTCTTCTCTGTCGGTGGCTATTCGGTTCAGGCGTGCGGTGAAGTTGTTGCCCGTCGTGTTGTATTCTCCATATAGTCCGGTGGCGAATGCGTTATTCTGGTAAAGGTGGGAGATTGTGTCCACTTCCGCTTTTGTGCGGTCGCCGAACCTTCTGTCGACAGTCCATACGTAGATGCCTTGCGGGACTACTTTCGACGTGTGGGTGGAGTCGCTGTGCTTTGCGAACACGTCGGAGCCGCGCTGCGTTATGTTGCCGCTCTCGTCCATGCTGTTGAGCACTTGCGCCTGCACCGCCGACGCGATCATCGCCAATGCCGCTGCTGTCAAGACCTTTACCCTCATAGACGCATCAGCCTAAGCACCACTTCAATCATCTTAGGCACCATTGAGCAGAGAATGACAATGGTGCCTTCTTGGCGGTCTTTAAAGAAATACCACAGCAGTCCTGCAATGGCTCCTACTACGAACAGCGTGTTCAGCACGTTTTTCAGTGTCCGCAGTCCGTTGCCTCCCTCGCCTCGGTGTCGCCGCTCTATCATTTCAGTCTATCTTGCATTGCTCCGAACAGATATTCCACTCGGTCGATGGTTTTCTTTCTGAACTTTCCGCTCACTCGCGCCAGCTTTGTTTGCTTGCGGTTAAGCCCGTATTGGTCGGTTATCCACTCTTCTGCGCGGTAGGTGCTGCCGCCTCCATCGCGGTCCTCCTCGTAGATGTAGCTTATTCTGTTAATCGTCACATCGACGGAGCCGTCTTTGCATCGGGCGATAATCTGGTAGAGAAACTTTGTCTGGTCAAGCACCAGAGGCTTGCGCTTGAACACCAGCCATTCCTGATATTTGCCGACCACCGTCTGCTGCGCTGCGTCGCTCATGGCAATGCGGCTCTGCTCGGTCTGCTCCTCTCCTTTGGTGAGCTCTGTCATGAAGGTGTCCATCCTGCGGAACACTTCGGCTGCCCCAAGTCCAGGAGCCTCAATTGTGCGGTTGAACTGCACCTCGCCATTCACCTCTTTCACCGCTCCTGCCAGATACTTCGCATCGGCCGAGGCATCTGCTTGCGGCTTTTCCCAGCTGTTCTGAGCCATACCTGCCAATGGCAGGCAGCAAGCCAGCGTCAACAACATTTTTCTCATAGACAATTATTTTTATGATGCTATTTCGCTGCAAAGGTACACTTTTCCGTTGAAAACGCAAACGATTTAACATAAACTTAATACTTTTTAGAATGTAGCACCGCGTTTCTTCCCGACAAGCATCGGGAATCTTCCTGGCTACAATCCCGAAGGGAGTTGGCTGCAATCGGGATTCTATGTCGCTACTGCTTGCGGTTTCATTTTTTTGCGTCGTTTTGTGATTGGAGGTGAGACGGAATCGGGCTGAAAAGGCGCGACCTCCGCAGACGCTGCTGAAGGGCGTTGCGGTCGGGCTGGCAGACGTTTCTCTCTGTTTAAATTCAAAAAATCTTAAAAACAAAAAAACTAATGTTATAGGATTTTGCCGTTTCGCCGAAAAACTCTATCTTTGCATTGTTTTATCAGTAATTATCGGGAGTTGGCAGTAGGTAAGCGCTTGCGATGGCAGCCGGCGGAACATGCGCGATGTCCCGATGGGATTTATCAAACAGTGGAAGATGAATTTGAAGGTACGCTTGGCGCTGATGAACTTTCTTGAGTTCGCCGTATGGGGCGCCTATTTGACTTCTATGGGCAGCTATCTGGTTAGTCTTGGAATGGGCAGCAGCATAGGCTGGTTCTACAGTATGCAGGGCATTGTCAGCATATTCATGCCGGCGTTGATGGGCATTGTTGCCGACCGGTGGGTGCCGGCTCAGCGGCTGCTCGGATTGTGCCACTTGTTGGCCGGACTCTTCATGATTGGGGCAGCCAGCTATGGCGCTTCGGCTGGCAGTTCGGCGTCGTTTGCCGTCTTGTTTGCGCTCTACAGTTGCTCGGTAGCCTTCTTTATGCCTACGCTGTCGCTATCCTATTCCGTTGCCTACACAGGGCTGCGCGAGGCGGGGATGGACACTGTGAAAGACTTTCCGCCCATCCGAGTGTTCGGCACCATCGGCTTCATTGTGACGATGTGGCTGGTCGATTTGGCCGGTTTCCAGTCGTCGGAGCGCCAGTGGACGGTCTCTGGGGCCATCAGCATATTGCTGTTCCTCTATTCCTTCAGCCTGCCCAAGTGTGCCACGTCGAGTGGTTCTGGCAGCGAAAAGTCGCTTGTGGAGCGGTTGGGACTCGATGCTTTCCGGCTGTTCAAAGAGCGTCGGATGGCCATATTCTTCATCTTCTCGATGTTTCTTGGCGTGTGCCTTCAGATTACCAATAGTTTTGCCAATCCGTTCATCTCCAGTTTCGCCGCCTATCCAGAGTATGCCGGAACTTTCGGAGTGAACCATGCCAACATTCTGATATCGCTCTCGCAGATATCAGAGACGTGCTGCATCCTGCTCATTCCCTTCTTCCTGAAGCGTTATGGCATAAAGAATGTGATGCTCATCGCCATGTTGGCTTGGGTTCTGCGCTTTGGTCTGTTCGGAACGGGCAATCCTGGCAATGGGGTGTGGATGCTTGTGCTCTCGATGATTGTCTATGGCGTGGCGTTTGACTTCTTCAATATCAGCGGCTCGCTATACGTTGACCAGCAGACCGACGCTTCGATGCGGTCGAGCGCGCAAGGACTTTTCCAGCTGATGACCAACGGACTGGGAGCCACCATAGGCACGCTTTCGGCACAAGCCATCATCAATGCCCACACTCACGCAGAGGAGGTGGGAGGACAGCTCTACACGGTGGGCGACTGGCAGCAGTGCTGGTTCATCTTTGCCGCCTACGCTCTTGTCGTGGCAGTGGCGTTTATGTTGGTGTTTAAGGAGGGGGAAAGGAAGGTATGAAAGAGCAACGATTCTTTTATGTGCCCGATGCGGCCACAGCCAATGAGCTGCCCACAGAGGAGGCGATGCACGCTATGCGCGTGTTGCGCTTGCGGAGCGGCGACGAGATGATGCTTATGGATGGTCGGGGAGTATATTATCGCGCTGAGATAACACTTGCGGCCACTCATCATTGTCTCTACCGCATAGTCGAGACGTTGCCCCAACAGCCACAGTGGCGAGGGCATTTGCATCTGGCTATTGCCCCGACTAAGATGATGGACCGCATGGAGTGGATGCTGGAAAAAGCTACGGAGATAGGCGTTGACGAGGTGAGTTTCCTGAATTGCCACAACTCTGAGCGCAAGGTGATGAAGACGGTCAGGGCCGACAAAATAGTGGTGGCCGCCACGAAGCAGAGCCATAAGGCTTGGAAACCTACGCTTAACGAGATGATGCCCTTCAACCGCTTCATAGAGCAGCCCCGCGAAGGTCGGAAATACATAGCCCACTGCTACGACGAGATAGTCCGAGCAGACCTCTTCACCGAGCTGCGCCGCGAGAGCGAGCAGGCAGACGTCACGGTGCTGATAGGCCCGGAGGGTGATTTCTCTCCAGAGGAGGTTTCGAAGGCCATAAAGGCAGGCTATAAGAGCGTCTCGCTGGGAGCCTCGCGGTTGCGCACCGAGACGGCAGGCCTCTCGGCGGTGATGATGATGCAGCTGGCGCAGGTGAAATAGTCGTTGATTAACGGATTCACGAGAATATAGATGAAGAAAAAAGGATATGTGATTGGGGGGATAACATTGGCGACGGTTCTTGCAGTCGCCGTTTTCTTTTTAGTAAACCGACCGAAAGATTGCAGCGGCGTCGTGCCGAAAGACTGTTTGCTCGTCGGTAGAGTCGAGGCGAAACAGTTGCATCCCGACCTTGCTCCATTGGGCAATGTATGGTTCTTCGAGGACAAAGAGAGCCGCTTCGGCGTTGCGATGGCTGTTCCACGCGAGAAATATCTCACTGACTGGCTGCGGCAACAGGGGTGGAACGGCGAGACGGAGGAACTTCGAGGCACGAAGTTTGCCACTTTGTCCAATCAGTTTCTGCTGGGATGGCGCGACGGACGCGCACTGCTGATGGGGCCTGTGGCTGCTCAGCGCAGGAGCGAACTGATGCAGCGCATGGTGATTAGCCTTCGCGCAGAGGAAGGCTCTCCTTTGGCCGAGCGATTGCCGGAGGGCAGCGGTTCGATGGTTGCCCGCACCAGCGCGTTTCCTGATGCTTTGGCCGCATTTTTCCAGTTGGGTGCGCCGAAGGGAAGCGGTGCCGACGTGATGGTCTCGGCCACTATGTCGTCTGCCGAAGGAGTGCTGACGCTGGATGCTGAGACGTTTTCCCAACGCCGTTCAGTCAACGATGCTCTGCAAAAATCGATGGAGGGGCTCAGCACCATCAGCGGCACTTATCTCTCCACGATTCCCGACAATTCGCTCTTCTCGCTGGCAGCAGGCGTGAAGCGCAACGCCTTGCCCGACCTCTTGCGCGGCAACGAGGCTCTGCGGCTAATGCTGGCAGGAATGAACTCGGCCGTTGATGCCGACAAGATGCTTCGCGCTGTTGACGGCGACTTGGTGGCACAATGGAGCGGTGGCGACTTTCAGCTGGTGGCACGCTCTGCCGACGACAGCTGGAAAGCCGACGTGGATTATTGGCAACAGTCGGCATCGAAGGGTACCACCATCACCCCCGTGCCACAACTCGGCTATCGTCTGCGTGGCGACGGCAAGTCGGTGTTGTTCGGCGTAACGGAGAATGGCGATTTCTTTGCTGCCTCTTCCGACACGCTTGCACGCCAGGCCGTAGTGCCGGCAACCTCGCCTCTGCCGGAGAAGATTCAGAACGGGATAAAGGGAAACAAGTTGGCGGCCGTCGTTGGGCTGAAGTCTCTGTTGTCGGCCAAGTCTGACCTGAAGCCGCTCCTGCCGTTCTTTTCAAATATTGAATATTTGCTCATAGTGAGATGAATCGTATAGATTTCCATAACGTTGTGCCTCACGCCTTCGAGCATCGCCAGCTTTCAGAAGTATGGGGACGTGAGGCGAGTTTTCTTCGAGGCCACTTCTATCTTCTCGAAGCCGACAGCGGAGCAGGCAAGAGCACCTTCTGCAGTTATTGCGTAGGCTTGCGCTCCGATTATGAAGGCACCATTTCATTCGACGGCACTCCTACGAAAGGGTGGGGCGCAAGGCGGTGGACCGAGATTCGCAAGAGTCACGTAAGCCTGCTCTTTCAGGAACTCAGGCTATTCCCAGAGCTTTCGGCTATGGAGAATGTTCTGTTGAAGAACAGGCTGACCGGCTTTAAGAGCCAGCAGATTATCGACCAGTGGTTTGAGCGGCTTTGTCTTTCCGACAAGCGCGACGAGCCGGTAGGCCATCTCTCTTTCGGCCAGCAGCAGCGGGTGGCATTGATGCGCTCGCTTGCGCAGCCTTTCGACTTCCTTCTGGCCGATGAGCCAGTGAGCCATCTTGACGACAGTAACAGCCAACTGATGGGCGAGCTGATTGTCGAAGAGGCGCGGGCTCAAGGTGCGGGCGTGATTGCGACGAGCATCGGCCGCCATCTTCCCATTGAATATGAAAGGAGGGTGAGCTTATGATGTGGCGTCTTGTGCGTCAGCATGTCAGCTGGTCGCAGCTTGCAGGCTTTGTTCTTGCCAGTCTTGCCGGTATGCTTATCGTGCTGACGGCCTTTCAGTTCTATCGCGATGTCTCGCCAGTGTTTACCGAGCCCGACTCATTTATGGGTGCCGACTACCTTATTCTCGCAAAGAAAAGTGCGGCTGAGTTTGACCAGCAGGAGGTCGATGACGTTTCGTTGCAACCATTCGTCAGCAGGGTGGCGCCGTTTCAGCGTGCCCTCTATCGCGCCGATGTTCGCATGGGTGTGGGCGACCAGCCGCTTATCAACAGCGAGCTTTTCTTCGAAAGCGTGCCTGATGATTTTGTAGATTTCTCTCTCAACGACTGGAGGTTCAGCAGCGAAAAGGCGGACGAAGTGCCGGTGGTATTGCCGCGCTCCTATCTGAGCATGTATAACTTCGGCTTTGCCCAAAGCCGCCAGCTGCCTAAGCTGAGCGAGGGATTGGCAAGCATGATCAGTTTCAAGATAACTGTTGGCGGCGACAAATACGAAGGCAAGGTGGTGGGCTTTAGCAACAGGCTGAACACTATCCTCGTCCCTGACAGTTTCATGACTTGGAGCAACAACCGCTATGCGGCAGGCGAGCAGCAGCAACCCACGCGTCTGATTGTCCAGGTGGGCAATCCTACCGACGAGCGAATAGCTCAGTGGATGGACGACGAGGGGTATGAGCTGGAGACCGGCGACCTTAACTCGGAGAAGACGGGGTGGTTTTTGCGCCTTGTCGTAATGATTGTGATGGCTGTCGGACTGGTCATCAGCCTGCTCAGTTTCTATATTCTCATGCTCAGCATCTTCCTGCTTGTACAGAAGAATGCCGAGAAGCTGCAAACCTTGCTGTTGCTGGGCTATCCTGCATCTCGCGTGGCGCGCCCATACGTTTGGCTCACTGTGGCTTTGAATGCTCTTGTGCTTGTCGTGGCGCTGGTTGTGGTCGTTGTCTTGCGCGAAAGATGGCTCGACGTTGTTTGCCGGATTTTCCCCGACCTGCGCGAGCCGTCGATTATGGCTACAGTGGTTCTTGGGCTGGTGTTGTTGCTCATCGTGTCGCTTTTGAACATGGTGGTTATTTACCGAAAGATTTCTACGTTATGGAGCAACAAGGGCTGACGCTTATTGCCGACAGTGGCGGCACCAAGACCGACTGGGCACTTTGTCGCGACGGCAAACTGTTGGTCAGGATTGCTTCGGCGGGCATCAATCCTGTTCATCAGGAGGAGAGTGTTGTCCGAAAGACGCTTGAGACCGTTGCCAGCGAGTTGGCCGGTGGCGGTTGGAGTGTTGGCAGGGTGATGTTCTACGGAGCGGGTTGCAGTGCTGACCGAGTTCCTATGATGTGCCGTCTGATTGAGGAACTTTTCGGTTGCCCGTCAGAAGTTGCGAGCGACCTGCTTGGTGCCGCACGCGCTCTTTGTGGCGTTGAAGAAGGCATTGCGTGTATTCTTGGAACAGGCTCTAACAGCGGTCTTTATGATGGTAAGGATATTGTGGCTCATGTGCCTTCGCTCGGATATATTCTCGGCGACGAAGGCAGCGGCGCTGTGCTTGGCAGGATGTTTCTGAATGCTTTGTTCAAGGGTGAATTGCCCGATTGGATGAAGGCCGACTTCGGCATGAGTGAGGGAGAAGCGATAGAGCGTGTGTATCGCCAGCCCAACGCAAACCGCTTTCTTGCTTCCACCTCTCAATATATACGCGCGCACGTGAGCGAGCCACAGGTGAAAGCATTGGTGAAGGATAATTTCAGAGGATTTTTCCGAAAGAACATTTCAAAATACCAGCGCCCCGACCTTCAGGTGAATGCTGTCGGCGGTATGGCCGCCAATTATGCGGAGCTGTTCAGGGAGACGGCGCTTGAGGAAGGCTTCAAGGTTGGCCGCATCCTTGAGCGTCCGATGGAAGGGCTGGTTGCGATGACTGGTTCGGCTATTGTATAGCATTCATTTTCTCGGCCACCATTTCGGCGCAACGCTCTCCGTCGATGGCTGCCGAGACGATGCCACCGGCATATCCCGCCCCTTCGCCACAGGGGAAGAGCCCTTCTATCCGGATGTGTTGCAGCGTCTCGTGGTCGCGCAGTATTCTTACGGGTGCCGATGTCCGTGTCTCGGTGGCTATCACTGTGGCTTCGTTGGTTAGGAATCCATGGCTTATTTGTCCGAATCGCGCAAAGCCTTGTTGCAGTCTTTTTGCAATGAAATCGGGCAGGAGGGCATGAAGCGGCGATGAGACGATGCCCGGTGCATACGATGTTGCGGGCAGGTCGTAGCTCAACTTGCCGTTCACGAAGTCGGCCATCCGTTGTGCCGGTGCGCGTTGTGTGCGCGAGGATTGCAGCCAGCAGGTGCGTTCTATCTCTTCCTGATAATGCATCATCCGCAATGGTGAGTCGCCTTCCACGTCTTCGGGATTCAGCTGAACAACCATTCCAGAGTTTGACCATCTGCCTGAGCGGCTGGCAGGACTCATTCCGTTGACAACAATCTGCTGTTTGTCGGTCGCTGCCGGTATGATGAAACCTCCAGGACACATGCAGAATGAGTAAACGCCTCTGCCGTCGATCTGTTGCACAAAGCTGTATTCAGCGGCAGGCAACCATTTTCCTCTGCCTTCCTTGCGGTGATACTGTATCTGGTCAATCAGCATTGCGGGATGCTCCAGCCGCACACCTATGGCAATGCCTTTGGCTTCTATTTCCACTCCCGACTGATGAAGGTGCTGGTAAACGTCGCGGGCGGAGTGGCCTGTGGCAAGGATTACGGGGCCTCTGAATGACACTTGTTCACCGGTGTCAAGCCGTGTGGCCTCTATTCCCTCTATTCTTCCGTTGCCCACCAGTCGGTCCATTCTCGTCTGGAAATGCACCTCGCCGCCCGACTTTATTATGGTGTTTCTCATGGCCTCTATTACTGCTGGCAGTCTGTCGGTGCCGATGTGAGGATGGGCGTCGGCGAGAATGTTGGCGGAAGCTCCGTGCTGGCAGAATATGTTGAGGATTCTCTCCACCGAGCCTCTCTTCTTCGAGCGGGTGTAGAGCTTGCCGTCGGAATAGGCTCCCGCACCTCCCTCTCCGAAGCAGTAGTTGCTTTCAGGGTTCACCTGTTGGGTGCGTGAGATGCTGGCCAAGTCTTTCTTCCGGTCGTGGACGTTTTTTCCTCTTTCAACGATTATGGGTTTCAGTCCCAGCTCAATGAGTCTTAGTGATGCGAAAAGCCCGCCAGGACCTGCTCCCACCACTATCACTCTCCGGGCTTTTGAGACGTCGGGATATTCTATTCTGGTGAATGGTTCGTCTTCCGGCAGTTCGTTTATGTAGATTCTGACGCTGAGGTTCACCACAATATTCCTTTGTCGGGCGTCGATGCTTCGCCGCAATATTCTTACGTGTTTGATGGTGCGTGAGTCTATTCCGTTGTCTTTGGCAATATAGGCTTGCAGTGCTTCCGGCGAGGCAGCCACTTGGGGCATCACTCTCAGTTGGTATTCTTTTATCATCTTACCGTCATGTGAAAACAACCTTGTTTGACTTCATATTTTATGTAGCACCGCTCTTGTTGCCTCATGTCTCTGAGCACTTCCGACAGGACCCATTTCAGAGTGTCGTTGCTCACTGGCCGCGAGATGGGCTGGTAGCGGTTGTAGCAGATGTCGAAGGTGGTGCCGTAGAGGTGGCAACTGTTTTCGGTGGCATTCGAATTGCGTCGCCTCAGTCTCTCCACGTCTTCCTGAGTACGAAGAACGCTTGTTACAATAATCTGGTTCAGTGGCACTCCCTTCACGTACAGGCTGTCGTAGAAAGCTTTGCCGATGTCGTGCAGAAGTATGGCCGCTCTTGGCACGAGGTAGGGTATGCTGTTCGACAATCTGTCAACGTGGAAATATGGCGATGCGCCGATATATACAAGTTCGCGCTTCCTCTCTTCGGCGTCGGCGCGGTTCTTCACCCGTTTTATTCCCCACTGCTTCGCCGCCTCAAGTTGCACGGCGTTGGTGTCGGGGAAGCAGAGCCGGTAGCTGGCAACGCTGTTGATGCGGTGGGGCATCTTCGAGATGTCAAGCCTCGCGCTGCTTACTTGGACGGGCAAACTCTCCTCCGCCGGTTCCGCCGTCAGTGTGCTGTCGGCCACGATTTCTCCTGAATCTTTGTCTGCGTTGTCCTCTTGTTTAATGGAAAAGCCGAAGCACACTCTCACCAGCGCAAGGATGAGAATGGTGGCAAGATAGCCTTTTATGAATTGGTTTTTCCGAATCTTCATTGCTTCAACAAATCTTTTAGGGTGCAAAAGTAGCAAATTTATTTGAGAAAGTTGGCGTTTCCCCTATTTTTCATTAACTTTGCAACCGAAAAGTAAAGGTTTAAATCTTTAATTATTTAAATTCAGGAGCGTTGATAGAGAAACATATCATCTTGGAAGACATCGACCCCGTGATGTTCTACGGGGTCAACAATTCACATCTCCAGATGCTGAAGGCCTTGTTTCCCAAGCTGCGCATAGTGGCTCGCGACAATGTTGTCAGAGTGTTGGGCGACGAGGAGCAGATGTGTGCATTCGAGGACAACGTTGAGACGATGCGCAAGCATTTGCTGCGATTCAACTCATTGTCGGAAGAAGACATCCTTGACATAGTGAAAGGCCATCGCACTCGCGAGGAGATACCAGAAGGAGTTGTCGTTTACAGTCTCTCAGGACGTGCCGTCAAAGCCCGCTCTGAAAATCAGCAGGCTCTTATTGATGCCTTCGAGCATCACGACATGGTGTTCGCCGTAGGCCCTGCCGGAACTGGCAAGACCTACCTCAGCATTGCCCTTGCGGTGAAGGCGCTGAAGGAGAAGACAATAAAGAAAATCATCTTGAGCCGTCCCGCTGTCGAGGCAGGAGAGAAGCTGGGCTTCCTGCCCGGCGACATGAAAGAGAAGATCGACCCTTATCTGCAGCCGCTGTACGACGCGCTGGAGGACATGATTCCCGCCGTCAAGCTGCAAGACATGATGGAAAAGAGGGTGATACAGATTGCACCGCTCGCATTTATGAGAGGGCGCACGCTGAGCGACGCCGTCGTAATACTCGACGAGGCTCAAAACACTACGAAAGCACAAATAAGAATGTTTCTCACTCGCATGGGCTGGAACACGAAGATGATCATAACCGGCGACATGACGCAGATAGACCTTCCGCGCGAACAAAAGAGCGGATTGGTGGAAGCACTCCAGATACTCAACGGAGTGGAAGGCATCGGCGTGGTGGAGCTGACGAAGAAAGACATCGTGAGGCACAAGCTGGTGAACCGCATCGTCCAGGCATACGAAGAACACGACAAACAACAAAAACAACATAATGATGAAAGCACTGACAACGACCAACTTTCAATTTAAAGGACAGAAAAGCGTTTACCACGGAAAGGTACGCGACGTTTACAACATCAACGACGACCTGATGGTCATGGTAGCCACCGACCGCATCTCGGCCTTCGACGTGGTGTTGCCCAAAGGCATACCGTTCAAAGGGCAAGTGCTCAACCAGATTGCGTCGAGATTTCTTGACGACACAGCCGACATTTGCCCTAACTGGAAACTCGCCACTCCCGACCCGATGGTGACGGTGGGGCTGAAGTGCGAGGGCTTCCGCGTGGAAATGATCATCCGCAGCATCCTTACCGGCTCGGCATGGAGAGCCTACGAGGCCGGCGAGCGCGAGATTTGCGGACTGCGCCTGCCCGACGGCATGAGAGAGAACCAGCGTTTTCCCGAGCCAATCATCACCCCGACGACCAAAGCCGACGAGGGACACGACATGAACATTTCGCGCGAGGAAATCATCAGCCAAGGCATCGTGTCCGCCGACGACTACGAGCAGATGGAGCACTACACGCGCCGCCTCTTCAAGCGCGGCCAGGAGATAGCCGCCAATCGCGGCTTGATACTTGTTGACACCAAGTATGAGTTTGGCAAGCGCGACGGACAGGTCTATCTCATCGACGAAATCCACACGCCCGACTCTTCGCGCTATTTCTATGCAGAAGGCTATGAGGAGAAGTTTGAAAAGGGCGAGCCACAGCGTCAGCTCTCCAAAGAGTTCGTGCGCCAATGGCTGATAGACCATCACTTCATGAACCAGCCCGGAGAGACTATGCCCGACATGACCGACGAATATGTTGCAAGCGTCAGCGAGCGATACATCGAACTCTATGAGCGCATCACCGGCGAGAGGTTCGACCGAGACGTGGAGCAGGGCGACGTGGCCGCACGCATTGAACGCAACGTGAGTGAATATCTCGATGTACAAGCAAGAGCAAGTCAGGCCTTATAACGACAACGAGGGCAAGGGAAAGCAGGTGGAGCGGATGTTCGACCAGATAGCCCCCACCTACGACACTCTCAACCACCGTCTCTCATTCGACATCGACAAGCGGTGGCGCAGGAAAGCCATCGAGCAACTGTCGCCCCACCGTCCGCAGACGATGCTCGACATTGCCACAGGCACTGGCGACTTCGCCATCCTCGCGGCACGTATGCTCAGCCCAAGACAAATAGTCGGAGCCGACATCAGCGAGGGAATGATGGAGATTGGAAGGGAGAAGGTGAAGAAGTGCGGGCTGGAGAAAGTGGTGAGTTTTCAGAAGGAAGACTGCATGAATCTCTCTTTCGACGACAACACTTTCGACGCTGTAACGGCCGCCTTCGGCATCAGAAACTTCGAAAACTTGGACAACGGTCTGGCAGAAATGTGCCGAGTGCTGAAGAAGGGCGGTCATCTCTGTATAGTGGAGCTCACGTCGCCCGTCAGCTTTCCCATGAAGCAGCTCTTCCGCGTCTATTCCCACACGGTGCTGCCAGCGTATGGGCGTATTGTCTCGGGCGATGCGCGGGCTTATCAGTACCTCACTCAGACCATCGAAGCATTCCCGCAGGGCGAGCGCATGGTGGAGATTCTGGGGAAGGCCGGCTTCGGCGATGCTTCCTTCCGCCGCCTGACGCTCGGCATTTGCACGATGTATTTAGCAACAAAGTAAAAAGGAGAAAATGGACAAGTACGGTTTAATTGGCTATCCTTTGGGACACTCCTTCTCAGAGCGATACTTCAATCAGAAGTTCAAGGATGAGGGCATCGACGCCGTATATGAGAACTTCGAGATAGAGGAAATCGGGAAAGTGAAGGAAATCGTCGGCGACACTCCGTCGCTGCGAGGCTTCAATGTCACCATTCCATACAAGGAGCAAGTGATGGCCTTCCTCGACGAGCTCTCGCCCGAAGCAAAGGAGATAGGGGCTGTCAACGTGGTGAGCATCGACCGCACCGGCAAGCGGCCGCGACTGAAAGGCTACAATTCCGACGTGCTGGGCTTCTCGCAGAGCATTGAGCCAATGCTGGAACGCTATCACAAAAAGGCTCTCATTCTCGGAACAGGCGGAGCTTCGAAGGCCATCCGCGCGGGATTGCGCTCTCTTGGAGTTGAAACGATGTATGTCAGCCGCAGCAAGCGCGACGGCGTGTTGACTTACGACGACGTTACGCCCGAAGTGATAGATGAGTACAACGTGGTGGTCAACTGCACTCCTGTGGGAATGTACCCTCACTCCGACGAGTGCCCGAAATTGCCCTACGAGGCCATGAACTCAAGGACACTGCTTTACGACCTCATCTACAACCCCGACGAAACGCTCTTCATGAAGAAAGGCCGCCAGCAAGGAGCGACGGTGAAAAACGGTCTTGAAATGCTCCTGCTGCAAGCCTTCGCCTCGTGGGAGTTTTGGAATGAAAGCAAATAATCATCAACAAATCAGGCATCGAATGACAGACAACAGATACATGATGCGTGGAGTCTCCGCAGCCAAGGAGGATGTTCACGCTGCAATAAAGAACATCGACAAGGGGCTTTATCCACAGGCCTTCTGCAAGATTATACCAGATATACTTGGGGGCGACCCTGAATACTGCAATATAATGCACGCCGATGGTGCCGGCACAAAGTCGGCCCTTGCTTATATGTACTGGCGAGAGACGGGCGACATCTCTGTGTGGAAGGGAATAGCACAGGACGCTATCGTCATGAACACCGACGACTTGCTGTGCGTGGGGGCTACCGACAATATACTTCTGTCGAGCACTATCGGACGAAACAAGAAACTGATACCGGCAGAGGTCATTTCGGCCATTATCAACGGCACCGACGAACTGCTTGCCGAGCTGAGAAAAATGGGAGTCGGCATCTGGCCCACAGGAGGAGAGACGGCCGACGTAGGCGACCTCGTCAGGACAATAATCGTAGACTCTACGGTGAGCTGCCGAATGAGGCGTTCCGACATTATCGACAATGCAAACATCCGTCCCGGCGACGTCATCGTAGGACTCTCTTCCACAGGCCAGGCCACATACGAGCAGCAGTACAACGGCGGTATGGGCAGCAACGGACTCACCTCTGCGCGCCACGACGTGTTCGCGAAGTATCTTGCCAGCAAATACCCTGAAAGCTACGACCACAGCGTGCCAGACGAGCTTGTCTATAGCGGCGCCAAGCGGCTGACCGATGCTGTTGAGGGAGTGGAAAAGCTTGATGCCGGCCGCCTCGTGCTGTCGCCAACCCGCACCTACGCGCCTGTAATAAAAAAGATTCTCGATGCCCACAGGGCAGAAATACACGGAATGGTGCATTGCACGGGTGGGGCGCAAACCAAAGTTCTCCATTTCGTAGGCGAAGACTGCAGAGTGATAAAAGACTCGCTCTTTCCGCTGCCGCCGCTTTTCAGGCTTATTCAGAAAGAGAGCCAGACAGAATGGCGAGAGATGTACCAAGTGTTCAACATGGGCCACAGAATGGAAATCTATGTGGAGCCGCAGCTCGCCGACGACATTATCGCCATAAGCCGCTCGTTCAGCATCGACGCCCAAGTGGTAGGACGAATAGAGAAGGGCAGCAGAAGCCTGCTGATAAAATCAGAATACGGAGAATTTGAATATGAATGACAACAGCATACTTGAAAAGCTCAACGGACTTGAAGCGCGCTACCAAGAGGTTTCCACACTGATTACCGACCCCAGCGTGATTGCCGACCAAGAGCGCTACGTGAAACTGACAAGAGAATATAAGGAGCTCGACCAGCTGATGAGCCTCCGCTCACGCTATGTTGACTGCCTCAACGCCATTGGCGAAGCCAAAGACATGCTGATAAGCGAGCAAGACCCCGACCTGAAAGAGATGGCTCGCGAGCAGTTGGCGGAAAACGAAGCCTTGCAGCCGACGCTCGAAGAAGAGATAAAGATTGCCCTTGTGCCAAAAGACCCTGAAGACGCCAAGAACGTCCAGATGGAGATACGTGCGGGAACAGGCGGCGACGAAGCCGCGCTATTTGCCGGCGACCTCTTTAACATGTATAAGAAATATTGCGACTCAAAGGGATGGAGCGTCGCCATAACGAGCGTCTCCGACGGTGCCGTAGGCGGATTCAAAGAGATAGACTTCGCCGTCAGCGGCGACAATGTGTACGGCACGCTCAAGTATGAGTCGGGAGTTCATCGCGTGCAGCGAGTGCCGGCCACCGAGACGCAAGGACGGATGCACACCTCTGCCGCCACCGTTGCAGTGCTGCCCGAAGCCGACAAATTCGAGGTCAACATCAATGAGGGCGACATCAAGTGGGACACCTTCCGCAGTTCCGGCGCAGGAGGACAGAACGTCAACAAGGTTGAGTCGGGGGTTCGACTCCGCTACCCATGGCGCAATCCAAACACAGGAGAGGTGGAGGAAATACTCATTGAGTGCACCGAGACGCGCGACCAGCCCAAGAACAAGGAGCGGGCATTGGCACGCCTGCGCACATTCATCTACGACCGAGAGCACCAGAAGTATGTCGACGACATAGCGTCGCGACGGAAAAGCCTCGTCTCCACAGGCGACCGCTCGGCGAAAATACGCACCTACAACTTCCCGCAAGGGCGGGTCACCGACCATCGAATAGGCTACACCATCTACGACTTGCAGGGATTTCTTTCGGGCGACATACAGCCGATGATCGACGCACTGACCGTTGCCGAAAATGCCGAGCGAATGAAGGAAGCCGAACTCTGACCAAAGCTCGTGGCGAGCATCAGCACGATACTCTCTTTTTCACCAATTCCAAAACAACAACGACCATGATTCAGCGTCAAAATCATGGGCGAGCCGTCTGTGGGGCGCAGGGAGAGAAGTGCAGGCGGAGAGAGAGTCATTCGGGGGAGCGAGCGTCGGGCTGAGGAGAGAGACAGGGAGCGTCTGTCCGTCCGTCCGTCCGAATGCATACAAAAAAATCCGTCCGAATGCATACAAAAAAAGAGGCGGCCTCGTGGTGAACACCCACAGCGACCGTCTCTCTCTTCTTGCGGCCAACGCCAAACGCTTGGAGACAAACCTTAACGGCCTGACCAAACGCTTGACGCTTAACGGCCTGACGCTCAAGGGTTGGCGACGTTCTCGTTTTTCGGCATCTCGCGCGCCTTTACGCCCTTGGTCATCCACACCTGCTTGCGATAGACGCCCTGCGAGTCCTTCTCGCGCGTGCTCTCGGGGGTGAAGATGATGCGCGGCTTGCGCATGTGCTTCGATTGGTCGAACTCGTCGAGGGTATCGACACACTTGCTCGAGATGCCCATTTTCATGTAGCCGATGTTGTCGAGATGGACGGAGTAGCCCTCCTGCATCTTCTCCTTGAGCACTTCGGCGAGCTCGCGCAGCACGGCGATTACGTCGGAATACTTCACGGTACAGTTCGACTGAATGTGGTCGGCAATGTCAACCGTTTCGAGCGTGCCGCTCGTCACTGAGCGGGCGAACCACTTGCCTGAGGCCTTTCCTACTTCGCCCTTTACCTGATACATTTTGTAATACAACATGATGATGAACGTTTAGTTTAGTTTTGCGTATTGCGGACTCGGGAGTTTCCCGACCTCTTTACACATGCAAAGTTACAAAATTTCAGCGAGATATGCAAATTTTTCGGCAACTTTTTTCTGCTTTTATGCAACTTTTTTTGCGTCGGTTCGGGCGCGCTGCGTATGGGCTGAAATGTAATGAAATATGAAAATGTTAATCACGTCGGATGCGGGTGCGTCGGCGATGAAGCGTGTGCAGCAGAGCGTGTCGGCTTGTTTTTATCGTTTTTTGATAAGTTTTTGGGCAAAAAATTCATGTTTTTTGGCTGTTTTTGAGTGTGGAATTACGAGTTTTGATTGACGAGTGCGCGAGTGCGAGTGTTGTATATTTATCATTTTTTGTGTTTTCGGGAGAGGCGGTTTTTGGCGTGTGGATGCGGGGAAATGTGGATGAATGGGTAGCGAAAAGCATCAGAAAAGCATCAGAAAAGTTGCATTTTGGGGCGTGAAAATGGGCGAAAAATGGGGTTTTTGGGCGCGTTGGGAGGCCTGTCGCGTCGTGGTCGCGCCGCCGAAGAGTCCCGATGCTGTTGGCAAATGTTCTTGTTCACAGGAGTTACGTCCGCGTTTGTTCTCCGCGCCTTCTCTGCCCGGACAGACGGACGGACAGATGCACCCCTTCATATCTCTCCACATAGGGGTTAGGGGGGTATTATTATTATTGTATATTTATTATTATTTATGTATATATTATATATTCCCTTTTTCTCTCTTGCGTGCGTGGGG
>Ga0181612_148906_pt1 | contig 31297 bp, 24 predicted proteins | sample HoacroProtozoa21_FD_119630 | JGI IMG/M metagenome (GOLD analysis project Ga0181612, IMG submission 119630) | Hoatzin crop microbial communities from Cojedes, Venezuel. Combined Assembly of Gp0051906, Gp0051904, Gp0051908 | reverse complement strand
GTAGGTTGCACACGAGCTGCAAATGAGCCCGTAGGAGCAAGCGGGGTCTCCCAGGCATGGCCTGCCCTTCTCCAGACCTTGGCTTCCCCATTGAGGTGGCAGGTCTACTCCTGTTTCATGCTGTTTTGGCACAGGGGATGTAATGGGGAACACTATATTCTAAAGAAATGCATCCTTTTTTTTTTTCCTTTCTGGTCAATAAAGCTGCAGTTTGACTTTAGGGTGAAGTTTGGATCAATTCTCATTTTCTGCAAAATGATTCTCTCTTATACACCAAGGAATAGAATTGAAAATGTAATCTATCTTGTTGAGAGGTAGAGTCAGGGTCATCAAAATTAAGCCCCAAGTGCCATTTAGTGTGCCTTTTCACATGCCAGTGAATAGCAGGGACCGTCTTTGGATTTCTAAATAGTAATTTAGAAAAAAATACAATCAGTTTTCTCCAGGCATCTGAAGGGATCCTGCTACAAAATCACTTTTCCTCTGTAATGTAAAATAACTGAGAACAAGTATTTTCAGCAATGATTTGCTAGAAAATACTATTGCCAGACAAAAACTGGGATCTGGGTGACTTTGTCTCTCAGCATTGTATTTTAATATTTGGCTGTATAAATTGAAGCAGAAGTGGGGTCTTTTCTATGAAATAATTTCACTTCTGAATCCACAGTATAAAAAGAAAAAATAAGGAATAAAAAGAAATGAGCACTATCATGTAAGGTCAGGCAAATGTGATGCTTTAAAATGACCTGAGATGATGAAAAGAACACTCAAGAGTAGCTGGCCCAATGCAGAAAACTGTGGAGGTCCTACTCAGATATGGCCTTTATACTTACACTTTAGATTTTATACAGGTACCTTCTGTGAAATTCATTCAGCAACTGAGTGTTGGGGTTTTGTCTAAACACTTCTTTCTTTTAAACCAAAGAATGTCTGCTTTCCACTGCTATATCCTTTCCGTTTGGACTGATTACATAAAGTAAGGGAAAAATATGTCATTCAGAAAGTTTCTGGTGGTGTATGGTGGGAGCTGATACCTAATGACTCGGGCTTGGTCGCATCTTGACATACTGGTTCCAGGATCTGCTTTTATTCTGCATGATAACACAGGGAGAGAAAAAACCATGATGCACTGTGGGGGCAAAAAAAAAAAAAAAAAAAAAGGAAAGAAAAATGAAATACTTCATTCATGGAATGAAATTTCACAGTGGCACTGTAAATGAACTAGCCAAGCTGATGAAGACCAAAGCCTTTGGATTTCGTTTCATTTCAACAGATCCACAAACCAGAAAATTTCGCAAATTAGCTTATTTTTATCCTCAGCTCTGAACTAGACAGAAGTCATCAGCTCTAAACTACCATGCTTCTATTCATCACCTGAGTTCCTGCAGCACTCAAGAGAGTCCAGGATACATTTGTTCTGGGGCCTGTAAAAATGCTGAATAAAAAGCCCTCCTAAGAGTTCCCAACCTACAGAAAAGATCACATTTAATAACAGGTGCAATAGATTACTGGGAAATGATGAAGTGGTGTCTGTCAGCATGATGGCTGTGATACTCGTCCATCAGCAACTTCATTACTACCAAGGGCTGTCTTGCAGCAAAGGCAAGTTCAAAGGAGGGCAATGAGGACACTTGTTTCTAGGTGCCTACAGGAAAACACAAGGGTGCTTGTTTGAAAATCCTGTCAGTGAGAAGCAGAGGCTGGTGTGGGGCTGGTTAGAGACGGGAATTAGAGGAAGCAAGAAACAGGCAACAAAGGTCTTGAAAATACAAAAGACAAGGCAAACCAGCAGAAAGATGAAAGCAGAGAGATGTGCCAGCCAGAGCAAAGGGATGGGGAAACGCTTTGAACAGGTATGTGCCCAGTAGGACCATGTTTGCCACAGCCAGGGAAAAGGTTGCTGCAAATCTGGGTGATGTAAACTTGGAGAAAACTCTTGGCTTTTAGCTCTGTGGGAGCACAGGAAAGATTGTATCTCCTGGATGGTAGGAAGAACAAATCAGAAAGAAGAAGAAATCACCTGTATGGGGAGAGGTTGGAAGGGTAGAAGATGACTCTTGTTAAGGGCAGTGATAGGAACCCAGTTCATATTGTCCACAGAGACTCGCCAGGAATGGAGCCAGCAGCTCAGTTTGGATACCGAAAATGTCAGTGAGATATCTAAGCTCCACAAAATAGAGGAACACTTATGAACTCCTCCTTTTGATGCTATCTTCACGCTCAACAAGTGCATCGCTGCTGGAGCAAAAGCTGTCAGAGCCATAAAGGTGCCCAGGGCAGAGGTGCCTGTGGATGGGAGATGTATGCACAAAGCCACCCACTGACAGCCACAGCCATGACACCCATGGGTGACGAGGAAAGACACCATTCAGCTCAAACCCGTCATCCTCCCTGCGTCCCTGGTGGCCGTTTCCCGAAGCAGAGTTGGTGTCAGCTTTTCCGCTCTCACAACAGCCACTGAAGTGCTGCTCTAGTACTTCAAAAGGGTCTGTTAAAGTAGCACTATGACAGTCACCAAACAAGCCACTGTTATCTATCTTCAGGGATAAGATAAGACATCAAAGTGATTGATTCCCAGCTCTCCACGTCAGCACCGAACGCGGGGGCCGCTGGCAGCCCACACATCCCCCATCCCGCAGGAGTGCGGTTGCAGATTCCCAGTGGCTTTTTTTTTCTTTCCTTCAGTCAACTTTACCCCCTTCCTGTTGGCAACCAAGCTTAATTTGTGCTTTTGAAATTATTTCCTTACCTTTGAATAAGAATAAGAAACATGCATGGAGAAATGTCTTGGTGCCCTGACAAGCAGATTTACAATGGGAAATGGTGACTACCCAGCAGCAAAAAATGACCATTTTAAGCCCATAATCCATTCTATCAGTCCACCAATAACCACAGCTTGAAATGACCCCATTAAGACCCCCAAGACCGAATCATTCACCTTCCTCCAATGCCCTGTCAAATAAACAGCTCATGGAAATGCTTGTTATTTCGTTGGATGCAAAAGCCTGCCTGCTAGCCAGTGGAAAAATGAGGGAAAGCTGTAAATGTGAACTCTTCCCTGATTTATTTTAAATTTACTAGCAGATAGTCGTCAATGGTCTACTTCAGAAGCAACTGTCAAGCTATTTTACCCTCCCTCTCCACCCTCCTCATTGCCTAATACACGTGATATCATCCCTCCTCAGCAGGACTGGGAGGAATACATATGTCACACTGCGAACCTGAAGAAAATAAGAACATTGCTTATCTGAGCTGAGCTACCCTGAGAAGGTGCTGGCTGATGGGAGATAGGAAGAGGCTCGCCTGAGGGACCTCTGAAAGCCTCTTGTGGCCTGTTGTGAGGTATCCAGATACGGGCTGCAACAGGATGATCCAAGGGCTAGCTTAACGTGTGACTTTCAGAGTTTTTAACAGCAGAAAGAAAGGAAAATGCATCGTCCCTACTACCTCCCAGAGACTGTCCTGGGCTGCCACAAGGGCACAGGTGGTTGGTTCTCCTGGATGATGGCTATTCCCACCAGGGAGGACCCAGCTTGCTCTGTTGGTATGGCATTTTGAGGGACTCTTGCAGTTTGTGCTACTCGAGTGAAGGTCTGCAGCCAGCACTTTTTTCATATCCTTTCATTCTGAAGCCCCTGTTTCTGGGGCCCACCCATAGACACAGAGGAAACCACACAATCAGGAAACAACGTTGGAAAACGCAAGTATTTGTGCAAAGCAGAGGACAGAGGTGAATGGAGTTGGCCTGGAAAGCCACAGCTGCATAAAACCCACTTGTTTCTCATTGAAGAAAGACGTTGTGCTGGGACAATATCAAACGCCCTAATGCATGGGCTGGAAGAACGAGTGTGTGCTGCCTACTGTCCTAAAATCAACTCCTGCTGCACATCAGCAACCAAATAAAAGTGAGAATTAAAGTCCTGAGGCTGATGGACTGGCAGAGGAGGGGGAAAAAAAAAAAAAGGAAGAAAGAAATGTTACAATCAATTAAGCAACAGAATTATTTTCCAAGGAGGCAGTCAATAAGGCAGAAACACCAGCGATACAAATAGCCTGGAGGAACATGCTGGCAGCTCTAATGCAGCCGGCTCTTTTCCATTAGCGGAGAGGGATTGCTTAGCCGGACACGCGGGGTCACTTTCCGCTTCGGTTCCTCCCAATCAACAGCTAAACTAACAGGTGCAACCTGGTGTTTAAATCTGAATACGGATAATGGAGAGCTGCCAGCGCAGCGATGAGAAAAACCACATGTTGGATGCCGATTGAGATGAAAGTGGGGATACCGGCACAGGGGCTCCGGGGCTGAGCGGCCAGGAGGAGAGGTTGAGCCCGTCACCAGCACCACGGCTGCTGGATATCCTGTGTAACCTGAGCGGGGAATCTGAACACAATTACAAGAGGTCAAGTGTCCACATCAGAAAGCTATGAAAATCACGGGAAGTGATTATTAATAGCCATAGCAGAGAGGCTGAGGACTTAGCAGGTGGTCCTTTCATAAGAGGGATGTACCTGTTTTGTAGGGGAAGGCAAGCTCTCACCCCTTGGTGCTGTCAGTCAGACCCTTTCTCTCCCACAGCAAAAGTCACGGTCGCAGGAAAATTACTACAGGAATGGGCAAGAGGGGTAGGTTGGACGGGTTTCCTGCTCTGCCCCAGCCATGCTGTGTAATTGTGTGGGCAAAGCCACCCCGCACCCTACCATTTCCCATCCCCAACAAGCAAATAATAATTTCTCTCCTTATTTGGTGGTCAGTCATTAGCCTGGGGACGCATGTGGGAGTCATGAGCTGAGATGGTTACTAAAGACCCCAGGAGCACTGGGTCATGCTCAACGCACTGTCTCATGACTTGTCAGCTGTGTTGGCAAAATCCAATATTCTTATCCAAAAAACCGCAGGGCTGGGACATGCTATGGGGTAGCATGGTTCTTCCCTGAAGAACTGGACTTCCACTGCCCCCAGCAGGCATGAAATTCATCAGCAAGCCCTACTTTGGACTGGGTCTCCCACATCACCAGACATAACACACTGAAGGCAGCATTTTGGTCACCAGTATCAAGAGGCTTCAGAGCTTTTACCCAGAGAAAGCAGGCAGGGGCATGGTGATTTTCCCTCTCCTGGTGGGTGGCTGCCCTGTGCAACAGCCTTGTTTCTGCAAATCATGTCCTTGGTTTGCTCCCCTAACTTTGGCTCCTGTATTTGACCTAAAATCTAGATACCTAAAATACTCAATTTTACAATAACTAACTCTCCTGGAAGCCAACAGAATGTAATAAAGACTTGAGTACAGCCCTTCTCAGTAGAACCCAACTAATTTTCAGCATGGTTTAGCTTTTTGGGGAAAGAGGAGATGGAGCCAGACTCCATCCAGTAGCAACCCCAAGTATGATGCCAGATTTGGAGCAGACTGGTTCTCTGATTAGAAAAATTGACAGAGAAGATGTGGTACCTGCTTTTTTGAGGGGTTTGGATGGCAGATGCAATCCCTGACACTTTGTTTAAAATAACTCTTATTCCGTTGTGGAAGAAGAAGAGCTCACAATACCTACATGTCCAGTGCACCCTTATTTGTCTCGGAATCTGCAGCTCATAACTGTTAACTTCATGCACAATAAAATATGTAGACATAAAATGGTCAGAAAATTCCCCGTTTGCCAAGCAACAAGTATGATCAGTGCTTCTTTGTTCACTCCAAGGCCTAAAAATTTGAAAATGTAGATTACTAGCAAACCTTAAAGGTCATCTTGGCACATACGGCATTTAATGAATTCCTGGATTGATCTTTGTCTTAGTTCTTCTGGAATTGGATTATAATGATCGTATTTGCACAGTCTCATTTTTTTGGAAATAAAGGGTTTGGTCTCATTAAATAAACTAGGGACTGTGCTTCAAAAAAGAGTGACTTGCTTTATGAAACCAGCTTAACTGCAACTAAAATATGGGCATATGTGCTGCACTAATCATCCGGCTCCATGGTTGTTTCAGTAATTCAAACAGTCTGACATACAAGAAAGGAAAGTAAATTTAGCTTCAAATTGAAGGCTACGTATGGTTGGCATATTTGACTTCAGGGGATATTTATGAGCAGATCATTCTTGCGGAACTTCAGCAGGTATGACTAGGACTGCATTTTTAAAAGAGATTCTGTACAGGCAACAAAATAAAAGGTCATTGCTTACGATAGTCCAGTCTGGAGATCCTCTGATAACATAGGTCCAAACACTGGAAAAAGTCTGACCCAGGGCTTCCTTACCCAGAGGCCATGAAGTTTTTCTAAATGGTTAAATCCACACAAGCATTGCCACTAATTCCAACTTCACAGAGCTACATTGAAAATACTGTTATTTAAAATTGCTATTCAGCAGTTCCTTAATTATAGTTTACCAAGCCTGAGTGCGTGGGTTCACCCACTGGAAGACCCGTAGTTCTTGGCAAAGTGCAGAACTGAAGACATGGCGCTTTTTTCCCTGCTCCCTCCGAGCCAGCCTAGGGAGCTTTCTGCCCATCAGCTTTCTTGGTTCCATGCTAAGGTATCAAATCTCTCCAGTTTCTGCATGGTGTCTGGCTCAAGGCTGCGGGGTCCGTGAGATGTCAGCGAAATCAAGAGTCAGGCTGAATATTGTAGCATTTAATCCAAGTAAGCCAGATCTCCAGGTGGATTTACATCCTAGTGCAAACTTCAGCAGTTAGTCCTGTTACACACATGAAGATTCTGAAGCCTTATCTCCTCTTTATCAGTTGAATAATACAGGCTTCTGCTTAGCCAGTCTAAATGGGATTTTAATTGAATGTTTCCTTTAAAAAATCAATGGCAGGAAAACGACAGGGTCAATATTGTATGAGCATGTGCTCAATCCTCCCAAATGATGACAGACACCCCCAAGAACATAGGCAATACAGCTTTAGGGTGATAATTGTAACTATAATATGATTCTTCTGAAATCTGCTTTTGGCTCTCCTTTCCTTGGGCTGTGGGTAGGCACACACTTGGGGAGGGGGCACATAATTAAAAATGCTGCTGCTGGTGCCCATCACCTCATGCCAAAAGCCTGGGATGGCTGCAGGAATTGCTGGGCGCATTCTCATGACCTTCCTTCACCATTCAGGAAGCTGAATCATATGATCGGTGTGGTCTCCTTTTGTCCCTGTCCTTGCTAAAATAAAAGTCACCCTGCTCCTCACCCTGCAATTGGATCCTGAAGGCAAGTGCCTGCTCTCACATGGCATCGTACAAAGCCCATGCATCACAGCTCGGATGCGGGCTTTTGCCTGTCCTGATCTGATCGCAGAAGACAGCCGTCTGTGGAGACGTGTGGGGTAGGGTTGTTTTTAAGGGCTGGCCTGGTCTTTGGTCTAAACAGAGGAAAAAACATCCCTCAAAATGAGTCTGAAGGGATGGGACTCGTTCTAAGCCCTTGGCTGATTCAATGCAAGGTTCACCCACGCACATACACAGCTGTGCCTCAGTCTTGGCTTCGGGCACTCTTTCTCCACCAGTGACAGCCCCCCCCTAACAGGAAAGCACTGGTGACCTGAACAGCACCTTCATGACGGTGTGCTCCCGTTGTCACTCAGATGACCCACCAGAATTACTTCTGCTCCATCTTATCTCCATGGATGGGACAGGTATTTCCAGCTCAGCTTCTGCAGGTGCTTAGCAGCAGGCATCTGCAGCCACGGGCCTCTGTTGCTGCATCTTTCCACCCCTTCTCATGCCCACGTCCCATGTCCCTCCACCCAACCCTCCTCAATTCCCTGTGTGCTGCCTTGGGCCACGGGGCTGATTCTGAGCCCGCTGATGCTTGCCAAACGCTGAGCTCAGAAAAGTAAGCTGCATGCTGTAATCTCCTGCTGGTTTTCCTTCCTGTGCCCCCAAAGGAGTAGATCATGTGTTGCCACAATCAATTTGCTTTGCCATGTATGCTCTCAGCCCTTCGTTGTGTTTGCCTGTCCCCCCGAATGTACAATCATCTCTGCAAATCTGTCCCCTTTCTTACATGTCCCCATCTGCATTTCCCACATCCTTCCCTTCACTGTGTCCAGTTTTACCAGATCTTGAAGCCCTGGCTCAAACAGGGACATGTTGCAGCTCTATGATCCCTCTAGAGTTAAAACCCTCTGCAGACTTTTCTTTCCTTTTTTTTAACGCAAAATAAGAATGCCTTTTTCTAGTTTAGTTCATACTGCTTGCAGTGTGCTTTGCTCCCAACCACATCTGAGCCACTTCTCAGTAGTAACAGAGAGAGAAGTGTGCTGAACGGCGTGAGCAGAAGAGACAAAGGCTGCTGTGCAGCAGCATCTGCTTCTGGGACCACTCCACATCTCTCTCGCCGCTTCCCACCTGCGCAGAGCTGTGCATGGATGACTGAGAGCTAAAAAAGATGTGTGTCCAGCACAGTCTGCACAGCAGGAATCTAACCCTGTGCTTTTGGAGCTGGAAAGCTGAAGAATTTGTACTGAAATCAAGATGCAGTTATCCCTTTCAGAGTTACTGTCAATTCAGTGAGGATAAATATCGGTCAGCTTCCAGGTCATTAGCAGCCTTCTCCAAGCACTGCTTTCCAAGTTTTTCTTTCCAAGCCTGAAGCCCCAGGTATTTTCAAAATCTTGCAGCAAGACAGGTGCAACTTCTGGGACCCCAGTTTTAACCTGCGTAAAGAATAAAACCTTTAAAAAGTCAGCGTTTTGGCTGAAAACTCTGCTTTTCCCTTTAAAAGACCAGTAACTACTAAAATCAGATATTCTATAGCCCTCATTGCTCCAGGATGGGCTATTATTGCCCTGTTCATGTTACAACATGTTGATGTCAGCAGCATCAAGGCAAATTCCCCCCCTATCCCCTCGAGGCTTATTTTACCCATGAACTGATGGAAGCAAATGCAAAAGCTGGTGATTGACTTTGGGGGGAGCTTTTGAGGGGACCACGTGCTAGCTGCTTTGCCACTGAGCAAGGCAAAGCTGCCACCCTGCATCCCCTCCGGTGTGCTTCACTGACTTGGTACCTGCAATAACCTCGCCAGATGCCCAGGCCTCCTCTCACAGCGCCTTGGCTGCAGCGTCCATCCCCTCGGCTCTCCAGGGAAAAGGGCTATTAGAGAGAACATGCTTCCCTTCAACTTCACCTGGCTCACTCGGCTTGGAAAGCCTCCGTTCACAGCTGGCTGTAGAAAAGGTCGGGGTTTTCTGTAGGGTTTTTTCTTCATTCTCTCTGGCCTGGAAGAAAGCAGCAGAACCACAGGTGATGCAATTCGATTAGAAGCTCCCGAGGCTGAAATTAAATAGAATTATTTATCAAATCTCTGGGCCATTAGCCCCGTCTCTAACAACAGCCGTGCCATAACCTCCCCCTCACTCCTCCCACATACATTTCCCTTCTCTCACAAAGGCCCAGCGAGATCCAATAAAATACAATAAATTAAAAAACCCCTCCAGTTAAGAAGAAAGTGGCAACGACAAGAACAAAAAAAGGAGTGACCGCAGCGCTGGATGCGTATGCTTTGCATTTGCTGCATGTTGCTATGGGACTCAGGCTGTGCTGCTTCCCTGGGGGGGCTGCTGGCAGGGTCCCCACATGCGCGCCATGCAGGTGTTGTAAGGACGGCCGTGACACCCACTGCTGTTGACCTTTCCCTCATCCCCATCCTCAGCCTCACCCTGCACAAGTCAGCTAAGCCTTCATCTGTGTAAATAAATTGGAATCCCAGGGGAGAGGTATGCCTGGTGCCAGATAAATTTGGGATGATGCATACAGGACATAGCACTCATGCATTCCCTTGATGAACTTCCTGGGGCTGATGCTCCCAACCCCACCGCCAACACCAGCCTCCCCATCCCATCCCTCCAAACTTTACGGAGAAGAACCAAAATCTCATTGCTGAGGCAGTGTGTGTTTCGTTTTTTTCTTTTCTAATTTATTTTTAGTTCTTTGTTCCCTAGTTAATGAGAATTCAGGTTTCAGGAGAGCTGCACTTTCTCATACCTTCACCAAGGAGGCTGGGCTTTATCTACAGTGAGACTTTGTAATGAAAGCCAAACTCTGCACCATCTTCTCTCTGGTACTGGGAGCACCAAGTCAAACATCACGTCATCTTGCAACACACAGTAAATCCATAGTAGCTGGCCATGTGGCAAATGCGCCACGTTTTGCTGAAAGGCAATCAATAAAGTAGTTGAGCTCAGAAAATTTTACTTTTCTGGTTTTGATATTTTATGCCATAGGTTCTGTTTCTTTGATATTTTCTTTTCTTGGGACAAAATCAGCCTGGCAATCATGAAGTCTCTGTTTACACTGAGAAACTTTGTGTTCTTCCTGTTTTTCTGCTTAAGCAAGTTAAATATTTTAAATTTTAGTCATCTCCAGCATGCCTGCCCCGCAGGAATGTTACTGGTGCTATTTGCAGAGAGGTGATGCTGACTACCTGTTAAAAGAGCAGAACTTGTCCCTCGGTATTTTACACTTCTCCTGCTCTTGGCTGATTATCAAAGATTGCGGTTCTATCTTAGTACTTCCTTCCACTTTTGTCCAACTTATTTGTCTTGAACATTTCTTGGCTTGAAAGTGTCTCCAGTTCAGTCTCTCCCATGGGAATTCCAGGACATCACTCCAGTCAGAAAATACGGCAAGTGCAGCCTGCTCCGGAACAAATAAATCAGCTTGCACAAGGAAAACAGGCAGGAGAGACGCCAGAAATATTGTTCACCTCCTGGGCCAAAGTTTAGAACTGCTTGTGTTTGACCTGCACCAGTTTATCTGTTCCCAAATGAAATAATAACACAGTTAGAGCTAGTACAGATCAGTCAGAAAAGGTAGAAAATGAGGAGGTAAGAAACCTATAGAGCTTTGATAAAGACCTCTATTGTTATTTATATGTATAAAGACAAATTTTACATATATATTGAAGATATGATTTTATCATCTTTAGAGAAGCCGGGGTTGTGTTTCACTTAATACTCAGTTACAAATGTTATCCACTACAATTCTTCTAAACTCTTGTTTACTAATTGAAGGCCTATCATGATGCCCTGAAATGGTATTTAAAGTGAACTAGTGGTGAAATAAAGTAATAGACCTGATTAAGAAAAGTATAGCAATTGCCTAATTCGATAAACAAGTAATATAATAAACCTTACTCGAAAGTATCTTCTGACTGCTTCCTGAGCTGTGAGACAATTGAAAAAACAAAACAGAATGGAAAACCCAACCCCAAATGTAGCAGGCCAGAACCTTCCTTTTGACAAAGGGCAAACAAAGCTCCCAGGGTTTAGTGGTCACTTTGAAAGACAGAAAGAATTCAGACTTTCTGAGTGGACTCTACATTTGACAAAGCAAGTCATCCTGTTTCTGCACTAAATCAGAATCTGAAAATAAAGGGCATTTCAAATGTCACTTGATGTAGCGCTCTGACATGGCTATATTTTGCTAAGAAACTTATCTTTAGCTAGATTTCTCTTAAAAATTGGTATGGGACTCAGCATCCATTTGATATTCTGCTGTACGTGCCACAGAGACAACCTTCATTCTGGCATTTCCACACTTGTGTGAGCTTGGCTGCATAACCTTAAGACCTTTGTATGCATGTGGCAAACACAGATCATATTTCTCCTTTTTCTTACATTTGCTCTGGTCGTTCACGTCCATGCAAAGCAGGTGCAACACGTCCTGACTGAGCTCATGCAAATGATGCGAAGGTCGGTCAATGCCAGTAATGATGCCTCAGAGTTAATTACCTCCCACTTTGACTGGGGGGGAGGGTAAAACTATGAATATAATCCTGATTTTAACAAACATAAAAGCGCATTTAATTATTCTAGTTATATTGTTATCCCCAGACACTTTCTTTTTTTCAGCAGGATCTGCTCCTCTAGGGCAGGAGGTAATTGCTTATTTCCTTGCACACTTCAGCGATCGTTCTGGAGTAGTTAATGATTTATTAGGAGAGCTGGAAGTGCTCAGCCGCTCCGCAAGTCAGCCGGCAGCGCTGTGCCCAGCACCTTTGATGCTGATTACAAAAATTCAACAGCCCAGAATCAGGGCCGCTGATCAGGAGTGCTGCCAGACGGTGACATGGTGACGATGCGGGCTCTTTGCAGAGATTCCCTTCCTGCGAGATACCTCTGATGAGTCAGACTCTGGGAAGAAAAGATAATTCTGGCATAACTACCTCTCTCCCACCCCATGTTTACCTGCTGCAAAACCTCCTCCAGGCCAGCGGACACACAGCTGCATTAGCACAAAGCCTGTGGTCTGCCTGGAACTCTCTCCAGACGTTCAGGTTGTCAAATTAACATTTGCATCAATTTAATTTTCACATGACTCATCATGAAGTGATTCAGTCTCTCTCTGAACAGCCTTCAAATAGAATTGACCTTTCTTTCAAAGCCTGACCTCAGGTTGGGATTTAGAGGAGGAACAGGAGAGTGATTCAAACACAGATGCCAGGGTCGGGCAGCTTGGGCTTTTTAGGGCATAGCTCACAAAGGAGGAGAGCTGTCACTGCGCAGGACACGCGCTGTCCCGACGCCCTGTATCAGTTTGTGAAAAAGACAGCACACAGGAGAGCAACTGCAAGACAGCAAAAAGCATGTACCCTAACACTGAGATTGAAATGTATCCTCGAGGTGAGACCTGTGAGTTGTACGAGACTCACCCAAGTCCTGCACAGTCTCATTGCACTGGGGTGTCTTTTTTGCCTGGAGCAAGTTGGAACCCACTGGCATTAAATATCAATAGATGAGACCTGGGAGAAGTATTTGGGGGGGGGGCACGCTTAATTTTCTGGAAGTATAAAGGCCAGTCCCTCTTCGCAGAATCACAGAATCACAGAATGGTAGGGGTGGGAAGGGACCTCTGTGGGTCATCTAGTCCAACCCTCCTGCCGAAGCAGGGTCACCTACAGCAGGCTGCAGAGCACTTTGTCCTTGTCTCTTCAACCTGTCTGTTAGACACCTCTCTAGTGCACATAAATAGCATGTTAGCAAACACCTGAGCAGTGGGGCAGGTGAGTTTGAAGACCAGTCCCTGTTAAGGTTGCTTGCAGAAGCACTGTGTGCCCACCGTTTCTAGGGAAGCACGAAGGGCTGCAGCGCGTGGTTTGATGAGGAACGCAGAAGTCAAACGCGGTGCTAACAATTGTGCTTTGATGGAGGGGGAAATCAAAGCTCTGAAGGCAGACAAACTCCAGAGCAGGAATCTGCCTACACGTCGGTAAGAAGTGCCAAGCCAGCTCTCTGGAGGCATTTATCGCTCTTCCAGAACTTGCAAGGGAGCAAACATCTAAAGTAGGCGGTTGGTCTGAACACTCTCCATTGTCAATACCTGTCCCAAAATGCCTAAACTCAGCTGGACAAGGCTGGGCTCAGCCTGGCAGTCACCTCCTGAGTGCAGTGTGCCAGACATACCCAACAGCATCAGCTAATGAGCCACCAAACAGTAGCTTCTGATGGATCACCTGGCAAAAGGCCTCTGTACAGGTTTACATTCAAAGGTGCCATGGTGATCATCCCCTCCATCTACCTTCCTTGTCATCTACTCTATATTTACAATGGTGCAGTATTAATTGTTGCTCCTAAGCACCTGCTTCTTTATACACTCCCTATAGGCTCAGAGTGGAATGGACCTCCGGAGGTGATCTGCTCCAGTCCTCCTGAGCTCTCCTTCTCTGCTTTTTTGGAGGGGACTGAAAGGCTTGCAAGGAGTGAGGAGGACCTCTTGGTTTTAGGAAGCTCCCAGAAAAAATAACTACCTTGTGCCCACCTCACAAAGTAAAGTGAGGTCTCCTCTGCTCCAAAGGTGCGGTGTCAGTCCCCATTCTCAACACAGCACCTTCCTCTCTCCTTCTTTTTATGTACCCCCACACTTCAGCATCTCCCCTCACCAAGAAATCCTGCTTGCCTGTCTCTTGTATCACCAAAACACTTGTTCATCTCAGGTCTTTGGCTTCTGCCAGTTTTGGGAGCCATCAGCAGCTGCCCAAGCTCCCTGCCCTGCTACAGTCAAGAGGGACACAAGCCTGATGTGGAACAACCTGGCTTCTCCTGAAGGCTTGCTTTTTTAGTAACTCTCCTTTTTCAGAGGTTATTGGCTTGCTCTTATCACGAAAGCTGCTCCTGGCAATACTCGTCCTTCCTTTGTAAGAAAAACATCCCCAGCCTGAAGTTACATAAGTGTCATATGGGTTTAAGGCATTTTTTCCCCACTCACTCATAAGTGTCTGTTCGAGCTTCTTATCCACAGGCTGGGAGTCCAGGAGCAGTTTGCATGTCTTTGGCTCCAGTATCTCATCACAGGTCACTTTTCACTTCAGAAATCTCTCTTCCCTTCTTAGGCTACTCCTCCAGTCAGGAGAAAGACTGCCAACTGATGTCTGAAGGGCGGCCGGCCCAGCAAGTCGCTTGTTCTGTCTCTCTCCACAAAGCTGGAAGTCGGGAGGTACTTCTAAGACAGAAAGACACAGGGCGCTGACCCTTTCATCTCACATTTCATTGTGAGGGATTTGAACTGTTAATTTCCCAGTGTACCACCAAAAGGGCCGGCGAGGAAAGTCCCAACTGCTAAAAATCTCATAGCAAGCCGCGAGAGTCTCCTTGCTTATGAAATGACGGAACTGTGTTCAAAGACAGACAGATAAGCATGAAAAATGCTCAGAAACAGATAGGAAAAGATGAGTAAGAAAAAGAGTACCAGGCTGCCTCCAAGCTAGAGAGTTGAGCCGCCGTCAGCAGCACATGCAGACCCAAGCTGGAAAAACCCAGCGAGTCTTTGTCCTTCTCTCTGTTGCAGGCAAGTTGCTCAAAATGCACTGCCAGAATTTCCTAGAGGCCATGGCCAAAGCCACGGGTAACGGCAGGTAAAGATGTTCCCTTTCTCCTCTGGACATGTCCTCTACACCAAAATCAGGGATATCTGCTTCGGTTTGGACCACGGCTGTGCGAGACTCTCACAGAGGTGGAGGAAACCTCTCCATTCCAACTGCTTCCCCTGGACAGCTTCCTGGGAAGAGACGGCAGTGAAGTGTCCATGGCTGGAGCCCTGAATATTTCAAGTCACAAGGGCAAGCTGTGTGAATCTCTGCTAATGTATGAGCCTCCTAATGTACCCATCTCTATTAACAGCTCCCGATTTATAACACAAATGTTGAAACTACTCTGCTTCCCTGTTTGCCTGAACACACCAGATCCTCAAACCTTCAGATTTCTTAAGCAGACACCATGTGAAGGACTTCATCATTCAGCTTGCTGCTAAGATCTCTTTTTTAATGCTCCATCAATGTTAAAACTCCTTAAACTGGTCATAACAAAACTCAGGTCTAGAAAAGGGATGGAAAGTCATGTTGGTTCCCCCCCGCAAGTTCAGGATAACTGCAAGCAAGGCTTGGGCTTAAATTTCTCACAAACTTTGCAAAATAAATAAGCTCAGAAGATGTCCTCCCATTTTTTCTTGATGAGAAATAATTCGATTTCTAATGGCTGCAAGCAAGACACTTTTAGAGGGGAGCACAGTATATGGATGGATGTATCTTGTACCTCTGAAATTTGTCTTGCTGATCTATAAACTGTTCCCATGACTCATCTACAAATTCCAGCTACGGTTTAATGCTGCTCATTTCTCCTCATGTTACATGTGTCTAGCTCACCTGTTTCCCTTCCTTTCCCTAAAATTCAGGTAAATACATGCAATATCACAGAAACACGGTTGCTATCATTCGAGAAAAAACTTTCCAGAGCTGAGATTCTCCTTTTCTTTGACACACTTACCGTGTGGGGTTGGCAGCAGAGTTTAGTATCTGAAATATGAGTCCCACTGTGGACAAAGTGATGTTAACGACTCAGCCAATGCACTTACTCCTTACAGCAGGGTGTAATGTGTCACCTGGCTTTAGCTGAAAGAAATTTCAGGTTTTCTTTCTGATTCTTGGCTCTTTCATAACAGCTCTTCGGCACACCACCAGACTCTTTTGATGTCAGCTGTTGCTGATCAGCACTGATAACACAGCAAAAGAGGGTCTTGATGGGCGTCCTCGCATCTTTATCATTCACGTGCTGATGGGGACAGTTCCTGATCACTTGTGTTGCTGTGCATGAAACCATATAAAATACAATATTTTGCTATATAGATTTTTTTTTGATAGGTTAGAGCAATATATCTTGTTCAATACAAACTCAAAAAGAGGGGGTAAATGTAGATCAAAAGAAACTTAGACCCTTGGGGCACCTACGGATCAGACAGCAGCTGAGTTATGGCTTTGAGAACTTCAGTTATGTTGAAATTTGTGTCTTTAAGGTTTTGCTTTTAGGGTTTTGGTTAAAGTCTCAAGAGGTTGACATTCCCAATTAATTTTATTTCTCTAGAAGATGTTCATGGATCATTAATATGTGCAGTTTATTAAACAGGCAATAATAGTAATACAACAGGAAAAGAAGGAAAAAAATCAGTGCGATAATTTAATCAAGTGGCTAAGCCTGTCCAATGGGGCCAGGACTCCTGGGTTTCATTGACTCCACGTTTGACCTTCAGACAGTTGTGTCTATCTGTTCACTTGCCTTCGAACTTTAACCTGCATTACAGGGGTGCTGCAAACTTGCAGTCCCATCTGGAAGTCCGCAAAGAGCACGGGATGAGCAGTGTCTCCCTGCACAGCACAAATAGAGTTTGTAGCATTGCTTACAGGGAAATCTTGCCACCAGAGACAGTTAAGCATAAAATGCTACTCATCCCACCCTAGAATGAGTACTTAAAGGACTAGATGCACACACATCTCTGCACTGATTGTAAATTGAGTTCAGCGTGGCTGGCTCAGCAGAGGTGAGGCTCTCTTCGCTCCCTGGAATAGCTTGCAGAGGATCTGAGCTAGATAAGCCCACCAGGATATCCTCACGCTGCGACATGCAACCCCGCAGGTTCGGGTAGCTCCGCAGCAGAGGTAGGGTAAGTGCATACCCAGAAAAGTAAGCTCGAGCTTTTATTTTCTCTCTCTCAGGCTTCATCAGCACACAGCTTGTTAAATGACAAGCACCCTGTTAAGGCCTTCATTTCTGTTTCTTTTAGTAAACTTGTATCATCGCTATTGATCATCCCATTAATACAGGGCAGTAGCTGACCAGTACTTGATCAATCACCTGACCTGGCATCATGCTCCTTAACCTACCTAATTACATTTCTGAAATAAATGGTACTCAGTCCTACAATGGTCTACTTAGAAGTAACACAGTTGTTCTGGAAAGCTGTTAATGGTGCTGTGCCATGTTTCGAAACAACACAGCTGTAAAGAATTCGATTGGCAGGAAGATACTGATGTTAGGTATTGAAAGGAGAAGTGATGGAAATCCTCTGTGTTTGCTGTTCTTGGTTTAATGCACGAAAACGAGCAAACGCTTCTCAATTATGTCTTTGTTTTAAGGACAGGGCCAGTAACGTGAGGGGAGACACGGGGAGCACGGGGCTGACTGCCGCTGGCACTGGCTGGCACGGGCCCGATGGGGTCATCACATTTCTGGCAGTTTTTCCATTAGCAGCAACTCTGGCTCTACAATTATGCCTCTTCCGAGGAGATAATTGCATGTTTCATAGCAGGCCCCGACTCTCCAGAGCAGTCTTCGGTGCTGACTCCTGAACCAAAGTGCATCTCAGCAGAGTTTGATTCAGGGGGCTGCAGGCACAATTCGGATGACCTGCTTAGGTGATCAACATGTGCACAGTGACAGCAAAACTACTAGGTGCCTTGCTACGCTAGGATGATCCAGACTGCCCAAATCGGGGACCTCCCTGTGCCTTCAGCAGGAGGAGACCTACCTCTGAAGCGTGAAGCCAGAAAGCTGGGAGGGAGCCAGCGGGAGTCATGAGCTGGTAGGAGGACCCAGGCAGAGATGTGTACCTAAATTCCTGCCTCTCTTGGAGCCTGGATCTCACATTGGGCATCTTCAGACACTTTGCATTCACTTGTGTTGTCAAAGTAGAGCTCCTGCTCTCCAAAACACCACCAGGAAGCCATCATGTAGACTGTGCAGGATGGGTATATTTTGGCACTGGATACCCTGGGAGGTTGACAGATGGGAGACTTGAGCTTCTAAGCAGCAAGAAAAGGCTTCAATGAACAGCTCCTCTATTCCAGACCCCTACAGGTTGTGGGTGTGCCAAGAGTCAGACTTTCTCTGTGTCCAGCTCTGGAGCTGGAGATGGGATGCCCAAGATGCACCACATCTAGGCCAGAGAGATGGAAAATGAGACCATCACCCCGTAGTGCTGGCCACACAGAGGAGGATAGACATGCGCTCCACTCTCCTCTCAGGACCATTCCTGAGTGTTTCAGTCAATGAATGTCTCCTGTAAAGGGAATAAGCCATGCTTAAAGCAGGGATCAGCACCCAGGAAGGCCACAAGAGAAGACTCAGCAGGACCCCAGGGTTACCTGGGCCAGAGGATCATCCATCACTTCATAGTCAGGATGGCTTTCCCTGAAGCCTAACTTTTATTTTCTTTGATGGTAAAATATGGCAATTTCTTCCTGTTCTTCCCCCACAGACATTCCGCCCCCTCCCCGATCAGAAATTCATAGCGCACACAATAGGACCATGATTGCTATTTTCCACATTCTGCTCATCATTTTCTTTAGTCACACCTCCGTGATGTTTAATAAGTCCTTATTGAATTTGACAGCAGTCGTATGCCAGAAGCACAGACATAGCATTAGTCATATTTCCTCTAGTCTGGAGTAATCCAATAATGGCTAGGTAATTAAATCCTGCCCCTTACTAACATGCTGGGCTCCATGCTTTTTCTTTTGTATATGCAAAATCTAGTCGTTTTCCCCTGCAGGTCTGTCCTGTCCGAATTGTACAAAGCCTTGTGAGCTGCACGGCAAAGGCAGTGCCAGAACACTGAGGAACGAGGGAAGAACAAGCAAAATGAGAGTGAAAGGGGAAAAAGCAGTTGAAAAATGGTAAGGCAGAGGGAAAAGTGGGAGGGGGACTACATGCAAGCCCCAAGCATCCTGGACCACTGCGTGGTGCCTTGTTTGAGACCCGTGCAAAGTCACTCCAAAAGTGAAATGGCAACACACACCCCCATGGTTTGCGGAAATGTGTAGCAGGACACACAGGACACATGTAGTAGAACACATGGACATGTCAGGCAACATGAAATAACAGTGACTTAGAAAAGATGCTAATCGGTATACAAAGTCTTTTCTTTTGAGTTTTGAGCTTGCATTCTGTGCTGTAAAGCAGAGTGGCTGTAAGGCAAGAGAGTTACAATTGCTGGTAGACCCATGGCATCTACACATTTTGGTGTGAGTCCTCCTCACAAATTTCCTTTCTCATGTTTTTTCTCAGCCTTTTTGACTTTATTTTGAAAACCAAGGGCAGGGTTTTCATATGTCAGTGCTTAAAATTAGGTCGTAAGCACATTTTAAAATAAATATCAGGTCAATAACAGAACTACTTCAGCCTCCATTATCATAAGACTGACGACAAACTAATGCAGCCCACATGAGGTGGATTCTAATTATTTTGTGTCTGAGGTAGGAGAGCAAGGACCTCATCTCCCAGAGTGCCTCCTGAAAGTCAGATTGTATTTATCTCAGTGTACCAGGTGGCTTTTAAGACTCTTCTTGGGAGGCTTCAGATTTTGCCTTTTACTGAGCTGAGGATCATGAAGTGGAGAATGCAGCACCATCCTCAAGCTATATGCAGCAGCAGCATCACTACTCCTACAGCAAGTGCACCTCCTCCCTGCTAGCCCAACAGCATCTAACCCAAACACAGAACAGGTTTTTCTCTGTACAAGATTTCTGACCTTCATGATGCAGCTGATGCTATGGAAAGGCCATGGATGAGCAGGAGTAATTGCCAAATTATTCACAAAACCCAAGCTGTTTAGGCTACCCTTAGACATAGGACACCCCAGAAGAAGACAATGATGTTTTATCAGTGAGATATCATTTTGACATTAGATATCTGATGATGAGACCTGTGGAGACTGAAACACCGAGATAACATCCCAAGCTGGGGCTCCACATGTTCTTCCTGCTCTGTTCCTACACTCCAGCTTCGTAGTGCCTGCTAAAGCCAGCACTAGCAGGGGCCAAAACCATGATGGTGCCAGCAGCTGAAAAACAGCTTGGGAGAGATGTAGCACCATTCACCAGAGATGGAGGCAAAAACCATGAGGAAGGTAAGGTGGGGCAAGGAACCAGCACACTGACCAGCAGTGCAGATCTACTTTACCCTGTGAAAAGTGTTTAAACATGTAAATGCCCAAAGAACAACAGCAGCCTGGAGTACAGCAATTGTAAAAACAAGAGCACTTTCTCAGACCACCCTTTCACAGAATACTGAACTTCCAGCCCAAACAATGTCCTGAAGGTCAACAACCCCTTCAAATAACCTAAAGTTAGATATCTTCTTCCGTATCCTGATGCCTCAGGGCTTCTTGCACCACAAATATAGCTGAAGAGATCTAATATTAGGGCTCTAATTTTGAAAGTCTTGGCTGCCAAGCCCAATATATTAGTGCTTTTATTGTTAAATGTATAGCCTAAATTATATGGGTGGTGTACTGTGACTGAGTCAATGTTTTAATTTTCTACCTTCTCAACTCCAAAGAGGCAAATTTCCTTTATATGAAGAGCCCCTTTTGAAGTAACCGAGACTACTTGTGTGAATCAGGGTTTGTAGGATCATACCTGAAAATTCTTTGGTCATTTGGGCAGCAACCTCACCTTCGCATGCATTCACAAGATGCAGGAAGCAAACACGTAACCCTGTGAAATTACACGTCATAGTCAAGGGTTCTGTTCTGCTGTGTTGACTTATTTGGAGCTATACTCTGCCTCGTTATAAAGAGTGGGTCTACTTGATAGCTAACAGAACCAAAAATTTCATCCTATGTTTGCAGATACACAGTCAAATCAGAATCAGAGGGACTTCATATTTGGGACAAAATCCTCGAGCAGGACTGTTCTTTCATGACCTTCAAGGCACGTTTAGATATGTCTGTAGTAGGAAATTAAATAGCGTGAGGCCTGGTTATTACAAACAATACAGGGTGGCTTGCAGTAATGCATCTCTCCCCCCCCCAAAAACTGTCTGCTTTTATCCAGATTTCCCAGGGAGGAATGTCCTGGGCCCAAGCCATCACCCTACCCATGTCCAGGCATTGTACAGAAGAGTGCTAGGTGGCATAGGCCAAATCGGTGACAGAAACTGTGACAAACACTGCACAACCCAGGTGCTGACAGCCCCATACCCAAGCCCTATCCTTGGCCTATGCATTTTCCTAGCACGCTTTCTGCTGCCTTTGAGTCCCCAGAAGCAGGTTCTCCAGCCCCCTGCCCAGCTCAGGGAGCCCCAGGCCTGGGCTCAACCGCCTTCAGCAAAGGGATGCTCAGCAGTCTGAGAGCAGGGCACAGAGCTGGTGTGTTACTATGGACCATTTCACCTGTGGCACATGCCCCTTAGCATCTCTTGCCTTATCTCCACCAAAAAGTGGTGGACCTTGCTACCAGCTGCCTGGAGGTAGTCTCAGGAGGGGCTGAGCAACCGCTGCTGCTGGGTCCCAGCTGGCTGGTGTTGGCAAGCCCCGCCAGGGCAAGAGCAGCTCCTTTCAGGAACTGAGCACACTAAAACCACCTCTCTCCTGTGCCCCTGCTTAAAAACAAGATCATGCCTCCTTTTATAAGCCCACTACTTCTTTCGAGTTCCCAGGGATCTCTGCAAGGTCGTGAAAGCTGCAATAACAGTCTTTAGTAATAGCAAAATGTTTCCTTTCAAGTATTTGTGTTATGTGTTGGATGTTGCTTACTAAAACATTCACCTGGAAGGAATAAAAACAGCCCTTCAGCCACACACACATACACATCCCACGGATAAAAGCTCCTTCTAATTGCAGGCGGAAATGTGACATTTCAAACTGGACGGACGAAGGCGGGGAACGATCCTGCAGACACCAGAAGAGGGAGCGGGCAGCCAAGCTGCTCCTTTCCAGGTTGAGGGCTAATGTGCTATGAAACTTATTTTCTTAATTTAATAAACAGCCCTTCCCTCCCCCACATTGCCCACTAATCATGGAGAAAATACAGAGTGGTGAGAGCCTGTGCCGCAGCAAAGATGGGAAGTTGGGATCAGCTGTGACAAAGATTCTCCACTATTTTGCACCACGTGCAAACTTTCTTCTCCTTTCAGGGTTGTTAAAGTCAGGTGGTTCATTGCCATCGATAGGCTTCCAGTTAGCTTTTAATTTTTTTTTCTCAAAAGGGAGGAAATCAGATTTACATTTATTTGAATGCAAGCATACAACTTAAATATAGCATACATAAAGCTGGTTTACCGCTTGTTGTTGCCCACTCCCCCAGACTGTTGTCACAGTCCCTCCAGGAAATCAAAAAACCAAAAAGATGAGGAATTCAGACCTCCATCTCAGTGTATGACCACCCATCAGCAATGCCATACCACTGGATGAAAGACACTTCAAATGACACACAGACACACTGACACGTGAGACCACAGTCAACAAATTACCCTGCTCTTACTAAAAAAATCCCATCTCCTTTTTCCCTACCACCACCAACTCCTTCTGAGGCACATGCTTGCTGCAGCTTTTACACGGAATTTATGTTTTGTTTGCAATTCCTTATCCTACCTCCTCACACAGACACAGCCCCCTGCCATGGGGTGGGACCTGTGTGGAGCAAAGCTCAGTCCAGATGTGCCCACTGCTGTGTGCCCATTTCTTGGAGACCCAGCCCAGCACCCAGTGCACAGGATGGGCACTGATTAGGTGGACACAAGGTCCATGAAAGGCCACCAGGAAGGGCTGATGGCTGCATGTTAAATCTCACTCCTCCTTGAGGCTTGAACATGCTGAAACTGGGGCAGTATTGCTATCACCAGAGTCACAACCAAAGACACCTTCCCGCAGGCAGATGCTTAAGATGTTATTCTAGAAACTCTGGCAGAGTGGTGAACCTCTTGACCCTCCTTTGGGCAGCCCAAGAAATGGAGAGTCATCATGGACTCATCTTGGAAGGCGCATCCTTCCCTGCCGAGCTCTTGCCGCAGGACAGAAGGGAGCGGGCAGCTCTCCCCACGCAGAAGAGCATCAGCAGTGTTTTGGATGAACAGTTTAGTGCAAGAAGAGGATTTAGTGACACACGGGTCTCCAGGTGTCATTGCAACGCTCATGTGGAAAACAGGAGAACCTGTTCCATGGATTGAGGAAAACCTGTACACTTCCCTCAGTGACCATTCAGCGTGAAGCAGGTGGTTTTAACACCCAGGACTGGAAAACGCTGCATGGCTGGCACTGGTGGGCACGTAGCTCTAGGGCCTTCCTCTCCCCAGAGGCAGCAATGGCTGTTGGGGGGGAGGGAGGGGGGCAGGGGGGACAAACGCTCTGCTCCTCCTGCCTGCCTCCCCAAGCGGTTTGGTGACAGGCACAGACAAGGCAAGTCAGAAGGGGACAACCCACACGGGGGTGCCGCGGTGGGCACCGGGATATTTGCCCACAGGCGATGCTCCTCGCCTACCCATGGCACCAGCAAAACTTGCCAGGGGCTTGGCTCGGTGAGAAATGGGATCTGGGTGTTATGTGGGCAGCATCACCATGGGAGTGGGTGCCAGGCTTTGAGCTCGTGGGAGATGCACTGCTGCGCAACTAGGATGGCTGTGGCTGGGTGACACCACTGCCGGGTGCTCCCCGACCCCTTCTCCATCTTTGCCTCGCTGGCATCTTGCTTTTCTTGAGCATCTCGTTTCAGTGTCCAGCTGTACTTGAGATAAAAAATATGTTGTCTTAGGGGAAAAAAAAAAAAAGAAGTAATTTACTGTGAAGCACTGGCTGAAAATCATTTTCTGAACCACTGCACAATTTTAATCAGACGACCACACTGTATCCAATCAAGGGAGGATTTGTGAGGGGGGTAGGGGGGCATTTTGCTGTGGCCTTCCCCAGAGGACAGTAAATCCAAGCTCTGCTCAGGAAGACAAGATGTCTCGGGTTTCGAAGCCTGCCCAAATCTAATTTGCACTAGAATTACATGGCCATTACTAATGTATACAATGACTCCAATTGATTACTTTGCTATTAGTAAGAGCAACGCGCTCACTTTGATGATGGCAGCTTCCGAAGGAGGAGGAGTACAAAGGGGTGAGAACAAAGCAAAGTGGCTGCTTTGAAAGAGTATGTGGGGGTGTGGAGGGCCATGGGGGTGAGGAGGACCACGGGGTGAGGAAGGTCATGCTCAGGGGAGTGTTTGGCATTCAAAAGAGCATAGGAATGGCTGGACTTGGTATTTTACGGGTTTAGCACATCTCGCATTAGAAAATAAATCACCTGGCTTAATCTCCAGGTCCCTGAAGTCTTAGCACGTGGGAGCATCTCTGGTTTTAATTTGGGACTCCATAGCCATGGGAAAGCCCAGACTTCCCTGGAGCTCTCGCTCATGCTCGCAGTCTTGGGGATGCTCTCTGCGGAGCCCCCAAACATGCTCCTGCACTGTCTCACCCACTTCTTGCCGGCACTTACAGCCTCTGTGGGGCAGAGACTTGCACCTTGCACTACTGATAAGCTGTGCAGCAAGGACTGTGTCCTACCTCGTTGGCCCAATGACAGCCAAAGCTTATGAGCAATTTAGGGACAGCAGAAATGCTTTAACAGGAGAGTTCATGTCCCAGTCCTTCCTACGCTCCTATGGCGAATGTGTTTCCCCCGTAAGTGCGAAACTGGAGTTCAATTTCCCAGTGAAAACCGCATGCAGGGGTGTTTGAATACTGGTCTCCAGTGTCTCCCAATATGTGTCTCTGCTTTTCATATCCACGGCTTTTGTAAGGATGTGGCCTGCCTTGGACACGTCACTCCTGGTAAGGGCTCTGGACAGGCAAGCCCAGAGATGACGAGGGTGCCACTCTGCTACCGACGGGACTTCTCCCGATGGCAGGAACATCAATTTCTTTCCTGAAACCTCCTACTCACTACAGCAAAAAGCTCATGTAATGAAAACATAACCCTGGAGCCAAAACTCCTCTCTGACAGTCACACGCTGATCCTAACTCCACATGAACATACGTTTTGCATTCCCACCTGTGGGAATCTCCCCACACATTAAAACACCTGAAGACCGAAGCTGGGACAAAGGAGGATGAGGAAATATTGCCGCAACCTTTCACTACTCCTGCACAGCTTCTCCTGGCGCAGCTTCTCCTTGTTACACTTGCTTGACATTACAGGATGCCTGTGAGAAAAAGGAAAGTTAAGATGTCACCCAGGCTAAGACACACTAAGCAGTCACTCTGTTTGCTCTTTAACCCTGGCAGGTATTTGCAGGGCTCTGAAGTCCCCCCAGGCAGGGGAGGGGGCACTGGGGAAAGGCAGCCCCGTTGCCAGCACATTTCTCACCGTGAGGTCCTGAGCTGTGAGCACTACTGGATCCTCTGAGTAGATTTCCCTCAACTGGAAAGGACAGTCAGCCTCAAATACTACTAATGTAACAATAATAAAGTTAGTAATAGTGTAGCAATAGGAATAGCAACACAGTTGTCTTCAAGATGCAGTGAAGTCAGGTGAATCCCAGCACCTTTGTCTGGAGCTCTGGCTGCTGCACACCACAGACTGAGGCGAGCGCAGTTAGATGCAACGTTCTATCCCAGATAAATAAGCAGGATAGTGGTTATGCTCTCTCCCCTTCCCTCCTCCACAGGAGTGGGAGAGGAGTGGTGTCTCCTTGCAGAGAATGGAATTCAGCCTGTGGAGGTGCAGATAAGACAAAGACAGGCAAAAGGCTTAAGCCTCAGTACCCAGAGCTGGAGGAGACTGAAAAACGAAGTCACACTTGACGAAAAGAAACAGACTGTGTGTATCGCAGATGTCGTGCTTGCAGTGAGCCTTACATTTCTCCGTCATCTCCTTTCGAGACCAGTAGATGTATATACACGCACAGACACAGGGACAGCCCTACCTGCCCACCTCGCAGAGCGGTATCACAGGGCTGATGTTCTGCAGAAGGTCCTTGAGCTGCCACTGAAGCAGCTCTGGTTCAACCCAAGGGACCTGCTGACGGCCGAGGGACATGCTTTGGCATCTTCCCCTCTAGCACCACCATCAGGTCAGCTTCCTCGCCTTGCTCTCACACTCTTTAGTTTTAGGTTACCTTGCATCTGATGACACTCTTGCACAAGCTCAAGCCCACTTTTACAGCCAGGCTAATTCAGCTACGGTTCCATTTCACCACGCTTTGTGTCCCGTTGTGAGTCCCCAGGGGCTCCAGCACGGCCACTCCGCTTTTGGAGGCACTGCATTACCAAAGAGCATTGGCTTGGTCATAAAACAGCCACGGGGGGAGAAACGCCTCTTTTTCTTAATGCATGGGAGGAAAAGGAGGCTGGCAGGGAGACAGGCTGGTGTTCCTCCAGATGGACGCATCCGCACAAAGATGGGACAGGACTTGAGGCAGCTGAGCACTGGCAGCTCAGTGGGTGCTCGCACTCCCTCCCTGGCTCCAACCTGCTCGCTGCCGAGCCCTGCCCCATCGGCTGCTGAGAGCTCCTAAGGAAAACTTGCACGCGGCTTTAGTTGTGGTCTTGGGAAATATTTATTCTTGACACAAATTAAATTCACTTTTGCAATCTGCTATAAACCTCCACACTGTTTCTTAAGAAGAGCTGGAAGCCCTTTGTTCCAGACCTTTTTTCTGCATCCCTGCCCCCCTGCTGAAGGCACCGGCGGGGAAGCTGGGACACCAGCCATCGTACCTCTCAAATCAACATCAAAACCCTTGCATCCAGCTCTTCGAAGTGAGTATGTTGGGAACATTATGTTGCCACAGCTGTTCATTTTTCACACGGCAGGTGGGAAACCTGTCCTGTTCGAAAGCGTGATGGAAAAGGCCAGTTTGCTCTGTAACATTTTACAACATGGGAAAGTGGGGGTTATTTGTAGCCAGCGCTGAGTATCCATCCTGGAGCATCCACACGGACACTTCAGATATTTTAAGAATACTCAAAGCTCTTGTTCGGTCTTTTCCTCTAAGCTATGGCAAAAGCAGAGAAGCCATTAATTACACAGGCAGATGGCTATTAGGAAGCATGTGAGAACTGGCTACACCACCACTGTGTAGGTGGAGCTGATTAGATGGACCTGAATCAAAAAAAAAAAGGAACATTTCCTACATTTCCTTTGCTGCATGGTGAGAAAAGCTTTTCCTGTGTGACTGCAGGAGAAGACAATTCAAAAATAACAGCAAAATTGCTCCTCACTTCCCCACTGAGCCAGGTTACTAGCAAGAGCACTTTGGGGTTTATATATAATTCCTCCACAGCTTCACTGCCGGGCAACAAAGACGTAGGACCAGGATGGCCATAGGTTCACACAGGCTGGCAGAGGTTAAAGAGACCCAGGCACTACAGTACCAGAGGTGCCCACTTCTCTGCATGCTGCCACCAAAAACCCCCTCACTGTTCCTCTGCCGTCCCATCTTTAAGCAGCTCTGGTTTACCCACCTGCCTGGCCCTACCTGGGACACATCTCCCGAGGTCCTTCACCATGGAGACCTCTATCCAAAACCAGCCAAAGCAAGGCTGCTGTATTTCAACAGCCCATTCCACTCACCGGCACAAATGATGAGGGCACCTGGCAGGCAGCAGACCTTCTTCCAATCCTCTGGGGCCGACGTGGCTGCCTCTCAGGTGAGCGACCCAGGGGACAACATGGCCCTAGCTGGCCAGTTTGGTACGTTTTGTACAAACTGGAAGTTTCCACTAGAAAGATCAGTGGCTTCAAGTCCATGAAGCAAATCAAAGCAGGCTGTGAAAGAATGTCTGCTTGGACATCTTGCCAAAGCAGGTGGTGTACTGGCAGAGTCATAGAATCATTTAGGTTGGAAATGACTCTGAAGATCACCGAGTCCAACCGTAAACCTAACACTGCCAAGGCCACCACTAAAACACGTCCCTAAGCACCACATCTACAAGTCTTTTAATTATCTCCAGGGACGGTCACTCCACCACTTTCCTGGGCAGACTGTTCCAGAGACTGACAACCCTTTCAGTGAAGAAATGTTTCCTAATATCCAATCTAAACCTCCCCTGATGCTACTTGAGGCCATTGCCTCTCGTCCTATCACTAGTTACCTGGGAGAAGAGACCAACACCTGCCTCACTACAACCTCCTTTCAGGTAGTTGTAGAGGAATTAAGGTCTCCCCTCAGCCTCCTCTTCTCCAGACTAAACAGCTCCAGCTCCCTCAGCTGCTCGTCATAGGACTTGTTCTCTAGACCCTTCACCAGCCTCGTTGCCCTTCAATGAATATGATACCAACCATGATAGATCACACAAAAATGAGTGACTACGAAAACGAAAGAGAAAACAACTCCAAAAACCAGCAGCTGAAAAGAAACAAGCTACATGAGAATAAACACTGATGAACCAGTCACTCATTACTAGGTCCTTGGTCCTCTCAGGAACGTCTGCAAAATCAACACAACAAACTGCAGACAGTACAGAAACATAAATTAGGAAAAAGGATATGATAGAAACACCCTCTTAAAACACAGTAATTTTAATTTAAGTCTGTACTTGAATGACAGAACACCTCTGTGCTACTGCAGTCAAGGATGCCTGCTGGTTTAGTTTTTCATTAAGCTTTGACCATTTGGGATGCCTTTTTTCTCTACTGGTGGAGACTTTCTTACATTGATGCCTGTATTTACAAAATCTTGGTAAGAACAAATGCATGTAAGAGCCCCCCCTTCTCAGAAGCAGACATACCCAGAGGATCTTACATAGCTAGAGTAAAAGAAGTTCAAGAGGGAGGAAAAACATTGTCTGTTTGTCTTGCAGAGCTTTCTCTTGTTTTTCAAAGAGTTGAAAGGCAGACACCACACAAATCCAAACTCAGACTCAGAGAAGTGACTTCAAACGACCGTCCCTCTACACATTTGCATGGCAAGAGCATTTTGTTCAGTTTTATCCTAGGGCTGCAAATTAAATTGTTTTACTGCTGCTGCAGATGGAAAGCAAGCCTTCTTTTAGCCAGACACTGATCAACTGCAGTATATTTTTGTGTTAGGCTTCGCTCTGGGGAGGATGTAACAAGTTCACAAACACCATGCTGGAGGCATTCTGGCACCCAGCCCCATGGGACTGCTCAGGGCCAGCCCTGGCAGGGGGTGGTATGGATGAGCCCCCCGGGGCTTGCCCACTGTCCCCCTCCTGACTGGTCCCTGGGGCCGTGGTGTCCTCGTGCTGCCCCAGGGTTGGGCAGTGTGTCAAGGATGCGATTCAGCCTCCAACACCCACGGATGCCGAGGACCCACACACAGCCACCTCCCAGCAACCAGACTGGATGGCTACTCATGAAACTTCTCAGTTTAACAGGCAAAACATTTCCTAAACAGCACTTTTTTTTTTTCTTTTGCCTTGGACAGCGTAAGTCTGCGTTTATTCCATGAACATGTATTTTCCTCTAACACGCAACAGCAAAATAAGCAAAGCGCTTCTCCTCCTGCGAATTCACACACCGCTGTCCCTCTGATGCTCCAGTGGGATGCAGCTCTTCACAATGCACACCTACTCTGAAACACCCCTTTTCTCCTGCTTAACCATACTGTGTCCCTTTCGTTCGCCCTCTTCCACTCGTCTTGGGTGTTGACCCTGACTTCACTGTTTTCTGGCATGGCCTTACACTCACCCTGCAAATTCCTCATACAGAGAAATTTGTATGGATGGGAAAAATATGGCAAGGGCCTCTTCTAGGGAGTGAGAGGACAGACGGTGGAAAAAAGATCTCACTGGTGTTTGCAGCTTTGTTAAGACTGCAGAAACAGGACAATGCACTACCGTATCAAAGACACAAAAGACCCACTCCAGCTGAACTGCAGGGACATTTACATTCTGCCGCTGGTCCTCACCTCCCCTTGTCCACCCGCTGTCCTCTCCAAATCCCCTCCTGTTCTCAGAGCGGCTACACCACCTCTTCACTAGGACAATGGTGACCGAGAGAGGAAAGGACACAGCACCACTACCAGTTACCAGCATGGAGCAGGGTCTAGCTGCATTTTTGGCAGGTTGAAAGCAATGCTACAGGGAGACAATTTGTTTTATTTAACAAAGCCATAGCCAAAAAGGGCTACAGAAATGCCTGGAATTTTCCACGTCCTGATACAATTCCACTCTCAGCAGGGAAAGCCACTTGCTACGCTAGCTGAGGAGCAAGCTCATCAGCTGCAACACAACTGCACTTCTTCATGCCCTAGCCATCTGTAAACTGTATCAATAACCCTCCTTCTCACACTGCATGTTATCTTGCACATAGCATGAATAGAGCTAAGTACTGCATGAAATAGCGCTTATGTATAGCTATGTATTGTTTTCCGCAGATATACATATTAAAGAATGAAATCCAAAATGAATGCTGAAGTATTATAAATACAAAAGATCCATGCAGATCATTCATCACGCTGTAAACATACAGAGTGTAGGAGTAATCCTTCTAGTTCTAGTCTGACATCATTTTCCACAATTTTGCCACAACATTACTACAATACAGCTTACAGTTCTTGGTGGATGAAAGCACAGTTGTTGCTGTTATTTGTAGTGTCTGCTGGAAACTACAAAGTATTGGGGTAAGGTTTGCTTTCACCCATGGAAGTTTTATGTGAAAAAATAGAATGTGACTACCACATATGGACCAGATTAACAAATGTAAAACAATCCTATGCTAAATTTGGCAAATTCTGAAGAACTTCTGATATGAAAGGCTTGCCTCTCCTTCCACAGACTCCAAAAGGCTCAGGAAGGACCACAGTGAAAGACAGTCCTTGAAAACAACTCCAGGCAGGGAAGAGCAGTATGCAGTGTGCCAGTAAGCACGGTCCTGTTGAAAAGGCTGCTATCAAAACCCCTTCATTTATTTAATTAAGCCGTATGAATTTTTAATGACTGAGAGATTCCTAGCATACTCCTTCTGCAGTTTCTGATTACATGCAAAATGCTGCTTTCTCTGATGTGTCTGGGAGACTTGGATGCAATGGTCCCTTTGGGTTTCAAGCCAAACATCTCTCTGGTGGGACTGTGTGCGAAAGGAAGGGGGGATATCTCCAGCAGCGTAAAATAGGAAAGGGGAAACAAAGCAAAGGTAGATAAAATCTACATTCGTACAAATGCCACAGTATCTCACATATACTTCTCATGAGATGATTTGGAGCAAGAGGATCCAAGCAAATAAGAGAAAATAAGCAACCAGAAGGCTTATGGGAGGAGACGGGTGGTATGAGCCATCAGCTTGTCTTTCACAACACTATATGCACCCCATCC
>Ga0181612_130066_pt1 | contig 31307 bp, 15 predicted proteins | sample HoacroProtozoa21_FD_119630 | JGI IMG/M metagenome (GOLD analysis project Ga0181612, IMG submission 119630) | Hoatzin crop microbial communities from Cojedes, Venezuel. Combined Assembly of Gp0051906, Gp0051904, Gp0051908 | reverse complement strand
TTTTTGACTGCTAAGAAATTTTCTGAACCACCTAATCTGACAAAATGACTGAATTCTTTTAAAAAAAAAAAAAAAGAAAAAAGGAAAAAAAGCAAGAAGGAAATGGGATCATTTCAACAGCTACCATGTGGTGGGCTACAGGAGATCCAAATGTCTCTGTGTTACAGTCTGATGTACGGCAGGCAGCTCAGCTGGTCCTGGGGGGAAAACGCTGCAGGCCAAATCATGATTCTGGTCATGCTTGTGTAAACTAGAAGCCTTTCAGCCTGGAGAAGGTTAGAGAAATGGCTGTGTTTTGAGCAAGTCAAATGCACTCTTTCAAGAACCCTCTTTTGCAGGCAAAATATTGTGAATGCAGAATTGTGAAGCCTGTATTGAATCTTTGTTTTCCTGTAGAAGTGCCTCATTCAGTCATGTTTTTAAGCCGCCTTTCAGGGTCTGGCAAGCCAGAAGCGTGCTAGGGGCCTGTGCAGTAGCCTGGTTGTACTTCACTTCTGATCGGTGACATGGGCTGACACTGTTGTGACACATGGGCGCAGGGGGAGGGATAGGCTTTTATGTGCTCTGAATGCAAGGCTCTGGGATGAGTCTCAGCTGAGTGCACCTGTAAAATGCAGGGGCAGCTGAGTACCACAGCACAGAAAAGAAAGGGAAAATCTTCCCCACAGCAGACATACCGCTTGCTGGAGAATGGGATTGGCTAGCCCTGTAAGCCCAGCTGGAGTCAGATCACCTGCTTCAGTCCCTTGTGTTAATCTTCCACCCTGGTAACTCTTGTGAACTCATTCTGTGGGCTAGCCTTGGCCCGTTCTTGCTCTGGGATGGGTTCACTTAATTTTCAGTGCCTCCATTTCTACAAATCACCTGTGGTTTCCGGCTTTGGTGTGCACAGTTAGTGGAGATAGCACTGGCAATGTGCAGGGCAGGGCCAGAGTCTGCGAAGGCGGGTGCATCTCTTCTCTCTGGAGGACATACAACAAGTTCCAGAATTGCTTGGTGTCTTAGATTTCTCATCTGAGGGACAGAAATTGAGAAGTCAAGTATGTGTGTATTACAGGTTTTGTAATGCACTGTTTCTTTCAAGCAACATATAGCTGGTGCAGCTTAAGGTGGTGTCTATAGGCTATGCTGGATCCCTTAGGGCTAACATGAACGTGCTTGCAGTGAGGGAGCAGTTCTGCAATAGCCCTTCTCAGGAGGAACTCGGCCCTTGAAAGCTTAGGTGAAGTTTGACCCTTGCGTGTGGGTTAGCCTCTTTCAGCAGACATCTGACAACGCACTGCAAAATGAGGAGGGAAAAGTCAACCAACTAAAGCCAGTTCATTTGCTGCTGCCAAGGCAGACAGCAGGGATGAAGGGCACTCAGAGTGGCAGAAAAGGTTGCACCCCAACATCTCTGAAGGCTTTTGGACGCTGAACTGCCACTGGACAGTGAGAGAGGTGTCCCAGCCTTACCTGGAGGATGAGGACTCTGTGACCACTCGTTTCTCCCACCAGGAGTGTTTGAGCCTTAACTCTCTGCGTATCTGCAGCAAATGAGAAAGCCCACAGCCTCTCTCAGCATAGCCGCCAGCACTAGCACTGACCCATAGCAGCTCACCTATTGTGGCTTGTGGGTAACAGCAATTTTTTTTTGTAATGGCTGCCACATCCCAGAGCGTCTTCAGGTTTCAGATGCTCCACGGCACACAGGCTGGCTCTGATCATCAGGGCGACAGTAACACAGACACATCTATTGGTAAGGCCTTGTGGCCACCCTGGCTTTCGGGCTGTGCTGACTATTAAAGGAGGAACAAACAACAAGATAAAGTCAAAACTGTAGAAAGGCAGAAACTTGACATGTTATTTGCATGTCACCTAGGTGACAAGCAAACAGCTGTCCATGGACATCTGATCTGAGTAGCATGGGACTCACTTTCTGTGTTGCCCTGGGGCTTTGCACCCTGTCATTGATAATTATGTTATATTACATGTAGATCTAGAAGCTGACCCTGTGTAACACAGCATAAAGCAATGCAGGGAATACAATGGCACAATGGGGTGGATCCTAATCAGAAACATATGTAGAATATATTTGCTCTAGTCAAAACTGTTCTGTCTGAGACATGCCTGTCAAAGGAGAAGGCAGCTCATTAAATGCTGAAGTATCCCTGGGTTGGTGGGTCCTGGAGCCTGAGAAATGCAAGACCTGAAGTTCCCTGGCTTACAGCTGTGGAAATGGTGCAGAACAAAGAGCTAGTACTGGGGCAGAGCTGCAAGGAGAGGCTGACATTGAGAATTGGACACCAGGACAAATGACCCTTGCACAATTGCAAGCTACTGTCAGTACTCAGGGTCAAGGCTGTGGAAGGAACTTTTGTTCCCTTTTGCCAGCCAGAGTGGGGGGAACTGTGAGACTAAGAAGTGATCCTATCACTGCCCTCACCATGCTCATTGTGGACTTGCAGAACACCTTGACCAGAATTTGAACATCTGTTGGTGTATTTTTTAGAACACAGAGCTTTTAAAAGCAAGAGAAGGTGCTTGTGGTCACAGGGATTCATAGCAGTCGTACTTCCCTTTTATGCAGGTGGTACAACCCCAGGCCTCGCCTAGAGAGTGTATGAGCTGTTCAGGCACGTTTCTTCCTCTAAATGACTCCTCTGGCAAAGAAACCTGTGACTTCCTGACTCTCAAGTTCAGGGGATTTTTCAGCCAACATCATTCCATTTAAGAAAAAGTAATTAGCAGCAAAAGCTTTACACCTCTATCTTGTGAAAAGGGAGCTTTCTCAGCTGTTTTCATTTCAGGGTAGCATCTAGAATATGTACCATGAAGGATTGCTACAGCAGAGCACTGCTTGAAACTTCCCTGTTCCACCAGCCACCAGATCACTCTGACAGAGCTGAGACCCAACATCGCTTTAAGAGAAGGGTGTCATCTCAGCAGGGCAGATGTGTGCCAGTGCGAAGTGCAAATCCCCACAACTTGGGAATTGCATAATAAGCTTTGGCTTAAGATCTCGAAGGTGATTAGTTTAATCCTGGTGGTGTTTCTTGCCTCCTTCGAGCGTCCCTGCCAGAAGCATGCACTGTTCCTTGAGCTGCCTTAATAGCCAAAATGTTGGTACCATCTGCCATGAGTGATTGCGGTATCATTGGCCACAGGCTCAACTCTGCTTGCAAACAGCTGTTTGGAAGTTTATTTGTCTGAGAGCTCAGCCTTCTCAAGTACCACTCCTGAACTAAACGCAATGTTCTTGTATCTTAGCAAGTCCCAGAAAAATCGATCCATAGAAGCCAGTGCTATTTTATCTATAACCTCACAACGATTAGCTAAAGTGGCCTCACTGCTTTAATTCACTTTACATAGTGATTTTTCATGTATTTATAACTTCTGAGATAAGCAGACTTCAGATTGGAGGGGTGACAGCTTTGGATTATTTATTGCATGAAAGAAGGAAAGCGTTGTTTTAGAAAACATTACATCTAAAAACTTGCTGGGCTGTAGAACTGTGGGTTGGGTTTTGGTTGTTTTTTTTAGTGTGTGCTTTCAGAGGTGTTTTTTTGTAGTGTATCACAGAACTATGAATTCATATATATTGTGTATTTTTTTCATTTTAAACAGAATTCAGGGATTTAAATTCTTCTCTTGAGCTAAAGAGCTTCACATGTGTGCAGTGGAGTTGCTACTGAGTTGATCCACGTGCTTGTAGAGGATTTTGGGCTGTATGGGTAGCCCTGTAGGAGTTATCCCTGCCAATATATCAGATGTCTACACAGCCTGGGCTATCTTCACCCTGATAAAATATCTGGATGGAAAAAGAGTTCATTTCCAGGGAAACCCAGGTGCATGGTAGTCTTAATTGAAATGAGAAATACCATTTTCATGAAGCTTTAAAGATCTAAATTAAGGTATTATTTTCTTTTGGAATGATTTAAAAATTAAACCCTTTATAAGGAAGGATGCAGAAGCCACTGTAAATTGGTGTCGAACTGTGTTTATTCAGGAAGAAAATCTTTTTCCTTGCCTCCAAGGTTTTTCCTGTTTTCAATAGAAAGCACTTTGCAACCAGTCCATTTTGGTTCTTTAGCCCTGGAAGTCCTTTGCCACTCTTCAGAGTCATTGCTCTATAGTTACCTTGGATTTTTGAACTTTATTCCCATTCTTATGATTTTTATGTTCATGCATCTCCTTATGTCACTGATACAGAAGAAAAACATTATAAAACATGTTACTAATGTACAGCTCTATTATGGAATTGGATAAGACTTTTTTCAAATGATTGACATCACATCCTTGAAAGACATATATAAACAAACCGTATGTAAACCATAGGTTTCATCAATTTTGAAGATTGTTCAGGAGTAAATAGTATAATGAAATTAGCTTATGATGATGGTTCTGAAATGTGTATGCAAGTATTGATAACAATATTTCTCAAATGCTTCTTAGGTGGAACTGAGGGTAGCTTTCTATTTTATATTTAGGGTAGTGAGTGTGATTTTGCTATATGAGTGTCTATTTGTATTTAGTACAGTGACTCATCCTTAGTTTTCTGTTTCCTCCTATTTACAGCTAGTAAAAAGAGCGATCTTAACTAATCTAACATTTTCTTATTTGTGCGTATGTGTTTGGAGTGTCCTATGCCTTCCTGAATGCTTCAGCTGAACACAAAGCCTTGAGTGTGGGACGACTGAGAGACACTGGTCTGCAGGGGCTGGGCAAGGCAGTGCGGGACCTCCTCTTAGCTTGGATGAGCCTGTGCTAGAAGCGTGCTCGTGTGTCCCTGTATCCCAGATCGTTAGCTCTGCTGAGCACCAAGGGTCTCTGGCCGGTGCGCAGGGCTGTGCTCCCAGGCTCACCCTGCTCCCTGAGGGGCAGCAGGTTTCTCTGCCCAGGGCAGGCCTGTGATCTGTGGGTATACCAGTGTCCAGAGTCAGCATGGTGACAGATGGTGTCTTGTGCACAGTCGCGATCCCTGCCCTGATGTCTGAACAGACGCAGGGAGTGGAAGCATTGCTGATTCAGATCTTAGTCATGAACCAATGCAAAGAGGGGCTTCTTAAAGAGTAGAGCCGAGGACTGAGTTCATTGTTTTAACAGCTGCCTACTTGAAGCCCCAAACCAATCTTTCTTGTATCAGGGTCTCCTGTCTTGTACCACCTTTCCCTGCTTGTGGCTGGGAGACAGTGTTACCAGCCTGAACAGCCACAGGTTTTGCCTTCTTGTACTGGAGTGAGAGCACCTCCCTGATCCAGGACTTTGAGCTGAATTACCAGCATCTGCAAGTCATCACAAATGTGCTGTAGCATTTAGTTTGTGAGGCTGGACAGCATCCCTTGCTGCCACCATGCTCCCAGATGAGCTGCCTGTCGTGGACCAGTCTGCCAGGTGGAAGTGATTACACACGGTGGTGTCATGAAAGAAAGCAGGTGGGTGTGTAAAGGGGGAGAGAGTGTGAGAGTGTATTTACTATTGCCCTTTGCTGGTAGCTCTGCGTGTTCACTTACTGAAAGTATGAATCCAATTAGGAGATGGTCACTGTGCACTGAAGGGTAGAATATGAGGGCTGCTCAGGTGCCTGGAGAGCGAGCACGCTTCTGACCCAGAGAGGAAGCAGCAGACAGTGGGTGACGGATCACAGGGCAGCCTCAGCAGAGCATAGAGAGTGAACTAAGTAATCAGACCTGCCCCCAGAGCATGAGGAAGACAATATACCACTCCAGTCTGAGGGATGTTCTGGTAGCTTCACTAACATGTGGAGGTCTCAGCAGTCTCTCTTACTTGTGAACCTTCCCTGAGTGGCGTGAAATGGAACACAAGAATTGTACGCAGAGCATTACTCCTCATCCAGTCATCTCCAGCAATAAAATGTCTTCTGTACACTTTCTGACCTCTTTGCTGTCTCTCTTTTCCATGGCCTGACTAATTACTAGTGTACCCTGGAGCCAGCCTTCTTTATGCCTAGTCCTGCCAATGCTCTGATCCTTCCCACTACTGCACTTGCCGCTGTTTTCCCTCTTCCCATCTTGTTTCCTTGCTATTCATCCATGCTTCTGCTGGCACTCTGCTGAGATTCCTGCTGCCTGGTGGATTTCTGACTTTGCAGTAATTCAGCCATTTCAGCTGCCTTGGACTCTACTGTACATTTTTTTGTATGCAAATAAGCTTATGGGATGAACATATGTTGATGCTAAACATAGATCCAGGAGGTTGTAGTGACACATATCAGTTAGCATTAAACCCTAATGTGCATAACTCCCTGCTCTGCAGCTGACAGGCACAGGTAAATATTTTCTTCATCTCTAATTTTATATAGACAACTTCTCAAAGCAACCCACCTTTCAGTTTGCAAACCCCCATTTTCATTTTTCAAACAAAATATATACTCTGTCCTTCGTGAAAGAACAAATCCATCAAAAAGAGATGGATTTTACCAAAGAAAATAAACCCTGTTATTATTTCTGTAGCATGGAGGAGAAAACTGGGTCATAAAGAGGCTGAATTACAGTGAAAATGCTGAAAGCCTCAGTTCCTGCCCTGTGCTAGGTAGACCACTTTGCCCCACACAGCTCTTGTATTTTTATGTGTTTACATTTCTTTCAGGAAGAACTTTTTATAAATAGCCAGAAATATAGGGATGTTTTTGCAGATGGAAAGGTGTTGAGCTCAAGGTTTTATGTGTCTGCTCTTTATGCATCTTCCATAGCTGCTGAAATACTTTTTTTCTTCATAAAAATTTAATGTGGAAAATTAATGAGAAGCTGGTTAGTGAAATGATACAGCAATTGTAGCCAGGCTAAGAGTGCGTTGTCAGCTCTGGGCCTTCCCAGTCCAATAGGTAATTGCAGAACTGTGTGAGTGAGGGACAAAGGGAGACTCTGAAAGGTTCAAAGAGATTTATCGAAATTTCAGACCACAAAAAACATATAAAACAAAGTCCACAAGTTTCCAGAAATGGGACAAGAGGGACCTGCTGTCAGAAGCATCTTGTCGTATAGTTATGATTTACCATCCTCTCCCAAGCAGTCTGTACAATCTCTGTCAGCAAAGTGGCAAACAAATAGTGTTCAGCAGGCTTGAGATGAGTGTTTGGAAGAGCAGGCAGCAGTGACAATGACCACCACAAACTTAGGCAGTGAAGTCACTGCAGAGCTCTCTTTGAGCAGAAAGCACAGAACACTCCTTTCACCTATTTCTTTTCACCATGAAAGGACAAACCTGCGTCAAGTTAAGGAAATATTCATAAATAACAAGAATTTAACTATGACGTTATTCAAAGCCTACTAGGGAATTTAGATAGTTGTTAAAATTAATAGGATGATGCATCTAAATCCCCACTGTAACTTTGAAAATGCCACTCTAATATTTTCAAAGCCATCCCCTTCTCCATTTCCAAGTGTCACTTGTTTCTTTTTCTAGCCAGACATGGACTTGAGTTTTGATGCGATTTGTACATGAAGCAAGTGTCAGGTCTATCTAGATTGAGCGCTTTGGCTTAGCGCTTCCATCTCTGCAGCTTTCAAAACAAAGAGAGTCAATGAACTGTTTCATGATGATCTTCCCCCATGCACGCTGCAGGCTGCATAGAAGATTTCAGTTAATGCTAATAGCATGGAGGTTTGAAACAGATATATTCTTCTTTTCTTGACATAATTTGAAACAAGGAAAATTGTCCAGATAGTCTGTTACTTTTTAAAATGAAACAAACTTGCTGGGGTTTCTTTAAGGTTTTTTGTTTGTTTGGGGTTATTTTTGGTTTTGTGGTTGTTATTTTTTTTGTGTTTTGGGTTTTTTTTTGTTTTGGTTTGGTTTTTTTAGTGAACTCCAGTCCAGAAAACAGTCACTGAACAGACTGATAGATTCTGGAAAAAGTCCATTCTGTGCCTGGAGAGGTGGTCCTATATGCTTGACCAGGAGACCCTAGACTTTTCACAATAACTCATCTTGCTTAAGAACAGATATTAATTGTGACATAAAATTAGTCTAGCAGAGCATCCTCCTTTATTTGTGGCTCCTCCACAGGCGTGTTTCCACTGGTGGATAGCTTGACCCAGGTGTGTGTGTGGTTTTGTGGGCATTTTTTGGGTTTTGGGTTTTTTTTTGAGAGGCTTCTACATTTGGGCATCGAGGCCTTGTCATATTATCAGGAGGGCTGCTCCACTCTATGTGTGGTCCAGCACATCCTGTCCCCACAAGTACTGCCTGCCTCTCTGGTTGATGCTGATGTGCCTCCCCATACTGCACTCCTCCTTCTGCATTCCCCATGTCCTTTCTTTCTGTCCTTCCACTTTGTTCTGTCCTTTTCTTCCCACCTGTTCTTTCACTTGTCTTTCTGCATCTTATTCTTTTCTCAAGCATCGTATGCCATCCGATTTCATCCAAAACCCTTTTTCTAAATCCTAGACTTCTTGTCTCAGTCTCAGCCTTCTCAGAGATTTCTGTCATCAGTCCCTTCTTCGCACGAAACATTTCTTTTCAAGCCAAGCTTCCTTCTACTAGCAGGGATGTATATTCCCATCTGCATCTGTGACTGAGTCACAAAGTCTCCAAGAGAGCATGGGGACCTAGAACCGCTTCAGGCCTGTGTACACAGATTCACATGTCTAGCTAATCCTGTAAAGTCAGCTCTTTGCCCTGGTTTGCTGTCATCCCGTCTGCCTGTGCTCCCAGGCGGTCCTGTCAGCCATGCTCCATGTCAAAGGGCAGGTATCATTGACTGTAGGCTTGGCTGAGTGATGATCGACAGCAGCAAGGAGGAAGGAGGGATCTGAAGATATAGACAGCCTTGTGACTTACTTTGATCTTTATAAGGACAACTACTGATGTTTCCAGGGGAGAAATCTTTTCTTCTACCAGGAAAACTTCAGGAGAGCCGCCCTGTTCTCCCTGTCTGATGGCTTTTTTCCCCTCTGTGAAAGAAGACAACTCCACTCTCCTCCTAGATTTCGAAGCAGGTACCAGTAACTAATGCACTGGCCAGCTCCAGACAGCACATTCAGCACCTTAAAGGTGGATGCATCACTAACATCCCTGCTTTCTCTCTGCCATTCAGCACTATTCCCTTTTACAGCAGGAAACAAGGCTCAGCGAGCCCTCTCTCCCTGGACTTGCCTGCTGGCACAGAAAGCCTTTATGGGGAGAAAGCTAGGGTTGCTAGTCCCTTTTGGAAGTAGGTTTGCTAGGTGCAGGTGCAGTCTCTGCATTTCTGTCACCAGTCTGAGGTGAGGGCAGGGACTGAACAGCCCACAGGACCCCAGCCAGCCGATTAGCAGCGCAGCATCCATGAGATTCCTTGGCACAGTGCAATGTTACTGAGAAGCTGGGCTGCGTCCCAAACTTGCCCCCAGCAGAATTGGCAGATCACATAGCTAGTGTCACTTTCAAGCACTTGGCCAGGCAAAACTCACTCCTCCATCCCCCAGCTCCCCTGCACTTGGCTTTGGACTAGATTTATTCAGTGGGTTGGCTGTCTACCCACCCATGCATTCACAGGGTTTGAGGCAGGGTGGAGTGTGTATCTCTACAGTAATCTAATTCCATCTGTCCAGAAATATATGACTGGGTATCAGAAGCTGCAGCTAGGTTTTTTTGGCTATAGCTTTCGTATGAAATATCACAAGATTTAAATCCAGTAGACCTGCAGCTACCTTAAAGCTAGCAAAGCATATTTTAATTTTCTAATAGAAATTAGAGTTAGAAAAGTTCCAGTGATGATAATTCCGGTGATTATGGAACAATTAGGGCAGGACTGTTCCTGGTGCCATAGTGCACCTTTGTCCTCTCTTATGCAACTTCAGCACAGGACTGACATTACCCTCCCAGGCTGTGCTATTGGAAAGAGAAGATTCTTAGCAGAGCTGTCTTTGATCACACCAGCAGTGTTCAGCTAAGGAGGCCTACGCACCCTTAACTCTTTAATCCCGGATGCCTATTACATTTCTGTTTGCAGAAGAATAGTAACGCTGAGCCTTGCAAACCAGAACCTCTCCACAGCCTGAGAGGTCCTCAGCAGCCACCTGAAGGACAATGACACCAGACAGCTGTCCCAGGCAAATGGTGTGTGATAATAGCCCACCAGGGTGTCTTTCCCTTCTGTAAGATAGCGCTTGGCAGCACAGAGCTCTTGTACCAACAACTCTGGCTGATAGCGAGTGATGTAAAGACCTCCGCCAGCCTGGTGCCATGGATACGTGCACACAGCAGAAGTATCCCATACTGGAGTTATCCAGTCTCTTCTCAGACTGAACACAGGCTGTATGCGAGCTTCTGAACGTGCACTCTGCACCCACGCAGTGTAGCACCACCGTCCTCCTCCCTATCTGTGCAGGCTGTGAGCTCCAGAGCTGGCCCTGCTGTGTCTGAAATGGAAGTGGCTGGTCCAGTATTCACAAAGTCCCAGAATAACTGGGGCTGCAGCTCTGGCTCACGGTTGTCTCTGTTGCTGGTAGAAAGCAAAGAGCCAGGACTAGCTGAAAAGTTTCTGGTTTTCAGTAACTTGTTAGAAAACTCCAAAAAGCTCAGCGTAAGGCATTTCATTGGAAGGAAGCCTGACTTGATCAATGTGGCCTAAGCTGGGGGTCTGACACTGGGCATCACTGCTTCTCCTGTCTCCAGGAGACAGAAGGTCCCTGGGGTACTTCAGGGCTCGGGTTGGGTGCAGATGATCTGGCTGGATGGTACGTTTTACACAGCAGGGCCCAAGACTTATCTGAATTCTCCTGGTGTTTTTAACTGGATCTTAGGCAATGTTACCATTCCTAAATAAGAAAAAATGCAAGCAACAGCTTGCAAGTAACTATCAGAGAGAGCTTAACAGGTTCGGTTTTAGCATGAAAAGAGCTTGTAATTAGCAACTTACATTTGCATTTCAACTACAGAAGTGGAGCAACTCCAGCCCATCAGTGATTCTTGTGAATCCTTTGATTCAGGGTCACAGTAGGTATCAGCAGGCCTGTTGCAGTCTGTCACCGAGTCTGCCTAAAGAGCTAGACTAGGGGCAGTCAACATACAGTGCTACTGAGCATACCACAGCCACAGGAGAAAAGCAGATGGCTGGCGGATTTTTGTCTTCCTCAAAAGGAAGACACCTTTTCCTTTTCAGGAGTGAAATGTTACTGATGTGGCTCTGCTGTTAGTTTACTGGACATTTGCTATATGTCTTCCTGTGAAATGCCTAGCTAGGTGCAGAGGCGGGAAGACATCTGAAGTGCTTTGGAGTCCATAGGTTTCATGTAATAGGTTATATGAGAGTCCTAATTGCAGATGGTAAAGAGGTAAGGGGTGGTGGTGAAGTCTGTTCCCCTGCCTCCTCCCTACTGAGGTGGTTACCAGCATAGGCACCACTATCTTACCACAAGCCTGGCAACAACTGCCATTTACTGGTCTGCTGAGTATTAAGGTCTTTTAGTAAAATTATACTTCCCATTTCCCCACACCCACGTCCTAGTACATGGTCTTGTTTTGATTCTTGTGGTCCCTTGAGCATCTGGATCTGCCTCATGACTCAGGAGGCTATTTTTCTGCCACATGCTCTTGAATAGTTGTTTAGCACAATTTTAGCCACTTGTGGCTGTGAGCCCAATTGGAAACACGTGTGCTGGTTAAAGGCAGGTGGAGGGATTTCTTTTGTTAATTAGGCTTCAAATTCCATTGTGTTCCCTATAACCAGTGGCCCAGGCTTGAATCTCTGTAACACCAGACAAACCCCATTAGTGAAGGAATAACCCTGGATTTGCACTGCTTAGAAACCTCATAAGTTTGTTCATGGTTTTTTTTTGCCTTTGCTTGAGACGGTTGCATATGGCACTGATTTTTCTAAAAATAAAAGCCTCTTCAAGCCTGGAGGGGGTAAAGAGATGCTTTCTGGGACCAGCAGGGCTGCACGGCCAAGGCCGAGGTGCTAGGATCAGACAGGAAAAGCAAGGGCTCCTTTCCCACCAGCATGCTGTCCTCCCTCCCCCCACCAGCCCATTTCCCTTCTGCTCTACACCCAATCGCTAATTTGGTCTCTGAAGCAAGGGAATGCTGTTTTGTGCTAGGCTGGGAGCTGCTATTCACCTTCTGTGGGTTCCAGGAGTGATAAGAGTAACACCACACGTAGTGGCTTAAGCAACAAATCCCTGTAGCTTCAGCCCACCCCAGGTACACCTCGGGTTCATTATCACCTTAGAAGCTCTGACAAGAAGTATGGTGGGTTCAGTCTAAGAGTTATTGTTATGGAGACTGTGTATGTGTGTCTTGGTAAGATGGCTCAGAAAGGAATAGGAATTTTTACAGAAAGTTAAATGGAAGGGGAGACAGGTTTATTTGCTCCTCGAGGGGTGGGTGAAGGCATAAATGGGCCACCTACCAGGCAGCTACCTTAACTGTCCCTTTTCTTGTGGGCAGAAGACCTCAGGTTAAACTCCTTAACCGCACTTATTCTCTGCAGCACAAGCATTTTCACTGTGAGTTAGACACCTTGAATATATTTACCGATCTGACTGTCGGGTACTTGCTGCCCATTAAAATCAGCACATCTGAAGAATGTAAACACCTCTGGGGTTTTGTTCCTTTATGTTTCGGGTTTTCACTACGACACTACTTGCTAAAGTTGTTGGTTTTTCAGAGAAGTTGCTGCAGCATTGAGCCTCCAGGGTTTCAGGAGTTTTCCTGGTTGCTTCCCTTCCTTTTGGGGATAGGGAACTGGTGGATGTGCTTCTGCTGTGGTGCCCCTGGCATGTTGCTAACCCATTACACGAGACTGGTTTTGGCTGCCATCACTGATGGAGACAGTGGGATCTGCAGTGCCAGTGCAGGGAGGGGGAAGGAAAGAAGGAGAGAAGGAGACCAAAAGCACCACCTTTTTTTTAAAGCTAAATTAAGATCACTTGGAAATTTGTCTGGGGGTTACAGGTGTCCTTGCACTGCAACCACTCCTGAGTGCCATCTGGAAGGGGACAGGGAGGCGGGAGGCGAATTGTCAGGGTGGCTCCACTGCAAATAGGAGTAGCCAAGGGGCAGAGAGAGGAGTGGTCACCATTAGCACTGAAATAGAGAAGGGCTGCAATTCTGCCATTTGAATATCAGGCTCCACATGCTGAGGCTTGGTAGATTGTACTAGATAAAAAAGGTAGCTAGAACAGCAGAGTTTTGTGACGATGATGCACTGCCAAGTGCCAACAGAACCACTGAGCTAAACCTGTTTGACAGGAGAGCAACAGGGCAACAGTGAAAGGACCACAGAGATGCCAGAAATGACAGTAGATGGGATTTCATTTGCCAGGTCAGTTCAGAGTGAGATTCCCTAAGAAGCCTAGAGAAGGTGTGCATTTAACTGCCCTGACCCTCAGGGAATTCTTGGGGGTGAGTCCAGCTCCCAGCCTCATGCTTGGGAGCGGAAAGAGGATGCTGAAGCAAAAGCCTTGCATACTGCTTCTCCCTGCTGTGTCACTCAGTTCCTTCCTAGATTGCTTCCAAGGTCTGAATCCCTGGCATTGCTGTTAAGCAAGTAAATCACCTTTCACAAATATGTACGCTCTCCAGCATGAAAGCTAGCATTTTTCCCTCACTCCACTTTCTATCTAAACTGTGAATGCTACAGAGTTAGCAACCCATATTGCATTTCCAGTATGCTATACCCAATACAAGGAGGTGGTTGAAATACTGTTCTGTTTAGAATATAGGACTTAAATAAATGGAAACTTTCTGGGAGGGGGTAGGGGCAGAATGGTCTATTTCCTGCAGATATCTGCAATTATATTTGTTAAAACCTGAAATGCCTGAAAACTGAAGTATTTCAGCCAAAACATCCTAGCTCAAAGACAGAACTCTGTTCTCATAACGTCTCATGGGAGTTATTTACTTCATGTCCCTGTGCAGCTATGTGGTCTAGGTGCTGTGTGCAGCATACATAAAATCCGAAGTTTGTAGATGTAATAGTAGAAGATACCTTCATCTAATGGGTCATCTAGCCAATTCCACTGCCCTGAGGCAAGATTTACTGCACCTCTTCCTCACACGTATTTATCAATCTGTTTCTAAAAATCTGTAACAATGAAAGCTTCAGACTTCCCCAGGCTGTATATGCCAGTATTTTTTTAATTATGGCTATTGGAAAGTTTTGTTTTCTTGTTTTCCTGTTGTTATTTTGAAGATTTGTGACCTTCAGGCTTTTCTTCCAAAGACTAAGTACTAGTTTTAAATTTTTTTTTCCTCATGTAAGGGCTGGTTTTGTGGTTTTTTTGTGATGTTTTTTTTTTTGTTGGGGGGGGGAGGAGGAGGAGGTTGACGGGTTTTTTTGAAGTCCTCTGATCATTATCACTCTTTTTACAGAAATCTCCCAAACTGATTTGTATCTTTAGTTCAGTGCCTGAAACTGCAGTCCATATTCCAATTGAGACCTTGCCATTACTGAACAGACTGGAAGACTTTCTTGCAAAGTCTTTCATAGGGCACTTCTGTTTATTTGAAGTTGGCTTTTCTCACAACAAGATGAGAGTGTTGACTGACTTTCAGATTTTTATCCACTGTGATCCAAGAACGTTTTCTGCAGACTTGTTGTGTTTTCTTGGTCATTCACCATCTCTTGATTTTTGTGCAGGTGGTTACTTATGCCTAAGCATAGTATTTGACGTTTGTCGATACAGGCTTGCAACCACACAATCCCAAAATATTCTTTCTAATAATTGTTTCAATTGGTCAAGTTTTGGTATGTGTTTTTTTGAGTTTTTTTGTTTGTTTTTGTTTTTTTTTTTAACTTAAATACAGTGTCCAGCCTTTATTCCCTCTGCTCCATCTTGCTACTTTGGTATCATATTCAGGCTTTATAAGGGTAATCCCTATTCTATCGCCAAAATCATTAACAGAAACGAGAAGTAGTGTCAGAGCCAGAACAGACCCTTGAGTAATCCCTCTCAATGTATCTTTCTAGGGTAAGTCTAGGCAATTGATAACTGGTCTCTAAATTTTTTTTTATCATTTTGGCATAGAGTCTTGAGAAGTTTCATTTAGACTGCATTTCCCTCACTATTTATGAAGATGTCACATGGGACAGTGCCATAAGACTTACAGAACTCAAGATATATGTCATCTTTTGCTTCTTGCTTCCCCCTCTAGGCCTGAGAAAAGAACAAGAGGAGATAAGATCATGCATCACAGGAGATCTAGCCCAACATAGCAACATGCCCAGGGAAAAAGCAGAGTGTGAAGCACATGAAATACAGCTCCCAGGAGGCCCCACAGGGTCTTCATGAAAGAGCTATTATGGTTTCCAGCCAAATATTTTCAGGTTTTGAAATTCTACCACTAAAAAAAGTGCATAAGGAAAACTTTCTAAATGGCTGTAATGCACCCCCAAACTCTGCGTGTACATGTTAAATAACGACATGCCCTGTGCGAGACTGAGAAGTTAACTAGCATGCTCTGTGACACTTGGTCCTTGGTGTCTGGTAAAGCAAGGTACATATCAACACAGAAACCTATACTGAGAGCTGAGTTGCACTGCAACAGGTGTCAATGACAGAGGTGATTTCAACTTCTTCCACGCTATGAAACCTCTAATGTGCATACACTTTTTGGTCATTTCTGGCTGTACCCAGGGCACAATATTCCGATCTTGTGGTAGACATTCAGGTTGAAATTTATCTTTAAGTCCCCCACATCCTTATTTACTGAACCCAGGTGGCTCTCAGAGCACGTTGCCCTGTCTTCAAAAAGAAGGAAGTAAGTGCCAGAGAAACAGTTCTGCCCAGCAAGCAGTTAAATGGCTCTTCAGAAGTACAGCAAACATTCTGGTCATCAGAAGTACTACTGTTATTCTTGTTCAGTGTCTAGATTTTGCTTTTGGGACGCTATCAGTCACTTGGTCCTGAGTTTAACTGGGAGGAGGCACAGCAGACCCTGGAGGATCCGGTTTTCCATATTCTGGGGAAGGAAAAAGGGCAGGAAATGGTCCTCTCAGCTTGAATGCTGTATTTCTAGCTAAAGAAAACAACTAAGGAAGAACAAATATGACAAGTCCATATCAGTGTTACAACACAATTTTTCCTATCTTAAATCTACTTCTCTTAGATAGAGGTGGCACAGGTATGAAGGCCATGACAAAGGAAATAATCTTTAGTTCCCCATTGATTAACTTTTTTTTCCCCTTTAAACAGGAGAAACACTAGATGAAAGCTCTCATATGAATCCTAGCCCTCCTTTAATGTAAGATGTCTTGTATGTAGTTAGTAGCTTTTCAGAGTGGTTTCTTGTAACACATAAAGGTGCAGAAAGAAACAGCTCGAAGACAAGGAGTCTTGACTATTGTCCTTCTGTTTTGTCTGTGTTGGTATAAAAACACTGGCTGGAGAGGAGTGCTACTATCTATATCTCCTAAGAAAGGACAACTACTCACTGCGAACTGAAGCCTGGGGTTTCTTATTTTTCAAATAAACCTGCAAGGGAAATTAGGTCCATTGAGAGCACAAGTGGAGGGGGACACTTCCACTGGAGTTTATTTTGCTTAGCGGGCAAGATCAGAAGAGGCCTAAACAAGTCTCTCTATTTTCAGCAACACTGATCATCTGCTTTGAAGTAAGATCCAAAGAAAATATACTCCCTCTTTCATCCCAATTAAAAAGAAATAAAGGCTATTTTCATTTTTAAAATATTGAAGGTAGGGTGTCTGCCAACAGATCCTTTTCCTGTGTAGATGGGCAGATGTCAAATATTGTGAGGCCGCATCCTCATCTGGCATCATCCAGCATCGCTCCATTGAAGTCAGTCCAGGTTGTTCTGAGTTGTGCTGCCTAAACCCCTTGCTCCTCGTCTGGCAGTGCCATTCACAAATACAGCTCTGCAGAGGTCATGTGCAGGCATGGTATTAATGGCCCAAACCTATTTCATCAGCTTTACCCAGAAAATCATATGGCCTCCTGCTTTTTGGTGATCTCCTCCTTCATCTTTGAAGGCTCCAACAGCACAAGAGCAGTGCTCTGTGCAGAGCAGGAATCCATTTAGGTGATGGGAAAGGTCTGTCATCCCTCAGGCAGGTCGCTCTAATCTTTTCCTGGTGCCTGGCGTGATTAGGAGAGGAAGAAAGATCCTATATCCAGCTAAAATAGGGCAGTTGTTTCAGTACTAGTATCTCTAAGAAATTGACGCTGGTACACGATTTATGGAAATACGAATAGGGGTTCAATTCTAGGTAAAAGCAATGGATCCAGTTTACTTCTGTGTTCAAGGTAATTGCTCCTTTTTGTCCTGGAATATATCTAGTCTTATATCTGAGTTAGCTTCCCTTCCTGCTGCATGTATTAGGCTCACCACTCAGAGTATAAAGGATTTCCCTGAATAAAGGAGTGGAGAAGTCAATGGGCATAATAGAAGGGGTTGGGGCAGGGGGAAAGGGTGATAGGAACAGTCTACACTGTTGTAATGGAAAACTAACATTTCTTAGACTTTTTTTTCTTTCTCCTAATTTCTGTGGCTTCATAATTAACCACAGATGGATATATAGGACAGACTTTGAGCTAGGAACGGATCCTAAAGTAAGTGAACTGCTCTCCTACTGTTTCTTCTTTTGCATCTCCTGCCCTCTCTTTCTGGACAAAGAAGAGAGTAAAACAGCTGCCCACAGTGGGAGTGATAAGGCTGATAGCACAGGCATGAGTCAGTAGAGTGGAGCAGCACAAAGAAGCAGCCAGAACTCTCTTTGTTGGTCTTACAGAGGTCTGTAAATGCTGGTCCCACTTACTCACATGTTTATCCATGATAAACTCATTGGATTCAATGGAAGAGCACTGGGTTGAAGATGGTATGGGAGACAAGCCAAACAAAAGGTCACTACTCCAGTTTTAAGTTTATTCCTAACAAGAAACAAGATCCAGCCTGAACCTTAATCTAAAATCTGAAGAGAATTTGAATGTATTATGAGTCCCTTCAGGTTTTTTTGCCAGAGACCTTGGATCACAATTTGCTGCTACTTCAGGTGTTCTTCACTCAGTGAAGAAAGAAATGCTATGATGAAGAATAAAATGCTATGGTGAAGAATAAAATGCTACAGTAAATGTACTTGATCTCATATCACAAGTTGAACACAGCTACGGATAAATAAATAAATACACAAACCTCATTAATTTCTAGAATCCAAATCAAACTCTGTTCTTCCAGTTAGAACCAGAAGCCGTGCTAGCAAAATACAGTGGCTTTCAATGGCATTTTCAGCCTGAGTCAGTACATTCAATCAGTGTAAATACAATCACAGACAAATATATATCAGAAGGCACCTGTGGGGCTCATCTAGTCCACCTGCTCAAAGGAAGCCCAACTTCAACAGTAGATGAGGTTGCTCAGGGTCTCATCCAAGGAAGTTCTGAAAATCTCTGGGGATGGATATTTCTGTCATCTTTTGTCAGCTTGTTCCAATACTTAACTGGTCTCCCAGTGGTAGATGTTCATTGTACATCCAGCTGGAATTATCCTTTTTTACAACCTGTTTCCATTGTGTCTTGCCCTTTCACTGTGCGCCTCTGAAAAGAGTCTGGTTCCATCTTCAATACAAGACCCTTCAGGAAGAAAAAGATGCAGTCGGTTCCTCTTATCTCTAGCCTTGTCTTCCCCAGGTTAGAAAAATCCAGTTTCTTCAGCCTCTCCTGATATTTTATGTGCTCTAGACTCTTGCCTGTCCTAGCAGCATTTCTTGGGACTATCTACAGGCTGTCAGTATCTCTTTCATATAGGGAGGCACAAAAGTGGACTTCAGTGTATTTCAGATATTGATCCAGACCAAATGACATCTAAATTTTGTAAAGTTCACCTGTCACTTGCTGTGTAAGGAAGTCTGCCAGACTGTTGTCTTCCTTGTCTTATTTCACCTTATGTTCTTCTGATAATAAAATGTTGAGGAAATCTAAAAAAAATAGATCTATGTGATTTTTAAGCTGTCGATGACCTCTGCACTGATAGCATCACTATCTTGCATATCTATGCTCCATCTGGATGGGGATGAACCCTGGTGTGGCCCTGAGATAAGCAAGAAGAGTATCAGACCCATAAACTGCATGGGAGACCAGGAAGCTCTTTGGGCCAGGCATTCCTCTTCCCCCCAGGCTACTTCTTTCTGGAGGAAGCCATTGATCTTTGGCAGGCAGACACAGTTGGGCATTCAGTCAATCTATCAGTGACAGGCTAACATAAACCAGTGGTAAACAGCCTCCAGTGATCTTGGGGAAGGGCTCCCTGGCTGGAGAAGCACAGATTCAACATTCATTTAAACTAGCTTTTGAGGAATTTTTTTATTACAGGAAACAACAATGATGATGATAATAATCTGGAGAATCTCTGTCAAGAAAAAGCCTTTGGATAATCTCAAAACAAAGACATCCAGGCAGGAAGTCCCACTTGGTTTTGTTCATTTAACAAGATCTTACAGGTCTCCTGAAATACCTTTTCATTTTATTCTGAATGGAATTTATGGTGGAATACACAGTAGTAGACAAATGTTATTTAATTCAACTTTGCATAAATCTGAATGAGCACTCCCAGGAGAACCTGAGTTTCAGAGAAACCTGGAGAAGATAGACAACAAAGTCTTCCTGGGATTTCTCTCACTCCACCCTTGGAAACAGAGTCTAGTTTGCTTTTTTTACAGTATATTTTTTTAGCATTTTTTCCAGTCTAGTTTTAGGTATTTGAAGCAGGGAGGAGATTATTGCTCTGAGAATATCAGCAAATTCCTCCTGACAGACATGTTGTTTTGTTAATTTCCATTCTATATTCCTTCTTATCTATCCTTCTGGCACTGCAGTGAGTTTGTGTGTCCTCCATGGTGCCTGCACATAGGGTTTCAATATCTGTAAATAACTGCAGTGTCTCCACATCTTCCCTAGATCACTCTGTCAAGCTAGGCAGCTCCAACCCCAAAAGAACACCACTACACACCAGCACAGCAGCTTCACCAAAGCCACCTCTAAAGGATTACAAGATGAGTGGCTCTGCTAGGTAATATGTACATCTTCCTCCCCTTCATGATTGCTTTTATTGAAGTCCAGGTCAGTCTTCAAGAGGAAAACATTGGTCATGTGTACTGAGCGGATTGTGGCCATACGTTGTCCCCTGCTCCCACAGCTTTGAACAGACTGCATACAAAGAGGCAACTATGCCTGTAGGGACCTGTGTCTAGGTCTGGGCTGACAGGGTGAGGTTATGTGTTGTGCCTTATGCAGCACATGACTTCCATCTCTGAGAAGGGCTGTGGAACAGGGGCTTTAAATCACCTGTGTGCCTCTCCAGCCTCAGCCTACTCCAGGAGCTGGAAAGAACTGTGCTGTAGCTGAGGCCAAAATAAAGGCAGCCTGGCTGAATGTGTCTTCTGGACTATCATTTAGCTCAGAAAGTCCTTAGTATTGCAGACAGAATTTGCACACCAGATCTTATCAGTCCTCCCAACCTGAAACCCTCCACAGCAATTCCTGGGAGGCTGCAGGTGTCCTGGGAATGCTCCCACCACTGGTAGTTTTGTTGTCATGGTCACACCACTGTGATCCTCTGTGTGGTTGTTAGTACAGGAAGAAGGATCTCACTCAGAGTTACTCCTGGATTGGGCAGATACTGAAAAATATCAGTATGGACCCCACTATCCTGTAACGTGGCTAAAACTGGTATTGTTTAACATGATCTCCCTGCTTCCCACAAGAGAAGGTTTGCTACCTTATTCCAATGAACTCTCATTAGCTCCTTTGTTTAGGAGAAAAGGCCATAAACATTGCAAAGACAGCATGAGCCAAGGACATCTGAGGAATTCTCAGTGCCTAGCATTCATTTCTAATGTTATCAAACTCATCTTGGAGGTCTCTGGTGCAGGAGCAATGTATTTTGGGCTTTGGCCTGACTGTATAAGCAACAACGTAAGAGCTGTGTGTCTGGTAGGACTTTTTGGGCTAGAAAGTGGATTCTTGTGAATAGCTGAGGATACTGTAATGCAGCCTGTATGGCATAGGATGAGGGAAGCTGTCAGAATTTGAGGATGTTATATGGGCTGCACCAGCTTTTCCTTCAGCAAAGCAGAGCAGTGGATCAGCAGGATGAAGGCTGAGGAGTGCCCAGGGTTCCCTCTGCCCAGCTCATTGGACTGTTGAACAGGATAGAGACATTGCTGGTGAACCGCTGTATAGAAGGGCCTGCATTTTTTTGGTGGCTTTCAGGAGTGGACTGAACAGCAGTGAAACGGCTAATAACAAGCAAAATCCTGCATTCATGGACAATTTCTGCTGGTGATGCTCACAGGTGGTCTTTTTATGCCTTTGCATTTTTTCAGCTTTTAACTGATGCAATCATAGCCTTGTCTGTGTTTACGGACACACATTTATATATTGATTCATCATCTCTGCCTATGCAGACTGCTTGCCTGATGACTCTTGTCCATCAGTTCAGAGGCCAGTCATTGCCTGTGCCTGTGATCTAACATCAGAAAGAAAACGGTATCATGTTCTCATTGCATATTTGCAGGGGAGAAGCTGGTTACGTTACGCAGACCTATGGGATCAGACTCCTTGGAACATGAGATGTGTGTGGGTGAACTTGGCCAATGAGGCAGCCAAGAAGACAATTTACTAGCCCACCCCTGAAGAACATGATGGGACTCCAGAGGATGGAATCGGGGGCCCATACAAATACTTAGAGAAGTTAGTAACATTTTTTTGTATTTCAGTGTTAGAATTTTAAGCCTCATATCAATTATCCTTCAGCAAAGAGTGTTCTACAATGGAAAAACAATTACAGGCATAGTGGGAGCTCTCTTGACTCGAAATTGAAGCAGCAAGGGTGTTGAAATTTTAACGAAGACCTGCTTTTCATGCAGGGTTTCTCAGGTGTTGAGTTCAATCACTGCTAATAAAAAGCAAACAAAACCAAACACAAAATGAAAATATATGCCCAAACCTAAGTCCACCCTAATTTCAGCGTGAGTCTAAAGGTCAGTGTCATCAGATATCATAATGCCACCAGTTCTGAAAATAGCCATGAAATTCTAAGACAGAAAAGGGACAACATTTGAAAGGTAGTAGAACAGGGATAGCTTTTGTTTAACCAGGCAAGTAACAGCCAAGCTCCTACTGGATCTGGTTGTCCTAATCCTCACAATCGATGTAGAGTGAGACTGCCAGGGCCAAAAGACAAAGTCAGTCGGGTGAAATAAATCACTTTTTAGAGCAGTGTCAGCCTCCATCAGGTGCCATCACACAGACACAGGCATCTTAGGAAACATTCTTCTGCTGGATGCCTCATTTTCAGACATCTAAATTTTGACTGGCTGAATCTCAAACTAAAAGTGAGGTGTTGGTCTTTCATTCACTAACAGTTAACTTACATTGGAGCTTTGACTCTGTTTTCAGCAGAGTTTAGGAAATGTTAACTGCCCACACTACCTCAGTACCACTCAGGATCTAGGAGAACAGCGGTTGCAAAAACGTGCATTAGGCCCTACAGCGTCTAGTGGAGTATTTCAACACCTGGGCTGCTGCTGTCTGCTTGCATGGTCTTTAAATTCTTATCCAGTATTTGTATTTCTGGCATGTAGTCCTGATCCTCTTGCAGAAAAGAGAAATTTTCCCTTTGGCTCCAGCAAGGTGTGTATGTCATTCCCTACATAGAAACAAAATGGAGAAATAAGTCAGAAAAACTTTTCAGGTCTACTGTATCCATAATAAAGAACCAAAAAGAATATATATCATATGGGCTTTTTCCTCAGGTTATTCCGAAGCAATGGGATTTGCTAGCATATTTTAAAGATGTTACCTGCCTCGACAGAGCAGTTGGGTTCCAGGACACTGAAAGCTGGCGCACTTTAATCATGTGCTCCTGGGCATCAGATCACTGAAGTGCCAAGGGAAAGAGAAGCTGCTTTAAAATGGTGATGCAGAAGTAACTCATGGAAATGAGTGCTGAGCTAACACACTTCACTGAGATTCAGACAGAGCATTTCCCTTTCTGCTTCCTTTTGAATCGTAAATGATGATTCATATAAAAGTGTGGCTAGGGCTGATGGTGGTATTTGTCAAACAAATCTCTGCACTCTTCCCCAGCCACTGTACTCAATATTAAGTTTTGCCATATCCAAAGGATATTGGGCCATTAAATCTAATCATGCACCCCTGGGAAATAGTCTATACCTTGAGGCTTTTGAGGAAGGGAAAATTCCACAGTTGCACCTGGTCAAATTGTTACACGTGAAGGAAATGACCCCTTGACCCTTTTAGGTGCCCTGAACATAAAACTTGTTTAACCCTCTCTTACCTGCACAGCTATAAACACTATTACTGTTCACAAGTCTATGCAGCCCATTTAAAAAAAAAACAAACAAAAGACAATATTTGATGGATCTGCAGCAGCAGGGATTCTTCTGACATGAGAAGGAGATACAGAAATTAGAACTACAGGATTGGGGACTGCCTATATGTGTGTAGGTGCAGAACTTCTTGTAGTAGTATCCGGGTCCGTTCTGGATGTCTCTGGGGTCAATGCAATGCAAACAGTGCAAAACCAGCAATGCTACAGCCATGCTAGTTGTCATGAGGAGAGGGCTGTCTTACTACTTTCTCCTGAATGAGGATGCCTTATTGTCAGGATATTGTGTGTTTATGTGACTGAAGAGAGCAATTCAAATGATTAATCCATTCTGAGTAATTTCATCAGTAGTTTATGTTAAGAATATAACTATTGCAAAGCCTTTGTATGAGAAAGTATTGTCTTGCTTTGTTTGTTGAGTAGGTTTACAAAGATACGTTGGTAAAGGAAGGTCATGGAGGGAGTTTAACCGTGTATGTGTCACAGCTTCCTCCAGGCTCCTGACAGCCCATGACGTGGGAGCGTGTTGCTCCGAACTCTTCTGTTATTACTTTGACTCCTTTGTATCACCTCTGAATTTGGCCTGGATTATCTGTGAAGTTGTGAGTCAGAAGTGTATCATTCACAGCTTGGTGCAATTCGTCACCTGAGTGGCTCAGAGAAGTAAAAAGTAAAAAAAAACAAGAGAAGTACGCAAAAAGATGCCAGTCAGAGACAAATTTTCTAATTGAGATGATGCTTGTTTCTGCCCCAGGTATGTAATCAGAGTGTCTTGCATACCTGCCTGGGGCTGTAAATAGGTTATAGGAAAGTGTAAGACTGTCTTGTACCTCAGTCTTTGAATTTGGCCTACAGGAGGAATAGGATCTTGATCACTCTCTAGAAAGAAATAATTCCAAACAAAAAACAGTATTCTCCTATCCAGCCAAAACATATACCTCAGAATAAACATGAATAATGAGGTATGAAAGGGCAGCAGTCAGAAGAGAAGCTGTGAAGCTGTGTCAGCCCGTCACAACCCATTCATAAGGCTGGGCACTTGCACGTCAGGGTTACAGGTCTGCAGTTTCCCATGAGACGCGCCGTGTTCTCATGCTGCAAGGGAAGAGCCTGCCGCTCCGGCAGCATCAGTCCTGCCTGCTAGATGAAGACACTGTCACTGTTCCCATTTTTTCTATTTCAGGGCACTCTCTGTCTGCTGAGATGACTTGCCCAGGCACAGGGAATCTTGAGCCAAAGGCAGAACTTCCTTTCTGGGGAAAATTTTCGTACAATGGGTTTTATAGAAAGCAGCATCTATTCCCACTGCAGGGCTCTCCCCCTCTAACCTATTGCCGTATCTTGAAAAGAGCACTGACATATAAGCAGAGCGTCAAAACTGATGAGGAGCAAAATGGCCTTTTTTGAATGGCGGGGGCCTGGGACTTTAGCAGGTAACTACCAAATGCCTTTGGTGCTCTCTACCAGCTTGTGAGTTTGCTGAGGGAATATGGAGTGGCCACCGTATTACGGGCACAATGACACAGGCTGCTGCTGAGCACCAGCAGGGTTGTGACATGTCTGATCATGTCCAAGTACAGCCTTCTCTATGCTGTTAAGAGATGTAGCCAGCACTTTTCTTGATTCACCTACATGAATAAGAGCTACTCTCTTGGATACATAGATAGCTTTCAGTTGCACCAGGACAGTTCAGATGGAGTGTGAGGGAAGATGTGGAGTGTGTGAACGTGGGAGAGATTGTTGCATCTGCCAGGTGAGAAGCAGCACCTTCACCTGTCCCAGGGCTGAACAGTGTCAAACGGTGTTACAAGATCCTTCTGTGCCTTGGCACCGCATTAAGCATTGTCCAAGAGAGCGCAACATTTAGAGAGTCCACAAAGACGACCAATTAGCTGCAGAAATCAAGAGCTGTGCCATGAAATGAGTACCTTTATGGAGTGTTAACTTCATGGGTGTCTTCATGGGTCTCCAGTTAGACCAAAGGCTCCCCTTCGTCACTAGAGACAGTGGGGGGTCACTGCTGGCCCCACGTCAGCTCACATGCACTACTGGGCTGCAGCGAAATGCTGTGAGCTAACTGGATTGTGATGCAGTAACAGTGCTGAGGACCCAGACTCTGCACAGCCTTCATTTGTATGGCTTTTCTAAGTCCAGTATTGAAGACTTGGAGAGGTTTGGAAGATTTGGAACGGTTTGTGAGGTGCTTTCCCAGAATTAATTCCTCACTTGGTGGTAGGGAGGAAGCCTGAACTCTGTCTCCTGTTTGCTATTGTTGTATACCTCTTCCCTCCGATATACAGTTTCAGTTTGGAGGTGAGGGAGTATCTTCCTTGTGATAATAAAAGAAGAGCCCCAAAAGAGAGAAAAAGAGAAATATGAAGATTGGCCTTTTGTGCTAAAGTGAGCCCAAAGCATCTCAGCTCTCATATTCCCCTCTCTTACTGCAAGGAAAATAAAGCAGCAGAATATTACGTCCCTCAAACCCATACCAGGTTTTGCTGTCATAAAAGCAAAATTTGAAAGCAAACCATCACATTTTCACCAGGAGACACTAGCTAAAACAAACAGCCAGGCTTCTTCAGAGCCCCAGTTCCAGTATCATCTTCTGCTGACCAGGAATCTTTCCCAGCCTGGAACACGGACACACCAGCTGGCTGGACTACCACCATGAGTAAATACAGTTGGAAATGACTGTGCTATCGCAATGCCTTACGAATACATCAAAGTGTGTTACACGCACAGCTGGGGTTTGTCTCCCTGCCTGCTGCCAGGAGCATGTAAAGGTTCCAACTTCTTCCCCTCAGTCTTTTCATCCGTACATTCTCAGTCATTCCTGCACCCTTCAAAAACAAGATAAATGGTGTATTATTAATGATCTTTTAGTTTAATAGCTATACTATTATGGAAAGTCTGAAAAGACATCAATCCATATGCCAATAATCTGTCCACCAATTCTTCTCTCTTAGTGTCAGATGAGCATGCAAAGTATCTTTATTACTATTTCAGTTAAATTTAGTTCTCAGGCAAATAAGAGGCCCTGACTAGAGCTGAGGGATAGTGCTGGCAAGCAAAATGAGAAAGAACAAGGCATTTCAATCCCAGACTTCATACTTAACAAGTGATATCACCTTGGGCTGCTGGCTGTGTTACGGTTGGTCCAGCAGCCAGGCCTGGGGAGGAACAGGATAGCTGAGCATCAGGGGATTCTGTTCTGGACCAGGCATGCAAATTTCTCCTGTAAAAAATGTTAATGCTACATTGCAGATGACTTCCTGTAATCTTTGTGACACGGTTTGTACACCAGGCCCTGGAGAATCTTTAAGTCCAAAAATCTTCCCTGGCTGGGAGGCAAACTGCGTTCATCTCATTTGTAGCAAGGATTATTGCAGTGTCTGTTAATTCTTGTTTCCTGTGTTAATGATTTCTTTCCAACAAAGTGCTCAGAGAACTTTTTCTTGCAGCATAAAGGGATAAAAAACACCCCCCACTGCCTTGGATCTGCTACCCATTTCTGCCGAGCCAGAGTGAAGATGGAAGCAGAAGGTTTTTGTCATTCTGAATTTCTTGGACAGTGGGGTTTTTTTGTTTTGTTTTGTTTTTTTTTTCCATATGGTTCTTGGATACCTTTTACCCATTTGGAAGTCAAGCCTCCCTGTTTCCTATGCTGGTGATCCTGCTGTCTCCAGTTGGAATTCTGCAACACAAAGTACTTACAGAATTAAACACTGGAACCGGGAGTCTTTCACTGCCTCCAGAAGCATCTTCACCCACTCAGCAGCTTTAGATAAATACCTGAACTATGGAAGCTGGTGCAAACTCTGGATTCATCTTAGGTGCCCACACAGACCTCTCTGACACTAATTTTTGGCTGGCTTCAAACTAGCGGAATCATTCTCTGCCCTCAGACATCCCCTGTCTGCATCAGCCATGGAGAATTATGGAGCAGGCCAGCCCTGGAGAAGATGAGCATTTCTTAGGAACTGGAGAGGGAAGATCCCCATCCCCCAGCATATACAGCTATTTTGACACCCATAAGGAGCACTTGCGATCAATGACCAGGGCCATTCTGGCCCAAATCAAGTTGTCGTATAGGTTTGATTATAACCACAGTCTTTAAGGGAAGTGTTCATAAATTTCCTATCCTCTAACTAAGGCTGGCACCAATGCAAAAGCCCCAGGGCTTCCAGATCAGGACTGCCTTCAGAGCACTCTGAGTAAATAAAGAGATGTCAGCACTGGATGTGCTGTAGTAACTTTGCCATGAGTTGCTCTGAAACATCGTAAAGTTCATATTTCACCATCATTAGCCTCGGCAGTGCCCATCTGTTAAGCACTCGTAACAACTGAAGTGTTTCATAGCAGATGTTCTCCCTGAACAAGTGCCTGCACCGAGTTTGCTGATTTCCTGGATCGCAACTGTAACTCTGTAAAAAATTGCCTAAGGTCGGTTCAGAGTGAATGCCCTGTCTTCTGGATTTACACTGGTATGAGCAGTGCAGACATGCACCCACTATGCTTTAGCCCTTTTCTCAAACACTGGTACAAATCAAGAGGGGAGTCAGTGGAGTGTAAAACAAATGGAAGTGAGATCAAAATAAATCCCTCCACTTTTTCCTTGTGACACTCCACATCACAGATGGGAGAGCTGGGATGCAGACAAAAGATGACGGGAGGTTACTTGAACATCTGGAGCCCAAACAAATGCTTCTTTATGTAAAATAAGGTTTAGCAAAGAATGCCTAGAAAATGTGAAAACTGGACCCAATCCTGGTCCCATGGAAGTCACTGCCAGCACTCTTGTTCCCGTCAGCAGTCCTGCTCTGATGACATTACAAATGCCGTGTCTGTGTTACATCCGATGGTAAATGGAATTTTAAAAGCTTTCTCTGAATCTTTCTGGTAGAATTGGCTTTGCCAAGAAAAACTTTGCAAGGATATTTCAGGCAAGACCCAAATGACCAGTATTTGGATTCTTCAAAGCCACAAATATCTATGAGGTGTCCAACTCCTCAGCAGAGCCACTGAGAAACAGGCACTTAATTCTGCTTTGTACCTTTAGAAATATCCGATCTGATTTAGATTTTGACCTAGCTGATAAAATGGCATGGCAATTTAAGATAACACTGTTGTCCAACCACTTGTCATTGAACCTCTTTCAGTGAAAAGAGATTATCTCGCACCTATCCAGCCATGAAAGAGATTTAGGTGAACACTCTTCACGTCTTTCTGTGCAATACCAAGCTGCTTCTCAGAGATGGCGTAAACTAATCTGGCTGGCGTTGCACTGGAGCTGATGAAGCGCATTCACATGGGCTGTTCTAGCAGTAGAGTGGAAGGGGATAGTCACATGTGGCAGAGGCAGCAGTGCAGACTCATGGAGTGAGAATTTCTTTATTCATTGCAGCTTTTCTGCGGTGAATGATGGCAAAATTTTGCTCTACTACTAAACCAAAAATGTGTCTCTTCTAGAAACTATTCGTAGGTAATTCTGTATGTAATGAGATGAATCTATATGATGTGGTAACTCACTCATCATCTTTCAGTGTAGGGGCCTGTCCCCTCCAGTGTGATCACCCTCCCTGGAACACAAAAGGCCTGCTTGAGACATAGATCATTTAGCTCAGCTGGTTGATACCTTTGTTTAAGAACAAGAGGATACAGGTTCAACACTTGCCGTCAAAAAGCCACCGAGTGCGTATCATTACTTAAGTTCTTATGTTCAAATCTAGCATCAGACCTTGAAGAGGCATAATTTAAACTTTTCCATTTTGACTGGGGCTCAGAATGAAGCCTGCTGAATCTTAAAATCTCTGCAAGTGACACTGCTGTGTTTATCCACCTGAGAACATCTACATGGAGCCTCAAAACCAGCTTCCTTGGGAACCTGATCTTTTCAGTGCAGTTGGGAAAAGATGAAAATAGGATGAGAACAGAAGTTAGTTTGTATACTTTTTTAGGAAAGCATGTGATAATAAAGAAGTTCTTTGGATTGCAGAGAAGTATCTGGAATTCTTGACAGATGATTGGACTGGACAAGATCTGCATGTCTGAGTGTGTGTTTGTGGTTTATATGTTGAAGGACAAATAGGCAGCCCAGCTTTTACCCAACTGGAAATCTGTGTGTAATTAAGGAAGGGAGATGTGCTCCCTTCACTACCGTTAAGTAGGGTTCTCCCTTATATTGCTGTTGTGGACCAGGATCTGATTTAAACCATGTGCTGTAGTCAGTAACCTCAGATACATCAACGCTTTGTTCCTCTCTAAGGTATTGTCTGTCATTGCAGGACACTTAACAAACTGCCTGTGTGGGAATTGCTTGCTTAATCTAAAGCAGAAATACAGCCAGCTTGGGGTGGGAAGGCAAAAGCAAGACCAACAGGACTTGTAACAAAAGTGGAAAGCTCTAAAGTGGCTGAGACGCTCCACTGCAAGTGGTGTTCTGCATGCACGTGGAGGAGGCAAGTTCTCTGCACCAAAGGTCAGATATGCTGTGCAGATATACACAGCCAAATAACATCAGTTGAGTTCAGTCCTTTCTGCTGGGTAAGGGGCACGGTGACAGAGCTTCCCCTAGGTTTACACCACTGTGTGGCACCTTGCTGACCCAGCTGGAAACCAGAGCCTAATCAGAACTAGTACCCCGGCTATGATGCTAGTCACATTGCTCTTGACTAGGACCCTTGTGAAACAACGCACCATTTTCTCCATTCTAAGTAACTGCAAGGGTAGGTCCATGCTGCAGTGTCAAAGGTGAACAAAGGTGAATGTTAGTAAGACTGTGCTGATCTTGTACATCTCTTTGGCTTTGGTGGTTGTCTAATATCTTGGTGGGATTATCTCAGAGTTTATATCCTTAAAATTCACAGATCTCATTTTCTGCAGACTTTTAAATGAGGAAACTAGGTGAGATACAGATTCCGACCAGCTCTGGATGAAGAGTGTTCCCAGCTGGGATGCTCATTCAGCTCCTGAGAAGAGCAGGAATGAGGAATCAGTACAGAGAACTTATTTTTTGTCTGTTGCCACTTCAAATGTAAAGTCCTCAGCTGTGATCCAAGGGGAGTAGCGGTTTAATGTTCAGATGCAGCCCAGGGGAGACATGTGCCTGCACCTCAGGTAGTTCCTTGGTTTTTCATTCCGTTTCAGATATAACTGCATCTGTATTTTGCATTTCAGCTGCAGACTATTTAAAGCAATCGAATTTAAATGTGCCAAAGCCAAAGGGGGTGTCACTGGAATAGACATATCATATACAGTGTGTGCCTATTGTTAAATGCTTTTAATTGCCTTGGCTAAGCAGCCTGCTGTTCCCTGGTTGGTTTTTGCTGCAAGCCCAGCCTTTGTTCCACTTCTGCAATGGAAGGATTTCTCCCTTTATTTTTGCATGAGAAAACATATTTCCATTCTGAGCCTCTAGATACCACTCTGGTGCCCCCCTGACCTCTCCTCGTGGGCCCGGCCTGTGTAAATGACCAGACGAAGGAATGTGGATGAAGGAAGTGCCATAAAGTAGAAATATTGCTGGCTCGTAAATTCCCTCCACCACAGCAAGATTTCAAAATAAACAGAGCTACAGTCACATAGGACAGCATAACTCAGCAGTGCAAAATTCATCACTGGCTCTTGTGAAGGGGAGCAGCCTGACATCAGAATGAAACTCCTCCAAGAGTCTCACCTGCCTCGAAGCCCTGGCAGGAGATCTGCATTACATTGCTATACAGACTTCACCTGGCTTTGTTCTCCAGGTTATTTCTCTCTTCACAATCCACACCAAACTGAATCCAGGGTGGGAAGCTGAACTGAAGGTCAGATATCTATCTGGATTTTTGTAAAGCCTTTGACACGGTCCCCCACAACATCCTTCTGTCTAAATTGGAGAGCCATGGATCTGATGGGTGGACTGTTCGGTGGATAAGGAATTGGTTGGATGGTCGCAGCCAAAGGGTAGTGCTCAACGGCTCAATGTCCGGATGGAGACCGGTGATGAGTGGAGTCCCTCAGGGGTCTGTACTGGGACC
>Ga0181612_176303_pt1 | contig 31316 bp, 22 predicted proteins | sample HoacroProtozoa21_FD_119630 | JGI IMG/M metagenome (GOLD analysis project Ga0181612, IMG submission 119630) | Hoatzin crop microbial communities from Cojedes, Venezuel. Combined Assembly of Gp0051906, Gp0051904, Gp0051908 | reverse complement strand
GTAGAAGGTGCCCCTGCTCACGGCAGGGGGATTGGAACCAGAAGATCTTTAAGGTCCCTTCCAACCCTTAGCATTCTATGATTCTATGGTTCTATGTTCATTGCATTAAACAATAATGGGAACATAACCTGGAAACTAACAAAAAGCTGGAGCTAAAAGTGAAAGTATAAAATGAAAGTCAGCGGTTTGAGCGGCCTTCCTACATAAGCCTGACCGACACAGTATATTGAAGAGCCCTCTGAAAGTGCGGCCATCAGCTCGCTAGCATCAGTGCTTTTTCATTGCGCTTACACCAGAATAGTCTTCCCTGTGCATTCAAGTAGATGCACGATTGCAGCTGAAAGGATTTGCTTTACAACGCTTATGGTTAAAAGTTTAGTTTATTTTCCAACAGAAAAACGCAAAGTAAAGAGAAGGACACTGACTTTAAGAAAAATTAATTGATCTGGTGGAGGGGAGTTTTGTGAGCTTATACTGGCTAAATATTTCATGGTCACTTCCTCATATAGATCAGTGGGATTGAGGCGTGGATCTGTTTTTGGCAGAATCTTCTAGATTTTATTCCTGGATTTGAGACTGATTCCTTCTATAGTCTTGGGTAAACCACTTAATTTCCATGCTGCACCTTCCCTGCCAGCAGAGCGGTACCTGCTTCTCTGCAGCTCTTGTAGCTAACGAGTTAGCATTTGCAGAGAGGAGTTCTGAAGATTAAAGACTTGTACGGTAGACTTGGGCTGCAGGCATCTTGGGACCAGGATCCAGGCTGTGGGTGTGTTTGTACAGCGCCTAACACGCCACAGTACTGTGGATAAACAAGCATAGAAAGCGAGACCAGAGAGATTGTAATCACCCTTGGGTTTGCAGTGGAAGTAGAACAGCTGCCCTTCCTATTTGCTCTCAGAAACTGCCACGGAGATGCTTCTTTGGCCAGTCTTTGCCATCCCCCACATTTCTCTCTCAAACTTGGAGCCTTCTAATTTTAGAACTCTGATCTCTACACACATTGACTCCCCCACCTCTCTTCTCTATTGACCAGCATCTGACTCTGCGGTACAAGGATGTCTCTAAGTATTACATGTCCAGATTAAACCACCCAGAGCGCAAGAACAAATTATGCTGCAGGCCTGTCTGATACAAACTGACAGCGCTTCCTCTGCAGAATCCACCCCTGTGCGGTTTGTCACTGAGAGGTTAGGACACTTCTCCTTCCACGCAGGGATGCCCTGGTGTTGCTGACTGTGTGCTGCTTGGCTGGAGATTTGGACCAAGCTTTCCTTTTTGGAATAAAACAGAAAAGAAAGGAATGGCTATGCCAGTAGAAAAAACTGGGAAAGGACTAAAAGCTGTAATGGTTTTGCCTGTGTGAGATGCTGTTTTCTTTTCGTTTTCTCTGGGCTGTGTTCTTTCCCAAAAGTCAGTTGCCTCCCAAGGCATGCCCTGCTCCCTCTTCTCCCGCTGGCTGGTTGTGCACACACCGCTTGCCAACCGGGCAAATGCATCATCCAGAGAGCGTTTCTTCACGGTTCCTCCTCTTGGCTGCTCGAGAAGGTGTGTTGTTTGCTTTTCCTAAGTGCTCCCGGGGCCTAATGCTCCGTTGTTATGTACAGACTGTTTCTGCTGTCATGAATCATGTTTTACCACCCCTGTGCTTTTACTTCTGCATCAGGCTCTTTTTTTTTCTTTCAAGCAAACACATTTGCATTTCCGTGTTCGCCGCTGAAACGGTGCACAGCGGGTACGCGGCACAGGCGGAGTTATTCCTACCATTCTGCCGGTGACAAGATCAGTAGACCTACCTCTCGCTCCGGGAGCTGCAGACCATTTTTTTTTTTTCTTCCAAACAAATGCAGCCTTAAAAAATTTTGCCAGACACATATAAAGAAAAAAAAAATTTTCACTGAAAAAACCACATGCTGTCAAGCAGAATATGCCCTTTTCTTATCTTATCTGTTGTGAGTAACTCAAGCTATTTGCACAGCACCTTGTGCTAGGAAGGAGTTGTTTGTACATGTTTCACTCCCTTTTTTCCAAGTTTTGAATTTTGAATTAAATCTTTCTATTCCAATTACTCCTCCCTGCGAAAATGTCATGGTTTCTCTTTCCTGCACTTCCCTGAAGGTTGGAGCCAGCCCTCCGTCTAAAGATCTCTTCGTTGCAGATGGTTTTCTATTAATCTTCAAACCGCTTTGGAGAGCTCTCTGCGTCTGGCAGCGCTAACATCCCCTCTCCCTCCCGTCCCACCCACTTAGCCTCAGCCTAAGAGCCCTTAACAAATGACTCCCAAGGAATTTAAATGGCTAACGCTCGCTGGCCAATAAAGAAGTGCATAAACTGTATAACCAGGTTACACAGCTCTTGCCTCTAGTAAGAAAGGTTGCTCGGGCAAAGGCGCAAGTCCTCTTAACCTGTTGCACTTCGATCGCGGGACCACAGAGGTAGGGGAAATCTTGTTTGCTCTGTAGGGCTTTTTATCTGGTTTTCATTTATCAGGGAGTTGAAACAGAAAGTGTGTCATTGTCAAGGTATTGGGTTTGGGTTTTTGTCTTCCTTTAGAGGGTCCTAAAGGGTTGTCTGAGAAGGAAGCAACTACTTCTAAGCTAGAACTACGAGCTTGACATGTGGATATCTAAAAGAACTTGCATAGCAAACAGCAAAGTGAATGTCAGAACAGTGAAAATTAAATCACTGGTATTGTAGACAGAAGAAAACAAATAAAATCATCTCAGAGATATTTTTTCTACTGTCTGAAATTAATGAAGTGAAAGGTAGCCATTTACAACCACCTGACCTTGTGTTTTCAATTGGTCTGTCTGTACAGTTGTCTGTGCTGCCTGGTATTTTGTTCTGCTTTTTCGAGAGATCGACATAACAATCAAGCTTTAAAAGTGGGCTATTAGCTTTAGGTATAGAATTTTGGGCTTGTAGATTGAAGGTGACTAGGACGGTTGAACAAGCAGGGCATATATGCAAGTATTATTAGTACAAATGGATCTATATAACTTATTCTGTATGTTGAAAATTTGATAGCATTTTAAGAAAATCAGGTTCTGGTCTTATTCTATTCATATTCTACTTAAGCAGCATGTGAAACGTTTAAGGCTTGTATATGACATAGGGCATGTGACCTTAATCTGTGCACCCTCATTTATTTATTTGTTCATTTATTGCTTTATTGGGGTCAGTGCTGATAGCAATAGTGAAGCTTGAACTTCACTCTGGAAAAAAACTGTTGAATCTAAAATCTTTTTTTAAAAAAAAGAAAAGGAAATGTAGTTGTTGTAAGTCAGGTTCGATTAAAACCAATGACAGAATTGTCCATTCAAATGTGGACCAGATGCAGCAGTTGTGTATAATGGTGTCCTGTCCCCAGCTAGGTGGGATTGAAGCCGTGCTTCAAAATGTGTGTGTAAGGTGCTCCTTCTCCCTTTGCACATCCAAGCATGGATGACAGCCAGTCCTCGGAGCGTGTGAGGGATGTCACAACAAAATCCTACTGCCATCCCTCGCACTGATCCATGGCCTGACAGGCTGGGTTGCAGAAAGGGCAGAAAGGTCTTTTTCAGTCATTTTGTTACAGCTGATCTCTGAAGGCCTTCACACCCATCACAGTCGACAGTGGCACGTGTTGGTGCTAGCTGATGGTGTTGCACCAAAGACCCTGCCACTGTCTGAAAGAGTTGAGAGAGCTTTGCAGTTAAACTGACACAGTTAATCTAACAGGACTGCAAAATATGTTGGTTTTGCTCATCAAGACAGGCCATGTGACTGTCTGTCAAGACCTTGTTGTAATGTTGTTGGTTTGATTACTTTTCCATGGGTTTCTCATTTAGCTCTGCACTGTATAACCGAGATTAGATAATGTGTTGGAAAAAAATAATTAAAGTAACAAAGCAGGAACCATTTTGCTATTCTTTTTAATAATTTCTATTCAATTCTGCATTTCAGCTCCATTCTTTGTTGAAGAAATTATTTTGAATCAAATGTTGTTTGTCTTCTTTCTTCAGCTTTTAATTTAAAAAAAAAGATCCAAGTTAAGGTCAGCAAAAGGTGAATTTCAGGTGGCATCTGTCTCAAATCTCACTTCCTTTTCTGAAGTGCACAGAAATTTTTATTCCATACCCCAGATATTTCCAAACAAGCTGTAATTTTAGTAGACTTAAATTGTCTTGAATTAACCCAGCACAGGAATGGTGCCTCCTGAGAGAGCCCCTGCCTTGGTTAAACATTTTTTTTTTAATTTCTAATATTAACCCTGGGCACAGGTAACGAGTGCTGGAAATCTCTTCCTTGTACTTGTAAACCTTGTTTCTCAACTTCAATCCAAGGTTCAAAGGTCTGTACAAATTTCTTCGATCAGAGGTCAGGTACAAACTGCTGCACTTTGCAGCTCCTTTCTGCCGATATGACAGAATTTCACAGCAAAGACGACTGCCTTTCATGCCCCTCTCCTCTGCGCACGGGCAACGCCAGGCAGTTAAAAGCGTGGTGTGTGCAAGTCAGCCATTGGTACCTGAGTTTAATAAATAACTAATTGGGTTTCAGTGGTGCAAGGTGCATATTATAAAAGGGGTCAAATGTCAGTGCACAAAGGAAAAAAAAAAACAACACCAACACCCAGCCACTGACTAAGCCAAATGCTGTGAGTTTAATGTAGTTTCAGCAGCGAACATTCACATCCCAGCTGCGGTTTGCTTTATGCTGATTTTCATTTCTGTGACCTGAGGGGGAGGGTACGTGTTGGGCCACTTGCAGCTTGCCCTGAAATCTCTGCCTCCTGCTGAAAGCAGGGTTGCGGGGTGGGCCTCCCTGTTGTCGCGGTGTTCACGTGGTAAATGCAAAACTGGGGGTGTTGCAATAAGAACAGTGAGTAAGATTAGGGCGAACTGAGAAGTCTGAAGCTATTTTTGTTGTTATAAAATTGACTGAGTAGGCTTTGTATGAACAGGCGCGATGCATTACGTTTCACTCTGGGATCTCCAGAAGACTGAGCTGAAAAAGTTAAATCAGAAAGGCTGAAAAGGGAACTGTTGTTTACGAACATTTTTAGATACTCTTGGTTGCACTCTAGAGTGGAACATGGTACTATAATGCTTACACAGACAGACAGACAGAGTGTTCTGCATTATAATAACAAGCAGAAATCACAGGCACGTGCACGCATATCCCCACTCCCCAGAGTTCAGCAAAGCCTTTCACAGACATTTTCAATCATCAAATTAAATCACTGTGTTCATATGTATATGATTTTTCTTCGAAGAGGCAAGAAGTGAAACAGGTGAATGTCTCATCTTTCCTGTGTAATAATTAACAGATGAGTCTAGTTGTGGGTTTGTTTCTCAGTTGCAGAAGATCATTTTTCCTGTCTTTCTTATGGCAAAAGCTTTCAAGCTCTTAGTCCACACTGAATGAAACACTTCTTCCTTTCCTAGAAAGAATGCTTTTTAAAGCAGACAGTTAATGAGGACACACTTATCTTTACCAGCATCTCTGAAGAGAACACTGTTTAATTGCGTTCATGGTAAACAAACGCCGCGAAAAGTTTCCCATCAAGTACAGCTCATCCAGAATAGGAAAGACTTGTTACATACCAAGTGACTACACTGCACTTTATTTATATGTCACACATTTTCCTGTCTGACCATGGTAATAATAGACTTTGTTGACTAGATCGAAATACGGGAATTTGGGGAGAAGGGAAGGGTTGTGTTGTTTCCTGATTTGGAAAGCTGATAAGAGTGGTTACACAAACCATCTCGCATCTTCTCAGCTTTCCTCAACATGTGGCTTCAATATCTTGCAGGATAATAACTTCAGCTTCAGCCAGTGCCCGGTCCTACTGAGATAGCTGAGAGTTATAAAATTATTTTGAGTTGGACTGGGTAAAAGATGGAGCTGGGGCAAACGGTACAACATACGTGTTACACAACTTGTTGGGACAAAGTTCTGAATGACTTGCAGCAAAGTGCGTTATAAAATAAGGGAGGAGACTGGGTTTCGCTTACCCAGACTTCCTTCAGAAGTGGTTTAAGCTGAGGTGGCTGATTTGGCACTGCAGTAGCTTAAAAACACTCAAGAAACACACGTTGCATTGACAGAAATCACACTGCAGAAGCAGCGAAAATAACAACCGTGTTGGTAGGATGCTCTAGACTTAGTTGGTGGTGCTTTGGCACACCACTAACTTTTTCATCAATGTCGCTTCACTCTTGCCATGGCAAAACCATATATGCATGGGCAGAATTTTCACTTGTGATCATCAAAAAGCCATGCAAGAACTGCCAGGTTCAGGAAAGTTTTCTCACTTTATTATTTCAGATATCATCATTGATATCTTGTTGAATACTATCTTTTGCAGTTTCTAGGCCAGGATGTCAGATCGTTGAGGGGCCTCAGTCCTGGAAATGTTCTCTACTGGGCATTGATAGTGCTTGTGGATAATGGAAGGGGAATCTCTGACAGCCTTTGCAGGATCACACTCCCAATTAAACATGCCTTAGAAGGATGCAGAGAGGATTGATAACGGAATAGGCAGGAAGTTTGCACAATACAAGGTGACTTTATTTCGTAGGGGAATCACAAGTTCAGCTCCATTTTTTTAATTGTATATAAAATTGCTGTGACGTAAGATTAATATGACTAAGGGAACTAGTGTAATATGGCTAGGAGAATTAGGTTTGTGATTGTTATTGTTCTTAATGATAGCGATGAAAATAAGAAGTTTAACCCTCAAATCCTAGTCTGAAGTTGTAGCCAGTTGTTGACTCTACAAATTCAATGCTCAATTATCTGATTAGCATGCAAGTTTTAACCTGGGGAATTCTAGGATGTTAATTTGTGAAATAATTTCAGATGTTTTCCTCCTAAAAAGGAGCAAGAAGTAAAAGAACAGATTTATAATAATTTTTATACAGTTTTTAAAGCCAAACACATTGCTTTTGATTGGTGCCTGAGGGGCATAACCTGTCCCTGCAGGACTTTTAAGGCAGGATTTTCAGTAGTGCTCATCAGTGCCTTAGATATAACCGCAGAGAAGCCTTTAGAGTCTTACAACTGATACCAGGGAGAGTAGGGCCAGATGCTGAGTACTGTTGGAAATATCACCCTTAATTTTCTGTTTCTTTGTGTTCCTTCTCTGAAGAGTCAATAAGAAACAGGACCTGTCACAAAGAACACAGTCAAAAGATGAAGCAAACAGCTTTTGGTGTGTTTTAAATGAAACCAACCATTTTTAATGTGCCTGACCCATTTAGGACAGTTTTAGGCAAATGGGAATCATGTACTGACCCCCTCTGCAGTAGCTCCACCCTGAAAACTGCTTTTCAGGCCCGGAACATTAACCTGCACCATACAAGGGGAATATAATTAACTGTCCAGAATAGATTTAAAATTTAAGCTTGAAATTTGACCTCTTCCACTGAAATCCATGGCTGGATCCTTAGTGATAGGCCCCAGGTTAGGATGCTGAGTGACACTGTTCAGCAACTTGCCTAGGAATTTAGTAAGCCAGTCTTATGCTACTCCTTAGGTACTTTACATTGTTTCTCTCCACATTTAAGAACAGTACTTCTAGTGGGCAGAGAACCACTGCTGTACATGTTCACGCCTGAACACACATGGGAAATGGTGTGGTGCAGCAAATGTTACTGTGCGTGCATCTCCTTGGGTCCCAAGCGGCACCGTAGCCAAAAGGTTTCTCCTGGGTGAACCTAGATGGAGGTGGACAAGTTTGATTGCCGTAATTCAGGCATGTGCATGATGATAAGAATACGCAGTGCTTTTCGCAATGCTGGCAGAGGGGTAGCTTGCCTAGCAGACAGATGTGTCGTTGTCAGTAACTAGTGCTGATCTGATCTATGAGATTACTCTCCCAAGCTTCCCATCACAAGCTACTCATCAAATCTCTTGCCAGCCGACGTTCCTACCCCTTCTGGTCTGCTGATTGAATTCACCACTTTCTCTGCAGAATTTTGCCAAAATGATGCAGATTAAGAAAATCTACCTTTTCAAAGTGTTTAACTTAGCCTGGAGCAACGTCCTTCAGTTCAGATGCAGGTAAAGCAATGTGTCCGACACACTGCAGACTTCGACATGCCCTGTTGGCCTCAAGTATTGCCTTTTTGGTTAAAAGTCTGAGGACATCATCCATCTCTAATAACCTTCCCTTTCCTGCATGAAAGACTTTCAGAAAAGGTCCCTGGCCAAAAATCTGTGCTGAAATGCTGCACTCCCTTGCACTGACCCACCACAAGATTCAACTTCAGACATTTGCATTTCAGTAGCGGCAGCAGGTAGGGAACCAAGCTATGATCCAACTCCTGTTGAAAACCACACTGAGGACTAGCCTTTGACACTTGAAATATAAATTGATTTGGAGTCAGGCAAAGTCTTTGCATGGATTTTTTACCGAAGATCGGACCCTTTTTCCACCACACCTGCTGCCTAGCCGGCCTCTGTCTGCACTGTGCATGGAGAGGAGCCAAGGACACTGCTTCCAGCAGGATGTCTCCTAAGCTGATTGCAAACAGAGGGCGAAGCCTTCTGCCAGGAAGCACAAGGGACGGCAGCAGGGCCGGTGGAGACGTTAGGCATATTCGTAAAAGCAGTGGGACTTTCTGTTCCGCCGCTAGTCTGGGAAGGAGCACCTTGCACGCCAGCTCCCTGCCATGGCTGCGGCTGCAGGACTGCTAGGCTGGCCTCGGCTCCTGCGGTCGGGCACGCCATGGCTCAGCTGTGGTAACAGCCCCAAAGACACTGGCTTTCTTCAGCTCCTTTATGCAAATAATTTGTAGGAAAGGAACGACAGTCTGGCCAAGAAAAAGAAAACTGGTGTATAACGATACCATAGTTATCTTTAAAAAGGGAGGTAACTTGCACATTGCACTTGAAGCAGTGCTGAAGCTGCTACCTGATTTTGAGTTGACGTGGTCCCTGCATTTTTCTGTTCAGCTGGCAGATCTGCTAACAGGCAAACTGAGTTCTCAGCAAGAGCTTTTCTGTGGATATCTGATGCTCATGATAAAGTTATACAGTTGTTCGTAGTAAGCTGTTGTTGTTATGTACATTTTATCTATCTAAAGTTGCCACGAGAAGAGTCAGCTTTTAAAAATAAAGAAGTCAGCTTTTAAAAACCAAGAGCTTTAATGGCAGCTGTGCTTCCAGAGCTGCTGCTCTACATCATTTGCCCTTATTATTTCAACTAAAAAAGTAGGAAGGTCACAGTTAAGCCAGTGGCTGTTATTTCCCTCTGTCAACAGGGTGTATTTAGTTAAAATTTCAGCGACCGACCTTCCCTCTGCAGCAGCTGTGGCTTAAAATGCCAAACGGCGATGGTTTCGTGAAGCAAACAGACGGCCGTACGCTGTCCATGAGGGCACGCCATGCCAGCTCCGTGGGGGTTTGTGCGGCTGGGGCGTGGGTGTCCCTGTCCCCCCCATCCCTCCGGTGGTGACCCAACCAGCGGGTCTCCCTGGGCTCTCTGGCTGCCCGTCGCGGTGCTGGCACCCGTCCCTGTGCTGTGTGACTGCCAGCGGCTCTGTCCCCAGCAGAAGGACACATGTTGCCGCTAAATCTATGTAACACAAAACTAGAGGGATGAATTGGGCGCAAACATAAACAACCCCATTTTGCAGGAGCACGTGAGTGGAGCGGACACATGGTTGCTGCCACAAGGACACCGGCTGTGTCCCTGTGTTTGTAAAAGCCTGTTTTACCACCCCGGGACCAACGGAGGAGCAGATGGCCAAGTAACTTCACAGGGCACTGCCCATAGCTTGACGAGCCCAGGGATAAAATGCTGTATGGGTTGAGGGCATCACTTTTTTGCTGGGGCCCTGAGCTGCCTTTGCCCTGGCACAAAGGACATCAGCCTTTGACCCCACATTGCTGTTAATCAAGGCGTTGTATTTCTGTTTGGTAAAAGATGTGCCTTGGTTAATCAGCCTGCTCACCAGCTTTAGGTCAGTCACTGCCAACACAGTAAGTTTCCCATTTAATACTCTGAGTTGTGATGTGAAAAAAGATAGGTTAAAAAGATGGTAATGAATGTTTAGGGCAAGAACTATTTGCACCTGCGTGATTGGCAGCAGGGAAGGAGTTTCGTAAGCAAGGGGAAGTGAAATTTGAATGTTTTCAGTGAAACGTGTACGTCTGAGAGTTCACCTGCACGAGGGAGGGACTTCGGAGCAGAGACGCTGAACCGAAGGGCTCGCAAGCCTGGCTCCTGGCAGGCTGGCAGCCATTAGCATCTGCCTAACGTGGTGCTGAACAATCGTGCAGGCTTTACCTCCTGAGAAGAGAAGAAGCCAGCCTTGTTTCAGTCCTGATAATTAGTCATTTAAAACTTAGTTGTCTCCAGAGCACAACCTTTCTCACTAGCAACTAATGTTTTTGTCTGTCTCTCTTTTGTGAATCTTTGTCATCGAGCTCGGGTGTACCTTCCTCATCAGAGACTAGAAATCAAGCACTTATATTTCACAAGACACTACATTTTAATGTAGCTTACATTTTTGCCTCTTCTAGCATTAATCACACTTGGTGGATGTACTGAAAGCAGTCTGGCTTTATTAAGGCCACTAAACCCACAGTGTTAGCTCATGCCCTGTGTATATCTACAACGCATGGTAGCAAGTTTTCATGACCAGTTCACTGCAGGCTAAAAAAAAATGCACTGGTAGGATCAAACACTTTGGAAATAGGTAATTTTGAAAACAGTTTTCTTGATAGTGATTCTTTTTTGCATGAATAGGTTAGGTTGTGCTGGCAGCCTATTTTGTAAGGCAGTAACAACAGGAGGAGAAAGCTCTCAGACCAGATACACCTGAGGTTTTTTTCTCATCAAGGTAGATCATATCTGAACTTAGTGAAGGTGTTGATTGTGTTATGTGGCAATGAATGTTATTAAGTGTGTATTTAGCTACATCAGGTGGGACTATATGGGCTCTATAATTGTCTTAGGTAGTATATACTTATGAAACCCAGCTCTATGGAGCTACACAGGAAAAAAATAAACACATTTGATCATGAATCTTGATTCCTAATATATTACATAGGGATAAATGCATTTTAGATTCACAAAGAATTTTTAATTATTCACTATCACAAAACGGTGTATGGTAGTGTTTGCAGCAAAGGTGGCCATCAGCACTTCACAGTAACTTCAAGTACAACTTCCAATACTAGAAATCATCCTGCTGGCGAAATGCAAACTGCTGGAGAACATGCCAGTTCCCGGACAGCCAACAAATTACCAGCTGGTTTCTGGTGGACAGGGGAGGCTTTTCTCCATCTCACCTCTCTACACAGTCCCGGTGCCCGTCTGTAGCTTTCTAGACTGTAGCCCCAGTAACTGAACCCTGCAGATAACAGAATACAGAGACTTTTATAAGTTGACCTAAAACTGATGGTAGTGACTCATTTCTAAACTTACCCAAACCTGGGGCGATAAGTAATTTGCTTGCCAATAAGTGGCCCATGTTAAGGTAATGATTATTCCCCAGTAAAGTGTTTGTTTAACAAGCTTTGCTTTCATTCAGGGAAAGGTGAAATCACGTTTTTAGGAACAAATTCTCAAGTGAAAAATGAAAATGCTTTTCTCTGCCTTATTTTTTTTAATTATGTCAAGTAATTCCCAGGAGTAAAATGAAAATGTCTGACTGTGACACATTAAGAAGAGAGAACATTTGACTCTGAGGGCGACATGTTTATCAACATCATTTTAAAGCAAGAAGCTATCAAAATTGACGCCCTTCCATGAAAGACCTGGCCTCAAAGAAATTATGTTTTCTAAAGTGTTGCCTGGACATCAACATCACTAGTACTGCCCTCCAATTTCTCTGCCTCCCCCTCTGCTCTCCATTTTTTTAAATTAAAATGGCTTAGAAGCGTCAGCATGTAACACCCATGGTCCAAACAGACCTGCACGATCAGGCCCTACCACAGACCAAGGCTCAGAGCTCTGGTTTCCCAATCCCAAACGCACTGAGGAGCTGAACAAGGCACAATGGTGTTTGCCCTGGCTGGTGCAGAGACATCTCAGGATACAGACCAGAACAATCCTGGGCAGCTCAGGAGCTTTACTGAAAAAAATCTCAGGTGCTAAGGTTACTAGGTTTTTAATGGGTTTTGTGGACCACACAAATTAGACTTGGGTGCCTAAATTTTTGAGCCCATATTTCTGTGGATTTGAGCCTACTGTACTAGCAAAAGACCTGCCTGCATGGTAACCAATGCACTGAAAATGTCCAAATTGTTCTAACGAAGAGTATATATCAGAGTCCTTGTGGGACAGAGAGAAATCTGTGTCCCACTGACTAACACAACGACATAGCATTCCTTATGGTGATTTGCAGAGTTTCCTGTAGGGGCCAGTGTTTTTTGACAGTTCCATCAACAAATTGGCCATGAATGCAAATCATGGCAAATAAATGAGTGGGTGATACAAAGGCTGATGGAGTTATAAAAAGCAATGAAGAGGAGCCAATGGTGTAGCACTCAGTAGGTGGGATCTACTCAAAAGGCAGTTGGAATAGGGCTGCATGCAAAGTTGCGGCAGTTAGGAGTAACAAACACAAGGCATGCCTGCCGCGCGGGCCGTAACCCCAGCAAGTGATGCTCCTGGACAGGATTTGGGGTTAGAATTGACAAAAACACACCATGTGATTTGCTGGTGAGAGGGTGTGGAGAAACAAGCCTTGGCGATACCAGAGACACGGGGAGAAGAAAGAGGGATGATCTTTATCCCTCTATCTAGCAAGGGTAAAAAAGGCTGAAAGACTGCAGAACTGTCGAAAGAGCCACAAGAAAAATTTTAGGTGAAAAAATGACTGATCGTGAAGGTATTCAGGAGTTCAGCCTGCAAGTTTTATTAAAACGACAGAGTTGTGCCTTGATTACACAATTTAAGTATCATCATAAGGTGAAAGATGAGGTCTTGAAAGACTCTTAAGTCTATTGGAGAAAGGTTCAACCAGTAATCCTAGCTGGAAACAAAAGCCAGACAAATTCTCATGAGAAATACAGCATGCTTGCTTTTCCGAGGGAGTGATTGGGAAACAAGCTCTAAAGGGAAGCAGCGGGGTCTACAGCTCTTTGATTCCTTAAAACCAGGGTCCTTCTGGAAGATACGATTTACTCAGATAAATGTTATAGGATTCAATGTGCAAATAACAATAAAATGTAATGGTCCATGTCATATAAAATCACTCATATTAAATGGTCTGATGGACCTTTCCAGCTTTAAAAGTCAATGAATTAACTACTCTCCGAGTCCCAGTGTGTCTTCTTTAACTGCGCTCAGAGAGGAAGCCCACTGTCTTTCAGCTGTGGTCATTAGCACCGTCATCTCCTCCTGTATGTCTGCGTTTACCACTCTGTGCCTGTGCCCGACTGCAGAATGAGGTTTCTGAGATTTGCCTTCCTCTTGCTGGTTTACACGGCTGTGCTGGCCAATTGCTCTAAAGCAAGTTGGCTGTTATAAGGGAGTGATTCTCTTCAGCTTTTCTGAAGTCCTGTTATAATAGTGGAAAAAGCAAACATGTCAGACGTTGTACCACAAGCAGCAGGCAACTCAGAAGCTGGCCAGATTGCCCTTTGCACAAGAGAACAAGAATTGGTCCCTCCTGATGCTAAACTGTGTTTATTGTTTCAACCTCGAAGGTTAACTGTGAAGGCCTAGAAGAGCGAGGGGTTATTATCAGATGGAAACCGTGCCTGGTGCTTCTCATGCATTTGCCATCTTTCACTGCGGAGTATGGCATCTGGCACTTGCGCTGTTCAGGAGTAGGTGGATTAGCTGAGGAATGACTGAGAGGGAGGAGAGGACTCTGGAGGTGGGAACCACTGGCTTTGTGGCAGTATCTTCCCTTTCCCCAACCTGTGTCAGTTCCTTCGTACCCTTTCAAAGAGGAGACAAGCCTCCATAGGGTCTTGGGGTTTTGAAGTGCTTGGTGTCATCTGTTCATGCGACTCCAGCCTCCTGTGGCAGCAGCTCTCGGTGCCAGAGTGGTATGGGCAGATGATCCTCAACTGCTCCCCTCAAAGGGTGGCTGTGTCTACGTGCACGATGCGCTCCCCCTGCATTATCAATGTTCAGGCTGGTGTGGCTTGTTCGTCTGCTTTTCTGCAACCTTAGCCCCAGTTTGAAAAACGAACTTGCAGAACAACCACAGGAAGACAAAAGAGAGGGCTAGGATTCTGGTGGTAGCTAACAGCTTCTAACGAGTGCCGTCCTTCTCCTTTGCCCAGGCTTTATCAGGCTGTGAATGAGTTTGACACCATGACCGCTGAGGACTCCACTGCAAGTATGAGCAACGATTCCTCCAATGTGGCTACCACGAAAGTCCCTGAAGGAGTTGCCGGTGCACCCAACGAGGCAGCTCTGCTGGCCCTCATGGAGCGCACTGGATATAGTATGATCCAGGAGAATGGGCAACGCAAGTATGGAGGTCCTCCTCCTGGCTGGGAGGGTCTGCACCCTCCTCGCGGCTGCGAAGTCTTTGTGGGCAAAATCCCCCGTGATGTCTACGAAGATGAGCTTGTCCCTGTGTTCGAGTCTGTCGGCCGCATCTATGAAATGCGCCTGATGATGGACTTTGATGGGAAGAACCGTGGCTACGCCTTCGTGATGTACACACAGAAGCACGAGGCAAAGCGTGCCGTTAGGGAGCTCAACAACTATGAAATCCGCCCCGGCAGGCTGCTGGGTGTATGCTGCAGCGTGGATAACTGCCGGCTCTTCATCGGAGGCATTCCCAAGATGAAGAAGAGGGAGGAGATCCTGGAAGAGATTGCCAAGGTGACGGAAGGTGTGCTGGATGTCATTGTGTATGCCAGCGCCGCAGACAAGATGAAGAACAGAGGCTTTGCCTTCGTGGAGTATGAGAGCCATCGAGCAGCGGCAATGGCCAGGAGGAAACTCATGCCAGGAAGGATCCAGCTGTGGGGACACCAAATTGCTGTTGATTGGGCGGAACCAGAGATAGATGTGGATGAAGATGTCATGGAGACTGTTAAAATCCTCTATGTGAGGAATTTAATGATTGAGACCACAGAGGACACCATTAAAAAAGTCTTTGGGCAGTTTAACCCTGGCTGTGTAGAGCGGGTGAAAAAAATACGTGATTACGCCTTCGTGCACTTTACAACCAGGGAAGATGCCATTCACGCCATGAACAACCTTAATGGTGTCGAACTGGAAGGCTCGTGCCTGGAGGTCACCTTGGCCAAGCCGGTAGACAAGGAGCAATACACTCGCTACCAGAAAGCAGCAAAAGGAGGGGCCGCAGCAACGCCCGAAGTAACTCAGCAACCTAATTATGTTTACTCTTGTGATCCGTACACACTAGCATATTACGGATATCCGTACAATGCCTTGATCGGGCCCAACAGAGATTACTTTGTGAAAGGTTGGTAAGCAAAAAATTAGGGGCTATGATGGGCAGGTTTGATCTCAGGCTGGTGCGACCCAAGGTCTGCCTGAGCCAAGGACAGCTGGTGCTATGCCCTTCTTTCTTAAACACTCTTTTATAGGTGATTTTGTCATATTTCTGTTTGGTCTTATTTTAATTTATGACTATATAGAATGTATTTATCTATAAATAATTGCTAATGTACAGGTTAGTATGAGGGAGGCAACAAAAATATGGTTAAGATTGAGCTAATGGACTAAGCATGGGATGGGGAATAGAGGGATCTGTTTTTTAGGAGCACTGTATGAAGTCTGAGGAAGTCCAACGAGTCCGGCTTCTGATGCCTCCTTCCAAAGGGCTGGATCCTAAGGATTAGGGATCATGACAGAGTGCTCCCTTTTCCTTCTCCTGGAGGTGTGGGTACAGTGACCTGGTCATCCAAAGGGAGGGATGTCAGGGAAAGCCTCAGCTGGGAGCTCTCCAGGTGTCATTTGCCCTCTGCATTAAAATGACACCAGTGCTGTGTCCTTTTTAAAGTCATTTGAAAACTATGAGCAGAAGGAATCACGTGAGTGCAAAATAATTATTTTATTATGTATACTTTAATTAGTTATTGGTTACATTCATTAAAAATTAAACAAAAATCAGTTATTCATAAAAAACTCTAGCAGCTATAGCTGGTGTTATAATTACAGTTATCTTGTACTTACTGGAATTATAGTTTCCTGAAATTTAATATCTATTTCCACATAACAGGCAGCTTAGCATGAATATATTCTTAAAGCACCCACGTAAAGCGAGAAATATTTTTAACCCTAGTTGATGAAGAATTTCAGCTTCTTCTCAGTTTCCAGATTTGTGCTTGCAATGAACTACCAAGGAGTTAACTTACAGTCTAAATATTCAAATAAGGACATCGTAGAGGGCATTAATACCGCAGTGTCCAACGTATTGTATATCATGGCCAGCTGAGAGGCTGGATCTCCTCTGGAGGACAGCCGAGAGCAGAAGCTGTTCCTACTGCACAGAAACCACCCTGAAGGAGCCCGTCTCTCTCTGCTGAGTGCGTGACACCCATAACACCAGCCATAAGATTTGCATCAGTATAGATAAGCTGTTAATGTATGGTCAGAAATATCAAGAGCAAAACTTGCGTAGGCTTACTGGGTGCTTCTGAGGCCAAACTCTTCTGTTTTCCTAGGCGAGGTCACTAAGACTCAGACCAGACTACCTCCAGCAGCCTCATTTCTAAGCACATGCCTCCCCATCTCAGCGGAGGGCCATTCGTGCTCCCCATGGGGCTGTCGCTCTCCGTTGCTCACCATCCTCTTCCGTGTTGTTATCATAAGCAGGCAGCATACGAGGCAGAGGGCGAGGTGCAGCTGGCAACAGAGCCCCCGGCCCCAGGGGCTCCTACCTGGGGGGATACTCCGCTGGCCGCGGCATCTACAGCAGGTACCACGAAGGCAAAGGAAAGCAGCAAGAGAAAGGATACGAGCTGGTACCCAACTTGGAATTACCTGCGGTCAACCCGGTGGCCATTAAGCCCGGTGCAGGTTAGTATGTGTGAGGAGGGGAGGCAAGCAGAGGTGGTGGGCGAGCCCCAACTCACAGCCCCGTGTCAGGCAGGTGGGGACCCCTCCAGGGCCAGCCCGTGGCCGCGGCTGTGGGGACAGCCCCAGGGCTGGACCACAGCGCTCCACTTCGCTGCATGTCTCTTGGCCCTGGCCGAGATACCTGCAAACAAGAGACATGCAGCGGGACAGGGGACGTGAACATCTAGGGGCTCTCCAGGCCAAAGGAAAAAGGGCTGAAGCTGTGCCCAGCTCTCCTGTCCCCTTTTGCACCTCCTCAGGAGGAAGCGGACTTTCCTCTCCATCTAGTCACATGCACTAGAGCATGGTGACTAAGAGCAATCTTCCTCTCTTTTAGTTTCTTCAATGCTAATTTCACCCTGGGAGATTCACACCCCAGATTTCCAGCCAGGCCAGAGCTCTCCCTTGCTTAGTTCATATTTCTCTGGTGCCGCGAGGCTGGGAAAAGGACCTGGGGCTTTCCCATTGCAGGAAAGTCCCTGGCTGAGGGAAGCTCCTCCATCCTCATCAGCGGCATAGGGAAGGAGCAATACAGGGAGCCCTCAGGGTCTGGCTTGCAGCAATGCAGCACCTTCAGGAGAGCTCTCTGCTCTTCTGAGCTGCGGGGAGCCAGTCCAAGGGCTGGGGCAGGGATCGCCCCCTTCTGCCACATCCTCAGCTGAGTATCCAGCCCTTGTCCTCCCCAGGTGAACGGGATGAAGGCTGACGCCCTGCAATTCCTCAAGATCCTGTTTGGAAAGATTTTTATTTGGAAAAGCAGCCTGAGGAAGAAGGTCCTTGCAGGTGAGGGGAGCAAACCCTCTTGCAGAAGTCCCCAGGTCTTCTCCCCCATCTCTCTCTCAAAGTAAATTGTAACTGCAGGACCTAAGCAGTATTTAATAATAGAGCTGCAGTGGTTTCCCAAAACATGCTCCGTACTGTCAGTGGAAACTGCAGCTTGCATCTAATGAAGGCTGTGAAGAGTTCTTCACAACAGCTGGATAAGACAATGTGAGAAGAGTTCTAGAGACAAAGGAAGGCTGTTAAGATTAAAGCCATTCCCAAAGGAAGATCAGGCTTCCTGAGAAAACTACCCACTCACGATCAGAAAATATTACCGCTATGTGTGTTCGTAAAGGTACTTCAGGAATTCCAGGTATTCCTAAAGGATGCTTGAAAAGTGGGCTTTGAAATGCACGCCTATTCGGGTGACTTTAATTCATCTGACTGCCAAACAAAAGCCTGACGCTCAAGTCTAAGTATTTCTACGCTTGAAGCATGTTGAGATTCAGATTTCTTTATTGGGTCTTCCCCTCTCATATGGTTCCAGCAGAGCCTCTGAACACAGTAGCACCCAGTCTTTTTTTCCAAACCAGATCAGAAGATCTAGTAAGAGGTATCACACACTTCCACACTGCAAAGTTTCATGCCAGTGAAAAAAAACCCATGTGCATATTTGGCTTCATTTCTGACTTGCTGGCTGCCCCTCCCATAGATGCCAACATCACGTCTTGGTCCATCACTTATCGATTACTCTGTTTTCCTTGTGAATAACCTTACTGCTGAAATCTGTAAGGTTCAGCTGAATGCTGAATGCTGCAGCATGCTCTGTGCGGCAACGATGGAAAACACAGCATCATAGGACTGTTTGGGTTGGAAGGTACATTGAAAGATCACCTAGTCCAACCGCCCCCTCAGGGGCAGGGGCATCTTTCAGTAGGTCACGTTGCTCAAAGCCCCATCCAACCTGAACACAAACACGTACAATGACGACACATCCCCAACTTCTCCGGGCAACCTGTTCCAGCATCACATCACCCTCATCATAGAGTATTCCTTTCTTATGTCCAATCTAAATCTACCGTCTTTCAGTTTAAAACTGTTACCCCTTGTCCTATCACAACAGGCCCTACTAAAAAGTCTGCCCCTATCTTTCTTCTAAGGCCACTTCAGGTACTGGAAGGACTCTCTGAGGTCTCCCTGGGGCCTTCTCTTCTCCAGGCTGAACAACCCCAACTCTCTCAGCCTTTCCTCACAAGAGAGGTGTTCCAGCCCTTGGCTCATTTTTGTGGCCTCCTCTGGACCCGCTGCAACGTCCATGTCCTTCTCGTGCTGACCTTCTCAAGGGACTTGTGAACTTAAGAAGGGACTGGGCAAAAGAAGCCCTGCCTGAGAGAGGACGAGAGTTCCCGGGCTCCACAACTACGCAACCTGTCCCAGGGCAGGGAGAGCCACTTCCCCACAGGCACCCCAGCCCCATCCACAGCCCACGGCTGAGTTCTGATGATCTGGAGGGATAGCGCAGGGCGAAGAGCCATCACGGCGAGATGGGAAGAGGTGCAGCTTTACCCCGAGACGTTAAATATGCCTTGCTTCCATGCTGAGCGCTGCAGGGTCTGTCAGCAGAAGAGCAGAGTTTTATTCTACAGGGATTGCCCATATTCTGGTAGAAGGATTGTAACATTTAATGAGCCTGGCATTAAACAGGCTCAGCAAGAAGGATGCACAAAAAGGCCCTGCCTTCCTTCCCCCGCAAGCATATCCCCAGAGGGAAAGGTGCCCAACTCACCTTCCCTTTGCTTCAGCGCGCTCAGCTTTTCTCAGCCATCAGGAAGCCAAGCAAATGACTGTGATCTGTTTGGGCATGATCCAGAGCTACATTTTAAGGTCCAGGCGTGTAAAAAATATTACAGCCGGAAGACAATATTTCAAAGAATTTCTTTCCTTTTTTTTTTTTAAAGGCAGAGACAGAATTGCAAACCTGAGACACTGCACGCTGCAACTAGCAGAACCCCAGAAACACAATATCCCATGACCTGGAGAGTAAGTGTGTGCCTTGACGGCAAAACTCCTTCCTACCTAGAAGTCAGCTGGTGTTCTGCTATAACATGCAGGAATGTATTTGTACAAAATAAACTGCTCTTGTTCTTTACTCATATTTGATTCTTCATTATACATGTAACTACTTATATGTTCTCCTATTCTCCCTAATTTTTAAGTAAGAATTATTTAAGAAAATAAGGAAACAAAATAGGTTTTGAAGGACTGAGGTTCATATTTTTCTCTATTGTGGAAGCCATGCAAAAAACTTGCACATTTTAAAAGAACTAGGCTGTACAGCAAAAGCCTCCGAGTAGAACATCACTTTTAAAAGGTCATGTCATTTCAAGTAAAATGAAAAGAAAAAGTAAAATTTAATAAGAAAGGAAGGAAAAAACATTGAACTCAAAAGGTTAATAATCTATCCTTTAAACAAAAAAGGCAATCTACTTTTTCTCATTAAAACCTGACACACAGCACTAACTGAGCAGATTATGTTGTGAAAACATACTGCATCGCACGGTAATGCTTGATCGAGATCAGCAATCAGGAGCAAAAAGAAAGCACTGTTTCGTGATTATAATAGCAAATTCTGGAAGACAACCAAATACATCATCTGGCAGCTCAACAGCTGTTACAGCTTGGTAGTAATACCTTGGCATTTGCTATAAGCTGTAACTTGAAAAAATTGATTTCTCATCTGCCAGAAACAAGAAAATGTTCTTCTTTTAACACTTCTGAACTTTCTTTCACTAGAATACTCAGGTATTTGAACCACTTTCTTATTTTGCTCAGTTTTTACCCTGGCTGCTAAGCTAATTGTATATCAATTTTATTCACAAATAAGTTTGAGGGGAAAATACCAGATGCGACTAAAACAATGTGTGTTCAGATAAACCCTCTTTTGATGACACACTGTGTAGTAAATAGAGCAAAATATTCCTAATCGTCCTCCTTGCTCATATTCACACCCCTGATCAAACAGTTATCATTACACTTCATACCTGCCTGAAAAAGGGACATTTCCAAAACAAAGTTCAGTACGTTTCCATGTGCTTTGCTGTTAGTTAAGCCTTCTTTTTCCAAGTCAGAGACAGTACACAAGCATGTAGACTGAGACAATAATGCGGAGAATTTACAGTACTTAACAAACCCAGTCTCTAAATTAGTCCTGGGTATAGGATAGGAAGAGGAAGAAGGGAGATGTTTATTGTAACTATATTTTTATAACTATACGAAATCGTTAAAGCATTTGTTCTGTGCGTAGAAAGGCTCCCTGAAAAGATCAATTTTCTAAGCATACAGTACTTTATTGATCTTAAAGTAAGTATGCATCATAACAAGGACACGGACCACTTAAAATCTTTTAGCATTTCAACTATTCCTGTTCTTTTAGGGTTAAGTAAAAGCAATCCATCATAAATATTTTAGATTCCAGCATTCCACTTAGATTTTGAAGTGTCATAAACAATATCTCTCAGAAATCAATATTCACACAGTACATCTATGGGGAAAAGAAACAACATATACACAAAGGTGGTACAAGCTATCAAACAGATCTCTACCTTTACGCCTAGTGCAGTTTTCTTGGCCTCTGCTTTTAATCTTGTAGCTCTTAACATAGGCCTGGTTTTCTTATAATCTTGTTTTCCTAGAGTAGAAAAGCACATTTAATGAAAACTATGCAAAAAGAATATGAAAAATGTCAGCGATTATTTCAGTTGAAAAGTCAGATATAACATTTTGAAAACATCCCACAGTCCAGCATTTTAAACAGGAGCTACTCTGTAAGACGCGGGCTCGATCCGTGGAACAAACGTCCTTAACACAGACAACGATAGCAACAAGCAAGAGCCAACGAACCATTGCAGAACCTAATACCCCAGAGGGACATCGACACAGACGTACAGATAGCCGTCCACTAGTACGGTGTTTATGAAATTGTTCAGCGAGCATCAGACAGCAAATAAGTAGATTAAAGGTGGATGATGTTTTCACCTCATATTTCAATCAAAAGAAAATTTTCATTAAAATTTTTGTTGGTTAGTCATCTCTAATGCATATATAAATGTGTAATACAGGACATTATGGTGAGTGTAAATGTTTCACAATTCTGAACCAGATAGTTATTTGGAAGTATCAGAACTCCGACACATGCAGATCAGTCCAAGTAAGCGCTAATAAAACCACTGCTTCACACCATCTGCTTGTAGAAACTTGTTATACAGAATCTTCTAGAAGTGTCTTAGATGGATTTTTTAAAAGTTACAGGGACTTTCTCTTGCAGCCACGAAGAGTGCAGCCAAGTGCTTGATTATTGTGAGCCCATATGAACTGAGTTCAGAGGAGGACATGCAAGTACTTAGAAATGGCATAAATGATTTAACTTAATAATAAAGCATAAAACGATATCTCTCAGGGATGTATTTTCTGTCTGAAGGGCCTGTTACTGCTGTACTATGTACTAGTAACCATAGTTTATTTAAGTTGACAGAAGTCAAGGTACAGATACAGTCACAAAAGGAGGAGGAGGAAAAGAGGAATCTGTGAAGAAACTGCTCAGAGGGGTAAGGCCTCAGTACAACTGCTCTGGCTTTTCAAAAAAGTCCTTTCCATTTTTCCCTCCCTAATGTATACGTCCCTTTTTGTCTATTTCCAAAGCTAAGCTGCAATACTTAAAGCAGAAATGTTTGGCTACTTTTAAACAACTAATTTGACCTAGTTGTACGTTCGCTTTCATTATTGTTACGTTCAAATAATTTAACCTTTTCTCTAAAACTGTGCCCAGTAGTTCTGTGTATGCAACAAGGTGTGATATTACATTCATAATCAACAGTGCAAGCTTCTCATTTTATAGTCACCTTCAAAACTGGGATACTGTAGTGCAGTGGTGAAATTCGGAAACATGAATTGGAAAAGATAGGTCTTCTCCAGTGATACACTGGATTCACGGAAACGCACCTCTGCCTTTGTCTACTCTTTCTATCACACTGCTCACATTCAATGCAGAGCTCCTCTCTGTAGCATACTATGGATGCTGAACTCACATTACGAATTTGCTTTCATTGTATAACCTCTCCTCAGCCCTAGGATTACATATTGTGAAGGTCTCCATATTATTCTTTGGTCAGATGTTATTCATAAAAGATCTGAAATAACTCAGAAAGTATTTGATGACAAAAGGAAAAATAACTGAAACCATATCTATTGGAGGAAAAAAAAAGTACATATCCAAGGAACCTTCTTAGAGGGTGGAGTGAACAAGAGATGACAGAATGACTATTTATGTCTGGTGCTCCAATATATTCATCCGGTCAATGTATCTCATTTGCAGGACAGGACCACTACAGCATTATTCTTCAGAAGTCAATGATATCTGATATCCTGATGCATCAGGAGTACAGTAATTTTTTTGAACCGTTAGGAAAGAATTGCAGCAACCACCAAAATGGCTAGGTCATGAGATGATGCCAGCCAGAAAGAGAACATGTGCCTTCTCCCTAAAGTACTGAAGTCATACTTTTGCTATGAAATAGTTAAAGAGCTGTCAGAATTTCCATTATAAATGACAGGAGTTTATAACTCATAAAAATTCACTCCAGGCTGAAATTTGGCATATATATACCCCAGTCTTGAATTTTTTTGTTTGTTTGCTGGGAGCCAACTTTCAATAAAGTGATGCAGCTGTTCTTACTTACTTGCAAACAAACTATAGAAATTTATCCGAGATGTTTTAAGCATGAAAAATACCTTTGTTTAGATGTCTATAACTGACAAGGCCTAAGTTCAATTTCAGTTCTCATAATTCAGGTTTGCTGCTGTCAGGTCAGGGGTAAATAAAGCAGGACAGTAAGAAGTTTCCCTTCCAGTGATGCAACAGCATTAGATAACAAAAATTAGAAAGCTTTGTAAGGACCATTAGGAAGGGGAAACAAGTCAGCTACTGAAACCCACCTCCCCTTTGTCCCATTGCCCATTCTCCCTCCTCGTCTACAAGGCTCAACCCTGAAGGTGACACGAGCAGGGGTAAATACTGCACAGGAGACCCAGACTGTGAACTACATCTATCAGCAGGACCAAGCCTATTCCTAGAAAAAGGAAAGGTTATTGGTGTTCCTTCCCTTGGTTTCAGGCACTCTGCTACTGTTTATTCCAGTACCGTGGCTATGGCTAAGACTGGATTCTAGAGAACGCTTCCAGATTTGTATTAAATCTGCTATGAACAACTAACCCCCCTATATAACAAATAGGCTATTTTAATAATGGCTTTAGAGCTGGTAGTTCTCCAAATCTATGCCCCTGCCATTAATTTACCACTCTCCTTGCTAAATGTGATAGCCAAGAAGAAAAAAAAAATATTGTAGGGAAACAGTCTAAGTCCACCAAGAGCAAAAGTTTAAAAAGGGCATCTGTGCAGTCCTTTGTAATGAAAACCAGATTCAGCAATTGTACTAAAAGATTCTTGAAACATCTGAAGTTTCCGAGGCCTTGGGAAAGACATCTGCACTACAAGACTGCAAAGAACTATGAAACGCAAAGCCCCTGCCATGTGAATACTGATCATTACCACCTGGAAAACAAGCAGAAACAAATAATACAGGCTCCCTATGTTCTTCTGGGCCTGCAAATTCAACCAGTTGGAATACGTATCTTCACACCCCCAATGTTTTATCTCACTTATCCTGCAAGCTTTCTTGTACCTTTATCTGCCAGAGTGATCAGTTTAAGCTGTTTCTTCTTCCCAGGACGTGACTGTCAAAGCCAGTTAAGACGGACTCATCAGACAAAGCCCCATTTGTCTGCTTTATCCAATGTCTGTTCAAGACCCTGACTTTTCCTCAGGGAATGTACGAAGGCAAGAAGCAGCAGCCAAAAAGAACTGGAAAATTGCCAGACCAAATCTTACTTTTCATACTACTTAGGCAAAATATTTTCCTCTTTTACTTCTCATTATTATCAATTCGTCATCTCAGTTCTTCTCTCAAACTCTAGTGTCAGCTTTCCTTTTTTTTTCACAACTACCCCAATTGCCACTTTTTTAACAAATTTGCCACTCCTTTCTTAACAACCTTTCCCAAGTCATGCTTTCTTTCCATTTTTAAGGCCAAAGAACTAATCCATGGTAAGGCAACTTTTCTTACTGACGACAGCCATCACCTTCTCTGCTTGTCCTGCCTCCTGCCAGTCCCTCCCAAGACCAGATGCAAACATCCACCTTTCCTTTTCAGTGCCTGAAGCTGCATTTGCCCTTCGGAAGCTCTCCAGAGCTCACCTTTCATCCTTCCCCTTCCTTCCATCCTTCTTGCACAATTTTTTCCACTCCTTTGGTGGCAAAGTGACGTCAGCAGCAGCTGAACTGAGTTGTGCTCTGTTTACAGATCCTGCTCGGACAACTTTCTACATGTAGAAATTTAAAATCTTCTGCTAGCTGTAGGATTAGAAAAGGGTGAAGATAAGGGTGAAATAAAAGGACTTTCTGAGCTACTAAACACAGCTGTATTGTGAAAAGTGTCAAAGTGCCTTCCTCAGAGTGAATCTCAGGTATTCACACAATATGCAACATAAGTTTGTTTCTCCTGATGTAACTAGGATTAAAAATTTCACAAGAATTTTTGTGATTTATGTCTCCTCACAAGAGAATTTGAGAACCCATATATATTCTAGTCAATAATTTTAATAGCAGATAAGAGATGACCTGATCTTGTATATTCAGTATTTTTTTTAACTACATGTCCAATGACTACACAATTAATGCAAAACTTAAACTAAATAATACATATGAGCTAGACAAATTCATTAAGTTCCAAGTGACGACTGACTCTTTAGTCTATGGAAACACTGTGACATTACCAGGTAGTATGCATAACACTGCATTTTTGCATACATACCTAGCTCTGTTACACACGTAACTGAGAATGCAACATGCTGAGCACTATATTTCAGGAAACTGACTACATTTAAGGTTGTGTTTAAAGATGCTGCCGTTTAGGATAAAACCTAAACAAATCTATAGAATATCTTCATGAGAGAAAAAAAATCAAGATGCCCAGTCCTTCTACATATTTAGTCTTTCATTCTAACAATAGCTCATTACTAGAATTGACTAACAGACTAAAGACTGCCTCTCTGCTTTTCAATTCATCGGGCTTAAGCAGAAACAGGACTGCATCTTTGGCCTTTGTTGATGCTGCTGTCCAAGCTTATTATCATATGAATATCTAGTTATTGTTTTATAAATGTTCACATTTCGGGAGCTCCCTGCTTTCTTTTCTCTCAGTAGACTTTACAATATCCACCTTCATTATCATCATGTGGCAGCATTGCTCTTCGTCTGCATTTGCTACTTTAAAAATTAATGCACTGCTATTTTCTGAATACTGTACTGCGTAAGCTGCTTATGAGTACATTATGCTATCAAGCAAGCACATGCTGAAAAGCTTCCTAAACTGTTATTCTTTCAATGAAAATACAGCTGGTTCTGCTTCAAAGGCACTTCTTTTCACCTGCAAATGGACTTGCTCCTACACTTATTCCTCATTTCATTGTCTTTTATTTGTGTCTGCAAATCTTTAATTGCCTTTAATTAGAAAAAAGTAAATTCAGTGCTTTAATCTTGCAAATACATTCAATCATAATTCTGTCTGGGATGAATACCAAGTTCTATTCACTGACTGATCTTTATAACAAAGGTATATAAATTTATTGTCCATTTATATAGACCACACCAATTAAGCCACAATGGAAAAGCAAATAGATAAGAGTCAAAATATTTGAAATGAGAAATGTGCAATCTAAATTTAATTACTCAGACAAATTATTTGAAGATGAGTTATTTACAGCATGCCAAAAATCCTGACAGATAGTAAAATCTGCTAATCAACATTACAGATTTAAAATTCCTTTCAACACTTTCACTATAATTTGTAGCAATGAACAAACTGTTGTCCTGAATCTTTCTGTGCTGGCATTATAGTCATAACCAAAACATTAGTAAGACATTTTTCATACAGTAGCAATCCAATACATATGTTAAAGTATTGTTTAAGGTGTCATAAAACTACAACTACTGGGTAAATTTTAGTTACTAGTAGTTTAACTGAAGTACATTAACATAACTGATGCTGAAACCCATACTAAAATGTATACATAGCTAATTAGAAACTAGAGGCAGACTATGGCAAGTTTTACTGTCAAACTGGAAGTGTGAAATCACACACCTAGTACCCAAAATCAATGTTCTCATTATGATTATTGATCTGAATCAGTGACGGTTCCAGGAACCCTCCACAAAACCCCACAGAACAAGCACAGCACAAGAAAATGGTCCTCTGGTCCTTTCAGGGGTTCCAGAGTCTGACTTCGAGCATCCCCTCCTTTTCCCTGATGTAACAAGAAGGAGGCAAAAGCTAAATCTCACTGGCAGGGTCAAGGTCCAAGACAGAGGAAGGCTCAGTCACACTGTCTTCCACAAACTCCTTACATGCAAGTCATAGAAGGTCACAGCCACTGCACCTGACTTCAGTTTTAGGTGATTGCTTGTTTAGATCTCTATTTCCTACAGAAACGCTTCTCCAAAGAGTGAGTGACAGCAGTCTAGGACAGCCTGAAGTGCTCCCTGGCAGCACCTATTTTACTGTCATCAGCAACAGGGAGAGCCTAGAGATGTTCTGCACCCATCAGGTGGGTAGATCTCATCTCTAAGGTTAAGCAGAATTAATTCGAGCCAAGTAAACTTGATCTAAAGGACAAGTGGAGAAGGAGAACCGGTTTCCTATGTGATTTTATCTGGACCCTCAGGACATTTGTGAACATGGCCAAATTACCTTTGAAGTAGTTAAATATTACTAGTACTATAGAGAGAACATCACAAAGCCACGAAGGGACAGTAAAATGTATCTAAAATCACAGCTTGAATACACCCTTGTTCAGCTATGCCATGGTGGTTTCCAAGCCATTTAGCTAAGTCTATACTGCAGGGCCACTGTTGTGAAGATGTAGTACCATAATTATCATACTGCTTCTTCAAAACTGTTCCTGTGTACCAGCTATGATCCCTGGGGCATTAAGCTACAGTCTCCTCAGACAGTTTAGGTTAGAAGTGATTTCTGGAGGTCATCTGGCCCAACCCTCCACTCGGAACAGAGCCACCTTCTAAACTAGACCCAACCTGAAAGTTAGCTCCAGTTGCTCAGCTGAGCTTGTCTAGCTGAGTTTTGAGTATCTCCAAAGGTGGAGATTCATCAACCTCTCTGAGCAACCTTTCTGAATATTTGGCCGCTCTTCAGGTAAAAACATTTTTCTTCTACCTAATTGGAATTTTCATGTTCTAACTTGCCTCTTGTCCTACCATTGTGCACCTTTGAGAAAAGTTAGGCTTCACCCTGCCTGTAGCCTCCTATCAAATATTTGTAGATGGCAGTAACATCTCAGCTGAGCTTTCTCTTCTTAGAGCTAAACAAAACAGCCCCCTCACGCTCTCCTTGTACATCCTGTGCTCCAGATGGTCATCCTAGCTCTTCACTGGACTCACTCTAGTATGTCCATGTCCTCCTTTTAGTTTTCTTGAAGATAGGCATGGCATTTGCCATTTTCTGTCCATCAGGGAACACTTAGTTAGAACCAGCTAAATGGCTGACAACTCAGGGAGAATTTGGCCATAAAATCACATTGTCTGAAATACCTTAATGTAACTATAGTAGTGTAACAAAAGTGCACCAAAGGAATTCAGCAGGTTCTGTAAACAGCAAGTCAGGGGACTAAAAAGTTCAAATCAGTTTGTACTTTCAACATAACTTCACAGTAGTTTGCTTTTTTAACAGGAGGGAACAAAAAGTATTTTTTTTCCTACATGCCCTGGGACTCCTCAGAACTGGGCTCTATCATCTCATACACAGTAGCAGAATTTTTCTTTAAGTACCTTTATTAACGCAGCAAGTTAGGTGTCTGGCATGGGGAAAGAAGTATTTTCTCAAGTGCTCATTAACATCACCCAGATCCATAAAGGTACGTAGGCACCTAGCTTCTAAGGTGCATGTACAGAAGTATATGATTAAATACGTTTGAGAGATTTTAAACCAGTCATTTTATACTCTAACAGAATTTCAATCCAGTGAAACTCTGTGAAACTTTACTCACACATAGCACGTCTTAAACATGCATGCCTCACCCATAACACTGTAACTCTAAAACTGGAAATAACTATTTATTTAGGACGTTAGAGGAACTTCAGAAAAACAAAATTCCACAGGAATTTGAGGCCTAACCTCAGTTAAAAACAGACAGCAAATCCACATCAGTAACAGTGTTATAATCTATGTTTGAGAACTGGCGACAGAACTCTACCTCACATCTACGGGAACAAGACCAATCTCTCAAATACTTATTACTGGTTTTTGTGCTCTTCGTGTCACACAGATGTATCCAATGACCATTCTTTTGCTGAGAAGCAGAAGTGAGATTTTCTTATTTTTAATTGCTGTGATTCCAAATGGAGGTTTTGGAGTCTTAGGTTAACAGAAACATTTTGATATGTCTTTTACCTACTCAAGAGTATGTCTGTACTCAGAAAAGGCATGAAAACCCCCCACAGACTCTCTCTATTTTATTCAGGTTTAATGACAGCTCAAATCACTGACCATTTTTCAATCTTGAGAGACGGAACAGCTTGACACTAATAATACATTTGCAAAGGACACATCATCATTTAACACAACATTAAGTGCTCAGGGACAACTTTTTACCATACACACAATGTGCTCTGAGCTCAGGGCTGACATTTAATGCTACAAAGATAATCCAACCAGTCATTCATGAGGGGTAAATTAATTTTGAAGCAACTATATTTCAGCTTTAAGCCAACAAGAAGGATGCATTAAAATGAATAAGTTCTTTTTATGCTGCACGCAAGATTAAAAAAACCCCACCCAAATATAAAGCATTCTTAAATATACCAAAATATACCCATTTAATTATTGCTATATTTCCCTGATTCCAAAACAGAAGTCTGGTAATATTTGTTAAATATAATATTCTGAGTAGAAACAGAATCCCTTAGAAAATCCCTCAGAATTTGCTATGAGTTGCCATGAAGAGCAGCATTTCACTAAAGAAATGCTTTACATTTAAAATGTGTATTAGACATACGTTGAGTGTAATGAATAATTAAGAACATATTTAAATTAGCACCTTTTCTGATACTTCTTTTAAGGAATATTTTAAAAATCTATATAAGCAATTAAGAAAAGAAATTCAGAAAACCAGTTATCAGTAATGTACAAAACAAAAAATAACATCAATACTTTAAATCAGCTAATTTGTCAGGTAATTTCATTATTTTCAATATCTGTAGAATATACTCAATTAACTGCAAGACCATAATAAAAGATATGCAGAACAGCACTAAAAATATTGATGTTTACCAGACACTATTTGATGGGCAGTCCTTTTTCATGCCTCTCAATGCTAAATCATCTTTTACAGGCTTTTGCTCAAGCCCAACAGGTGCATGCCTGCAGCCATTAAAAAGTAATAGTTCCTTGTAAAAGGAGTATCTTCAACACACATGATGGCAGTTCTTCAATTCACCTTTCTGACAATCTCCATAACATTTCCTACCCAAACATACAACTATGAAAACATTCAATACCTTTCTTAAAAATAAATTAACACAATTGCTTTGAAACGTATCATTTGGTGGGTGTTTCGCTTCTTTTCTTCTCCACCTACATAATAGACACATGCATTGATGTGTACACGTAGTTTTGAGCACATTTTTCCTACTTTGCTTTGAAACAACTACTACCAGTTGCACTTTCATATAAACAAGTGTGTTTTAGTATAAATCCTGAAAATAAGTAAACCAAAAATATTCCTGCTTAGGAGTGAAGTGCCCACCATTAATGTAATTAAAAGCCATATTTTTATCAAACATTTGATTAGATGATTTCTGGACAACGGAAACTATCGTACTATTTCTTTGAAGCTGAGAGGTGTGAAAAAGGCAACATAAGGCATGGTACAGCACATAAAGAGTCTTTCTGTCTTTCTGAGACAGACTGCATCCAGATCCAGTTTGGCTTTTGCTGATTTTGTTAACTCTGTTGGCTGCAAATAGAGGAAAATCTGATATACCCCAAACTAAATGGAAACAGATTCATGGTCAGAGCTTTCTAGGAAGACAGAGGTAGCAGGCAGTGCCATCGTGCAGAGCTGCACAAGTCCTCAGCGTGCTCTTCTGGTCTTCTCCATCGCTGTCCCTAGAGGCCTCAGACTCTTCTTAATATATCCCATTTGAAGGTGTACTCATAGCTCACTTAACAGGAGAAAAAGCTGAACAGGAGGGGATCTGCCAGACAGAAGCTAAGTAGCAAACACAAGAGAAGGAGAGATGATTACATTGTTGTCACAGATACTTACCTGCAGGACACATCCAGCAACTGTGTTCCACACAAGGACTACAGAGTCACAGAAAAACAGGTCCTTAAAAATGGAGATGGCACAGCCTCACCAGCTTTCCCCC
>Ga0181612_105574_pt1 | contig 31321 bp, 8 predicted proteins | sample HoacroProtozoa21_FD_119630 | JGI IMG/M metagenome (GOLD analysis project Ga0181612, IMG submission 119630) | Hoatzin crop microbial communities from Cojedes, Venezuel. Combined Assembly of Gp0051906, Gp0051904, Gp0051908 | reverse complement strand
GAGTTTTTGTTCGACTATTTTTTCCTACACTAGAATTAACAGTCTTGCTGTTGCACATATTGGGCCCCCTACTAAATAAAGCTTCTCTGTCCAGGTTTGTCAAAATTTCTTCTGCTTTTGGATCAGTGGGAGACCAGCAGCGAGGTGGAGATGTGTTTACTGGGCTTGTGCTTCTCTCAGAAAGAAAACCTAACTTAGACATAACATCACTATAGTTATAGTCACAGTCTTCAGCTTCAGCATTGTACGATGGCAAAGGAGGAGAAAGAATTGTATGAGTCCTTTTTCTGAAGGATAAAGTTCTTTTAATGCTTTTACTACCTGTTTTTTGTGGTTTTCCAGCTTTTTTCTTGGTCGACTTATGTTTTGCTTTCCTTTTGTGACTTTTCTTTGGTGTTAGTGGGTAAATAGGATATTTGGTTGCAGGAGAGTCAGGAACTTTTGGCCAAAAGTCCTTTAAAGGTGCAAGCTTTTTATACAAGTTCATCTTTTCTTCTGTGAGTACTACTCTTTCCTCACTAGAATCTACTTTCCCTAGTTTAACAAGCATATTTTTTCTCCCTCTAAATCTATTGATGATAATATATTTAATAATAACAGGTGGCAATTTTTTAGAAAGTTTTCTACGCTTTCGAGACTTCTGAGACCCATCCAAACTTTCAACACTTTCTAACGGTTGAGGTAGATTAAATTTTGAGTTGTGTGCGACAAAGCTTGATTCACTGTCTTCGGTTTCATAATTTACCTTCCGTTTTGTACGGAGTGTATATTTATTCCCACATAATCCAAATGACTGCTCGGTTTCAAAAGATCCATCTGCAAACTGGCAGTCAGAATAATCAGCAGTACTTGTAGGCATTTTGTTTTCAAAAGCCTCAAGAGGAACTTGAACTAAGTCACTAGGTAAAGTACTGTCCTTATCAGGAATGTTACCACAAGCATTACCTTGTGTATAGCAGCTTTCCTTCACTGATGCAACATCATTTACACTTGCAGGCTCCTGATGATTCACAAAACTATGTTTCTTTTTATTCAGCTTCAACCTGGACTGTTTGTTGCCTTGCTGTAATTTATATGTCACGGGAGCTAACTTCTGTGGACGACTGAGACAATTAGAAAGAACAACACTAGGAAAGAACATATAATGTGCTGCTTGTTGACTGAGGCTTGGCTTTTCTGCCTTATGCTCCTGAAATTCTTCATATCTAATTTTAAGCTTATTAAGGCCACCTTCATCAGTGTTATTTTCAAGTGAATGTACCACAGTTCGACTGCCTCCTGAACAAGACACCAATTCACAATTTTCTGTAACTGGTGGTGGAAAAAAACTATTTATACTTGCATTGCTGGATTTTTCATTTACTTCAGAGGACATTTTACCTTTGGAGTGGCTTAAATCGGAAAAGTTAAATAAATTTTTAGTCAACATGTTGTCACCAATGTGGCGGCCCACATGCATAAAAGAGATATCCTTTTCAGCCTTTCTGATGCTAGTATACTTCCTACTAGGTATCTGTCTGCTCACGGATGAAATATCGTCTTCATATTCAAAAATATTATTTTCACATGAAGGAACTGGGAGAGTATCCTTCTTGTTACTCTCTTTGTGAGAGTTTTCTGCATGGGTATTATTGCTGAATGGAGTCAGGTACTTTGCTGAGTAAGTGCTTTCTTTTGTAAGCGCATGGACTGAAAGTTCAGGTCTTGTTTCTGTGTTTGGTTGTGAGAGGTCTTCTAATAAATCTTCATTACTCAAAACATGGTTAGAAAGGGCACTTGTGTGTTTACACTGAAAAGTAATTTTAGCAGAAGATGGGGGTTCTAGCGTAGCAGCATCTTTGTGAAAGATTGAGGTCTTTACAGACATTTTGCTTGTTGCAATGACGGAGGAGTGAGTTCGGGAACTTTCATTATTCAAAGGATTGTCTGAAATGGAAGACAAGCAATTTTACTCTAGTTTTCCTGTAAAAAAAAAAATAACCTAAGGCATTAACCATTTTAATGACATTTTCCTGAAAGCCTTCTCAACCAAAGAAGAAACAAACCTTGTTCTAAATCACATTGCATTCATGACTGTGACAACTACAGACCGTGAGTATGCGTTGCTTTATCAAAATCACATCGTCAGTACATTTGTGTGTCAGCCATTCTGTCAGTTACTCCTGAATGGTAGGCTTGTACACAACTGCCAAAGATTTCATGCTGGTTTTCTGAAAGAAAGCTTCTAAAATCACTTTCAGATAACTAAATACAAGCAGATTGATTTCTAGAAAAGCTTGTATCCTGCTTTGTCCCTGAGAAGTATGCATACTCATTGGCTTCAAAAAAAAAGAACTTGCTTAGCTGACTTACCCCATATAGAAAGGTCATTGCACGGAAAGCTAAAGTACTATCTTACAAAATGACAAGGGCTTCGTATTAGCTGTCCTGTGTGCTAAGTATAAGTAGTTTGCCGTGCTTTTATGAAGAAGAACAATCCAGCATCCCTTCAGGTGTTTATCCTAGGACCTTGCATCATTTAGTTAGATTATGAATTCATATCCATGCATTAACATTCCCACGTGACCAGCACGTGCTGCGGTAACTGTCCCGCGCAGACTCATCACATGATACCTAGGATAATTTCTCTCTCTCTCGCTGATACTTTCACCACATTTACTGGAGGGTAAGTGTGGACAGACAGGTGGTAAGTAACAAATTAACAACTGGTTTGCTGCAACTGTGTGCTTGCTCATAACCACAATGAACCCTAAGTAATTTGAAGGAGTTTATTCCTCTGCAAAGAGGAGTTACCACAGAGCTCCTGGCACACAGCAATTTGCCCACATGTCCACATCTTTAGCTGAAACGCTGAAGGGGGACAGGAGTTATGAAGCACGCTGTATGACCTGGAAGCACGCGGTGCACACTGTTGTACTAGATGGGGGATCCTCTGGGCCTTCACTGTAAGTCTCAACCAGTTTGGGGATTATCTTAGACTCCTGCTGCCTTCAGCTCAGCAATTTATTTGTTGCCAGGTGAGAAAAATAAAAGGAAGTCTCAATCTGTTTCTAATAACATTTTCTAATGCATACACAGAGTCCCTGAGCTGTGAAACACAGCTGGGAGATGCTGCCTATGACTCTTTCAGGGTAGGAGTCCACACAAAGAATGAGGATGATTAACTGAAAACCAAGAAAACGGGAGTTCAGTGAAGTGTCGATGAACACTTGGAAGACACCTCACTTATTCAGATATAAAAACTGCAGAAATACTTGTCAGTCAGATGTTATGGACACAGATTCATGTGTAGATAAGCATCTCCTCATTTAGAGGAACCGGGCTGAGAACTGTTTTGAATTTACTGCATCTCCTATTATAAGAAGTTGATGTAAAAGTTCACAGTAATAAACTAATTCTAAGCTAACGTGATCTTTCATACACTTAAAATATTCTACAATTTAAACAATGATTTAAGATACAGTCTTCTTAGCCAGAAGCATCCCTTTTTACATTAAATTACAAAGTACTGCAAATAAGGAAATTAGTCGAGTATTTTGCACAACCAAATCATATTAGTAGTACGCCAAGTCACATATTAACCCTACCATTGTAACTATAAAAGCAAGGGAAAAGCAAGCTATACCTTTAACAGTGAACACCAAAGAACAGCTGTGGCTGTCTATGTAATAAGATCATTTATCTCTCTTTCTCTAATACAGAATTGCTAATAGATATTAAGAGGTATGTATTTTATATATTAATATATGATGTCTGTTATTTTTGTCAAATAGCTTCAAGAGACACATTAATACAGCAATTTTGAAAAGGATTACATCCCTGCCCTGAAGAGCAAATACAGTAATAGGAAATCAGGTACATGCATGAACACAAACAAGATTTTACATTAACCAGTTTGTACTATGGGTTAAGAAAGAAGCTTCTGTACAAAGCGATGTTAACCACAAATTTCAAATCTAAAGGCAATGAAGTATGACTAATGCAACATTTCTAAACAAAGAAGAACAATTACTGTTGATTATTAGACCAAGAACAAAAGTGAACCTAACACTGAGAAAACCCTGGATACAGATATATATTTTTCCCCATAAGATCTGTACATTTTACATTGTTTTGCTCAACAGAATTTTGTAAGTGTGAAAATATGTAGATTACCTAATGAAACAAATAATAATATTTTATACTTGCCTAACTTCAAAGTGTGCATTGCATTAACTAAGGTTATTTTGATCAAAGACAGAAGGTTACAAAGAGATGGCAAGAGATATTTCTACAGATTAATTTGATTTTTCATAGTTTTTGAAAGGCAGTTTCTTCTGCATCAGCTTTGCCACAGCATAGTTTTAACTCATGCAATCCCAAGATGTGAACATGCAACCTGCTAAACAAAACATGGGCTCAAACAAAGGCTCACTGTATTTTAGCATGTGTGGCAAACACTTGCAAAGCAAAGAGTAATCTAAATTTACACAGTAAAACATTTACTATTTACAATGAAATACTAGCAGGATAAATGATCCTACAGAATCATTAATTTAGTAACCGAAAAATACTCCTTGCAACTCCTTTTCCGTAAAACTAATTAAACAATGACCGTTTTTGGATCACTAGTACAATATCAAAAGCAGATTCTGGTAATTTGTAGAGGGCATTAAGATTAAAATATTGTTGGTTTATGAGGAAGATGTTAAGGGCCTGCTTATGCAACTCGTTGAAAGCATTTCCTTCCAACTGAAACAAGAATTGAAAACTGTTAGCATTTTTGAGAATCAGCAAATTGATCTGAAAATTAACTATGACCCAGGCAATAATTCAACTTACAAAACTGGTTTTCTATTTACTTACCACCATTTTCATCTGCAGTCCCATCTAACTGAGGTATAGAGAGATTAGCTAGGAGCATATTGTTACCACTCCACTCCATTTCTTCCTCTGAAGATGAATCCTCTTCTGTTGAACTTCGATGCATATTTCTGCCAGCTGACCTAGAGAAAATGAAGGAACTAATTCATGCACAATACTTCTCTCAGAAAACACCAACAGGCACAGGGAACCTCAAAATCACAGGGGTGTGGTGCTATACAGTTGTGTAATTTGGGGGAGCAAAGGGAAACAAACAAAAAAATTGTTACATTTCTCAATGAAAAACTCCAAGTATTATTCAATATTGCTACTTTAAGAGGCAACAGTGGTAGCCAACCATTTCAAAACTACAGACAAAATCAGCAGGATTCACCAGCTTATGAAGTTAGAGAGAAGGCACTTAGATGCTCAATTTTATTTCAATTTTACTGATCTTTAATTTCATTGCTTAAAAAGGCTTGAAATTTTAAGACTAAACCAACTATGTGAAATTATTTCAGTTTAGCTGTTAGCAAACAGATGTTTACTTTTTTTTTTTTAAAGGAATCTTTATTGTACTATAACAATTCTCTCTCTTGGCAGGCTTAACTAAAGCACAACCACCAAAACCATGTTTGTTTCCACCCCTCCTTGAACATTCTGAAGTTGCTGTTGTTAATACTTAAGGCGCTTCTACTAAGTTAACTGTTCTACACTGCAATTTTTACAGTCATAAATCTACTGGGGAACAAAAAAAAAAAAAAGTCGCAAATCTACAAAGAAAAGTTTCTATGAATTTTTGGGGTTTTTAAGGTGGCATGGCTTTATAAGGGGCGAAACAAAAGATAAAAAATATATGGAAAAAAACAAAACCCAAACCCTCCAGCATATTATTACAAGTCTAGAAGCACTTAGGAATTCGATTTCTTCTTTTTTAAAATGAAGTGCGAGATGGACATAACTCTTCACAGACATAAGCTATTCTGTGGCTACAAGAGAGAAATCCAGATAAATATTAGGGAACTAAGGTTGGGTTTTTTTTGGTTTTGTTTTTTTTTTTCTTTTGTTTGTCTGTTTTTAAGATAATAATAATTTATCCTAGTAGCCTGATACATCAAAACATTATTGTTTAGTACCTTAAAAGGTATAAATACAAAGGCTTTGAAGTTACAGGAAGGAAAATCCACAATAACCTAAATACTGTCTACTTTTGAAGAACACTTATCTGTGGAGTTTTACCAGAGCACGAATTACACATATCGCAACACCACAGGCATCTGAATGTGCTCAGCACTCAGCCAACTATGTCAAGCCATGTTTATTAGTTCAGGAACAACAGGCTCAAATACAGCTACATAACTTCGTGACTAACTCAAGTCTGGAAGCTGCATGACTTAGAAGAGAGACCTAATTAAGAGGCACAGCTTAGTACACCGTGGCCATGGTCTAAGTGATCTTAGTCCTTCCTCTTCTATGTTTCCAAAACATGGAAAAGTACGGTACAAAGACATTCAGCTGTAGATGCAGATAAATATCAAACTGTGGAGAGCAATCAACACTCTGGAGAGCAGGGCTGCTATTCCAAGAGGTCTCACTAGGCTGGGGAACGAGCTGACAGGAATCTCCTGGTTTTCAAAAAAGACAAATCCAAATGTCCCACAAATGGGACGAAATGACCCCATGCACTGCTACAGGCAGGGAGAGAGCTGGCTAGGAAGTGGCTTTGCAGAAAAGGATGCAAAAGCCCTGGTGGACAACTAGTTGAACCCAAGAGTGTGCAGTGTGGCTTTGTACGAAAGGAGCCAGTTGCATCTTGGGCTGTGACTGCAAGACTGTAACCAATTTCACTAGTTGTGAGGCTGCATCTAGAGTATTGTGCTCAGTTTTGGGCATCCCACTGACAAACTGGAGCAAATCCAGCCGAGGAGCAGCAGGGTGACTGCGGGCTGGAGCACATGATGTATAAGGAGAGGCTAAGGGAACGGGATTTATTCAGCCTTGAGAAAAAAAAATGAGAGGAGATCTTGTTGCACTTGTGAAGTATCTGATGAGTGGGTATAGAGAAGACGAAACCAGATTCAGAGGTGCGCGGTGATATGAAAAGGGCAATGGGCACAAGGCTGTCTCAGGGAATGTTATGCACAAGCAAAACATTCTTCATTACAAGGGAAAATGTGAACACACACACTGGAACACGTTGCCCAGACAGGCTATGCAATCTCTGTCTTCGGAGACACTCGAACCTTGACAAGGCAACGCCCCGAGCAACCGAACTATCCAAAGTTGCTTTGATAAGGGCACTGGATTACATAGCATTCAGACATTTCTTCCAACCTGAATTATACTATAATCTTCTGCATGAAGCAAATCTTTGTCAACTTCAGTAAACCCAGTAAGGCTGGAGACAATCTGTGCATAGTAACTTGCATCTCTTTAGTTCAGATTACAGGCAAGTTTGTGTAACACAGCATGATACCACTGTACATGAACCAGTCCGGGTCTTGATGGGCTGTCTTCTCCAGTTAAGCACAAACCAAACCCAAGCCATTGAATTCAGTCAGTAGGGTGTTGTTACACCTCATTATCTCAATATATTTTTGGGGATAATGGAAGATTGGTGAATACCCAACAATGGAAAAGTGAATATGGATACAGTAGGATGCATTAGGAAGAAGTACAGATAGAATGAGCCTGACAGAATAAGGTTGGATCCATCGTCTGATTCAAAATGGCTCTTTATGCACAAGCAGAATCACACAGAATCATGCAGGAGGGCAGAGACACCCATGCTCTCTTCTGAAGTCAGTCCAAATTCTGCAGAGATCCCACTGAAACAAAGATTGTAATTCCCTCTGAACATGAGCTGACTCCCTGTGGAGGCACCTGATACACACACTGTCCATAGCGCTTTCTGTCTGGGATAAAGACATAGGTGTACATGAATGAGTTATTCATGAGCCAGCTCATCAAGTCTGATGAGTTTTTAAACAGGATTTTTCACTGCATAAAAGCAGTCATTTGCTTCAGGATCCTACCTGACTCCAGAAGTTGTACAGTCATGCCCATACAGAGCTGTGCCTGAGCTAATAAATTCTGCAAGATACAGGCTGTTTTTTTCACAGAAACCAATGCTAAATTGAAAACTAATGTCAAGTGTTGTAGATGGAAATTCCTTTTTCAGGCTTTTCAGACTACTGTGAGGGAAAAAATTCCAAATCAAAGGTCAGATCGGAAAAGTAGCTTTAGAGATAAATTATGTCTAGAACTAGGAGACTAATGACTTCTGATTCTGCTACAACTTTTCTGTATGTCTTCAGGAAAGAAAAGATTAAATATTTCTATGCCTCTCTTGTTCTCTGAATCATAATATAATTATGATTTCTGATGTAAAAACACAAATATAACAATGTTGTGTCTGTGAAGTCTCTCATCTTTCAAATAGAATTATAAAAACCAGAAAGTCTGCCCAAAGCAGGGGTGAAGAGAAACTGTATACAGCTTCTTTCAACGTCTGTCAGTGAAGACTGTGCAAAAGGTCATTACAACCTGAGAAGGTGTTCCAAGAATCTTGGCCTTAAAAGTACTCAAGTTGCTGACCTTTAGCAGAGCTAGCAACATTCATGTTTGATTTCAGCTTTGAGCATGGAAACAGATGGTGTTTTTCTCAGGCTTGTGGGTCAGTCTTCACAAAAATAATTTTTAAATATTCACCTCAGTAGAATTTACAGGCACACGAGATGTACAAGATACACCTTAACATTTGTACTACATCCAAGGTGTGACCTTAGAAGGAGGCTACAACTGAAGTTTTTTGTATTTGGACTTGTAGGACAAAAAACCTACTCAATTTTTCCTCAAACAGCAAACTAGAGGCTTAGGTCTAGCCAAACTTAAACGTTTAATATTTACTTCCATATAAAACTGACGATTCACAGCATCATCTGAACAACTGCATTCTATCCCAAGATATGCACAGATTTTTCCAATGCTGTTAACAGACAGCTCTCTACAGCTCACTGGGCTCACAGCACGCTTGAAAACAGGGTGGGAGGGAGGAAGGATCTGGCAGAAAAGAACATATTAAGAAAAGAAAAATCACATATATACCTTCTTTTTGGCCCAGGCTCTTCAATGCTACTGTCCCACCTTTGGGACATTAACAAGCTAAGTTCCATTTCTTCTTTCTCGCACTGTGGCTCATTTTCTTCATCATCACTGTTCTGAGAATTTCGACAGCTTCCAAGAGAACGATGGTGAGAGAGTGTTTTGTGATGTCCCATCTGATATCCATCATTCTCCAATCCAGCCAATAGATCAATCATGGCCTCATCAGCACTACTGTCCACTGCAGAAAAAGCCCATACAAGTAGAAGCTATATTTTGTTCTACTTGTAAATGACTAGTTATAGTCTACCAATAAAAACCAAAACCAAACAAAACCAAAAAAATCCAATTTAAAACCTACTAGCTCATTACTTCTCTAAAGCAAGACGTTTCAGAAACAAAGCTCTTTTCATATCTTGTTTTTTCAAGTTCTATGACTTATCTTTTCTAGCTCTTTATCTAGAACTTTGACAGCCTTTTTTTAATTTCTGCCCTCCTCTTCTGATTGTAGTAGATTTAGTAGAAGCACTTCTCTCTCCACCCTCCTATGACCTCCTCACATTCAGTAAAGCTTCACTCTCCCCTTTTATCTCAGCACAAGTGCCAGCTGCTGAAGCGTCACCACCTTCTCTTGCTCTCACCATTTCAATGGCTGCATTAACTTTGTTGGGCACTTCTCTCTGTATCACTTGGAACATTTTCAATGACTGCATCTCATGGAAGGGGATGCTGATTTTGACGAACTAGCTTTTCTTTCCTTCTGTCCTTTACCATGTTTAACTTCATATCCTGTTTCTTTTCATTATAACTTGTTCTCTTCCTAGGTTCCTCTAAACAATGAAAGTTTATTTGATTTTACACCTTCCTTAAACTGTATTTTTTTTCTCTTCTATTTGACCCAAGCTTACATACACTAACTCATGCACTTGCCTTCTCATTCTTTATTTTTATTTCTTAAACATCCTTCCAGGTCACAATTTTTTTCTCACTCTCCTCCTGCTTACCTTTCATCTGACCTCATAACCAATTCATGATCTCCAGTCTACCAGGCATCTTTGTTACTTCTCTCTCCTTGTCCTCTGGCTGAAGAACTACAATCTCTACTTTCCTTCCTCAGGAAATATCATATGATTTACAATGATCCTGAGAATCATATAAAATAGGTCTCAACATCAGTGAGGAAAGCATTTTCCATATTTTACAAAGGCTTCACAAGACACTACGCAACCTTTTAGAATGGCAACCATCCCATTTGCCAGTCTTCTAAATTGACCCACTTTCAATTGTACTGTCTGTTCTTGGCTCCTTTGCCCTTTGTGAGGTCCATTATTAAACTCCATCCTTTACTTCCTATTAATATAAACCTTGTTGTGTACTTCACAACAGCAGCAGCAGCGCGCTTCACAGCCCCTGTGACACTACAACTCTACAAAGACATAGCAAAGACTAGTCCATGCTGTGAAAGATCCTAAGAGACCCAAGGATGCAGCATGTTACTCATGGTCAAAGAAGACACCAGCAATTAGTAGCCCCATGATTGGGGTGGGGGGGGAACCACACGACAACAAACAAAAAAGAAAAAGTAATCAAATTTACATTTGATTCCCTAGCCACTGGAAAAAACAGACCCTTTCAACGCTGCTATTTGGTTGAGTAATTCACACACATAGTGGTAAGACATACCCTGTACATTATTTTAGCCACTTCTCATCCCCTCAGCACAACCTTCTCAGTCCAAAAAAAAACCACAAAACAAAACAAAAATCATCAATGCTCATGTTTGCCAGCTCCCACATAACTTCTTTACTTATAGTTCTCTCATAAATCTAAAACCTTGCCTATAAAACTTCCATAACCAAAATCTGGCCTACATTCTGCAAAATAAAACAGCACTGAAAAATACTCTTAATCTCACTCCCATCCACTACTTCATTTTTTGCAGGAAAAGACTGTGTATTGTTGTGTATTTTATTACCCAGAGACATATATTGTTGTCCATGCACACCACACACGTATTAAAAGCACCAGAGGCTATGGATTTTAGATAGTTCCCCCCCCCCCCGGCACCTTGTAGTATTAACTTTAGTGCATATTAACATTATACCTTATATTTACATCAGAATGCATATAAAGATAGCATGAATGATGTGCTTTTCATCTCTTTAGAGTATTTGAACTATCTCTACCTGAAGTAGCTTTTCATACAAGTTCCTTTGTTGTGTTATTTTATTGTTGTTTCCTCCTCATGCCACACACATTTGTTGGCTCCCATGGTTTTCCTCCCTCTCTTTCATGTTTTACCCCCATTTCTTTGCCTTCAACCATTCTTTTGTATCCATAGGTTTTGGGAAATGCTCTGCTACAACTTGCCCCTCATTATCAGTCTACTATCCCGCAGTATCTCCAGACAACTGACATTCTAAAGCTAGCCCAAGAGCATGTTCTCTACCATAACCGTAAGACAGATGCAGTAACTGCAAGAATATCACAGACAGTCAAAATCCTCTTTACTCTGATAGTTTTAGTTCTATGACCTTAGGAGCATAAGGGAGAGCAATACCCATAAGAGACTGCATTGAGCTGACCTGGCAAGCGAACAGGCTTAGTGACCCAGTAAAGCACAATAGCCTCTACAAACACACTGTCCAGGTGACATTTTTAGAACATATAAGGTGTTTTTTTGATGGTGGTGGTTGGGGGGTGTTTGTGTGAAGTCTCAATCTGCTTGACAAACTCCCTGAGGTAAACTACTTACTTTCTTTCAAGACTGGCAGCATAAGCAAACACAACAAAGACTGTGGAAAAATAAAGTAGCCTGGAAGAAAAGACATTCCAGTCATACTCACTAAAAACTGTAGACTGATTCAGTCTTTGAGACAAAGGCTGAAAGCTCTGACTATTCTCCACAATGTTTAAAATTGCTTCTTCATTAATAAGTGCTTCCTCTTCTTTATCAGTATGCATCCTATTGGATTCTTTAAAATAAAAACAAAAAATAAAAGGATAAAAAACTTCAAAGAGTTACAGACATCATTACATTATGAAAACAAGCCACTTTAAAATGGATTTTGCTATTCAATTATGTTTCCATTAATGGCCATTTTAAAAAGGCTTTAACAATGATGAAAAAAGCAAAACCACTCTTCGTTTTTTCGTAACTGACATTCAGAACTTCCTTGGCTTACTTCTGCTAGTAGTACAAACAGGCAAAGCATAACATAGATTTATTCCTAAACAATTATGCTATTAAAAATACTCACCTTTGTTCATCTTTTTATCTTTATGCACTTCTACTATATTAGCTGGTGTGCACTGAAAGGCTTCAGGAGAAAGTACCTCAGAATGTAGTGTTAGCTCAGCAGAGAACTCCTCTGATCCATTATTGTAGTCCACTGATCCTGACAACGTTCTAGTTAATTGAAAACCAATTTTTAAATGCATATTTAAGGTTTGCATAGAATACTATACTTTATGTCAAATGGCTAAACACTTACACAGAGAAGTCATGTTGCTTGAGGATTTCTTTAAGTCTCTTCTGAAAAAATTTTTCACTCTCTGTGGCTGGCAGAAATCCACGGTCTTTAAAAATTTAAAAAATACTTGTCATTCAGTTTTACTTTGACCTCTCAACACATAGAGCAGCTAAAATTACTAATTCTATTAGGAAATGGCTCAAAGTTGAAGTGTCCACTAATTTTAAATGCAGAATTTGAGGACTGATTCTTCAAGTGTATTTAAACACTTTAAAATACATACTCCCATTGATCTCATTTTCAACTGCAAGCATCAACAGCATTTAGAAATCATGTTGCAGTTAGACCAAGGTGAGCAATCAGGAAAAGAACAATCAGTGAACAATTTTGAAGTCTAGTTTATGCAGCCTGAACAACATTACACAGGAACGCAGGAAAAAAAAATCACAGTCAGAAAGCAGTCTGCCTTAGCCAGAAACCTGCCTCTTTCCTTCTTGCAATCCTCTGGCTTACTTGCCAAATATCATTCATATTTTAAAAGAAACATGGCCTACGTTCTACAGAGAATAGCTCTGATCATTATGCAATTAATTTGCAGAGCACGGTCTTCCCTGTGCAATGAATTTTACATAAAAATACAAGGATTTGTCCACCGTTTTGGAATTTTCATCTAACATCCCCTTAGCTACAATTCTACAGAAATGCAAAGGAACTGCCCTCGTGCATAAACTACCATTGAAAGCTTCAGGATAATAGATTTAATTTTGATAGTATTTAAACATTTAAATGCTTTCCATCATAAACCATGCAATCTTAACCGTCATTATAATTCATTCTGCCTAGAATGCTTTGCATCTAGCTGAATCAAGGTGTTTTTAGGCAAGGTTATGTATCTTGCTTTTAAAACTTGAACCCACATACTGGGCAATCAGTAAGGTGGGAACTGAAACAACGGTACATTTAAAAAGCCCTCAAACTTTATATACCAATTTGAATTCTGCCTCTTGCTTACTTCTCATTCACAGTTTTTGATAAACAGCTGCAGATTTTTTTTTTTTTTTACCTTGTGACTCAGGTGGCTTAATCTGAGAAGATTCACATTTCTGTCTTCGTCGCTGCTTTTCATCTTCCCATATAGCTTGCAAACCAGGGTTCCTGCCAACCTGGGCTGAAATACGCAGTCATACATGAAAGGAAGTCTGTCAATGTGACAAAAAACATTCTTCCCCCCACATTATATTCTGACACTCTTAATCTCTTTTGTCATTCTAACCTGTTTTCTTAACTGCAATTCTTGCCTTACTCTAGGATTTAGTGTTAAGTAAAAGTTAAGGTGTAACTTTATTTGTTTTCTAGATCTCCTATTCGTTTTCTAGATCTTTGGCTTTTGCTGGTCTTCTCACCAAGTATGCACATGTAGGTATAGATGTATGTACGTAGACACACATATTTGATGTTGATATTTCACTTACTCTCCTTACAGGTCTGAAATCTTCTGTTATGAATTAACAAAAACCTCTATCTATTGCTCTGACAATAGGCTATTCCTATAACTTGTTTTCTTCCAGAGATCATTCAATTTTTTTTTTAAACTTTATAAATATGTAGATTAACAATTCACTAACACTGAAATCTGGACTGCGGCTTAACTAAGTTGAGCCTTAAAAGACAATACAGTTCCTGCTCTAAAACATTTTACATGTAAAGTTATTAACACTTCACCTTCAATATCCAGCTGATTTAAAATGTCAGCAGCTACTGCATCCACCTCCAATTCACAGGTACTTTGTGGCTCAACACCTTTCAACATTAAAGAGCTGTAAGAACACAAACACTGCAGGTCATTTTTATCAATACGTTGATTTTGAAACATGTATAATCACTGTTTGCTATCTGGAATAACATCTAAAATATTTCAGGGGGAATGCGGATGAGTACCTGAATACAGAATTACCAGTTCTCCACCTGCAAGTCCTTAAATTGATGGTCATTCTCAAATCTAATTAGGTAAGAAATTTGTAGTTTCAACTTCAAGGGATTAGCTTTTTCTTTTGTGGGGAGAAGAGGAAGAAGTGGTAAACAAGTCTAAATACTACAGCACTTAGAAGAATGTTCCCCTCCTTGAAAACAAGTTGAAATGTTCTATAGCACTCTCAGCCAATGGGACCATCTGTGTTCGCATGATCTTGTGCCCAGAAAACACACTGGCACGAATTTTTCCTCTCTCGTTCACAGTTCAGAGCAATGCAAAACAGTTTAACATTTCCAACTAAGTGAAGCAAAGAATGTTTTATTTTTCAGATTTTTCTTCTTTATTTATTTCGGGTGCTTAGGGGTATATATGGTAAATATAGACAGGGTATTAGCATCCCAGACATGAGCAGAACTAAGGATAACTGGCTTGGTAAAGACTTAAAATACTAGAAACAGATTCAAGCTTGTTGTATAATGCTCCAATCGTCTTCCTGCTGTGGCTTTTCAGATCTGCTAAGCTCAGTGGCCTTCCACCTGCTGCTGTCAGTGAACTAATTTTAAGAACTCCATGGAAGAAGCTAAGAAAGAGAAACCTGCTCCCAGGTTTACGTTGAAGTCTGTTTACCCTTTTCAACATTTTTAGGGAAACACAGAAAATCCCTTCAAAGCTCCCCATGGTTAAAATATGCTACTCTTCAGTTAGAATATGCTGCTGTTTAGGACTCTCTTTTTAGGCTAATGAACTGGTAACTTACAACATCTACTTGTATTCCTACATTCCCTGACATACACACGAGTGCCAAAAATCTCAGCATGAAATATAAAACACAATTGGTTAATATTTTCAATGCTTTCTATAAGCTTTAAATAGAAGTCACTAGTGCAAGGAGGTAGTAGATGATGTAATCAAAAGCTGGACATCCCTGACACCTTCTCTGAAAATGAAGTATTTAACTATCTAGAAATACTAAATCTGAAAGAAACATAAAATTAAACTGCTTCATTTATGTTGTAAGAGCAAAAATCTAATGACTTCTCAGAAAACATCAGAGAACTTATCCACAAAAATATTTTTATTTTCTAAAAGAATTCAGGGTACTATATTTATTATCAATAGATAATAGCATGCCAAGAAAAAAAGCAAAACTGACCCCTTCACCACACTCCCAATCTGTAATATTCTAGAAGAGACAAATACTTAGATCTAAACTCCTTTTGCAGAGGTCTATGGTACAGACCATCAGCAAACTACAGATTATATGAAGTTAGGACTGAAGCTAGTTCAGACACGTGCTCTTCCTTAAGAGCATTATCCATGAGCAAAGCGTGTAGGTTTGCTCAGTACAGAGATAATTAAAACTGCTAGGATGCCTCCTGCAAGAAAGCTCTAAAATACTTTTCCTGACTTTAAAGGAACAGAAGACCAAGAGGTTCTCTCAAGTGCACTGCAGAAATTAAACTGGTTTAAACAACCTGAACCCAAACAGAAGGTAAGTGGCAGCTTTCATGGCAGCTTCAGTGGTCTACTACTTTACCACCACACCACAAATGGAGTGAGGGAGAAGAAAAAAGCAACAGGCATCCTGAAAGTAAATTTTAGAAATTGCCTGAAACTTAACATTTTGAAAGCATATAGTTTAAAAGCAGAGAAAACAAAGTTTCCAGAATAATTTCTTGGCAGCCATACTGTTAAAATTTGTGATGTCACATTTTGTGGCTGCATTCATACAGTAATGTATTTTTGACTCTGTATGTAAATGTATGTTTCACTTGGTTCCAGAAAAAGCGTCAGAGCAAGGCATTTCTTTACTCTAAACATCCCAAAGTCATTTGGTAGAAGTTGTGAAGCACTTACCACATAGAATTCGTTAACAACTATAAGATGCTATGCAATAATATATGATTACTAATCCCTTCAAGTCAGCAGCACTGTTTCAGAGTTATCACAAGAATTTACAAGAGCAGATCACAGAACTCCTAAACCAAAGCAGCTCAACCTTGCAGCAGAAGTAGACTGACCATGCCCTAATGCAGACTTTAAGGACAACCCATTGCCATCACTTCCCTTCCTTCCCAGTCATGCCATCAGCTGAAAAACAAGTCCATAGTGTCATCAAAATGCATACTTTTCATGCCACGCACTTTGGGTGCTCGTATTCATCAAAACATTCAAACAGAGCCTGCCTGCACAGCAGGCGACAGGAACTGCAGGCAAGCTGAAACTTGCATTTTGATCACATAACAAGAATGAACTGCAAGATCACTGGGAAACAAGAACGAGGGGAGAGGCCGCAAAAATTCTGTCGGCTCCCCTTCATGAAATCAAAGCATTTCCGGGAACAAGTGAATAGGGTCCACAATACCAAACGGTCATTGATATCAGAAGAGTTTCTGGTTTTAATACTTTCCTTCGCTAAATGACACATGTAAATGACCGGAACTCTGGTCAAGATCTGTCTTTGACTTATTTGGTAGATACAATAGCAAAGCTCTGAGCTTTCTACTTTGACTAGTTTTCTTTTTAAAAAGGGTCCAACTACAAAAAAAAGAGAAAGAAAGTAAGAAACTTCTTGAAAACTTCTTTTTAGTGTTAGTGACCTATTTCTGAAAAGTTTGCTTAATAACTAAAGCCATTAAATCAAAACATTTGCCTTTCCTCTGACAAAAAGACAGCTTTCTGTTCTTTTCCCTTTAACTAGTTAAGACATTTTGTCATCAAAACATGTCTTGGTATTCCACATCTCTATCAAGAATGTGGCCAGTGATTTGTCTTGGGAACTGATCAATACCACAGACAGAACTGGACAAGAGCTTTACAGATAATCAGATTTCTTACCTATTTAGAGATTCTAGTATGGATTTATCCTATTAAAACAACACTAAATTCAACATTGCTGAATTCAAAACAAACTGGTAGTTCTCACTACAGCTTAAGTCTTTTTCCATAATAACATCAATTTGAAGCATGTTCTTTGTCTGCAACTCACCAACATTCAAACGATTTGGGCAATTAGAAGCAGAAAAGCTCATTTTGCCAAAGTTCTAAATCAAACAGATATAAGGAGTCTTTCTGTCAAAAACGACAGTATTCCAATTAACATGGCATATTATTCAAATTAAAAACACTGAGCTAAGAACCCTTTTTTGAAAAAATTTAGGACTTATCACCATAATTCTCATTAACGTTTTCAGGATTGAGGCAGGGCTGGCAGTCAAAACTGTGCACTCCAGTGACTGATGTGGAGGCTAATACAGACAATTGACATGTACAGTTAGATTTTTCACAAGACTTGACAAATGTCTTCTCCATACAACTGGGTCATTAACTTGGCATTTAACACCCTTGTCAAGGTGACTTGCTAGACACTTGCACTAACAGAAGTCAGGGCAGCAGCACCACAAGCTTCTGCAACATCCAGGTAAGCCACAAAGGCCGAGAAGCCATTTGTTCCCGCTTCAGGAAAAACCTCAAAGGGCATATGAAAGCATAGCATCTTTAACTGGCCCTTCAAACATTTTTATTTACTCTGATTAAACAAAAATGTCAGGGGGAAAGGGAGGAGTACAAAATGACCTGAAGTACAGTTATTTAACAAGATTATGTGCTTCTTGGAGAACTATTTGATGTGAGTACTCTCAAGAGCTTGGTCAGCTGTTAGGTTTGCTGGTTTTGCTCACCTAAAACAAACACGCACAACCCATCAGGAAAACATATGAAGTGAATGTCTCCCACTCTCCCAGATCCAGCCCCATTTCCTGAGCAGCTACAGTGCTGCAATTAGCAGGTGAGAAGATAGCACAAAGAAGCCAGAACATGTCCAGTCTCCTAGCTTAGTTATGTTGAAAATATGAACAAGCAGTTGTTATGCCTTGGAAGATACTCAGAAGTGGTCTGTTTGACACAGATTGCCCTATGCCTCAGACTAACCACCTGCCTCACATCACAGATGTCAGTTTTGCAAAGAAAAAGATAATTTTATGTAATGTCAAAACCACTGTTTGAGAATACGTGTATTAGAACAAGGTCAGACATGAAGACGTAGCAAGTCCCAGCCAAAGCTTTTCATAGCATCTAGGTTTCATTTTGTAAAAGAGAATGTAGATAGAATTATTCACACAAGGTACAATTTGTAGTAGATACACATGAAAAGCAGGGTTAAGTGAGATGGCATAGGAATGAATGAGTGAAAGCGACCTAGCTGCAAGAGACCAAAAGTTTACTCTCCTAAGAAGCAAGACAAATCAGGGTTGCACAACACTGAGCTGCCATGGCTAGGCTACTTCAAATACTCAAACCAACAAGCTTAAAATTATCTTTTATACCTGCCCACTATGCTGAAAAATTGGAATACAAATCCATCACACCTTTGTAGAAAAAGCTCCAAATAAAATATTTTGAGGGCAGAGAGAACTGTCCTTACTGTTGAAGAAAGTAAAAGTTTGTTGGCACTATCCACTAGCATAATATTAATAATAATAACAATGTAGAAAGAAACCAAAAGTACCAAAGTTTGGTGCCTCTGATGCTGAGGCAATGAATTAAAGCAACAGTGGACACACAATTCAAAAGTGTCCCCTATCGTTAGCTAGATCGAAGCCCTCAAAAACCTTGAAAAATGGACATCAAGGTCAGTATCTTAATTCATCAACATTAATGACAGCCTAGGGAAACAAGTTCTGTGATGACCACATCTCACGTATTCACAACATTGAACTGAGGATACTAGATACAAAATTAATCCCACAGAGAATCTGAAAGGTGTCACTCAACTACACTGATAAGGTCTCTAAACTTTGACATAGTAATTTTCTATATTCTGTTCATGGAAGAAAAAAATGTCTTCGCAAGATGTTCCAATGACTTGAGTAATGCGCGCATTTTATTAAGAATCAAATGGCTAAATAAAAACATGTACATCCTGACAAGCGAGAAAAGCAATTATGACAGCCACAAATCTAGTAGAAATCTTTCACACTACATAACTGCTAGACTGTGCAATAGTGTTATTTGTCAGATCTCTCCATTTCCATATAAACTAGCATTCAATAGCAAATTTAGGATTTAAAAAATAAATTGTTTCTCAAAATCATTCTACCAATCAATCTGCTTTTAACACATCACGCCCAAGTGGTAGACCTGACCACCAGATTACTCCAAGCCTGATATTTACCAGAAAGTTTTCTCACTGGGACTCATGGAAGTGTTTCATCATTTATTATCAGCTACTCGAGGGATAACATGAATGTGTCTCATGTGAATAACTCCTGTTGTCAAAACTGCTTGATAGCACTGCCAGGCCCAGGTGACTACGGCTTATTTTAAGGTGGGCTTTGTAGGTTCCAGTCTGGTAACACTGGCAAGTACTGTACCTAAAAACCTTGCAACATGCGGGATTCCTGGGGCTAGTGGCTTCGGACGTTTATCTACTTCATAACAGAATCACTCCAGAATTAGATTAAAAGAAGTGTCCCTGGCTTAATACAGTACACTAACGGCAAGTTAGTAATTCAGAGATTTGCCAGGAGCAAGGCAGGACACAGCTGGGTTAAATACTGTTCTGGAGAAGTGGCAGTGTAGCAGGGTGCTATCTAGTACGGAAGAGTGAGTTCAGTCATTAAGAAACCTTGGCATAGTTCTCAAATGTTTTTTTGAAACAAGGAACCATCACTGGCACTTACTCATGCAAAATGTTGCAGATGTTACATACATACTTTTAAGTAATATTTTGCATATTACTTCCCAGGAACCCAGCATCAGATTTCAACCTCCTGATATACTGTACTCTCTAGTCAAGAAATGCTAAATTACTGGCACTGCTCGGTTAAACCAGAGAACTTGTCAACTGCCACTTGCAGCAAGGACTTGGCAGACACGTGTTGGACTACTCTCTAAAACTTCTTCTTGATGTACACAAAACCAAGGATTATGAGTCTAAACAGACACCCCAGTCACTAAGAATACAAGGCAGCCCCAGAAATTTTGTGGTCTCAAACAACATTTGACTGTCTTTTCCCCTTTTGCTTTTTCTTGAAAGAACAACTAACAACTTAAGTGTACAGGTGAAAAGTATGGAAAGATTTATGAGATCTTTATCTCTGATCTAAAGGACAAGTGAAGACTTAGAGGTTTGGTACCGACACATAGGAGAAACTCCAAATGCTGCTGGAAATAGCAGTCAAATGGTGAAATGTAGTAAGCAAAGCTTTTTGCTGAGCAATTCATGAAACGGTTAAACATCTCAACCTGAACTCAACAAGACTGGAAAATAAAGTGAGCGGACTGTGCTAGTATTGCACATGAAACTAGAAATCAGTATGACTGTTGATATAGCTTTACACAAAAGCCAAATGTCTGGAATACAGAATATACTTTGTTATGGAAACAAAACAATAAAGGAAGAAGGGCAGATTTACAGATATCAAGTAATGCTGTAGACCACAAGAATAAAAACAGGATGGAAAAATCTGAGTCACAATCATTTTAGGAAACAGTTACAAGCGTTTCCTTCAATAGATATCTCATATACGATCTGGGTCAGATTTACCCTCAGCAAGGTTGATCATGACAGTTACGCATCCAGTAAACCAACCCAGATGCAAATTTTCAGAATTTTAAAGGAAAAAGTAGGAAGGTAATCTGGAGCAAACTGCAGTATGGGTTTGATTCCAAGAACATTGTTTTAAGTTGATGCCTCCCATAAATAATCCAGGAGTAACTACAGCAGGTAATTAATTTTGTGTAGGTACAGAACAGAATAAAATCGGGAATGGAAAGAGTTTAGGTCTATTACTTTGCAGTGGCATGTACATCCTACAGCATGTCGAAGACAGCAATGGCAGAACACCTTAAATGTAACAATTCATTTTCTAGACAAAGCAATGTTTGACACAGCATCAAATGGGAAACAATCTTAGTTGGAGGAGATGTAAATTAGTTCTTAAATTATTAAAGCATTTTAAAAGCTGGCTAAAGGTGAAATTCCTATTGGCTATGTAAAAGAGACTGAGGGTTGATACAAAATTCATAGAACTGAATTTAGACCAGTTTCTAGGACTGAATTTACTTCACATCTCATTAACATTGTTGGCAAGAAATGCAGCAGTGTACTAATGAAATATGCTGATAAGGCAAGCCGGTAGACATTCTGGATACATAACCAGATCATGGTATCATAAAACAAAAGCAGGATAACTTAGAAGTACAGTAATAGAAACAGGATGAAATTTAAAGATGGGATGCAAGACTCTAGACGAACTTACAAAGGATTCCAAATGGAATATTATCACTTGGGAAAAAAGGAAGAGGAGAAACAGTTTGTACAAATAAATCCTAAAATGTTTATAAGCCAAAGTGACATGGTAAAAGAGACTGTAAAGCATATCAGCGAAGCAACTACCAGTATCATTGCATATGGCGCTAGAGAGAATTTGTTTGGTATACTATGTAGTATTCAGGCTTTACATTCAAGAAATAAATTCCTAATGGCAAAAGTACAGAGAACGAATGCTGGGGAAATGGACGGGCTTGGTATTTGTATCTGCCCCATTACTGCTAACATCCCACTGCTGGAATGTGTGTGAGAGCTGGAGTAGGACTGGCACAAGTGAGGTGTTGCACCCCTGGCTGTATACACAAAAGCGTGGAAGGAGGAGGAAAGAAGGCTTGTGGATACAGCCTGGAGGATGAGCGCCTGCAGGGAAGATACCCTTGGCTCTTGCTATGCTGGGCTCCCCCCTCTCTGGGTTTGATAGCCAGGAAGTGCTATTTTGCCTTCTTTTTATCTGCCTTTCCCACATCTGTGCAAAGCAACATCAGATAATCCTGGTCTAACTTACAGCCTAACTCCCGCCCCCCAAGGTTAAGTAACTTGGCTTACATAACCAAGCCAAACAAAGGTTGAAATGGACTATGAATGAAGTATGCAGCCAAAAAGAAAGAATAGCCCAAGAACAACTGCATATAAATTGACCACAAGTAAAATCACAATACAACCATCAGATGAATGTTGTTTCAAAACCTCCTTAAAGTAGGAGTAGCAGAATCATAAAAACAGATGCCACCTTGCGCAAGCTCAGCTCAAATTTCTGCACACTAGAAAAACCTGAAGCATGGTTTAAGGCACTTACTTTCTGTGGGGGAAGCAAATGCTCCCAGTACATAAGGATAGCAAGCAGCATGGCATACTGAGCCTGATAAGCTATTCAGAGAACGACAGGAACTGCCCAAAGACTGAGAAGACAGAATATCTACAGGATGATGACAGAGTATTTACAAGACCTATTAAATGTTAGAAAGTAGCTTAAAAAAAATGAACTTGCTATGGGTAAACTATACAAATTGAGGTAGCACCAGATGCTGTCTCTTTCTCTCCCTGCTCTGGCTCCAAAAACCCCAAGACCTAGGTATATTCCTTTTCTTACAGGAGTAAAGTTATCACAAATCACAAGCTGTAGACTGGGAAATGTCTAGAAAAAAGGAAGAGCATGGGAGACAGACGTGAAAATTCTACTCTGAGCTTCTTATGTAGCTGCTTTTTGAAATGGACACATTGGAATACTCTGACAGCACACTATTAACGTTAATGAAGGGTGATTACAGAAACAGAAGCTGTGAACTGATGTGTAACTATTCTCTGACTATAAAACTTGCTTAGCTTTTTATTAGAAGTCTTTAGCTAGAAACGTATCTTCCAAAAAACAGTAAGCTGAATTTCCCACATATATTCCTATTGTTATCTCCCAGTTAGATTTTTACAGCCATATACCAGAAAGTGTAAGATGATCAAAACTATAGAAAGAATGAATGGAACCCTGTAGTATATACAAGTTAATGTTTGTAAGAAAATACAGCATACGTAAAAAAAAAAAATGGCATGCTGACCTTGGTATTTCATCTTCTTCCCATTCAGTGAAAGATGTGCTGTTTGAATTTTCTGGCAAATGAATTCTATGATGTTTACTTACACCTGATGTATCACCTAGAAAGAAAAATTGTATGAGAAATTAATTAATTTATTCAGCAGTATTTTTTGCACATGTAGTTAATTACATTTATTATTTAATACTACTGGTCCAAATGCTCCTAAAGAACAAATAGCATTGCATGATATCATCTTCAAAACGTAACTATGCTATCATTTAAATGATTTAACTTTCTTTCTAACATGTAGACACATACAAAAAGAAAAATATATTCTCAACACTCTGATATTATTAGAATTACATTTGCTGTGTTCTAGTCATATCTTAACCTAATCTCAATTTCTTCCTATTTGGGTGAGTTTCAAAGTAAATCATGCAGAATCTGATGTAAACTTCAGAATTCCCAAGTATCTGCGTCCTTAGGTCAGATCCCAATGGAAATTAGAAGCCAAAGAAAACACTAAATTACACTTCACACTTTCCCTCTTTCTGATCTGTGAGCTGAAAGAGAATACACAATATCTTCCAGATGCAGCAGCAGTAGCAGTAAGTGGCAACCTGCAATGAAGGCAGATGTTGTCTGACCTACAAATGAAGAAAACACCATCTAAGTTTACTCGGAAGTCTCAGTGCAAGGACGCGTGCTCCAAAGTCATGCTGGAGAAGTCCCCTCTGAAGATTTACCACCTCCTTCGTGGCCTCCTTCTGAACCTTCACTCTTCAGAGGAAGGAAAGACAACATACACAAGAAAGAAAAAAAGCCCAGGAATGGAGTTGGGGGGAGGCAAAATGGGAGAAGACCTTGAAAATTACTCAGTCTCCCAGTTCTATGCGAAAGACTAGGTGAACCTTGAATTTTCTCAGTTATGTTGGCGTCACACACTAGCAGGTTTTTTTGTATTAAATTTACCTTTCAGCAACAGCAAACACTTTTGCATTGAAGACACACTAACTCAATTCCTCAATTGTCAGAGGCCTTCAATAAATATTTATCAGAATATTTATTTTTATTCTACAATTTAAAGTAAATTTCATAACAAAATCTTGCCAGTGTGAATTCCACTACTTGGAATAGCAGGAATAAGGATATCTCATGTACTAAAAAGCCCTGAATAATATAGTTACTACAGAAGCAACTGGGAAACACCATGCCAAAAGTGCCTCAGTAGCTACAAACAGAAGTAGTTGAAATCCAACAGGCTTAATTAATATGTTCCAGACCAACCCTACCGCACCCAGACTAGTTGCTGCAAGCCCTGGCCCTACATCAGAATCCTAAGGGCACTGCCACACAGACACTGAACTCACATGTGAAATGTGGCACTCCAGTGTGGTGAGAAGATACGCCTGTGTTTATGCAGGAGAAAGCTCACACTCAGCCACACCAGCACGATACTGTCTATGCACTGCGATGCCTTAAGCAGGTGATTCCAGAAAGGCAACACAAAATATCTGATCCTATTTGCACAGACCCAGCTCAAACCTAGCGTAGCTTAGTGTCTGTGCTGTTCAAAAGTGACAGCTTGCCCCTGGGCAGAACTGGTCCAGGAAGAAACACAGTCATGTTTTTACTGTACGGCATATTAGCTAATTCTCTGTGTTAAAATGCAAGCTGACTATGCATGAAAACATCTCTTGTTATTTTTCATCTGCAGCTTGATTATTCTGAGTTGAGGAAATAGGACTGAATAGTTGTGTATTTTAAAGTAAAATACATCACAGCAGCTATGCAAGATTACAGGCCAAGTGGTAAAATATATACCATTACTTTTAAATATCATGTGCATTTCAAAAACCACACCAGAGCAGTTTCAGTGCATTGCCCCCTTTCTTATTCCTGATGAGCCTTACTTTCAAATACTTCTAAAAATTGAGGCTCAAATTCCTGTATCAGTTTATTTCTCCACTTTAGCTACTCACAGGGACAGAGATTTAAGGACACTCAATATTCTCCTGTTTTTGACATGAAGATCTTTAAAGACAGTAGCAGTGACTCATCCAGGTCTTTCAGTCATATTACAGAAGAAGATTCAACTACTGAAAACAAAAGTTTTGTAATAGTTTTAGTGGCATGTGGTGCACGAATGAATTTACAGCCTTCTTCGTCACCATCCATAAAGAGAACTTGAAAAAAAAAAAAACAAAAACAACTCTGCATCTTCTGGACACAGGCTGATTAAGGCAGACTATCCTGACACTACAAAATTGCATGCTGACCTCTCAGCCTACGAAACAGTCTACTTATCTCAATGAGAAAAATACCACTGGAAACAGGCTCCTGAGGCTGCTTGCTTACATTTAGTTTTCTATTCCTTGCCAGACCAATTTTTATATCATCATCTGCAAGGGAAGAAAAGTAAATGCTTGCAGCACATCTTTAGGCAAAGGCTTTTACTGCCATCTAAGAAACAATGTTCATCCTGGCCTGCACAGCACAAACTACACTTGACTAAACTCAATACACACCCCCAAGGCACAGAAGCTGTGGAACCGGCAGGTATGTGTGTCAGCTGTAAGCAGAGGCTGTGCTTTCTAACACCACACCCGCCAACAGGTCTGAACTTACAAAGGATGGCGCATCTCCCGTGCGCCGTGCAAGGACTGGCCTCCTGAGAGCACTGCCTCTGTAAGGTTGTACCAGTGACAAACTGTCACTCAGCTGCTGTGCTAGGAGTAGTAGATAGTGATCCTGTGTCTGGGGACTACAACAGACTGAGGCAGGCTACTTTATACATGTGTGATGTGGAGCCACTCAAAGCGGTATGAATCTTGCTAGCAGCACTGCTGCCATTATCTGATCAAGCCAGGACAAGGCAGTCTGCCACTTTCTTGCTTTTATCCTATTGATTATCCCCTACCAGAACAGTTTAAGTGCAGTACTCTCAGCCCATGCTCCTGTTTAACCCTCTTCTTCCCATTCAAGACCTAGGTCTCTCATCCTTAAATAACTGATGAGGGAGAATATAAATAGGTTATGTCTTTCATCTATTATCTGAAAGAGAGAGGGAAAAGAACAACGGAAAAAGAATGGGGGCAACTATTCAATACAATCACACTGCAGGCCTCCAGAAGGCCGCTTTGGGTGTTTGGAGAACTAAAGGTACCTGACTGTACTTCCTCAGGACTGAAGATTGTGAAGATGATCTGTTCATGGCTGAGCTTCTTTCTTTCTACAGTTTTGACACCAGCAAAAAGTGTGGTCTATTGTTGAGTATGAAAAGAGTATTTTTCTTTAGGTAAGAATCCGTTATGAAACCCCATACACTAACCTATTGTTGTCTGAATATATATGCATAAAAATAACGGGAAAAAATTGAAGTCAGCATGAGTCTTACTTGCTGTTTTTTACAGAAAGATACTTTACCTTTCAACTCTTGCTTTAGTTGTCAGAACAATTATGATTTAAGTAAACAATACTTATTTTTCTAAATATTAAGTACCAAAGACATTACAGTTTTCCTGCTGTTATCTCCCCTATATACACTGAAGCGTTTGGATAACATTATGGATGTTCTTGCCAAACTTCATTTTCATGTGCGTACATTCAAAATGCCAACTAATTTTTTAAAATGAATAAATTTAAAATATTTCCTTTGCTCATTTATATTTCCAATTTCACCCTAGAGCAAATGACCTTAGTACAAACAAAAGTATTTTAATTTAAAACATCATTTGTCAGCAGAGCATAATGATTAGCCATAATTTTGTAAAGATGTTACCGCAACCAAAAAAAAGAATTGCAACTGATATAGGGATCAAAAACAAACATAAAAAAATTAAAGCAACAATATTAGTGTGCAATCTTTCATGTAAATTCTTCAACTAAATATAAACTATTTTTAATTTCCTAACTTGAAAGAGGTGTGATCATCTATGAAAATGGTCACAACCGCACTGCTGACAGAACACGTGTTTCTTGATACAAAGCAGCATCTCATTTCAGGAACCAGACTCCTCCTCAATCCCAATACACAGGCACAAAAACCAAAAACGATAGAAAGGTACACATGAACTTTGTTTTGACATCGAAAGTAAACTATAGGGAAATAACAGGATACCCATTCAGCCACAAACCATGGCAAAACTGACAGCTAGTAACATTTTGTTCAAAATGGTAGTTTTTAGCCTTCAAAACAACTATTCGGTCTTAAGAAACAAACACCTTACTTTTTCTCCTTGCCTTTCTGAATTTGACAGCAGACAGATTTATTAAATTCATTCCATATAAGTTGTAGTCTATAAAGAGTTGAAGGAGGTAGGGAATATGGGCTTCATGAGGCTGGTAAGATTTGTTCATTATGGCTCCACCTTGCAGAAGCTCACATACTCTAAAATTAAAGACAATTAGAACATAAACCAAAAATTATTCCAGTGCAACAATATTGATATTTGACTTTGCTGAAATATAAAATACTTAAACTTCTTAAATTTTGCCTTAGTTGTGTTTTCACAATAACAGACCCACAAAAATGTCTGCTAATAATGATTCAATATTTGGGTGTTAATTACAGAAGAGCTGTGAATCTTCCAACTTAAAAACCAAAAACCTCTCTGAAAAAACTTAATACCATGTACTACTCCTGCAACTGATCCAAAGCCACTATAGTCCATGGAAATCTTCTTACAGAATAACTGTGGCAACTGCATGCCTACACACCAATAACAACTTTGAAACTCTCACTAGTTCTTCTTGACATATATATGAAGGTGTCCTGCATGATTTTAAAGTTACGTACTATATGCACAGAAGCAGTATTTTAACTTCCAAAGGGCCTGACAAATCTGCTCTTTTAAACATCTACACATTCAAAAATAACTGCATGTATTTGGATAATTATAAATTGGTGCAATAAATTTATCTCAAAGTAACAGGATATATATAAAAATCAAAGAAAAACACCAAGCATTTATAAATGCAATAAATTGGGTTAAAAAAACAAAGTTTTATATGGAAAAATTAAAGGAATAATGTAAGTGAAATGTCAGTCCTTATTTGGATAGGAGTAATTCAAACATGAGAAGCTCCAAAGTTCAAAACAAATGTCATGTCATACATACATATAGATTACATTAAGATAGAAATCTAACATCATGCAAAGTTTTACTAGCCTAGAACAAAAAGCAGACAATCCTACGTTATCATCATGTAATAGTTCTTTAAAAAAAACTGGTTACAATAGGTAATACTGCACTCAAGGGATTTCGGTTCATGCTTGAGAAACAATGCCTCCTTATTTATTCCTGAATTTACTGCAACTACTTAAGACTGAGATCAACTGTGCTTTCATTTAACAGAACATTATTGAGAAATAGAGAAACTGTCTAATAATAAAAAGTATCCAGTCTTCAAAGTATATTTTGATTTTAATAAAGGTGCTGGAATTTAAAAACTATCAAAATCCACTTAATATATGAAGGAGCACTACATTGTTCTCCTGTTTTCCTTAAGAGTTACAGCAAAAGTAACCTGATGCAAATTTGTTCAACTGTTCAAGAATTACAGTTAATAGCAGACAACTAAAGGCAAGTATATTTTGGTCTTGTTTTCCTAACATGCTACTGCTTTTAAAAGATTATTGATGTGCTTAGAATTAGCAGTTTTCTTACGTGCTTTGAAAAATTTGGACAGTAATTTTATTTTGTTAAGATATAGGTGAATCTTGCTTCAAAATCGACTTTTTAATGTAAGCTATAAGGAAATCAGCCAGAGCTTCATATCACCACATCCTTACCTTTTTACCATCGCAGGATTGTAAAGATAAATCTTCATAAACTGTCTCTCCTTTTCATGGTAACCATAAAAAGGCCTGGAGAGGAAGAAGTAAAAGCAAGAAGCTAGCCAGTTATGCTGTGGCATTTATTCAACCACGTTTTACTACAAACAGTATTAAAATCTATGGAAAAAGAATATGAAGATAAACTGCATATCCAGGAGAATGCAAATTCCCACATGTCAGGCCAAAGGGGTGCACTACTGTCCTGGTTTTTTTTATATATTACTATATAAAATGTTAAAGATAAAAAGAATAGGCCTTATGCATATTAAAATATAAAAAAAAGGAATTTCTGGCTTAACAGTGTTTCTCACTTTCCCCACATGTAAACGCACTGATGGCACACCATCGTAACAGTAGTTTTACTAAACGTATTAGTGCTGGACTGCTTCAAACGCAGCATTCAGTCTTTCTGATAAATGCTGTAACAAAGTCCTTAAGGACATTATTAATCCTGAAGATCAGGTGTAAATGAGTAAATACCGGCTGTGTAATATAAATAACTGAACAATGAGAGCAGATTAGAAGAGTGAATAGCTGCCCCTTTTCAGTGATTACTAATAATCTCGTGCACTAAATGAGGCATGAATCCTGAAGAAAATAGGATTTGAGAATGCAATTAAAGAATACATAGCATAATGAATATGTCAAGACTAAACTGAGGTTTGAACAGGCAGCATTAATTCTGGTATTACATGACTGAATTACTGACTTTTCAACATCTAGAATTCTAATCTAATATGCTTGTAAAACAGCATGTCAAGGAAAACAGGCCATAATTCAACACATTGGGGTGAATGCAAGTAGTCTACAGTTTGCAGTAATCACAACCAAAGTCAGCAGAAATTCAGTAAAGCACACATGTAACTGTTACTGCTATAAAATAAAATATCTTTATAAAAATATTATTAAAAAATGCAACTGGAATGCTTATCTGCTAAGTCTAAAAAATTAAAGTTCAGTAGTAAGAGGGATTTCAGTCCTAAATTAAATGCAAACTCAGCAGAACGGCACAGCTACAGCATTAATACTGTTGTCCTCAGTATGGTTAAATATGCACACATTTAATACCTCCAAAAGCTAGCCTGAACTGTTTAAAAAAATGTTTATGATGTTCAAACTGAGCTAAGTTGAAACAACAAACTTCAAGCTGTTAAGCTGAAGAGGAGGAGATCAGATCTTGTATAATGAATCAATGTCTTTCTGATATAGTATAATCCTAATGACAGGTTATATACATTGAGTTATAATGATTCAATGTGCTGTAGGCACGTAAATTAAAAGCTACTTTACAAAAAAAAAAAAAAAGTCAGCACTTGCATGGCAAGTGATCCATACACACACTGACACGGCAGCAGGGAGAGCAAGATTTACAACACTTCCAAGGTTAGCTATGAACACCCGCTTTAACTTTCCAGTGCACACAGACAGCAAACTTCGCCTCTTTTTATTCCTGGACCTCCACTATGGTTGTAAGTTAATGCAACAAAAGCCTTATGTTAAACTTATAAAGGTTTAGCAAACACCTTAATTACGTAACAATTTTTCTGCTAATGCAGAAGAGAAGGGATAAGATAATCTCCAAGATTTAAAGAAAAATACAGCTTTCTCACCACGGAAACACTACAATATCTACGAGCAGAATCTGACTCAGGTCAGAACAGAAGAAAACAAACAGATCCGTGTGACTACATAAGCAAGTCTGTCTATCCAGGTAAAGGTGAAGGTGTGTTACAATTTGAGATGAACAGCTATACTACAATTCACATAGTTCTGACAAAAAGAAGTAGTTTGGTGGGTTAGCTTCCTTGCTACTGCAAAAACACCAGAAACTGTTTTTTCTGTTTTTGATTTCCTGAGCTGCATCAAAAGCAGCATGGCCAGCAGGTCAAGGGAGATCATTCTGCCCCACTCTGGTGAGACCCCACCTGGAGTCCTGTGTCCAGCTCTGGAGCCCTCAGCACAAGAAACACATGGAGCTGTTGGAGCGGGGCCAGAGGAGGGCACAAAAATGATCAGAGGGCTGGAACACCTCTCCTACAGGGAAAGGCTGAGAGAGTTGGGGCTGTTCAGCCTGGAGAAGAGAAGGCTCCAGGCAGACCTTATTGCGGCCTTCCAAGTACTTAAAGGGGGCCTGCAAGAAAGCTGGAGAGGGACTTTTTACAAGGGCATGTAGTGATACGACAAGGGGTAATGGCTTCAAACTGAAAGAGGGTATTAGATATAAGAAAG
>Ga0181612_158334_pt1 | contig 31324 bp, 20 predicted proteins | sample HoacroProtozoa21_FD_119630 | JGI IMG/M metagenome (GOLD analysis project Ga0181612, IMG submission 119630) | Hoatzin crop microbial communities from Cojedes, Venezuel. Combined Assembly of Gp0051906, Gp0051904, Gp0051908 | reverse complement strand
ACACTCGGGTATTTGATAACAAATTGCAAGAACTCTATTTTTACCCCAGAACCGATGTAACATGTTTTCACGTGCCACAGAACAGACTTGGAGGTCAGGAGTCAGGTACATCAGGTGCGATATTGAATAATGCAGCAGCATTTTCTGTTAGCTTTGGGTACAGATTATATCAGATGGAAAAGTAAAAGATAATGAAGGCGCCACATACAAGCCAAATGCTATTTATTAAACTGTTGTTTCTTGATAAGCAAAGCAAAATGTTCTTCCTTTGGAAATTGGAGGAACCCAGTCAAATAACCACTCCATTTGTTGGGACAAACGGTCTACAGAGATAGTTTTTCTACTCAACACCTTAGCACCGGTTATTATAAAAATTGTCACATTTGATTTGAGGCCTCAGGTGCAACTCTGAAACAAAGGACAAGTTTCCAACTTGTGATGGATGGTACCAATCATTGTGTGACTCAGGCTGTTCCTATGGTTTCACACACAGAATGCAGTACGGTGCATATTCTGGGTTGCATCAGGGTGTGTGGGAGGGCATTCCTCTTCAGGATCTGGTCCAGAATTGTTTGTTTGAAGTAGTTTATTGCTTGGCTCATCTATTATGGCATGGCTGATTGCTGCCCCCATTCTCCGAAGATTTCTGTCGAAGATGTGTCAGAACTTGGCACCTGATTTTTCATCTGTTTTACAAAAGACTACCTCCACTTCAGTTCCGTGTGCTTCTTGCCAGCGGAGGGTGCCTGGCTCTGGCAGGAGCATGCTTGACACGGCGCTAGAAAACAGCGTGTGCGTGCAAGCGTGCACATGTACATACATACAAAAGAGATCTCACCCCTGGGGACACTCTCTACAGGCCCAGGGAGGCTTTTTTTCGAACTGGAGCACACTGCAGACTTGTCACCTTGCGCTGGCTGGACGCAGCCATAAGAGACTGTAGTGCGAGCCAGCAATTGTGTGCCCCAGTTTCTCCCTTTTTCGCTGGTTTCAGTCTTTCCAACATCTGTAGAAAAGGACAGGCATGGCATGGGAGTTCCTACAGCTGTGCCATGGATGTACTGCTCCACTTTTCCTAAAACAACTCCGTTCTTTCTGCTTTTGTCCCCCTCACCACTCAGGGTCACTCACGCGTCGGGCAGAACTGCCTAGAGGCTTCTGCTAGGACCCAGCCTGCCCGGCCAGCCTCTCAGCTGGTCGTGCCCCGGGGCAAGGCAGGCTGGCCAAGGCTTCCACTTGCTCCGTTTGAATTTCACCTCAGCTTCTGAACACTGGGATTTGCTCAACGTCTGTACGACGTTACAGACTGTTCCTTTTCAGACGCTGGAAAGATGGCCAGAGTTATAGATAGCATTTGGAAAAAAAGCTATTAAAATTGATTGTTTTGTAGGTTCTGCGGCTGACAGAACTATTACGGTCCTGTGGGAAGCAGAAGCAAAGACCAGCTGGATGAACATATAAAAATGTGCGATTATTTTTAACTAGTGGATAAAACACTACAGAGAAATATTTCCTATTTCACATGGCTGTAATTGAATAGATTAAACCTAAGGATGGTTCGTTTCTTTGGACTGTTTCGTGGTTTTCTTTCAACAGCAGTGACTGGTGATCGCTGGAGGTGGGTGATCGGCTCTAGCATGTGCAGGTGGCTCATCAGCCTAGTTTCTGTGACGGGTAAAACAAATACCAGGTGACTCCAGTCATAGCAGGCAAAAGACTAGCCTGCCTGTCTAAATTAAAGATATGCAGTGTTTGATTTTACACCTTTTGGCATCGCTCAGTCAATCAAAATGTGGGCTTAGCCAAAAAAAGAGCATTTGGCTGCATCTCACAGGAGTGTCGAAGAACATCCGCTCCCTACTGCACACTCAGCGGTCCAAGCCTCATCTCAGTGGAGTCACTGTGTGCCTGGGGATTTAAATGAGAACAGGTTTATCAGACGTTAGCGAGGGCCCAAAAGACCAGTGCTTAAGCCAGGCGTCCTGCAGAGAATGTGATGTGCTACCATCTGACAGGCACAGACCACCGCCCTAAGCGTCTGCAGAGAGGTATCCTGGCAGCAGCAAGGGGCGAGGAAAATAAAAAAAAAAAATGGAAGCAGCAGCACAGGATGCAGCAAAACTGTAATTTCTTCTGTCCTCTTCCGCCTTTAAACTTATTTCAGCCTCATTAGATCACCTGACACTTTCTCTAAGAGAACATATTTTCCTAGGCTGTCCAGTTGTGGAAGCCCCTAAGAAATTTAATCATCCAACTGAGAAGTGAAGGACCCCACACTCACACGCAGGACGCTGAGTGTCAGAAAAGACAGGCACCAGAGACCGGGCTGGGCTTGCTAAAATAACGTGTATGGGGTCTGTGCTGTTCCAGAGACAAGAAACCAGCTGCCCGGGCTGACAACGAAGAACGAGATTGCCTGTTTATATATGCACATAGGCCATTTTGTAATAATTTTCTCTAGTGCTTTGTTCTTTTTCCTAATAAGCCAACTTGTTTATCACTATAGCAACCAGTGACAGATTCCTGGAAAGGAGAGCTGCAAATGCCCACTTGGACCTCTGTGGTCGCAGGCGGTTGGTGTGAGCAAGGTGTCGTGCCTGCCTCCCCGAGCTCTGAAGTGCCACGCAGGGACAGAGCCGGGTGAGGCAGGCGTGACGCGGTGTGACACAGCGCGAGGGGGACGTGCAGAGTGGACAGGGCTGTGCGTAGCTTGATGGAAGCCATAACCAAAAATAAAAGTTGTGTTAATTGAAAATAAATGCTTTGTATGTAAGAAAAAAAAAGTTTGAAACGCAGAGCTGAATCCTCAGTGCTGAAAAGATTCAACTATCCCTCTGTGCTGCTTTGGTGATGAAGACTGGAAGGGGAGGGAAACGGACGTGCAAAGAACCTGCTCAGGGGAGGTCCTCCAGGCACAGGTAGGGATGGACAATGGTGCTCTCACCCAGCGTCTGCTGCCAGCACGTACCTCTGAAACCTGTGCCGGCGAGAATCCCGCTGGCGCTGAGCCACGGTCCAGGCGACGTCTCACAGCCGCAGCGTTTGCTCAGGGGGCAAAGGACAGCGGGGCAGAGCGAAAGATGTAATCTCTGAAGATAACCTTTACAGGCAACATAATTACACAGAAGGGAAAGTGTTTGTTTGCTTTTCAGCCTAGAAAACTGCACACACAGACAAAAAAATACAAGAATATTAGCAGACATGCAAACTCGGGCATTCAAAGACAGGAAGCACTACGACTGAGGTTGCCTGTTGAAGCTTAAAGCGTTCTCTTCGAGCACCCGCCTTATGATTCAGCCTTTGTGCCTTCAATCTGATTTTAAATCTACCTTTTCAGATAACATGAAGAGGATCACCCTTATGCTCTTTGGCTACCCCTGCCCTGTATTGCCGTAACTCGTATCAGAAGCTCCCGAGCTCTCCCTGAGTCCTGGTACCTGGCCAGTTTGCTTATATTTTGAGCAGGCCCCGGGTGTAAAAAAAAAAAGGAAGTTTAAAGCCATGTGGTTTAAAAGGGCTGCTTGACCCTTGGTCCTCATACCAAGAGGGCTGAATGTTTTATTCCATGTTTTGTTTGTAACGTAATGTTATATTAATGAGGTAATGTTGTTGTAGCACCAGTGTCCTAGCATATGTCAGGCAAGCTTGTAAGGTGATGTATCTTCTAGCAGACTACATGATAAAGTAAAAAAAAACCCAAAGCAGACGAGTGTTCAGGCGTACAAGCTTTTCTTCAGGTCTGGAACAGCAACGTACCGAAACTCCCTCAAAAGAGGAACAGCTCCAGGTTACTTCCTGGAGTTATTGCTCGTAAGGAAAATGTTTTCTTTCACCATGTTGTGATTTTTTGTAAGAGCCTCATGTTGATGATTTATTTTTTTTTGTCCTTGAGAAGTCAAAGGGTCTACTCCAGTTTCTCCTGAAATCGTAAAGCAACCTCCCACTGTGTTTCAGACCTACACGAGGCCTTGTTGACAGCACAGATTGTTTTAGCGTAACCAGGTGTGCATTTAAACCAGCATTGCCAAATACAAGCAAAATTCTCTACAAATACACTTACTTCAGTGTTGATGTAGTGGCTTTTTGTCCAGCTTAATTTGATCAGGAAAAATCTTTAGGCTAAGCCAAAATAAGCCACTCCGAATGTAAAACCGTTAGCGTAAGTGGCACTGGTGAACCTGTATCAGTCGACTGATTCAGCAGGCAAAGTTGCTTTGCTCTGCCTGAGGACTCCATCAGCCCTGTGTCAACCTATTGCCCTCTATCTCACTGGCCAAAACCCCATCTGGGCTGGCAGCAGTGCCCGCGAGGCAGCAGGCAGCGACCACGGTAAGCGGGTGTTGTATGACAAGGCTTGCAAGCTGCCTCGCAAGGCAGCTGGGTGATACCTCACGTTGTGAACCGGCAGATAGAAAAGTTTCCTGGTCTTGGCTGGGGGCTTGGTTTCATGATACATTATTTACTTCTGGGTTGGCCCTTGCCATATGGAAATAACTGGCTGACAGTGGCTCTGCTTTTTATGAAGATACGTTTTGAAAACTGGTATTCAGAGCGCATCGCTGAGATGATGAGTGGTTTATGGCATCTCTGAGATGAGTTGTTTATGGCACTGTAGTGTCTGAGCAGCTGGGGACCGGCAGACCATTTCAAAGACCTAAAGCATATACCTGCCTCCTCAGACCTCCCCGGAGGTTTGGGGAGCTAGCTGACCGAATTGGGGATATTTCCTTACCATATACTATTGTATGTGTTGTATAGCGTAATTGTGTAAGGTCTTAGGAGACATTAGGCAGGCAACATGAAAAGGCACGTACGAAGGTGTGGTCTCTGTCCGGTAACCTCACAGTCCCAGAACAGCCGAGGATTTATCATGGCTAAGGGAGAACAGGTACCTTTTCTAAACCATCTCCTCCCTAGGCTCCTATTTTTCTCCTGGAGACAGGCTTGCCTGTACAGATCTGTTACCAAAAAGAAAGAGGAGTTTGTGGCATCCCAGTGCAGGCTGTGAATGGTGGTACTTCAAAGGCAGTGAAGACGGCATCTTTGTAATGGATAAGACAGGCAGTGGAAGAAGGGTCACACTGTATCAATACCCACCAGAAACTCATGGGCTGGCAATGTTCCTCGGAACTCTGTCTCTTTTTTTTCTCTCCAATAGACTAGACCAGTGAGAGGGACAGCTGGGCCTGGTCAGCACCCAGTTGGCCTGCATGCCTCGCCAATGTCTGTGGATTACTGCTGCCTTTCCATCTGTTCATGGTGTCTCCTTCCACACTGAAATTGTCATTAAACCTTAGCAGTGGTCATGATACCGTAAACATACATGTTTGTATGGGTACACAGCACCCTCGTGCTGAGCTTGCAAACTCAGCCCGTGATGACCTGGGCTCAGTAACGCTGAGAAACTGGCTCTATGTTGGTGGTGTTTGTAACACTGCTGCTGAGCTGCAAAGCTACTACATTCCTCCTCCCCTCTTCACTCACCTTCCCAGTATTTCTTCTTTGCATTGTTCCAGCAGGATGTCCCTGGAGCCTTCCAGCTTGTCAAGCGCAGCGCACTGCTCTGTGCCGGAAAGCATATGGCCAACAAAAGAAAGAGCTTGCAACTGGAATTTGAATGTGGCACAAACTGAATTGCTTTAAAAATCAAGGTATGTGCTAGGAAGAAATAAATTGTGGAAATGTCAGGCACAAAAGGTCATGTAGTCCAACCACTGATCTCAAGCCAGGACACATTTGTCTAAACTTCCCATGATGATAATCCAGCCATCTCCTGACGTAGTACCCAACTGTCCTGATGGTAAGAAAGTTCTGATATTTAATCTAAGCCTTACTGTCACTATCTGTTTACAGGTTACTGTTGTGGTGCAAGTGGAGAATAACTGACCACTTTCCCATTTATAGCGACCTTTTACACAGCTAGCACCAACACCCCCCCTTCATTTCTGCTTTTCTACAAAAAGTATATTTTCCTAGAAATTTTTCTTTGCATTCATAACAAATAAAAGTCTTTTCATTACATTGATGTGTTTCTTAAAATGTGAACGCAAATACAAGAAATATCGCTCTGATCAAAATCTTAACACTGCCATGTGAAGGACAGTATTTACCAGCCAGCCTTCCGTATTGTACTCAGAACAGTTAAATTCCTTTTGTTACCTGTTCTAGGTCCTTTTCTGTGGTGCTGTTCCCTGGCCAGGTATTCTGTACACAATCCTACTCCTTCCTTTCTAAAGATGAGAGTATGGCTGTCCATCTTGAGATTGTTCTTTTTCTTCAGGACTTTCACCATTCTCCACGAACTCACAAAGTGCTCAGTGGTTTCCGAGATTTTGTCACAGGAATGGTAATTTGAGTAATTCCAGCTCATCCAAATACTCCTGAAAAGATTCTTTTCCTATTCTAGCCTATTCTCTTGTTATTCATTTTAAAGATCGTTAGGCAGTTCATCTTTTTAGGAAAGATTAAGCCATGAGAAAAGACATTGCACCTCTCAGTCTTTCTTAGGCTGTCATTTTTGGCAGTCGGTCCTTAATATTCATGTTGCTTTAATCGAATTATGAAAGTTTTCTAAAATCCCTTTTTCATTACCTGAAAACAATGGACAAGAAGTCACTATCCTTCTCCTCCTCAATACTTTTCATTTTGAAAACTTGTTGTAAGCTGACTGTCACTCTGAAATATGATCAACAAAATGCCCCACGGGATCATTGCTGAAGGTGCGGTGGAACAAAAAGCACATTTTTCATCAACAGCTAGGATGAAATACAGCAGCAGAGACACTTTCCTTAGACTGCTGGTAGGCTCATGCGTTCACTTCTGGGGTGATTTGGTTTGCCTTTGTGCTTGCAGTCGATGCATGAGTGGAAGAAAAGGTGGGAATAAGACTTTGGGCTGGATGTGAGAACACTCGTTGGATAGAACAGCAGACCAGGGACGGGAGAGGTATCGCAGCCTCCCACATCTGCATCACCCTGGCTGTAAGGCAGGTGGGAATCGCTGCACGAGCTGCTGAAGGCGCGTAACAGACTGGCGGTGTAGACCCTGCCTCTCCAAGAGAGAGGGGGCACGTCTCATACCTTAGAGAGGGTGGGCAATGGGAGGAAAGGGCACCTCTTCATCACAAGTCAAAGGATGAGGACACGCTATTATTCCCAGGAGTTATTTTTCAAGGACAATTTTCCCTGAGGCGCTGTTGTTTTGTTAATAAGGATGTGGCCAAGCTAAGCAATTTTCTCGAAGTCATTGTGTGCATTTCTTTCTCAAACCATGTCCATGGCAAATTATGTATAATTGGGCTGTAAGGCTCTCTGTGTCCTGCTTAATCTGCTGTTTACTGATATGCTCTTTATCAACACTGACAATATTTTTCGTGATGGTTTTGTCACCTCTAACAGAATGTAAACAGTGATTATGCAAACATCTTACACTCCTATTTCTCATGTTCAAACACTTTGATTTCTTAGCTTTTTAAGGGTGAGGGCTGGATGCAGAAACATGGTAGCACATACCGCAATTTAATAATTAGGGCTGGATGAAAGCACCATTCCGCATTAAGGATCGGCCACCCCTGCTGGGCTCTGCTGCAGCTTGCACACAGGACTGTAACTTCAGATAGCGCTCGGGGCATATTGTCAGCCAGGTCAGCCCCCTCCTTCAGAGAACAGGGCTGTGCCAGGCGTTTGTATGCCAGGGGACTTCTCTGACAAGCAGGAGTAGCAGGTCCTAAGTAAAAATGCACCCTCATCCAACCCTATGTGCCAGTGTAATGATACCGTGGCTTTCAGACACATGAAGTCGCAAAGCAAGAGAATTAGGTCTTCCCACCGCAGATTTCTTGCCCTGCAGCTTGAAATTCAGAATATATTAGTGAGATACAATATGCAGAAACTTTAACTTCTTTTCTTCCCTGGCAGGTGGAACTTTAAGGACTTGGGTTTACCATATTGCTTTAAGGAATATCATTCTTTCAGAAATCCTTGACCAGTCTTGGCATTTGAGAAGAATAAGGCATCTCATCCTTTGAGGAAAGACAAGGCAAGTAGTCATACCTGCCACAACCTTCCTCTCAAATTACACTATTTGTAAGTCTCAAGTAATCCGGTTTAACATAGTTCAGCTATTTGACAGAAGTTTTCACTAAAGATGAGATATTGTATAATTCTCAAATGGCTTAGTTTAACACATCAGCTCTTCCAAATTTGCATTGATGTGCTAGTATGTATAGCATAAAGAGAAAAGCCTCATGAACTTGGTCTATCAGTAGCGGATACTGGAACTATACTATTTTTAACCTATTATTTGTTCTTCCGTTTTCAGTCCTGATGTTATTCCAAAGAGGAGTGAAATTACTCCACTTCTTCACAGAAATCTCTGCAGTGTAAGTTCAAAATGACCTCAAGAGGTCATTTCATCTAATGATTTCCACACATTTTCAGCCAGTGGATCAGTGCCAAAGTTCAGAATATTTCCCAGGCTACCATACAGCTTTATTGCCACATCTTTAATGGGGAACGACTCCATCACGATTCTATAGGCCAGTTATGGACCACTGAACCCCAGGCTCATGGACCACCAGAGGTCTCAGGACCTCAGTATGGACATCTTGAGTCCAGGAACAGCTGCTCAGTCATCTCCTTCTGTTGCAGATTCGAGTGTGTACTGGTGCTACCCTCGTATTTCACACAACCTACACTTGGCTCCCCCATTTTCAAGGTAATCCTCAGACTTGAGCAGAGAATGAGCTCTGAGTGGACAAACGGTGCTGGCAACAGCTTTTTCCCAACCATTGTCCTCCCTGAACAGCTCTGGTCCTTCTCTGGCTGGGGAAGCTGACATGCACCCACCATATGAGAGAACTTTCTATGAAACTGGGAGCTGGTCAGAGGCTTCCACCCCCAAACAGTTCGGCCAGGTCATGCTAGCTTCTGGCTGACAGCAGGCTGGGAAAATTGTCCAAGGAATCCACAGATGGTCAGCAGAATACGCAGCCCTGATTTAGACTATACTCATCCTAGAGACAAAATCGGGCAGATTTACACCATCCTCAGCTGCTCTTAAAAATGTTCGGTGTAGAGGATGCCTGTAGTCCCTGCAGTAACCGATGCTCAATTGCCCTTTTGATTAAAAGCACAATGTCTAATATAAATTACCTTTCCTCTCAGCAACTGCGATTACTTGTTTTCCTGCTGATTTTGGAGGAAGAGTACATATTTTGTGCCAGTGAAGGTTCACACCATCCTCGTCTTCTTTCTAGAGAAGACAGGCTCAATTCTTTCAGCCATTCCCAGGAAGTCATATTTCTTACCATCAGTGCTGCTCACCTCTGAGCTGCCTGAGCTCATAGAGCTACATTCCCTTGAAAATACCCTGCCTAAAAATGGACAGTTTTCCAGCTGAGGTCACTAGTGCCAAGCCAAGTAAAACAGCTGCTTCCTATATTTTATACCTGTTAATGCATCCCAGAAGGGCATTTGAACGTCTTGCAACAGTGCTGTATTTTGCTCTTTCTATTACAGCCCATTGTCATCTTCTGGATCCTTTTCTACAGCAGAATAAACCTGAACAGATCAGGACAAACTTCTAAAGGGCCCTTTAGATTGCATTTGAGAAACCCACTGAATGATGAACTCTAATAGTAGTTTGCAATCAATCCACCTCATGAGTTTATCTGGATCATTTTCCTTCAGCTTGATTGCGAGACCATTTTGTGGGATTGTCAAAAGCTGTGGTGTGGTCAGTATAAATTTTGTCTGTGGTTCCTCATGGTTTTGCTAGGTTTCTAAACAGGTTAAGGAATTTTGTTAGGATGGTATCACATGATTTGCTCTTAACAAAACTGTATATCATCTGTTTTGTTAGTTATTAAGTGACTGTTCAGGGAGAACATTTCCAGGTACTGAAGTTAAACTCATCCATCATTGTATATCCCACAGATTTCTTCCTAGTCTTGCTCTTAAGATAGATTCTGTTTGCCTTATTGCAGTCCTCTGGGACCCCCTGTCCGCCTGCAATTTGCAGAAATGATCATTAACAGTTCAGCGGTTGTTCAGGATAAGTCCTAAAATACTCTTGGAGAAATTTCCTCTAAGCCAGCTGACATGAATACAGCTAGCCTGTCTAGATAGGCCGTCCTCTGCTGCTGTGCTCTTGTTGAAATTAATTGTACGACACATCTGGTCAAAAATAACTTTTTTGTGATTAATAAAGGAAAAAATGAACTTCATGGGAGGTCAGTCATACATATAGCTTTTAAAATGCTATGCATGTTTGGATACACTTTTCAGAAAACCTCACCTACAGTGCAATATATAAAACCCAAGCACAGCACAGTGATTCCAAATTCCACCCTGAGCTCCATATGACAAATGTGTTAACTTCACTATTATAACAGTTGCCGGCTAGATTAAAACGTAGAGATGGAGCCACAGTCACTGAAGTCATTCCATGAGAAGATCAGTCCTTTATGGATCACTATTTATTGTAAAGTCTGAATAATTTCTCTTTCTCAGAATCCTTTAAAGGTTTAAGTGTTAAATTATATATCATTTTAAGAGCTGGGTTTGCTAGTCCTTTCTCTCCTCCTAATTCATTGCCTTCACCTCTACCTGTATTTATAGCGTGCACGAATGAAGTTTGCCCAGGCACAACGTAAGATAAAAATACTTTTGAAAGATAGTTAATATCTGTACTTGGATGCATCACGTAGCAATGATCATCCTTATTTTTTCAGATGCCACTTGTTCTTCCAGCTTTCTGTGACTGATGTCAAATTTACGTGTCTACATTTTTTCAATGCAGACTTTTTTTTTTATTTTTTTAACACAGCTCCTCCTTCTTGTGCTAGAGTGTTTTTCTGGAACAGATGCAAAACACCACCTGAAATCCTGGGTGTGCTCCTTTTTGCTCACACACAGGCTCTCCGTACCAATGCAGATTCACCTGTTCACAATGTCAGGTCAGGTGTTAAGGGTTGTCAGAATTTCTAAACAAAATTTTCGCTGTTTGGTATCTTCGTGGTAGCTTTGCCAGTGACCGTAACAAGGTCAGGGTGTGAGCCACTGTTTTTCCACAGCTTTCAGTAAAAGATTCCTATTGTGTAATTCATATGACTACAGGGTAAATAAAAGCATTTGTCCTCGTTTGTGTGCTACCTCTTTGCCGGGAATGGATGATGAGACACAATGCACCAGGATGAAGGTCTCACACATAAAGAAGCTCCAGTCATGAACAATTCATAATCTAATTTCAAACAGAGACAATAAGTAACTATAGCACAGAGGTAGAAAACTAAAGGAAGCCTGAGAAGTTTTTAAGCTCTTACAGAAAACTAAGCTACTTCCTTCAATGCTAAATAGGCTTTTTTGTGATAAACAGACCTTTTCTCCTCAATAGGGAGCTCCATGCTTTTTGTACCTTCTAGATATTGCTGCTCTAGACAGCAATGCAATAAAACAGGCATTTTCATTATTAAAACCTTTTCTTCAACTGCTTATAGCTTTCTGGAAATTAAACTTGCTTGCCTGATTTTTTAACATTGCAACTGGGAGAAAACAACAAAAAAAAAAGAAGCAGACACTAAAGTGATATGAAGAACATATAAAATATTAACTAAGAACAAACAACAGATCAAGGTTGTCCAGTCTTCTAGATTTCAAAAAATAAATATTAGGTAGAGTAAATATAGAGGGAGTGATGTTACTTTACTGACAGGAGCTGTTTGCAGAAGTTTACATGGAATTAAATTACCTAAGCGGTGCCCCCTGAATAATCTAAACAGTACTGGCTCAAGGTCCAGCCCGGAAACCTGTGAGACCCGATTGCTTTCGCTGTGTCCCCTCAATGATCAACTCTCAGTTTTTCACAGAAGAAAAAAAAGGTATTCAAAGACAGGACCCAAAGCGTTGCAGGACTTTGCCCACACCTTGCCTTTTGCCTCCTCCAGTGAGCCCTGGCCAAAGGTGGGCTCTTCAGACATGGCTGCAGTGCCGGGTCCAGCTCTGCCACCTCTTGCTTCATTGCTGGTGGTGACCCAGAGGTGATGCCTGGGTGCAGAGCACTCAGACGAACACGCAGCCCTGTCTCAGGGACACCTTCCTGAGGAGAAGCTTTTTCCTTTGCAATTTCCCGTCCTTGTTTGCCTGAGGTTTTGTTACCAAACCTGTTCAAAACAGAGTTGTGCTCAGTGCTCTTGTTTAACACAGACCATAAAGGCACAATAGAATTTTATTAATCCCAAGTTCAAAATGTATCTGCACCTTACCAGGAGCAGCCCTACCAGTCTTACAAATAAAAGGCAAGTGGGTCCTGGGCAAGCCCAATTTCTTCTCCCCAAACTCCATCAGAGGCTGGCAAAGAGCTCCCTCCTCTGTAGGACTTCTGTCCCCTGCAGCTCCCAACAGCTCCGCTCTTCCCTCCAACAGCAGAGGACCCTCAGAGCTGACTGACGGGCTCCCTGCGTCAGCTTGCACAGGGGTTCACCTTGCACAGATTCATTAACCCGGCAATGCAGACAGACTTCTACACATGCACAAGGTTCATTGCAAAGCCGGGGCCAAAATAATTCACAGCTCTACCATGAGCCACAGTCAGGCTCAGTTACTCATCCCAGCCTCACACCTGAACAAGGTCTAGAGGTGAGGTGAAACCGGGAGGAAGAAAATCCAATTAAACATCCAGAGTAACAGAATTTTCTTACATTATTTTCTCCACCAAATGAAATGTCTCTATCTTCCCCAAACCGCTTTTGTCAAGTGCCCTGTCTGATTTGTGCTACAGGATTATTTGGCATGGTCTGAAAAAACAAACTTTACCCCCCTGGAGAATTTTGCTGGGAATAATAGATCTGCGTGAAGGTCTAAATCGATAGAAGTCTTTCTGAATGCATTTCCAGGAAACCTGGACACATCACCAGTGACTGACTAAAATACAAGGTGCCAGCCACTGTTTGGAAAGCAATTTGTAGTTCAGTAATTTAAATTTCATAGCGAAGAAGGCCATACAGTGAGAACCTCGTCCACGGCAGGAGAGGGAAGCTGGAGGCATTCAGGGACTGCAAAATGCTTGCCCAGTTTTGGGAGGAGGTTTGAGCGTTTTTTTTCAAGTATGATTTCTGGATCCCATTCTAATCCCAAAGGAAAACCCTCTTCAGCCTCCCTTGAATCTCAGCATGTATTCAGCATATTTATGTTTGGTTTTCTCCTAAGGTTTATTTTCTGTCAGAGGATTATTTTCCCCTATATTAAAAGCTTTCTCTGAGGCTATCAGAGTAGGTGTTTAAGGTCTGGATCCTGTCACTTCTTGTTTGCAAGTCTCCAAGTGTTTCTCCTCCAGCTGAAGCTTAACTGGAGGAGAATTAAATTCAGAGGCTATACCACCATACAGTCAGTTGTAAAGCACAACAGCGATTCTTCCCCTTTTACCCTCCACTATTAAGACGGGAGCTTATGAACGGTCTGATTCTCTTCAGACCAATTTTCTCACCCAGCACCACTCCCAAACCTTTCTTTTCAGCTGCGGCACTGTCCTACAGACACCTGAGCTGGGCACGTGTCCCTGCATGCCGACTCATTGTTGCCCTGGCCTCTCCTCAGCTGAGTAGCTCAGTGACTACCTTCACCCCAAACCCAGCTGGGATGGCTTAAGCCTGCATTTGTCACCTTCCAGAAGCGTGTCCTCTGCGTGAGGGTACCTGCTAGTCATGCCAGAGACGAAGGGATGAAAGAAATTGCGATTTCACTGACAGAAGCCATGCCAGCAGATAGATGGCAGCAAGAGCAGGAATCACGGGGCCAGAGTGGGAGAAAAAAGGGATTTCATGTCACCCGAGGCTCCGACCTGGGACGGCAGCAGGTATTGCTTGGAGACCCTCCTGGCTGTGGAAGTGCTGACCCTGCGTTTCTCTCTTTCTAAGTGAGGCATTCACTAATTGCGAGGGTATTAAATAAAACATGGGGTCTGCTTTCTCCAGCCATTTTAATTTTTTCCCTCAGTTTACGAACCAGTAGATCTAGTGCTTCTCTTGGGAGGTGTCCCACATGTCCACAGCCTGTCTAGAAGGAGGCATCCTCTTGCACCGTGCCTCTTCTCATCCCTGCCCGTTCCTCTCTGACTGGCCTTGCGAGGGGCTGGGCTGGTCAGGACCACAGCAGAGGAGAGGGGTGACCACACCACCAGCCGCCGGGCCCACCGCTGGCACCAGGACCCGCACGGTCCACACAGCATGATGGCACCCACATACTCTATGAGGGGGCTCGGTAGCCCCACAGCAGGGCCCTATGATGATTTGAAGATTAAAAGTCTGGCTTTACCAGTGCACTGCTATGAGCCAGGTGTTCATGACTTGAAGTGTTTGTTCACTATACTTTCTCTTGTCCAGGTTTGGTTGATACAAACTCATTTGCATCCAGGGACTTCGTACTGGGGGCTGTCGTGGCCTTGAAAATCTTAGAAAAAATCTCAAAGTGTGAAAACCCATAGCAGTGGTAGAGAAAACAATTTGCAGGAAAATAGAGAGCAGCAGCAATAAGGGCAGGGGAAAGGGAAGCAGCTCTCCAAGGCTCCTCCAGGGCATGGCAAGCTAGCAAAAATCAAAAGAGAAAACAGCATGCAAGCCCAGATCCTGACAGTGGCAAGTCAAACAAACAGCTGGAGCAAAAGGCAGCTCTCGGAAATGAAGCTGCCACTCACCCTCACCCCTCCTTCAGAGGTATACCCCTTATGGAAAACGAGATACCATGAAACATTAGCCAGTCCTACTCATGTAAATATTTCTCCCGGACTTCTCCCTTGGCTTCACCTGTTTCTTCAGCCTCACTACTAAATTTTCCGTTATTTCTACTTACAGTTTTGGTAACTACATAATTTTAAAAACCTTTCATAACAGGAAAAAAAAGAAGAAAAATATTCGTTGTGAAATTTTGCACTGATGTCCTTATCTTGAGTTTCTCTAGTTGGATATTTACAGCTAAGGATTACAAGCTCCCAGTACGAATGCATGTTTGAGTGTGTGCTTATAATATACCCACAAAGGAATACAAGGAAACGACATTTATTTTGGCAACCCTTGCACTTCTCAAATTAGATACAGAAAAGTTATTCTAATTTTTTAAAGGTCTCTGAGTCTCAGCAAATTGTATTGACAGAGCTTTCACTTTCAATGAAAACTAAAACTCAAATGTTTTGTAAATGTGTTGTTTTCATCAGGATTTTTTTTTGGCTGTTATTGCCCTTTTTACTGTGCAAAAATTATACAGGCAGCCACACTTGTGCACATCCCCATCCCTAGCCCCCTTCTTCCAGTCTTTTTACATCCCCATCTCCTGACACACCACGACCCAGCGGCACATGGAGCCAAAGGCGGTGAATTCGCTTCTCAGTAAAGGCTGAGGCAGGAGGAGAGAAGGGGAAAAAGGAATTTGAGGAGGGGATTTGGGAGCGGGAAGCATGAGGCTGGAAGGACAGGCAGTGTGAAGAGAGCCGAGTACTGGCGAAGAAAGAATAAGATGAGCCGGAATGACTGAAGCAGAGAGGAGCAAAGATTTTGCTACAGATTGTCCTGTCATGAAATTGAAATATGGGGCTTTAAATTGCAAGGTAGGCGAGGCAGAATGAGATAAAAGGAAGCCAAGGGACTAGCAGCGAGCAGTAAGCTGTGTTTGTGATGCACATGCACAGTAAGCGCATAAACTAATTAATGAAAATATTGTATTAGCATCTGCAGCGGGCTCGTCCCTCCTCCACGCCCACACCGAGCTCTCCTGGACACAGCTGCCTCTTTCCAGTTGGGTCCGCTTGCGCCCATCCAAATTTTCCAGCGGAAGAAGCGGCACTGCTCTGGCTTTAATGAGTTCCCTAATAAAGAGATGATGACTGGCAGTGTAATTTCCCTGCTACACTTCGTGCTTTCATGACTGGAGTTTATTATTAACCTCACTACTACGTTTTCTGTTATTTTACTCTGGTGGTTTAATTGTATTTCCACCTCAGTCATGTGCATTTGCTTTCTAATAGTCTCCTTTCCCAGATTGCTTTCATGTGAGCAGCAGGGTTTTTCTGCTAAGTACTCTGCAATGTTTTTCGTATGCATTTCTTTCTGGTTTAATCTCTCTCTTTTTTCCTCTCTGTCCATGTATTAGTCATCCTTAATGGGGTACAGCACCTTGTGCTCCCTGACATGGAAAACAGGGACAATGTAAGCAAACAGCAAGGACAAAGCATAAAAATAATGGAGGCAGTCTCTGTAAAGGGGGAATTAATGACTCGGGCAAGTAGATGCCACATGTAAGTAATTTTAAGGAAAGAAAGCGTCAGCCATGCTTAGAAATGCAGATGTATTTATCGCCTTTCAGCCCCCCTATTTAGCTGTTACTAACGGCGTATTGAAAAGGAACAAAGGCAATTTCTGAATGCAGAAGCAGGGATGTCTTAGCGAGGTGGTCTGGGGTGATGGAAATTTAGGGCACAAGCAGCAGGACTGATTCTTATTTTATGAATGCTGACATAAATCAGGCTTGTATCCACTGCAGGAGTGAATGAAGTTATGCCAGGGTAGGGCTGGAGAGAAGTCGGGGTCGGGTCTCCCATCTCCACTCTAACACGGAGCAGCAGCCCCCTCAGGAGCTGCACCTCTGCTCTCCATAAATAAAAGAAGACGGAAATTAATCTTCGTACTCCACTATAAAACACGAGGACGCGTGCACAGCCGGCTCGGCGTGTGAGTGCCAGTCAGGGTGTGCTTCTAACAGGGAGGAAGAAGCGAAAGTGCGGTAACCCTAACGGCATGGTCAGGGGTTCAGTATTCAGTCAATAAAAATAATTGAGAGTCAATGCCTTAGCTACAGTCTGGCCCCTTTCCAACGCCAGCATTTTAGGAGAGCCGTACATTGGATACAAATGAGATGTAATTTGCCAGAGTTAGTTAAAGGTCTCTAAAGTGAATGAGACTCAGGACCTTTGATTTTACATCACAGTGGATGTTTCCATTCGAAGTGTTACACACAAACGCTGTTCGTCTGTAAAAAGCAAGGGCAGTCACATTTATTTGCTGAGAAATTGTAAGCAGTGCAGAAAACCTCATGAAGCTGAAGCAAGGCTCGGAGGGTTTGCCTTGTAGCAAAGGACAGCTTTCCTGCTGATGGGGTTGTGAGGAAGACCCCGAGCTGCCTTGGTTACGGTTAAAAATACCTTCAGGAGAAGAAAAATCTGGGTGCTAAAGAGCTCTTTGAAGTACTGGGGAAAGGGATGATAAGAACCTTTCCAGGCAGGTGGATAAACCAGACCAAAATCAAATGGGAAATGAAGCATGTCTGAAATGGCGAAGCCCGATAGCCTGTTGATACAGCAGAAGTGGGCGGTGAACTCTCCATTTCTGGTTATCCATGCCAGACACCCTGCAAGCAGACATACTTCGGTGAGGTACATATTGAGGGTTCAGGAGAGGAAACCCTGAGAAAATTTAAGGGCTTGTATGAAATAAAGATTTTATTAGATGGTCTAACAGTCTTGGCTTTGACACTGGTGAACAACTTGCTGTCTGTGCATCATGGCTGTGCTCTTGGGCAGCTGCCCGGGCGCGGGGCCGGCGGGTGAAGGCAAGAGGCGGGCAGAGGCTGGCTGGGAGGGGAGCGGTCGTGCGTGCAGACCTCAGCAGACGTGTGCCTGGCTGTGGCAGCAGGGGCAGGCTGTTCCAGAAGTGATGCCGATGAAACCCTGCCGCAGGGATTTGAGAAACACCGGAGGAGCACCTTTGGGTTACCTGCCTGCAGGGCTCCCCAGCCCCTGGGCACCGGAGCAGCCCGCCGTGATTGCACAGAGCTGGGGGTGCCGGAGCACCTCACTGGCATCCTCGCAGCACTCGTGGTGCTCCTGTGACGACCGAGGAATAACAGCCCACGCTTCACAGACGCTGCAGCGAGGCACCGGAGCCCGCATTGCCTGACTGGGGTTCTGTAGTTTGGAGAATCATAGTATCATAGAATCATTAAGGTTGGAAAAGGCCTCTAAGATCATCAAGTCCAACCATCAACACAACACCATGCTAAACTGTGCTAAACCATGTCTTGAAGTGCCACATCTACACGTTTTTTGAACACCTCCAGGGATGGTGACTGCACCACTTCCCTGGGCAGCCTATTCTGGTGCTTTACATCTCTTTCAGTAAAGAAATTTTTCCTAATATCCAATCAAACCTCCCCTGACACAACTTGAGGCCATTATTGCTGCATTGGAGCTGCTGGGATACTTGGTCAAATGCCTATGATCGTAACCGTATCTCTACCTCATGAAATTTAGCATCGTTAATCTGAGCCTTCTTCATGGAGTCCTCTAGCAGCACAGGGCCGGTGCTGAAGCCGAAGTCATAGCGAAGGTACAAGAAACCGTTGTGCATCTCTAGACTAAAGAACATAGTCTGTATAAAACAAAACAGCAGTCAGAAAAGCAGTATGATTGTGCCAGCAATTAAAAAAAAACAATGTTACAAGAGTGTCTGACATTGTGAAAAGCATGCTGAGAAAAAGGTCCTTTTATTTGCGAAACTATAGCACAGTTTCTAGAATATTTTTATGTATTTAACATATGTGTCTATATACACATGCACGCATAATTGTTTGATAAACAACATTTATCTGAAGACTTGGTGAACTGTTTCCCTGTAGGAGTAGTATTTGGTCGCACAGTAATGTCAACATTCTTTATCAGCAAAGTATTCCTAATGTAAACACATCTATTTACCGTGAAGTAATAACCACATGCCTCAAATGAAAGATGTTATACTGGTAAAAGCAATGTTGTGCTAGAATGGCTGTATCTGCGTTAGCAGCTTCTGTCACAATGCCTGTAATATCTCAGGATTATATCTTTTCACAGCCCTGATCAGCACTGATGTATTTGCTGAAGGCTGAGCAGTAGGTAGAGTGTATTTACTGTGTATTTGATTTCTGGATTTCCTGACTATTCCTGCTTCATGGTTTGGCTTCTGTTCTGGGGCTGGGTGACCGAAACTTTATAAACAGGAACTCTACTTTAGAAAATCTTTCGGGAGTGCTTGAAGTGAAGATCCGTACCATAAAATTAGTCTTGTTCCAAATCTGAACATAAAGAAGCAGAAAGGACAGTTTACAGGAACTGTTCATCTGGTTAATGCTTTTAATGCTGATGTCTGTCTTCTCTTCTAGTGTTCATGCTGTTGTTCCCATGCCTAATGGAAGCATGGGAACAATAATTCTCAAAAAACTACTGCAGCCCAAGAACTTCTGTCTCTGATACAAATCAGTCCACCCTCAGAAGTAATTTCTTAAAGTAGTGAAAGTAGGTTTTAAACTAGCGCTTTTAAATGAAACTGCAGCTTGGGTTTGTCTTGAACAGCTTAAATTTGAAAATGAAATAGGGATTACATTCAGAATATTTATGATCTGTCTTTGCAGAACTGAATAATGGGCTGGCTTACACAGTCTTTCTAAAAGTGCCTGTGAGCAAGCATGGTCTTCCACAGCTAACACCCAACTCAACTGCAGTTTCACTGGAACACACAAAGTGCCTACATCTCTGACAAACCTCTGGGCACTTTTGCTTGGACGAAAAATGACTGATCTGCAATAGAGGCTGTTAGACTTTTAACAGCAGTTGCTTAGTCCAAAACTTCCTAAGAGCAAAGGTTAGTGGTGGCATAGTTATTTGCATGTGGAGCCTACTTTCTTCAAACCCTTACAGAGTTTGCATCACCCTCAAACTTCTGAAAAGCTGTTGATATTTGGATCAAGCCTTTTTATTTGGGCTACTTTATATTTTCAGCATAAATATTTAACTCTGGTATACCCTGACAGATACAGTTACAAAGTGGTAGCTACCACAAAGTGGCTGCTTTATGGGAGTTACTTCACAGACATTTCCTGTCACTTCGATTGTTCATTCACATGTAAATAAAGGTGCAACTTCTGAGCTTAAGTGGAGTCTCTCTCAAAGTGTTGTCACAGGGGTATGACCACTCTGAAGTCCTGACTCTCTGGATGAGAGCACAGTCCAACTCAGGGCCTTGGCTTCCTGGAGCCTTTGCAGGGCATGTCCCAGTTCTCTCCTAATGTGTACATGCACCAGATGAATACAAAGTATTTCCTTTTTCCAGAAGTTAAATGGAAGGACATAAGCATTTTGGATGTTCCGTGATACTGTAAGTACTGGGGAACTTGTGGTACTCATGGGTAAAGGCAACTAGCAGGATTTGGTACTCACTCCATTTATCATTAGCAGGATCAATCCATTGTCTGTAGGTGTTCGAACTTCTATGTCAAATCGAGTCACTTGGCTGAATCTTCCCCTTCTCTCAATGTTTCTTGCCAAGGCATAGCCAGAGCCGTCAAAGAAATAACTCACAGCCCGGCTCTGAGTGAAAGCCAACTTATTTCTATGAAAGAACAAGCAGAGAAACAGTATTTGGCATATCCCCATTTTAATCTGGGGAAATTTAAAGGCCTTTACAATTAAAATACTTTCTTGAAATAATTGTCCTGAACCGCTGCTTCTTCCTGGCAGCAGTGAGACTGATGACTTTTTCTTTCAAATTATTTCTGGGAATTTTTTGTGAAAAATGATTTGTAGCTTTGAAGGTGTGTCTAACTCCTTCATCATTTGATTGTGCTTTTATCCTGTGTCGTATGTAGAGGAAAGGCAAATTCTTTGCTCATCCTTGTAAAGTGGCAGTCGCACAACACCTCCTTATTATAAGGATAGACATACATTTCTGTTAAGAGCTTGCCTAGTTTGTGCAGAAACCCATTTGAATTCTCCAAGGCCTTTAGTCGAGCATGGGCTCCGCTGGGGAGCCCAGGAGCAGTCCTCGTGCACTGTCCTGGAGAGCAACAGCTTGCACTCCCCTTGGGAATGGTGTGGGAAGCATTCACTTGCTCTGTCCCAACACCTCCTGCATTTCTTCCCAGTGAGAGCTGCAAGTTTCTGTCCTGTTCTTTGTCTAGAGCAATTCTACTGTTGCTGCCTGTTGTATGAACAAAATGCCTGCCAATGTCTGTGCTAAACAAATTGCTGTGATTGATGTTCACGTCTACTTTAGGGGCTGGATTTCACGGTTTGTGAATGGCTCATTGGAGGAATTTCTGTTGTGAGTCTAAGAGTGTATGGCAGTCAGCTACTGGCTTTGCTACCTGGGCATGGGACTGCACTCAAGTTTACCAGGCCCACTGGAGCTAACTGGCTGTGGCTGTATCGCTTGCAGCGACAGGATTCGGGTGGGAGCAGTCCTGTCCTAGGCAAGCAGCGGGGATAAGGAGGGAGCCCGGACCATGCCTCAGCTAACACGGCAGTTTCCCTTTCAAAGCAAGGCTGTGAGAGAGTTAGTGGAGACGGTAGCAAATCATAGAATATATCGAGTTGGAAAGGACCCATAAGGATCCAATAAGTCCAACTCCCATATATATATTTATGTTCAACTTGTTGATGCAACTAGGATTTAAAAGTGGCCGAGTTCATTCTGGACAACTCAATATCACCTTCACGTTTGTAATCTAAACCAGGAGTGAACCACCAGGACTGGCACTTGCAACTAACCAGAGCAGCAGTGACGGCGGGACTGTCCCCTACCTGGCACAAGGTGGCGATGTGGTGGTGTCGATGTTGTAGACCTGCTTGAAGTTGTATAGGCTGATCACATCGTCGTTCAGGGTAGCCAGTTCCAGGCAGCCGATGAAGCCAGGTAGGTTTAAGCTAGGAGGGAGCTGTGCAGAGGGCAAGGAAAAGTAAAAGGAGAAAGGTCATGCTTTTTATTTGGGTATCACGAAAGCATTTGTGCCTGGGGTCAGTTTTGTCTGTGTGATCTTCATACTTTGAAAGAAATGGCATGATGCTACCTTGGAATAGCCTTTGCAGTCCTTATCAGGATATGGCCATTGTGCGGTAAGTTAAAACAGAGCACATAAATGGTCTCGCAGTGAGAACAGTAGGCCAGGTAAGGCAATTGCAAACAAAAAACTTGTGGTTTTGAAGGGAGCACACTTGGAAAAGGGGAAGAGAGTAAGATTTGACTAATCACAGATCTTACTCTGTGTATTTGAATCTCTCAGCAGATATTTCATATCTAATGTACAGACATCCTTCACTGCCAGAAAAATAACTTCATACCGTGACGAAAGAGAGAAATGAGAGAGCTCTTCAAACCTGGGAGACTTGGATTCAAAGTCTGTACCAGTGGTTAATCCTCACTAGGTGTTATTTTGAACAGTTAGCAGGATACAGAAACTCCTTCTTTTAACAAAGTCACTGCAAATGGAATTTAAAATAGCCACACTAGTGAGGGGAATAATACAAAAGAATAAAGCTGACAGAGCTAGTGAATAATTCTTTTAATATTAAAATACTCTGCCCTGTGGAACAGGTGTGATATTAATAACACCTCTTATACTTCAGAGTCTGATCACTGCCAGTAACTTTTCTTTAGCTTCTTATTATTTCCATTTTGCTTACGATGTAATAGTAATGGTAACACAGCAATGCAGAACATCATAGCTGTAAGAGAAAATGAGATTCTTATCTGCAGCACAGATATATTTGGTAAATTATCATGTTTTCTTTTATTCCTTTGTTTCTTCTACTATTCTGTTAAATTATGTTAAGTATGAGACTTCTAATGGTTAAGGTGAACATTTCATATTTACAAAATATGTAACAGGGAAGAAAAGGCAAAAGCTTTTAGCAAATAAGACTGTATGTTAATAAATGAAAATGTGAGGTGTCCATTCCTAAGGGAAAGAGACCCATATGCTCATCAAATATTTCCATGAATCCTTTTCTTCCCATTCCCCTTCCCATTTTCCTTCACTTTTCCTCTGCCCTGCTCTTGAACAGACCTGGAGGGTTCATTTGCTAGATTACTTTTTTTGTGTGTGTGTGTGGAACTATTATTCAGTCCTCAGTCCTATTCTCAGGCAGTTCGCACCCAGGGCTCAGTAATCTAAAGTTCAAACCCTGGCTTATATTTGGTAGTCACAGCAATGCAAAAGCTCAGGAATACGTAAGTATATTGAGTTAATCTTTGTTTTTATGGTGTTAGGAGGGCTGCTTGTGGATGTTGGATGTTTTTACCACCTACTACAGTTAGCTTAAAAATTTAGCATTCTTTAAAGTCTTTCTAAGTACATTTTCATTCACCCATGCAATTTTCATAGACGAGATCATTCATAACAATTTCTAAATCCCAAAAGAGGACCTGGCATGTTCACAGAAGCAGGTGAGGTGCTAATTCATGCTGACTACTAGGAACTAAACTGAAGCAACTGCCTCACACAGGTCTTCAGACATGTTTTGCACAGGCAAGTCTTTATGATGTTGTAAGGCTGGATTTAAACCAGTGATAATTTAAAATCAAACAAATCACTATATAGCTAGTTTCTCACACTGTCCTAATATTAACAATACATTACTTTTCATTTTTGTGAGAGTTGTAAAAAAGAAACTGTAAGCACCAAGAAATCATTAGTATTGAAAAAACCTGGTAGCCTACAAACTTTGTTATGCTGGGCAAATAGGCCTTCATTTATGCATACTACTTAACAGCTAGCAAGCTTCTTTTTTTAAATTATATTTCAGAAAACTTGAATGGAAGATAACAGGAATCTGATCATCTTACTGTATGACATAATATGGTCGAGAAAACAGTAGTTTTCACCATGGCTAGAAGATGGAGTCCTAAGATGATAAATGACTAAATAAGGACATTTTACCATTTCTGTGTTTAAAGGGAAGCCCAGCAAGATAAATCTGTATTATTTGATTTTGAATGTAGAGTATTTATCTGACTGACCTTGAAGTCTGGAGGCACTCCGCCAACGTAGAAAACAGCATTTTCAGGTTCCAAATTCAGGAGAGAGCCAGGACCAAGAACCTCTCCCTTTTTGATGAATTTTTCTTCAGCTGTGCTGCTAAGACTGGGTACAGTTAAAAACATTTTGCCGTGTCTTCCAATCCTGTAGAAGTGAATTGTAAGAGGAGAGAGTTTCATGTTGGCTAGACTTAAAAAAGAACAAACAAGCCTCCAACTCTGGGAAGGGTTTTTATTTCCTCACTAGAAGACTGGTACTCTGGGAGAAAAGGAGGAGAGGAACTACAGACACTTTCTCTTGCCCCCTGTAGCCCCTTGGGTCCTGGCTTTCTAAAAGCAAAGAAGATTTCCATTTATTTCAACAGGAGTATAATCAGGCACTGAATAGTACTGATGAGCAGTTCTGGCCCAGCCTTTTCTGTTTTTTGTTTTTTTTTTTTATATTAACAGTTTGATTTTGGGGAAATATACATTATCACTTTACCTCTCAATTTTGATGTTGCTGAAGTAAGATGGCCAGGTGCTGACTGGCTTTGCATCCAGAGGTATCTCCACATCTTGGCCTCCCAGGTTATAAATGTACACAAGGTTGTCATTTTTAATTGCAAGACCAATGTAATTTTTTGCCTAAAACACCAATGGAGAAGGATATCAGATCTACACTATTGAAAGAGATTTAATGCAGAACATTAGTAAAGGATGGGCTTAGATGGACTAAATGACACGTTTAAATATACCTAATAAAGAAAAGCTTAATTCTCTAATTACTTTCTTTCACCAGATAGAACTGTACAGAAAAAGTCTGATATTTAGCTTCATATCCATTTTGACTGAGGTAAATACAAGGTCATGATATGTCTTCTGACCTTAAATTGGTCATGTTCAATGGGAAGCTGTTCATCAGTATTTAGTGTGCAGCATCATATGCAGGAAATACGAAGAAACATTTGTCTAAAGCCTAAGTATTATGCTGCTATTAAATATTCTGTCAAGAGGGCTTTGACTTGATTTATATTCAGTAGACATTCTTTTTTGAAAAACTTAAAAAGAAAAGTCTGCCTCTTTACCCTTCCCAAGTAACAGCTTGCCAGGATTATACCTAGCCTGTGAGGTGTGATTTTTTTTTTTTTTATGAACCACAATTTAAAGAACAATTATTTCACAACACTTACAGGTGGTGAGAGTATATGCTTTTTGTAGGTGTTTCAAAGTAGTGATGTACAGAGTGTACAACAGCAGCACAAGCTGCAAGCAAAGAAACCTGCTTATCTTGTGGGCCTGTGACCTCAGAGGTTTGGAATTGACATTGTAAATAGCATAAACTTGATTAAAATATGGCCCAAAAAAGCCAGGTGAGTGCCATTAAATGCCTCAGAGCATGTCAGTACTGACAGTGGAGACAGCAAGTGTGGCTTGCAGCAGTGACAGTCACAGCAGCATGCTGCATAGGCAGTGTAATTTGCTTCTTAGAGAGAATCCTCCATTGTTTGGGTGAGAAGTTTCAAGGACAGGTGCCTCAGGAACACTTGCGCTTTGCTTGTCACAAAATGAATGACAGTCACATAGTAGACACCTCTTATTTTGAATCATGGAGAAATAGTGAGAGGGAAAAACAAGGGCAAATAAACTTCAAACGTATTTCAATTTTCTTTTTTTTATATATATATAAAAACTGAGTTATTCTCTTACATTTTTGTTTCCAAGGTACAAAATAAATCTGTCTGGAGATGCTGCCAGTTGTGGGTTGTCTTTCTGAAGCTTTATGTACAAGCTCATAGAAGTGAAAGATTTCAGTTCCTCCACATTGATCTTTGGATTGACTTCAACAGCTGATTGGCCTCCAAACATCATAGAGACTTGGACCTGCAGTTGCAAGTGTGCGAAGTGAGACACATTATTGCTGCCTGGGGACGTTACTTAAGGTACGTGTGCAAGAATATTTAGCCAGCACCCTTGCTTACTGCAAGAGCCAAGTTGGCACCTATATATTGGCCATGCAAAATTTCATGTTTATAATAATCACTTCTGGAAGACACTGTAAAGAAGATAGAGGGAATTAATTTTAAAATTAATTAAAGCTCCTAATTAACTGTGCTTAAGCATAGTCATAAAGTAAATTAAATTTCAGAGGGACATAGATGTGTTCTTAGTTGAATCAGGGCTACATCATTATGTATGGCAAATAATGGAATTCTTACATAGCTGTAACACTTCTACCTGTAATTGCTTTGCTTTGGGAATAGTACGACCAATTTTCTGTTGACGAGTAATCCTGTTATATTACTGAAGTTACAGTGATTTATGTGAGATGCTAATAAAATTTTAAAATGTTAATTTTAGTTCAAAATGCCTTCAACATAACTGAAATAATGTTTTCAAGTTTCACAATATGCCTGAATGATGAAATACATTTAAAGAACAGTCAAGAACTGCACACATACTAACTGAATTTTACTTTTCTTTTTTGAAGTAATATATGTGGACAGCATATTCCAGCATTGTGAACAAAAAATAATGCACTGAATTTTTGATTTCTGCGAATGAATTCAAATATACTGTTTTAATTTTTGACCTCAGTGTTCTTGTTACAGAAAAATCCCTCATAATTTATGTATGATAATGAAAGTGATTTTCTCTATTAAATATGTATGAGCCAAAGATTCTCCTACCCTGCAGAAAATTAATTCAAAAGAAAAAGAAGAAATACTGTAATCTCTGAAAAGTTTACATTAAATTGCCGTAATTACTACTGCATGTAACTAATGTTGCCAGCTGAGTAATGACTTATTAGCTTTAGCTTTAAATCGTTTTGCTATTGTGGCTGTCTTTAACACTGTGCCAATTACTTAATTAAAGTTGCTGCTGCAGTAGCAGTAGTCTACAATCAATGCCATGGTAATGTTAATTGCTTGCAAATAGCAACTGTAAAAATTTTAATGACTTGTATGGTACTTTATTTATCCAGTTTTTGGGAGGAGATAATGTCAAGGTTTGGGCTTCTAACATAGCCCAGGAAAATGAAGTTCCTAGTAAGATGCATTTGATTATTAGCACTAGTAACCAAAAGTCACATCCAAAAGTTTTACCTTGCTTGCTACGCTCCTGGTTTGAGCAATTAACTCTCTGATCCGCTGAATGCTGGAAGAAATATTGTTTGCTGGTGCTTTCTGTTCTACTCTGCGCAGTTTGTCCAGGAGTTGAGGGAAGACTTCTGTAAGCTTCTTCACTGCAGTTAGAAAAAAAGTGACAGCTTGTTTTTTTTATCTCTTTGTCACACTGGTTTTGCACCAGGAAAATTCCTCCTTACCCTCTTAGGTTAACTCACCTGTCTCCTTCTGCTTTAAGAACAAGTCCTACCTGTGCAGTGTGAGAGGCAGTGATTTCAGAAAGAGTAGTGATTTATCAGAATCTAGTATTGCAAAAGTTTTTGGAAAGCAGTTTGCACAAAGGAGACTACAGGTACTGCCATGGTGTTGTACCTCTGTAATACTTTCCTCAAGGAGCTTTGCAAACGTTAATCATTTTAACCTTTTCATCCTCCTTCAAGGCAGATAAACGTTAAACCCAATTTTACAGATATGGCAACCGGAGCGGAAAGGTTATTTGTTTATCATCTCACTGGATATCTGTGGCTGACCTGGGAACTGCAACTAGGATCTATGGTACATGAGCTCTTCAGATTCATTTTAGGGGAGATGAGTAGGTTGTTTCCTCAGCTCTCAGCTGTGCATCTCTCACTAAGGTCATCACCCAGATAGCAGCAGCAGCTGCACAGATGATGTGCCTGCATGTGGTTCACAGCCCACTCTGGTAACAGAAACATGGCTGCTTTCAGACTGTGGTAGCAGGCCTGTACTGTACAATGGTAGAAAGCCTTAGCCAATGATGGATGTGCACCTAAACTGTGCTTACTACCTGCCTGAGCCTTTGTGAGTGGTAACCTCTTCAGCTTTCCTGCCTACATCTGCCAGGGGTCATGAATCAGAGTCCTGGACCTTTGGTCTTTCAGTGCTGTGTCTTCTGGTACATGTGCAAATAGGATTGTTATCAAAAGGAAATGCAGGTGCTTTGCTGTGTTCCGAGAGAAGTCCTTTCCCAGAAAGATAAGCAGACTGAAAAATTACCGAAAAGAAGAATAGCTACCCCTAATTATAACCCAATTTCATCACATCAGATTCCAATGACATGCTGCCCTTTGAAGGATATTTACACATCACATAATTTTTCATCTTTAATTAGATGTAGGTACAGCTAGCTGAGTATAATGAAATGCGATTTTAGCCACAAGCTACATGCATATAAGAAAGATCCAGTATTCACTGTTAATTTTTAATGACATGGATTCACTATAAAGGTTAAGACCAGATTTGTGGGGTTTGTGGTTATATTTTAGGGGTTGTTGACTTGCATCTACCTGCTCTTGTGTTCTCATATTTTTACTCACCTGAGAAGACAGCAGAGATACAGGTAGAGGAGCTAATCCTCCTCTGCCTTTTGAAATGAATGTTCCATGTCATTGGAAAAAAGCCCACATTATTCTTAAAGTAAAAAAAATTGCAAGCTCAGAAAGTGATTTAGGAAATTTCAACCAGCTTTTTTTTTTTTTTTTTTTTTTAATAATCAGTAACTGAATTGGAATTGTGTCTGGTCTGATATCTTGAAAAACTGGCTTTTCATTTATTTGAGGTGTTAAACTCGAAACACAGCTGTAACACGAAAACACAAAACCGAGATCTATTACTACTAGTACTATTATAAAATCACACCATAAATCTCTTCCTCCTGTCCTTTATAATGACATTCTTTAACACAGAAGAATATTGATTTTTGATTTTAGTCTTTGAAAGTGTGGTAGGAACTTTGTGTGGAAGTGGGGGTACTGGATAGTACTGAATTTCTTCTTGTAGAGGAAACCACTTTTATACCAGTTCTTCTTATATTAGTGTGAGGGTCCTATCTATTACTGAATTCTGAAAATAGCATGACCCTTGGGTTTCCTCGGTCTAGAGGGAAGTGTGTGGCTTCAGGGTACTAGAAGCAATGTTGGGTTTGGTACTCATAACACCATTTGCAGTAAAATGACACTCAAGTTGCAAAGCTTCTGACAGAAGGAGAAGGGATTTGGGGCAGTAGATCTGAGATTCAGACCTTCTGGAGTTAGAGTCAATGGAGTTAAGGACCTTCTCTGAGGCACTTTCAGGAGGCAAGCCATCACTGAACAGTCCTGCAGGTGACAGTACATATCATCAGATGTGTGCAGGAAATTTCTTGTTCTGGATTTCCAGCTTCCCTACTGTGAATAAATTGGAATTATTGAGCCTCCTGAGCAGAGCCAGGAATACATTGATCAATAAATAGTGGTGCTTGTCAGCAATTTTTTATTCTGGATATTTTCACTTCTAGGTTGATTCTTTTCTTTCCTAATTGTTCTTTTCCTTCTTTCTCAACAGTCATTTCATTTCATCTTTACTCTCTCTGCCTCTTTTTCCATTCTTCCCTATCATCTTCATTTCAATTTTGTAGCCTTTCTCAGTTTTTCTTTTGTCTTCTTATTTACCTTAATTTTTCATAATAAATCTTCCAATTTTTACTCTACTTTTCCTCCTTCTCTGATAATAAAAGTGGAATTAATGTGATGTTTACAAACTTTTCCAGCAATCACCCTGCTTAAATATTATATTTCCTCCCTAATCCTCTTTGGCCTCTGTGTTTAGACTACAAGCTCATCAAGTCAGGGACCATTTCTCCTCCATGTTTGTACTACTGAGGACAAAAAGACCCTGTGTTCAAATGCCTCCCAATGTTAAAAAAAATAATAACTGAACTGCCAATCATAATAGCGAGAAGTATTTAAACAAGCTGTCTACTGTTCAGTGTGACCTTCAAACACTGATAAAATTACTTAGAAGCCAATAAGACTTTAACCCTTAAATGTTTAAGTCATTTTTGGAAGTGCAAAGTATCCAAAAGTTTTAAAGGACAGTCAAGTCTCTAGACAACTGCTAATTTTTGAAATGTTTTCATGGAGGTAAAATGTACAAGATTATATGCAATGAGTATGCAATGTAAACAATTCATACAACATGATATTGCAATGATTCCATCACCTTTTAATGCTAAGGAATGGCAAAATTCCGGTCACTGTACCTGCATCCCCAGCTGAATGCACAGCGCTGTCATAGGCTGCTGAATTGTGCTGGAAGTCTTGCAGGTTCTGAGACCACAACCTCACATTCTCATCCATGGGGGCAGTAGCCTGTGTTACTGTCATGGTAGCACTTACGGCCTCTGCAGTCTTCAGTTTAGCTTGCTCCAGACGCTCTCTGACCTCCACTACAAAATAAATAGGGGATGAGAAGAAATGAACTCTTTCAAAGATTCGAGCGAGCTATAACCAGTACTTAGAAAGTGGTGAAGCTAAGGGGATTTTACTTTCTGCAGAACAGGGACCCAACCTTGCTTGGTTAGTTTTCTCTTTATTTCCACAGGGAATATTCAAAACTTCCTGTGGTTGGTCAACAGTTGTATTAATTCTTAAAATTTAACAAATTCTCATTTCCATTCTAGATTGTTAGAAATTTTCAATGTCCTTGGATTTTCATGGGTGTTATATAGCCAAGGAAGTTGGAACAGAGATGAAAAAATACATTGTTTTTCATCAAGTTTTTAAAAGAAAATGCATGTATTTGTTGAATATTTTTCATGAAACTTATTTTTGAAGCAGAAAAACCCAAGTCACTGAAGTGGTTTTGGTTTTTTCATACCTGGCATTTAGGTAGATTTTTTTTTTTGAGCTACCAACCACTGTATTTGTAAAACCTGTGGCATTTTGCATATGATAGTGTGTAAATCGTGTTTGCAGTAAAATCTAGCCATTTTTAGTTGAAGTTAATGAAGCAATTTTGGCAATGTCAACTTTGAACACCTTCAGATATACTTGCTGGATGCTCTATGATGCCTCTTTTCTGAAAACTTAAGGTGACATAATTACCTCCCAAATACTCTGCTTGCCAGGTGTGATGTATATGTGAGTTAGCTTTAGATTATCAATACAATATACCAGTAGATTTTCCAAGATTCTCTTGTAGTTTAAGTCAAATTCCTTTAGGCATCGCTGAGACTGAAATTTTAACAGGTGTCCTGGTTTTGGCTGCGATAGAGTTAATTTTCTTCCTAGTAGCTGGTATAGTGCTATGTTTTTGATTCAGCATGACAATAATGTTGATAATACACTGATGTTTTAGTTGTTGCTAAGGCTTATACTAAGTCAAGGTCTTTTTAGCTTCCCACGCTTTGCCAGTGAGGAGGTGCACAGGAAGCTGGGAGGGGACATAGCGAAGCCAGTTGACCCAAAATGGCCAAAGGGATATTCCATACCACTTGACGTCATGGTCAGTATATAAATTGGGGGGAGTTGGCTGGAGGGCAGCGATTGCTGCTCGGGGACGGGCTGGCATTGGTCAGCGCCTGGTGAGCAATTGCATTATGCATCACTTGTTT
>Ga0181612_105675_pt1 | contig 31326 bp, 18 predicted proteins | sample HoacroProtozoa21_FD_119630 | JGI IMG/M metagenome (GOLD analysis project Ga0181612, IMG submission 119630) | Hoatzin crop microbial communities from Cojedes, Venezuel. Combined Assembly of Gp0051906, Gp0051904, Gp0051908 | reverse complement strand
GCAAAGTTTTCTGTGTTTATGAGTGAGGAAAGAGGGAACCTTGCTGTGCTGCTGCATATTCAGGTTCAGGTTTCCCTTTGATAGCCTGAGAAGCAAAGATGATAGCAAACCTTGCTACGTATTGTACATGATGATAACAATCATTGCCCAATTAAATATGTGACAGTATACATCCATAAAAGTCATATGCAAAACTTGGGGGAAAAACCTGCAGGTTTACCAAAACACCATATTAATGGCCCAAGGTAGTTTTGTGGTTGTAACAATCCTCAAGTTGGAAAGAAATGTTTCTCATATTTCCAAGAAAAATCTGGAAGCGATGGGTGGTTCAGGACTCTAATTTCTGCTTGCAGGATTGAAGCCATATTCTAATAATACTTCATATACAAAAAAAAAAAAAAAAAGAAAACTATGGAATTTAAAAGTATTTCTAAAAAAACATCTTTTTTTTGCCACATGTGCCCCTGGATCACTTTATTACCGCATCTCTTACGTGGTGCATGGTTTTCTCTTGGAACTAGCAGATCTGTTGTACGTGCACTGCAGATGCACCAAGCGTATGCCCCCCTCTGAGCTCAGTCGAGTTACGCACGCAGGTAACCGGGCGCTAGAAGCAGGTAAGTTTTATGTACACTGCTGCAAGCTTTCTGAACACAGCAGAAATGTAGAGTTATGACACTGCGTGAAAGTAATTACAGGCAGCGTCCAGAGCAGAGGTATACAGTGGAGACCGACACAAAGGCGACTGAGCAGAGCCTGGCGAGAGCAGAAGGAAGGAGCCAGACAAATGTATTGGTGCCCAGGTCGAGCCTTCACGGGCCATTATTGACAGGCTCTGGCTGAATAATTCTGCCTACAACGAGGCCCTTGGACAAGCCCCAAGAGATGACATGGACAAGATCAAACTAAGAGCCAAGTACGAGGATAGAGTGAGTGACATGATGAGCTTGAAGGGAAGACCAGACATCACAGGAACTGTCCCCGAGGCTGGAGCTCAAAGGCAGGTATCCTGGGGAATGTGTCAAACACCTTGTCTAACAGAATGCTGTTGTTACTGTATCAATGCAGTTGTTAGCTGAAGGAGAGGGCTCTGCTAAACTGGGGCAGCACTCCTTTGGACCCAGTTTCCTCACTTATGAAGCCTGGAGATAAGCCCACAGACAAGAGCTGAGCCAGTTCTAGAAGACATCCCCCAAACCCATTTCTGGAAGACTCTAGAAGCCCAAACTGCACAGGTCATCTAATGCACCAAAAGCGAATAAGCCAACCAAGGCGGGAAATAGCGGGTTTAAAGGAGGAACCCGACCAGGTGGGAGGAATCCCCCGGGACCTGGACCACCTCTCCACTGGCCAGATCAATGCTGGACTCAGGACTGGTGACATCTTTTTATTTCTCCCTCCTCCTCCTCCTCTTTTTCTCTCACTCTATTCTTCTCTGTCTCCCTATGCTCTTTACCTTCTCCTTTGAAACTATAAAAGCAAGGTTTAACATAAGCGTGCCACAATAGTTGGGTAGGTAATAAACAGTGTAAAGTGATATGGGATCTCTGGTGCCATTTCACCTTAATCCAACTGAGGGGATCAGCGAATCCAAGTCACTCTTGCTAATGGAGTGCGACATTTAATCACTCTCATTACTGGGGTGTGACAGAGGCTGCAGACGGCACTGGCAGGACTTCTACCCAAATCGTATTCAGGAACTGAATTTTTTGGCCAACATCTATATTCAGAAGCCAAATCCTAGGAGTTTTTAATGGAAGAAAGAGAATAAAAATCTAAAATTATTCACAGCATAGTCAGGCAAAAGGAGGAAAGATACCCTAGCAGCTGGGTCAGAGATCAGATGATGGACATATGTGAAATCATGAAGAGGAAACGCAATCGAGGAGTATCAGAACTGGTAATCAAAATTCAGAAGACTGATCACAATTCAGTCTTTCCGAAAAGGTCATGGTATTTCTTTTTACATTTGGCGTCTTTTTTTTTTCCTAGCTCCAATTTGCCTCTTTTTCAGCTCTTCCCGTATCTTTCAGTGTAACACAGTATCTCACTTTTCTTTTTCCAAGGTTTGTTTTGCATGGACCATGAAGGCGTGAATGCTACTAGAGTACCCAGAAGAAAAACCCCACCCAGATACTTGGATTATTTGTAGGAAAAATCATTGCACGCAGTTCAGAATACACAGTCACATATGCTCTTAAAATACTTAAATAAATCCATCCATTAGCCAAACTGATGTTTAAGAAGGATTAAGTGGCTGCAGGGAAGTCATGGGTCATCAGTGACACAGTTAAAGCTTCACCTGTAGCGACAGAGCAGAGCTCTCTGCCTTCCATCACTTTTGCTCTTCTACCAAGCAGAAAACTGGTAGAAGCTGATGCTCTTCTCTAGCCTGAAGCTGACAAATCATTGATAACCCAGGGGTGTCTTTTTACCATTACATCAGTCTGCTCAAAACTGAGCAGAAAGAGCTAACTGGGGAAGGAACTGTTTCTACCTTACTCCTCCAGCTCATAAGCATCCAGATATAACTGACATCAGCATCAGTTTCATGGACCCTGAGGATGGGTTCTTCTCCTCAAGGACCACAGAAGAGCTCACTACACCCAAACCTTCACCAGAGGTTGCAGAACTACTCCAGATCCACCCAACAACACAGCAAGGGACGCCAGCACAAGCCACTCCAATAAGGTGGCACGTTGCAGCTTGATGACCGTGCAATCCATTAAGAGCTTAATAAGTTGTGGGAAGTGCATGAGCATAAAGGGAACCCTGAGGTGTACAATCAGAGGCACTCCTTGACGAATTAAGAGAAAATGAGATGTAGGTTTCGGCTGTCATTCTGATGCAGTGCCTTGGAGAGCAGCCAGGGAATCCCAGGGACTCAGCCACGTCAGGATCCTCCAGTTAGCAACCAGCTCTCTCACAAGACTGGCGAGGTATCTCAGTCTGCTGCAGCTCTTCAGCGCTGTCTCTTCGCACTCCTGAGAGGGCAAAGGATGGATTTGTGTTGAGGCATGTGTTTATGTGTTCAGGCTGTTTACAGTGAAAGCAGAGAGGAGAATTACACACCCTAGGAAGAAAACTGTAGCAGCACTAGAAGTGAATCCTAGTCCAAGGCTGTTCCCCACCCACTAGCACACAAGACCATCTTATCCTTGGTATAATCCAAGGCAGAAAGCTGGAGTTCAGCAGCATTTAGCCAGCATTCAGCTAGAAGGAGCAGGAATAAAATAATATTAAAAAAAACCCAGAAGTTCACAGACCCAGATTAATTTTGCAATAGGCTGAATTGGTTGCTTGGATGATTACTCCTCTTGGGATTCTTCGGTGGGTGTGCTTAGATCTGGAAAGGATTTCCAGAATCATAATTGGGAACTTTATGCCTTTTCTGGCTTAAACCAACCTCCTTGTCCTTCACTGGTCCCAGTCTCACCAGCTACTCATTTAAATGAGCCACTTGACCTGTCTTTACTCTGTAACGAAGAGCAGAGCATGGGAATCAGAATGAACCAAGACTGCTCACTAGCCTTCTGTAATTTCATTTAGCTCAGTAGGGCGATGAAAGGAAATCCATGGAATCAGTATTAGCAATACTAAGTCTGATGCCACTGGTTGTCATTTTGTTTTCCTGAATTCAGCCTCAGAATAATGGTTTCCAGATAGGAAAATTAAAGCATGCCAACATCATAGCAATGGGATTATTTCCCCAAATGCTGAAGGAAGGAGAGAAGGAAAAGAGAAAAGAAACATAAGAGAATCATTAGTATTGCAGCTTAAGCACAAAGGAAGCATCTGCCGGTAAATAAAGAGGGAGAGAAATGCAGATTTGGCCATTTCTGTGTTGCAAATACTGCACAGCTGTTCTCACCCAATGGCCAAAGATGGGCTCTGGATGGACATCACAGTGCCTTTACTGCCCTGATACGAAAAGATTAACTTCTTCCCCTGAACTTCAACGCTGCTTGATGCTGAAGGGAAAGAAGAAAGATTTTATTGTACTTGCAACCCAAAGTAATTCTCTTCTACTGCTCACAAACTTTACGTGCTTTTAACTTAAGGAAAGTCTACATGAATCGATCATAATGCAAGAAAGGAAAGGAATAACAATGGGGGGGGGTTGTTGCTGAGTGAGGGAAGAGGCATCTGTGGTAGAACTTCTCGTTGCTTACTCTGCAAGATGGCAGCTGAAAGGATCAGTTACTCCTGGAGCATTCCCCAGGAAAACATTTGGTATGAAAGTTGGTGCCACACCTCCTAGATTGCTCACAGCTGTCGATCAATGAGGGGAATTGATGCTCCGCCGCTGAGCGGGGTGTGCATCCTTCACATTCTGACCACTGTTGTCATGGAAAAACACCTGCTGATATAGTCATGCCCTAGCCACCACTTCAGGCTCTGCTCCATCGCGTGTTTAAAACACAGCAATAGGACATTTTGTGCTGAAATCTACACACAATACCCAATCCTCATCTCCTAAGCACTATGTAATGTTCTCCTCTAACTGCTCACCTTCCCCCCTGCCCTAGCAGGAGGGTACAGAGCTGCCTTTATCACTGCCAGGAGTGCTCACAGTGCAGCAAGGTACAACACAGCTGTGCACTAGTTATTCACATACTTGGGGGGTACAAGAGGGAGGAGACACCCTGCAGCCTCCTCTTCTGCGATGGTTAAAGTTGCCTTAGCTCAGGATCATAGGAGTAAGCGCAACCAGAGCAGGGCAAGATGGGTGCACTTCTGGAAAGGGATGCGAGCAGCCCAATAGGAGAATAAAGAAAGAGGGCGAGGGGTGGCATATCCTCAGCATTAATTTACTTTCCTGTAGCTCTGCCTGTGGATAGAAATATGACTGAAGAGACACAGTTTATAATGGGGTATCATGCAGAACAGCCTATGCCACAACATAAGTGGGAGGAGCAGCAGCACAGTAACCCTGCGGCAACAGGACCCACATCACCACCAGTACCTCACTGAGGACCTCACCTGCGGTCAAGTCCCAGCCCCATGTCTCTCCTTGTTTACACCTCACGTTCTCAGTCAGGTACAGACACACAGAGAGCCCACAGCCCGAGAACCATTGCTCTCATGAAAGCTACTGGCACTCTGCAGAGTTCATTAGCAACTAGTGTAAGCTCTTCCGATGTTCTTTGCATCAAACAGTGATACAGAAAGCAGAGAGAACAGTTCTACAGGTTTCTCCCTCCCTGATCTCTCCTTAAAAGTAATTTTTCTCCTGACAAGACAGATTGTGAAGTTGGTAATGTTTTCTTGCTGCTAAAAGCAGCAGCTCCACCTTAGGTATGAGATCTCTCTGCCACAATTACACTTTTCATCTTCATTTTAAAACTGTTATTCATTCAGAAAACACACTCTGTTTCGGCCCCCACATAATTATTCCAGGAGGTCCCGAAGCTAGTATGCCCGTTATACCTGATGTGCAGATATGAAGACTGACAACACTGTATCTGTATTTGCAGACAGAGAAATTCCACTGTAGTGGAACTGCGCTATCCAAGGGCAGCCCCCTCTCCCCAAGAGATACACAGTGATGCTGGAATTGTGCAGCAAAACCTGGAGTCTCTCAGAGCATGTCACCAAGGTAAGCGTTTCAGCAGTGACTTCTTGTTTGCAGAAAAACCCAACTGTTTTCCCAGATCACAGACGCCCTTTAGGTGTAAGGATGTAGCTGCTTACAAAACCTTAGGCTGTATTGATTATCCAGAACTCGGTCAGCTCTAGCTCTGCACGCCATAACCTATTACCCAATGCACTAGGAGCAAGCGGACAGGGCTCTGAAACACGTAGCATGCCATACTCGGAGTGCCATCTTCTGGCAAATAGCACTGCACGCCCGTGCTGGTACACAGAGCAGCAGCGGTGACGCCTTGACACTGGTTAAGCAGCTCATCACCTCTTGCAATCTGCCTAGGCGAGCACTCGGTAGTTTGCCTTTACTATGTCGGGTTAGCACTTAACATTCCTGAAAAATTTCTTCTTGGCTATTTAGGAATACACCAGCTCCTGATCTTCCCCACCATCGGCCTGGTTTTAATTAACCTTGAAATCTTATGTATCTATTATAAGAAAAAGATAGTCCTTAGAATTTTTCTTCATAAACATAATAATGACGAAAACTCTGGATGGAAGCCCGGGACAGACAGTGCCTAGTCCTAAAGGGTACTGCTCAATGCCAAATGAGTCCAGTTCTTTCTGCTTGAAGATTTTCTGCCAGGTAATTGCTAATATTTCTGTTACATGGAGAGCTCAAAGAGATGAGCTCAAGGATCAAGATTTTCTGGAGCTGAATTTTACTGACTCAGAACTGGGTACTTGGCATGGTTTTAATAATTTTCTACAAGATTACATCCTTGAATACAGGAATACCAAGTTCCCATTTAAACCAAAGGATTTAGGCACTTGTAAATAAAAGAATTCACATTTAAAATAGCACTCGCTCTTCTGTAGTGTTCAGCAGCATTCCTAATGCACCCAAATTTTGACTAACAGCCCAAGGCTGAAGAGAGGCATTTCCTACAGTTCTACATTAACCAGGAATCTGCAAAAGCCTTCAAAATGCATTTTTAACCATTGTGTCACCAATATCTGAGGGAGATGCAGGAATTTCCAGTCCTTGTAGATTAGAAATGCTGTATGGAACTAAACTAATTAAACTTGTCTAATTAAGCCATGGCAAATTGCTAGCAAGCATATTTGCAGGCCTTTTTAGAACCAAAATTGCATCAAGCCTTGTTCAACCATCCATTTTCATCCAAACATACAAATGCAGGTGCTTGCGTGCTACCTCCCTGGGACTGCTTTTCCCTGGGGCAATTCCTGCATTACCTGGAAGTGAATTCCCACTCTCCAATAAAGGCTCTCTTTTGAATTTCATTATTGTTTTGGGTGCCTCATTTTGACCTTCTTACTACAGGGCCATACATTTGTTTCTGAATCTCGGGTTCACTACGCCAGCTTAGCACAGTGAAATTCTCTAGTGCAGACAGACACAAAGTGGACAAATTTTCAGACGGAATTTGAAGTAGAATTATTCTAAAGAGCAAGAAAACTTGTTCTAATAACTCCAAAACACAAGTTACGGCATTAACTGTATTAGTTTCCTAATTTAAGGCAGGGAAAAACTGTTGTTAGAAAGATGCTTGGTGAGAGAACAGACAAATGGGCTAATTAGGTTAATACTTTTTCTTAAAGTGACTTCTCAGCACATGGAGATTTTTATGTCCATTACCTCAGCTAGAAGGCTGACATCAAGCTTCCTGGCTGGCCTCCCCCTCTCTGCCCTCATCCTGCTATCAGAGTATTTCTGAAAGGACATATGCTTACTGCTAACTGAGCAGGTTTTGTGAAGTAAAAAGGTAATTTATTATTGCCTTCACTGTGCCGTGGAAAGATCATGCTGGCAATGCAGGATACTGCTTCACACAGACACCCAGCTAGAAGCAGGGGAGGTGCAAAGTAGCTACCTTGTCCCTCCCCAAACTTCTCCAAGCATTACTATGATACCTCAAGACACCACAGAGCCTGATGGTCTCTGGGTCTCCTCCCTGCCACATACACCCCCTTTCTGCTATGAATAGGTACGTAGTAGAGATTGGCATTCGCATCTTGAGTAACAGTACCCTAGAAGGGAATATGAGGCTATGAAATTCCCCTTTTCTCAGTCACTGAGAGGTCTAAAGACAAAGAGGGTTGCCTGCAACGCAATCACTGTCTCCAGAGCAAGCCTGCTGGAAGATTCAGTGGTGCTGAAGGGAAAATAGCAGGACTGGAGAAGAGAACAATACCCAAAGAGGTCATGCATTTGCTCCAGATGCTGATAATTTCATGGAAGATACACACGCAAATCAATTTTCTGCATTTGTCTGCACTGAGGTACATCCCTGGGAAGGGTTTAATTTGATGTCCCATCTGCACCTACTTCCCCTGCGCTTATGCCGTTCACCAGCTGAAGGGCTGTACTGGCCAATGCACTGGTTTATATCATCAGCTGAAAGGACTTGGCTTCTCCATGTTTTTCCAATGAGACCAACACAAAGCAATTCCTCTTAGCATCAACCCTATCATTGAATTTGATTACCTGCTGGTTTAATTTGGTGAATTGTTAATTTGAAGCCACTGATTTATGGATTCATTTTTAATAGCAGACTTTGATTGCTGCATTATTCCATCCTCATAGTTTAGTCAAATTGTACTGGATTAGTTTAGCAAAATGCCTGTTTCATTTTATATTTATTTGCTCATCTTTTTAATAAAACCTGTAAGTACATAGGACTGGTTATTTTATCAAAGCATAACCTGGTTCATAAATCCAGAGCTAAGGGCAATTTAAACCAGGGTATTACAAATAATGAACTAAATTAAGACATGACAAAAGCTGGGAAGATATAGAGGCCTTCTCCTCTGCACTTTCCACACACTTTCACTTTGTCCTCCCCATCACTTCCCAGTAGCTTATTCAACTGGGAATATAACTTTCTCCAGGTCTGCACAATGTTTGTAAACCTACTTAGGGACCAGATGAATGCAGGAATATTTAAACACTGTGCAGCTGGCCATGGCCTCCTCCCAGGCCGTTGCCTCAGCCCGGAGGTCCCACATCCCAGGAGAGGCAGTGGCAGGAAGAGCTCACCATGGCAGTCCTCGGGTCACTGGAAAACTGTGGGATATCCCCCCACCTGCTCCGGTGAACAGAATGGCACCAAGAAGAGACACTGCACATCTGCATCTTCAGCCTCGCGCTTCCAGCTACCTCACTTTAACTAGACTAGATTTTTTAGCCCAGCTTGTACCCATTGTAGGTAGAAGGGGGGCAGGAAAAAAAAATCCTCTGTGTCTTTAGCCTTTTCTAAACAGAAGAACTGTGCTTTGATCTGCTCTTTTACAGGTAGCAGCTGAATAAATACGAGCCCTATTATAGCAATTACTTCATGGACAGATGATGCTACTGGAAGGACTGCCAGGAAGGAACTTGAAACAGGTAGAGCTCTCCAAAAACCTTTATTACAAGAGTTCTGTACTCACAGGCCTGCGCAAACATGAAGCACTGCAAAACTTAATGGGAAATGCTACACTTCGTAAACGTTCATTGCTACGATGAACCACAGCACGCACTCACAATCACACATCATCACAGGTGGGAATTCACTCCTGCCACTTCTACAAAGTGACACACTCCTAATTCTTATATAAGTGTTTAATTCCTTCCTACTTCAGTTGAGCTGGGTATCTCATTAGCACACGTCTAGGAACCTTCCCTTCAGCTACAAGCGCCAGGCCAATGGCAGGGTGCATCACCAGGGTCCCCAGGCTTTTGTTTGGAGAGCAGGAACCGGGGCAGCCTTGCAGGGACCTGCAGTTGAAGTGCAGACACTCCGGCTCCCTTATCTCCTCAGAGCCACCTGCAACTCATGGAGCAACAAAACCCTCACTCACTCGTACCCGACTGCAGCTACCCAGTCCCACTGGTACCACCCAAGGGAAAGTGCAGGTCTACAGATAAAGATGCAGAGTTCTGGCAGTTGGGAACAGCATCCCTGTGTGGGGGAAGACATCTGGATTTGTAATGGTCGTTTCTTCCCAGTTGGGAACAAATCCCTTTTGCTCCGCATTTGGGGGAAACTTCCATTTTAGGCTGTTTGGTGGGTTTCCAAAAAGACTTGGAAGTTGTCAGGTAGCAGACCTGCTCATTTCCCTCTTCCCTCAACATGATTCTGCATTTTATTTTTGTAATAGTAGGCTTTAAAATAATAAGACATCACGCCCGACAAAGCAGGGAAGATATTCTTAGAGTGCTTTAAAAAAAAGTGTGGACAACTCCTGCCATGCTGATGAACGTGGTATGACGAACCTAGAGGCACGATGGAAAAAGTAAATGGCAGATCCCAAAACACAGGGGTGGAGTGCAAGAATGGGAAATGGTGACTTGATTTGCCAAAGTGTTTCTGTTAAAGAGTATTAATCTTTTCAGACAATCCATGAAAAGGCCCTGTAGCAATATCACATTAAATTAACAGAGTCTCATCAGTATGGTAACCTCAGCTCGGTTTTAGAAGATGTACAGTGTCATCATAACCAAAGAGTCCCTAGATAATTCTACTCCTATTGAAATTGCTACTAAATGACACTGAAGTGACAACGGTTAGCTACACAGCATTTTGGGTGCCTGTCTGTGTCAAACAGGGCTTTCTGCCTGCAGTGCAGCTGGCCAGCCCGAGCCTCGTAAGCGGTACTGTTCAGTCTGGGAACCAAAATCTTCCCCATCACCAGAAAACACACAATTAAGACCTGCCCCTACAACAAGTCACTACCGCATACAGCCAGATTGTCAGTTATACGGACAGCCCTTACCAGCAGTACTGTTCATCATACAGTTCCTCAGGTGTTAGCACAGACTGTCAGAGCAGAGGCTCTGGTACCTGCTGCACTGCTCCCACTTCATGTAGTGAAAGCCAGGCAACGCAGCCACCCAAAGCCTCAGGGGGGTTGTGTAGATCTTACCCCCAAACCAGGAAAATTCTCACTCCAAACCAGGAAAGACCACAACAGTCAGGGAAGCTATGCATACGTTACAGAAAGCAAACTAAGAAAGCAATCCAAGCCTCCACACAACTTCAGTCTTCAAATTTTGTCTCATTGGGTTTTGCTCTCATTCTTCAGTTCTGCAACATAAACTCTCTTTCCACCTTCCCTCTCCCCACAGTGCACAGGAGGGCTGAATAACATGAATTTGTGCCAGGGGCTTTTCATTAGTAATGCTGAAAGTTAAATCAACAATCTCAGGAAGCTAGATGGCAGCTTAAAATATCCAACAGTGAAAGAAAGCAGCAGTGAATGGAGCAGAGTCTGATAGAGCCGACGGCAGAACAGGGATTTCTCAGCCAGGTGCCTCTTCCATTAGGCCATGTGTGAGAGCCGCAAAACTACCAAAAGCCTTCTGTAAGACTTCCCTCCTATCCTGCATTTGTAGCCAGACAGAAGCGTCCGGCTAATTATGGTGTTGCAGTCTTGTTATGAAGGATTCCAACCTAAATTGTGGCTTCCAGGAATTCAGTTGCTACTCACATTATTTGAATTCAGGGGATCAAATCTGACCCTCGCAGATGTCTCACAATACAAGGCTCAGAAGCTACTCCAGCAGCCAGAGCACAGAGGCATTTCAGCATCCCCTGCGCTCGCCACCCTAAACAGCCATAGAGCATGCTGGAAACTGGCTACCTGAAAAACCTTCAGATACAGAAAAATAGAAGGGGAAAAAAAACCTAAACCCACTGTTACCACCTGTCTCTAAACATGCTACTGCACCTCCAGAAAGATGCACGACTGGCTGCAACGTGCCTGACAGCACAGAGCAACCCCTCCAGCAGCCAAGGGGATGATCAGTGCAGGGTGTCTTTACAAGGTGATGTGGCTCAGCCGAACATCAGACATATTGTCTCCAAGGTGCTCATGGCTGGCTTTGACACTGTCGCTTCACACAAAGAGCTTTAACGCCTCCCTAGCATAAGCTTAAAAACATGGGTCTGAGTCTGCCCAAAATAAGTAATCGAGAGGGAGAGTTATTTGGTAATTTGCATCATTATCTCTATCTGCTGCTGCATCTTTGCTTATTTTTAAGTACTGAAATCCAGTTTAGGAGTCTTTCAAAACAGAGCAACACTCTTGCTGCTATGGCTGCTTGGTCTTGGAGCTTGGCAAGAAGGAAAGAAGAAATATATGTGCAAGCACCGGGGGTCACTGTCCTGTTTCCAGCCCAGCAAGCTGGATGTAGCCCTGTGAACTAACTGCATCCCTGCCTTCCAAAAGTGAGGGCCTTTTCCAGGTCAGCTCTCAAATTTAATCATCATCAAAGTATTTCCAGAAGCCAAGGGCAAGCCAGCGTGCTCACAGGTTGAGGGAATATAGACTTCCCCACAGTTAAGCCATATTAGAAGGATTCAGGATCCAGCATCCGATACAGGATGTACCACGTTGACTTTGCAGTACCAGGTGTTCCCATGCACAGGTACCAACCAAATTGCATCTTATTCCTTAGCAGCGGCCTTCCCCTGGCCAAAGGGAAGGCACGAAAAGCACACAGCCTCTCTGCTGATTCCCAAACTTGGGACACCTAAGCAAGCAATAAGATTTCTCCTTCCCTACAAACACAAGCCAGTAACAAAATTTCAAAAAGCCAACAACCAACTAAAACCAAACAAAGCAGGACTCACTTTTTCCACCAAGGTCTGTTCTGTGGCAGCAGCCTCACAGGAACAGGAGAGCTTTGCTTCTTCTCTCACCTTCACCCCCTCACCTTCTCTTGCAAGCAGGGCTCTCCCCCCCCACAGCTGCCTCTCATAGCAGACTGACCCACACCCCACTTGACCTTCATCTCTAACCACCCAAACCGCAGCCTGGGCTCCTCCTTACTGACTGCACCACCTGATTTCACTAATTACCTCCCTCCAGCAGACAGGCCCATCCCTCACACCAATATAGCTATGCTCCCGAGGCTTGAGAAGTGGAACGTGCGCACCCAGCACTGTCTCATTTGAGAAAACAGGGCCCCTGCAGCCTCCTCATATTTTATCCTTTACCAACAATTGGAAGTCACTGAGCTTCTCAGATGAAAGGCTCTCCTCTAAGTGCAAATTATTATTAATGAATTTCCATCTTGGCTCCTTGACAGAAAAATGTACCTTGCAGCGTGTTATCTTTGCAACCATGCACCCCTGGTACTCAGAGATTCCCTCATCTGGCAAGTACGGCACGTTGCCAAGAGCGATGTTCAGAGCGGCTCTCTGCGCCCGATCCAAATGCCTTTGTAACTGCAGCACAGCAAAGTTTAAGAAATGTAAATCCTGGCATTTGACCCAATGTGAATTTCTCAAATAAATGATATTTCACAGCCCGGTGGTTTCCTCCCTGCTGACATGATAATTTATTGTGGCTCACTCAGAACTGGGCTTTGACGGAATTTTCGGTCAGTGGAAGATAAACTGAAAAATTTCAGTATCTGCCTCTGTCTCTGAAGCACCATGTTCTGTAGCTTCAGAATAATTAAATGAGAAGGCAGGGCTAAGTTTTTCCCTTTTTTAAATTCCCTCTGTTGCCTCTTCAAATACAGCCTATCTTCTAGTGCAAAGACCATGTGATTTTGAAGACATGCTCCTATTCAGCCATGAGTTACAGGAGGCAAGATCAATGGCCTCTTCTAAGCTTCCTCTGGGTCAAAGATCTAGAAAGAGCATAGAGCCAAGATTTCCAGGACAGAAAGCAAGTCCCTCTGCAGCTCAGCCAGCCCGACCTAGGCAGCAGGCACGTACGGCAGCAGGCTGCTGCGAGCACCAGGAGATGCTCTCACTGCTCTGTTTGAAGCCACATCCTAAAGAGCCAGACTGGCACCAAAGGAAATGTCAAGACACGTGAAACAATTCCAGCTGTTGAGAAAGCAAGCAGGCTCTGCCAGGAGAGGTAGGTATTGCCCTCATCCCGGCCAAGTCTCCAGAGCACTGCTGGTAACCTTACCTCTTCCCACTTTCATGGCAGGGGCAAACAAAGCCCTAGTCCTGGGAATCATACAAATTCAGTTCTATCATGTGGCAAAGTAGCTTTAAAACTCTTCGTAAGCAGTCAGGGACTTCTCACGTATATTCAATGAGAAGTCCAGGCTCCTGGCTGCTGTCAGTTAGCGTGGCTTTACCAGGTGGCTTCAACAGAGACACACAGATTTACAGCAGGTGTGGATCTAGACAGAAATGGTGTAGTTGTGACTAACAAAACAGTTGAAGGAGGGCCTTGGGAGTCAGTCCTCTTTGAGTGCTTCTGCCCGCAACCATCACAGGCCCTGCATCACGTGGGCCTGTTGTTAAACACATCAGGCCCTGTCTGAACATATTTTCCACATTTCAGCCACTATCATGTATATGGTACAGAACTTGGAGCAGTGGTGGTTCTTCTTCTTCGCTGTAGTGCGATGTCACAGTACGATAGGCAGTACGGCAGGTGTCATCTTCTTACAGCTTTAAAAAACCACCGTGTGGCCAATGTGGAGGTTAGCTGAAGTCCATTAGTTGGTAACTCAGAAACTAAAAGACATCAATAACAGGCATGTATTAGTAAAAAAACACCAGAGAAAACCATTTCATGTGCTGTGGGGATGTTACGTTGCTGTTTAATTTGCTTTGAGAAAGCGGCCGCACTGACTGCCCCCGAGTCCTGCAGCACTTGAGAAACTGCTGCTTAAGCCTCACCCTTTGGCCGTGCATACGCTCATGTCGGCAGTTGTACGTGATTATCGGTGTTTGCAAAGTGATTATTATGGCACAGACAAGATAAAGAGTAAGTCAGAACCGTAACAAATGTCCATGGTAATCTGCCACTTGCGTTCAATGCCGTACGTACTTGTGAATGGCAAGCGTCCAAGCCAGCGTTACAGGCTGCAGTCAACGGACTCTATGTGCGCAAGCCTCTGAAACCGCCCACTTTGGAGAGACTCTGCAGAGATTATTTTTTGTAATTTAAATATAATGAGAAAATACTGTCACTGAGAACTGACACATGACTAACCGTCACCGAAATCTTGCTCCCAAGGAGGCACCGTGGGTGTATCGACCAATGTCACAAGGATCATACCTGTATATTAAAATTAGTTTTTCCAAAGGTAGTTATTTCAAACAAACTGCCTAAGTCTGAATCTACAGACAACAGAGAACTATATATGCAGTCAATAAACAAAAAGCAAAAAATGGTGATTATTTCAATGACTGCTGAAACAAAGAATAAGCTGTAATTTTCTGATTCATAAGAGAAGAGCTCCGCTCCTCTTTAGGAATGTTGAATCTAATCTGAGTTGCATGAATACAGGAGTGTGCCTTTCAACAAAAATTCACACCACTCTTTTTGAAAAGGAATTTCAAAACAGTTTCTCATGGGAAACTTTGATTTTTCTCCCCTTTTAATTTCAAGGAAGACATGTTTTTCCATCTTGAAAAAAGTACTTGAGCCTTTGGACAGGAGGTAAATTAGGAGTAATGTTTTCATTCACTGTGGAATAATTTTCCTACACAATGCGGTGAGATAGCAAGACCAAGACAGACATGCAAGTACAGAGCAAGACGAATTCTCCTCACCAGATTTTCTCTCAGTAGCCAGCTGTTTACGTTAGATGGAGATACTCTTTTCTCTTCTGATCCTATAAAGCCTCAGCTGCCAAAAGCAAAGAGCAAAGTCAAGGTGCAGGGACTAGAAACAGTGACTTAGTGATTACCCCTTTCCTTTCCAGCCAGTGCTGTACCAGTAGGCCAGAAAGAGCTCAGGAGCACTGGGTTACCGGAGGTGCCATCCTTTGTGGGCTGGAACAGGGGCTGTTCAGCACGTTAACAGCCTTCTTAAAAATGCACTTTAAACAATTACGTTCTGTGCTACCATGGTGTATTATGTTTGCTCCATACTATCTTTCCTGTTCCTCTGCTGCTGTATTTTGCAGCTCTGTGCTGTAAATGCCTTTTTCACCTCCGAGACACCTGCATTTTCCTGGGAAGATATACTGATCCCTGAGGTGTGGCTGATGCATCACTGTGCTTAGCTTGTAAAGTAGCTTGGGGTCCTTTGGGATACAGGGTGCTTTGTATGTGTCAGCTGTGATTCAGTGAAACTTGCTTCCATCTGAACCTACTGTATCAATCAGAGAAGCAACATAATTAATTATGACTGGGCTGCACGGAATTTGCACACATCAGAAGCAAAAGTCCTGGAGTTGTTCGTGCTGATGGTAGGCATGAAGATGAACAAGATGAATAGTGACACTGCCATGAACTGTGCCTGACTGCTGTCTTCTCCTGCCATACATCATCATCACCACATGTTGGGTGGGAAGGGGAAGCCGTTCACAAAAGAAGGGTCAGAACAATGAAAAACTTTCATATATCTCTATCCTCCTCTCTTCAGGAAGTAGCTTAAATTATGTTTCAGCTGCTAGGCAGTGGATGCAGTACTTCAACACAGAAATGACAGAAGGAGCCCCCCTCCCCTCAGAAAAGAGAGGTTAATTTGTCAAGCCATGTAAAGCATTTTAATTACAATTCGTATAACATGTATAAATAAATATTACATTCTTTCAGTCTACAATGCATACTAGGCATATCTTGTTAAAACGTCCATCTATGTTACTGGGTGGCAGGATTGATTTCGTCCAAGTAAAAAAAAAAACCCAAACTACTGAGTTTAGTAACAATGAAAAAAAAAACATGGTAAAGACAGGACAATGCAAGTGCTTCTAGCTAACAGTCAGGACATAACACTGCTTTCCAAAAGGGTGGATATACCATCTTCCTTTCAGTTACAAAAGATTTGGGATGACAGTGGGTTCCTCGTATAGATTTTGATCCGCGTCCTCCAATAGTGTAAACTGGCACTGAGTCAACACAGTTCTTCCAGCTTACACAACAAATCTACAACTCTGTTTTGTATTTGCTTCAGATTTATTACTGGCTTTGCATTTGCTTATTCAGAACATCAGCTTTACAATCTAGTCTAAAATTTTCAGTCTTAGCTGGTCCAATGGCAAAAAAACAAAAAAATCTATAAAATAGCTCCAGATATTTCTTGATCTTGCTTCAGCAATATTTCCCTCCCTTCCAATGGTCTGTCCAGAGGCCAGCTCTCCCAATATAAAGAAATAAAAGTTTGGGGACAATCAGTGTCTTTCTGTCCATTCTTCTTCTAGCTTTCAGAGCTTGATGAGAGCTGGTGACATTAGAATAAACAGAAAATTGCAGAACAAAATTAAGAACTCATGGACTTGGCAAAAAACCAAAATCCAGGCTGTACATATTTGGCTTCTGATGGTCTCAGTTCCAGGTGCATTTAAAATGCACCAGTGGGGCAACTCCCATCGGTCGTTACTTCAAGACGCTAACATAAAACAGCACCTTCTTCCCTTGGTGAAACACGGGAACTTTGGTTGTGGAAATTTAAAGCAAACAACTAAATAAACAATTCAAACCTGAAAGTAAAAGGAATGTTTCTTCCAAACACAACGTATTTCTAGCTAGGGTGAAACAATGGAGGCTTAGGCCTTCAGGAGAGACGCCACATGAAAATTAGTCAATACTTATCCCCTGAATTCTTTAAATGACAGGAGATTATTTATAGCTAATTTAGAAACAAAATGTTCTTGGTTCACGGTGAACTTTGTGAACTGAAATTCTTCCTGCTTTTAAGATATTCAAAAGAAAAATACAAGAGGGAAAATTATTCTGTTTCCACTTACAAGACAAACAGACAAGTAAAAATAAAAATACCAGGTAACTTCTTCCTCCTTCATATGTAATGCCAAAGACACATCTTCACTTCAAAGGAAGGAATAAAAAGAAACAGCTTGAATAACAATCTAAAAAGTCTCCTTGTGGGTCATATGTCCATAATTGTGATGTTTTATTAGAAATACAGACAAGTTATTTTTTGTCTCTTGCTTATACTTTTCATGCTCTTATATTCTCTCTTTTCTTTTTACAAACATTTTTGGTACTTTGAAACATTACCATCATTATTATTTGTATGACCCATAAAACAAATTTTCACAACCTCATCTTGCTCAGTTCGTCACACTGCTCATACCATTCCTTTCTGCTATTTATATTTCACTTCTTAAATCCACGAGTAGTGGAATAACCACTGGAAAAGCAAAACAAAGTGAAAACCAAAAACAAACCATGGACAGTTTGGCAAATTTCATTCCCTGATTATAAAACTGCCTCATCATTTCTCCTGGTGCATCCTTCCCCTCCCCCTCTTCTGTCCCAATATATACTGTAGAACTGAAGGCATCAAGGTGTGGTTAAACCCAAAAAAACAGCAAGGAGCTACACTTTGTCTTTGAACTTCTCCATGTAGTTTCGTATCTCCTTGGAGTCCCCCAGGTCCATATCCTGGCACACCCACTTAATGTCATCGTCATTGCTACTTAGGATTGAGTTGACAGTAGGACAACCATCGTCGGGTGGGATGGTAGTGAATGTTGTGAATTTTACCCGCTTCCGTTTAGATGTCGGCGAATGTAAAGGTTCAGATTTCTGTTCCTTTCCAAGCTTGCCCCCTGAGTCAGCACACCTGTGAACCTGGCTCTGAATGTTCTTCTGAGCACTGCCATTGAGGAGCTGGTTGCTCTCCTCACAGCCTGAGCCTCGGTCAATAATAGTTGTGTGCTCATCCTGCTGAGGTGATGCATCTGCTGTGTTCTCCAGCAGTTCTGCTTCATTTCCCAGCCAGACCCAGTCATGGGAATGGGTCATGGTGGCTTGTCCTTCCACCAGAACCTGCTTGTGACGGTACTTCAGCGCAAATGTTGCACAGTTTATTAGGAAGACTAGAATTGCCAGGCAGAAGACCCCTAGCAGAGCATACATCCCAATCTCCAAATCGCTAAGGCCCCTAGGTGTCTGCACCAGATCATTTTCTTCCATGCCTGCACTGCCTTTTGGGAGGTCTACTTGAGCAGGGAAGTTGGTGAAGTCTATAGGAATGTTCTGCAGCTGGCTATCATCCGAGAGTTTACCACCATCCAGCCTATTGTTTTTAATTACTTTATTTCTTATTACGGATTTTGCTGTGGTGCTGACTTTCCTGATGGCGCCTTCCTCTCGCTCTGCTGAAGAGCTACCATAGTATCGTCCATCCTGGCCATACCGTTCCTGATCTGACACTTTGTGCCGCCGGTCGCTAGCATGGTTTTCAATCTCATCAGCGTCATAATCTCCACCTGTATTGGAGTCTGCATCATTCTGGCCAAACTTGACTTTGATGTTGCCATTCCCCACAGCCAGGACACTTTTTCTCTTGGACTTTTGGCAGGCTTCCGAAATCATCATGTCCACCTTGATTAACGTGCCCTGACCGTCACCTTCTGCTGCCACAACTGGCCATTTTAAGGCAGCGTTCTGGTGGACTGAGACAACAGCTTCGTCTAATGATACAGCAGAAAGAGAGAAGTCCTTAGAGTCATAAATGTCCAGCGGAGTAACAGAGCTGTCACTGAACTGAATCCAGGTGCTTACTACAGCCTCCTGAAAGGAGAGGGATATGGTTAAAGACAGAGTCTTAAATAAAACAGCTCAACCCATTGCAGCTCATCAATCTCTCAGCTCTGAACGGCAGCCAGAGGAAATGGAAGACAATGGCTCTGCACTGCATTTAAAGCAATACAAGCTACAACTGATGGGGCAGAAAATTTGTCACATTTTTCACTAAAGATTCCACTATTATCTTTCCTGCAAATGTTTTGCAAAAGAACATATAAAATAATTGATATGAGATGTCTATAATACCAAAGTACCCATTAATAAGCTACAATTTACATGATTTATAAAGAAAGTCATTCCTGTCATACAAAAGCTGAAAGAGACAAACCAGAAAAATTACTAGAGGCACTTGACAGAACACTTATTTTCCTCATGTTCCCAATGCACAAGTGTCAGAGGGAGCTGTCGAATTAAACGAGGCATAAATATCTTAGCAGGAATAAGGTGCTACCAGAGTATCTCAGAAATGGTTGGAGCAGAAGATTCGCCTGAAAGAAAAAGACTCAGGGAACAATTGCCACTTTGCTGGAGAAAGGTTTGTGTTAAGCAAAACACGCTTTATCCTTGAGATAATTAAAAAGTCCACTGCATTTCTGTGTCAAGGAGAGGAGGATGGGGATTCTGGTGTAATCTCTACGATAAAAATACAAATGGCCTGGATTTAATTGGACTGTCTTTGTTCTCTGCAGGTAGCACTGTTAGAAGTCATCATTAGAAGCAAACACAAAGCTAGAGGTCAGCTCTTTGCCATTTGAAATCCCATCCAGATGATATAGATATTTACTTCTCCACGTCTCAGTAGCTTTCTTTGCAGGAGATTTCTTTATTTTTTCATTTGCTCTATGTCTTGCCTGTTTAGCCAGCAGACGTGCAGGCAGATTGCCAGAGCACAACTTCACACAAAACCGAGGTTCTCTTCTTCCCAGACTTAAACCGCAGATGGCCCTAATAACTTTACACTTGGGTACATCAGAACAACTGGATTGAAAATCACCATCGGGGAAAAACACGGCCGCCCTGTTAATGTCCAGTCATAATACAAATTTACAACCTAGTATGGTTTTCATTTGGCTACAATTTGTTACGCTATGGTTGTAAACAAAGGGAATTGCTACCCTTCTAGTTAAACTTCAAGCTTTTCAATGAAAACAGCACGAGGCATTTAGCTGTGCAGAAGGATGGGCTATACTGAATATTTGATTTCCAAAGTGCCATCAGCAAGTTCTTGAGGGACTGAAAGAAGAAAAATAAGTCGTGGCACAACACGAAAGAAGGCAAAGTTCTTGGTGATTCCAATGCACTTCAAACAGCTGAAACGGAGCCAGGCGAGCTCAGAAGCTGGGAAGCGTGAACTGCGTAAGGAAATTAAAACAGCTGATCTTTCATTAGAGAAGCAACCCTGAAATGGCTGAACAGACAGAAACATAAAGCTGCAGGGCACAGCTTAAATTTATATCATAGAAATCTACAGTACAGCAAACCCAGTTATGGGAAAGTAAAGGATTTTTTTAACAGATGTGCATAGAGAGATAAAGATTCATCTCCTCTGGCCATTCGCCACCCTATTGACTGTCTTCTCCCTAAAACAAGAAGACAGCCTCGTGTACCATCGGGGAGGTGTGTAAGATACACTTACTTCTTATCAACCTATGGAAGGAAAAAGCACCAGCATCATTTGAAGCATATATCACAACAACTTGTCATTGTCTGCCAGTGATGCTCTCTTTTGGAGAGCAGAATGAGAAAATAAGTGCAGAATTCGGTACAGTTAAAGTTGGAAATTACAAGGCCTGTGCCTCCCCCCTGCTCTGCTGGGGACTTCCATAGTTCCACATTTTTACAAAAGGATTTACATTACTAAATCCTTTGTGCATTCCTCAACAGCCAAACACCGAGCGTTGCAGAGCCCCAGATCTGATTATGGCCCTTACTACGCAAGTAGGTTTTACTGGTGGTAGAACAGCACCCCTGAGGGATCTAGGGTCTCTGTCCAGACACTGGAGGGAAACACGTATGAGGAGCCATACATTCTTCTTTCCCATCTTCTTCAAGATATCCACATCCCTCTTTGGTTTTCTTATGCTGACGCCCTCCTGCTTTAACAGCCCTTGGGCACCTTTCAGATTAAGAGGTAGCCAGCATGGAAAAATTCATCCCAAATCGCTAGAATTTCAAAAAGTTGTAAGCAACTTCAGAACAACTTTTATCCTTTACACTATTTCTCCACTATTCTGCATTCCTGGTTTTATGAAGCAGAGACAGAGAAAAATGAAATGGCAGTCAGCTGAAATTTGCAGGCACACATGTGATTTACTACAGATAACAGAGGTGTGCAATAGCTTAGACATTATTTTCAACCAGCATTGACATTTTTTATTTCCAAGAGACCCCTTTTTCATAGGAAGAACCAATTTTTTCACAACACAACACAACATTTTCATGCTTATACTATGGACAACGTTAATTAAAAGGGAAAGAACACAAATGAGAGAAAGAGGCAGAGCATTTCAAATCCTGCCAAAGTATATTGTATCAGCCCAAATATTCTATTTGGCAAGAGATCATCTCTTCTCCTTCATATTGTTAAAGGAAAGCTGAAGGCAGGGGAAGGAACTGAATTTCCTGAATGATTATAAATTCTGAAAAGCTAAAAAGAAAAAAAGAAAGAAAAAGGAAATGATTTAGTACCATGTCCTTCAAAGAGCAGTTTCTGCAAATCCTATGTACCGCATCAATAAATCCCCTCCAAATCTCTGACAAGGTCCTCCAGTTACTATCAGCAGATGAAGATGGATTGGACCCTTCTTACCTGCAAAGTTGCTGCCCCTAGTCTGATGCCCTCAACACTGAGGTGACCAATGCTTGTGCTCGTTAACTATCAAGCATAAACAAATAGTTTGAGGGATGATCTGGCTCTCCAGTCTTTCTTTCCTCCACTTTTCCTCTCCCTTTCACATATGCATGCGCACACACACATACATACTCAGTTGCACTCTCAGAACAAATGAAGCACAACTACACATTAGTGCCAGTGTCTCTTAGAGAACAGGATGATTTATATGGTGACTATGATGATGTGAAGTGAGTCTAATGTACATGAGATCATGTTAATCATGTTAATGACAGCAAAATCCAGTCCAGAGGAGATGAAGAAACTGCTTCCCACAGTCACTGTTGATTATCAAATACCATGCTTTCCCTAAGCACATAAAAAACTTTCTTTATCAAGATGCATTTTGTCTGTGTTTTCCCTTGTGCCTTTGTTGTTCTCTTCCTCCATTCCAGGCATAACCACATGCCAGACCAGCAAGTTGGCCAGTTCTTCTTGATCTGCTGCAGTGCCACCACCTTTTCTGGCCTTGAATGACATTGCTGCTTATCAGTCCAAAGATGCCACTTGATAAATCTTCTTGAATAAACTTGTATTTTCCTTTTTGTTAGTAGTTTTATCTCCCTTGTTATCTACTTGTTATGTTTAGTTGGGTAAAACAAAGGGGAAATTACCAGGGTACATGGCACTAATGGAAACCAGCAGTCCCTGAGGAGTTCGGTATTGCCTGACCTGGAATACTTCAAACTCTGCCGTATGTGTCACCACAAACGCTATTGTTTGCTGGCTATGTCTGTTCCACCTAGATAAAACAAGGAGGCTCACACTCCAAAAGGCAACCTGAATGCAGGCAGCAGAGCTGGTTTGGAAGCTCAGTAGAAAGCCCATCATACAGAGATCTAATGAGTCCCACTGTGCTGGGACTTGCATGAGTTGCCTGTGAAAATCTGGGAGCCACAGTGATGATTATGTCACCCTCTAAAGAGTCATATAGCATTTGAAAGTCTGCTTATCTTACGACTTTCAACTGAGCCCATCTGTAGCATCACAGTCAGTGATTACAGAGTGTCCTTCAACACCTCCTCAGAAAAGCTGGGGTCAGCTTGATACCAGGGCATGCTATCTTGTATTCTTGAAGCTAAAATAGGGGAGTAAAGTGTGCAGGACTGGTTGAATTTTAGAGAATTCTGCTGCTTAGAAACACCAGCGTGAGGACTGATCGGGATATTTGATTTTATTCCATGCCCAGAATAAAGAGTCCTTTTAATGGTCTTCATTCACTAAAGCACAAATAAAAGCATTTGTGAATCAGCCCTCAATCGCTGGGGTCAGCTGCAATAGTCCTGGGGTGAGGCAGGACACCAAAGGAAAGAAATGGATGGCTCTGCAGAAAACAAATATATCTCTCTCTCAAAGAAAGGCAAGGGAATACTGTTCTCAGCAGCTTCTACTAGACCAGCTCTGATTGTTCTGTCTGGGGACTTGAATGCTGAAATGCGTTTCCCTAGCAATTTTATCACATGAAATATCAAAGTATTACATGTGCATTTATTTTTAAGCCTGTGGCTTGTGTAGTAAAAATTGGGCTTGATGTGGAAATGAAAGGCAGCCAAGACTCAGATCTTAATTCAAACCATGCATTCCCCTACTGTGTATTTCTTTCTCTCCTTTTTTGTCCAATCTGCTAATGTGACATTCCTTTCCAGTGGGAATTTGCTTGTATTTGCAAGGGAAGAATTCAGATTCTTATCTGACAATACATCCTTTCTCCCCTTCCCATGCTGCTTAATTCCTTTGTCATACTCGTGAGCCATTACATTGCTCTGTCAGTTTAAAGAAGATATAAATTCAATTTAAGTGTAATTTATACTGCCAGAATGGGGCAATGAATCCACACCATAAAAATACTCCTAATATCTGTAACTTCACTGCGAGAAGTCAGTGAACTCCCAGAACTAGTCTGCATGCAGGATGTAAGCTAAAACAGGACAGTATCGTGGCAATCCAAAAGGCAGGGACATGCAAGCTACGCTAGCTTGTTGCCCTTGATTCAGGAGGTGCTGAGCACCCTCACCTCCTGTCAGAGTGAGAGCTGACATCTCTGAGGACATTTCCTAAGGTTACGGATGACCTCATAGGGTTGGGTCATGTCACCGATGTCAACAGGAGCTACACATGCAAAAGAGAGGAACTTGGCCTTTAGAGAGCGCTAACATTGCTCTTTTTTCCCTAAGAAAACATCTGCAGCTTTCCAGTAGCACTGAGAGATATATTTATACACACAGCTATTTATTAAAGGCCTTCTTTTTTCTTTCTTTTATTTTATCCACTCTCCCATTTCATTCATCAGACCACATGCAATACCCTACAGTGATGAAAAGGCTATGATACAACTGTGAGTTTCCCTGCAGAGCCAGCTGAAATTTAAGAGTCCTTGAAGCTCACTCAGATGAGAAAACACTTAAACACTGTAGGTTTTCTTTTATTTACATTTTGGAGAAGCCTTTAAGATGGCAGTGTTGATTTTAACAACCGTCAGCAAGCCAAATGGAACAGCTTTCCTACCTGAGCAGATGGCCACTAAAAATAGACTGCTCACAGCTACAGCTTCCAAATTTTCCGAAGATATTTCAACTTTTATATTTAAAAGTTGGTCAGCCTGATTTATTTTTAGGCACCTAAATCATTGATCCACTTTTTAGTGTCAATGAGCTCCCCACTGATTTAAAAAAAAAAGGAAGTATGGGCTCAGCATCCCTCAAGGTCACCTCAGGTAATCAGTTTTCCAACTACAGATACAGATATCTAACTTACAGCAACCAAGATCAGAATTTTAGCTTATCGTCTTTGGATTGCTAAGTGTTTGGAGAAACTTCCAATGTTCCAGGACTTGGTGTTTTGGCTGCTTTGTGCTACTTATGTAGACATGGTGTGGTCAGTATAATCAAGGAACTAATCTAGTCATTAAATTCATTGAAAGCAAGTCACAGCAAAAATACTAAATTTATTCCTATAATATTTAAAGGTCTGTAACGGCACAATCTGTATAATGCTTTACACCTTCCATTGCACTCTACACATGTACTGCTTAATCTGCTAGGGACAATGCTGTGCCTGCCACAGTACCAGTTACCCAAGGACATTCTCTAATCTGTGTTGAAGCCTGGCTATTGAAGGTGCTAAAGTGGAGCCAAGGAAAACATTTGACTACGAACACATTGACTGTTTTTTCCATATAACAATGCTGAGACGTACACAATCATTTCTGAGAAAAACAAAACCTTCAGCTATCTTAACTGTTTTTATGTTTTTCAGTTGCATCAGTAAGGTTTGCATGAGTTACTTGGGCCTTTTTTATAAACTTGTTTGAGAGAAAAAGACACACTTCAATAATGACGGCCTTGTAACATTCAAGTATATGCTTAGTTCTGGGCTGCCCCCTTGAAAAAAAACTCTCTTTCAAAAGGGCTTGATTTTCAGAAAACACTCAGCACTTGCCTCCTGAAATTCCAGCTCAAGTAAGGATCTCAGCTGGTATAATCCAAATGACGAGTCTCTTCTTGCAAATTTAGCCACAAGCTTTCCTGTATTTGCATTAATTCTTCTAAGGGCAAGTGACTTAAACATTGTATCGTTCATTCAAACTGCAAATCAAAGGGAAAGATGTATGTGACTCAAGGCCACTCCCATGCTAAGATTATTTCCCTCAATGTATCTCCTAGTGTGAAATCTATTCCTGCCTTACATTTTCGGTGATGCAAATGCAAAGTCCCTAAGGTCTCTTCTCAACAGCCCTTCCTTGGGCAAGCCCTCCCTACAGGCTGAGTGAGATTTAGGCCAGAGAACAAATGAGTGGCTTGCAATAAGGTGGGAAGTGAATTGCACAGTATGTGGGATTAGCTCAGGCCTCCGGGGTGAAGGCACTGCCAAAGCGCCCCAGTAACTAGGGACCGTGCTCAGGATCCACACTGACCGGGCATGACCAGATCAGGACCACAAACACTCACAGTGCTTGAGCAGGAGCTGACCCCCACAAATTCCCCAAAGTGAGGAGCGATGTTCCCAGCAAAGCCTTCAGGTGGGAAGCAGGCAGGACACTTCATCTTGGTGAAGAGGACGTGGTGGGAAGACAAGCAGAGGCAACACGGGTAAGCAGAGTCCAGACTGGAGGAGCTGGGAGGAGAGGTAGAGGCTGAAGTGGGATTCCACAGGAACATGCTGCTCTATGTTTGCAGGAAACTGGGACAGAAGATGCCATGCATAGGAGGAGTGGGAAAAACTGACTAATTTGGGACTACTACTAAGCAACCACATTTCCTTGGACATTCCAGATCCTGGTGTAGAGAACATTTTCCACTGCCTTCTAATAGAGTCTAGGTCTTATTTTTTTTCCAGGAGTCTGGAGAAGAAACAACAGATTTTATATTTCTTTTACTGAGAAAAGGATGCTTCATTTTCTCTTGTCTCCTGTTTTACAGTCGGTCTCTTCAGTGAGCATGATGGGGTAGTGCTATGTGTAGCCCCAGAGAGGACAGCAGGGACAGTAGCATCCCACACTGCCCAGCAGTACCAGAAGCAGAAGGCATTGCTCAGAATGAGAGCCTGATAACCCCAGTCACTTCTGTATCAGAAATGTGCCACTACGAGGAAACTGAAATTATCCCGCAAAAGAACATCACCTTCAACAAAATATTTCACTGAAATCATTCCATAACACAGATGCTGGGAAAAATAATTTCAAAACACAGCACGTTTACACCTTTTTACTCTTTTGTACTATTTCATAACTTGCCAATTGTAGTGATATATAATGACACGTCATATCATATTGCCATGCCATAATACAATAGGAGATGTCATGCTGCGCACTACTGAAATGCCCTGTCATAATATGCCATAACCTGATACTGATAAATATCTTTGCATACTCAGGACAGATCATCTATAAATCTGAGAAGCTGACAATATATCTGTGCAACCTTTTCAGATTCACAAGCTCTTTTATCTGCAATCAAAGCCATGATTCCTCCAACGATGCTGCAGGACAAATGGTGCTCTGTCCTACATAACAGAATTGGGTTAGGCATGCTTCAGCTCTTGCTTTTACAGGCTTTGGCTGAAGACAATATGTCAGACATGGTTTCTAAGCCCTGGAGAAGGCTATAAATGGGTTAATTACATAAGACTCTTACGTTTACAGGATGCAGTAAATGGAACAGATGGGCAGCATGTCCTTCTAGTTTGGACATTTTCCTGTCACTAAGTTATAAAACAATCTAAATTATTTTTATGTTCCAGAAAATTAGGTAGCAATAATCATGAAAATGGGCCATAAAACTTGACTTGAGATCTCTCTCTCTCTATGTGAGATGAAATATAGTTTATGTGAGAGGAGTAGCTGTGGACAGAGCTAATTGCATGGTCCCCAGTCCCTTTCTTCCAATCAACTGACTGAAAGAGCAATGAACATACAACTTGTTCCACTGCTACTAATCCTTGTTTTAATCTGTTCCAGAGTGACTGTTTGCCTCGATCTGGTGGTATTCTCCAATCTTCTTTTGCTTGTTGGTTGTGACCTGAAACATGCTGCTTGACAGGCTCCCTTTACAGACACGGAAATTTGCTGGCTTAAATGAAGTAGGATCAGCACAGTGACACCCTAATGAACTGAATAATGAACCCCCCAAAATCCATCCAAAAATTAAAATGAGAGAGGAACCTGGCCATCTGCCATGACTCCAGGAGGGAAAAGAAATGTATTTGGCTATCTTCTGCCTCTATTTTACAGCTCTTCAAAATACTAAATTGTTGTGACACACAGAGCTCTGTGCTCTCTGGCATGGAAAACAAGGGCATGCTCATATAGCAAGCAAGGATCACTGTCCAAAGACTGCCTGTATTGCGAAAATAACAGATGTTGCATCATTTAAAGGAAGGGTATTAAAAATGTAAATAATAAAAACTTCAGTGCAGATTAAGTCCATATTTGAAGGGAAGAAATGAGGAGATAATTCCAAAGTACCTCTAGAGGAAAGCAATTTGCACGGACATGTACTACACCTATACTTTAAAGTCTAACTTCTAAACTTATTATGAATTATCATCTGTACTCCACGTTGATAAAACACTGCCCCATCCCAAAAGGCAATATGAGTGTACACTACCTGCTTAGGAGTATGAAGCAGCTCTTGGGCAACGGTTGTAGCCACAATAGCCCGACTACTTGCCACGCTTGGCTGAAGAAAGAGTGAAAGCCCAGCCACCAGCTGGACTCCAAGGTCTGTTATGGTCACTTTGTCATCTAGCACAGTCACCGTCTTCTCTGCCAAGATGGAGTCAGACAGAGGGGACAAAACCTTTGGAGAAAACCACAAGAATTAACTTAGGAAAAGGCTGATCAACTGAAATAACCTTTCTTAAGGTCATCACCCCTTCTTGTCCCCAAAGCTTTATGCATAGAAATGAAACGGCAGAACACACTGAAAAGGCAGTCTAATTTCATTTGCAGAGTTAGAAAAACATGCAGTAGAGAGGTTGTGGCTGAGAATATTGCATCTGAGAGGTATACTATCTCAGTTGTGTTATTTGCATCATTTAACTAGAAAAGTCGATTTAAAACTTCCTTCCCTGTTATTCTGTGTCCCAGTATGGATGAGATCGTCAGATTTACTTCTCAACCATTTCAAAGGGAGGGTGGCAACATCTAGGATTCGTCCTTCACTTCTTTGCTTAAAAATTCTTATTTCTTTATCTTTTCTGTTTCTGATGGAACATCAGGTTAGTAGGATAACGAAACTTCAATGAAACTAAGGGCCATGCTTCTATCTTTAAGGGAACTAAAGATAGCTAGTTCATGCGCATACTGTCTTCTCCACCTTCCCCATCTCATATCTACAGCGTAGATCAGCTATATTCACTCTTTATGCATTGGCTTTAGTAAGGATTCACCTGGGCCAGAACTGGGATGTGGTGTTGGCCACTTGTGCCTTTCGGGGTTATTAGCCCGATTGTATTTTTTTTCCTGAATTAATGTTCAAATAAGTCAAAAGGAGCTTGGCACAATCTAAAGATCTCTGTCTCAAAAAGACAAAATGGTGCCCATCAGCTGACTGGTGGTAATCTGCAACCATGTGGGGCAACAACTCTGACTTCTCACTGAAGTGCTGCCTCTCCTAAGCATCTCTGAAGGCTCTACAGCTTCCAGCTCCTGGCCATGCTACATGCCTCAGACCACCTCTAGCTTGGATCACTGTCATTGCATTAATGCTGTGTGTGATGCTCTAGAAGGTCACAGGAATGTCATGGGAAATTATCTTGTTTCAAGACAGCAGAACACTGTATTGGATTTATGCCCCCACAGAGGGTCTCGACAGGAACAGCAGAATGTGGCACTCTGGAGCACAGTACCTGCATCGTTGTCATTCCTACTTCCCGTCCGATCAAAATCCTGCCTTCCTGCAGCTTGGCAATGTGCGGATCCTCCAGTTTCATAAAATCCATCACCAGGTCTGTAATGTCAAACTGCCAATCTGAGCCTAGCAGGTAGCTCAGCTGGCCCCAAGGGCTAGAATCCTCAGCTACAAATTGTGTGAGGACTCGCACCATGGCATGCTGGTACTGCAGAGTGCATCCTCTTCCTTTCCGCTCATCGTCATCCTCATCATCACTGTCTCTGGTGGGTCTTTTTTCATAAGAAAATGAAGCATAAAGAAATGTTTTCAAGAACATTAGTGAAAACTAACATTAGAGTGCTAACGGAAAGTACCCCCTTAAATCACAGCCCTCCCTTCTGTGTTGTTGGACCGTTGCTGAGTCATGGCCGCTGAGCATGATGAAGAATCACACAAATGGACTATACCACTTTTTCATCCAAGCTGGTATGTCTGAACAACAACAATGCTGTAAGTGGTCCTTACTAGAGTGCCACACTGTACTCTGTTGCACAGCACAGACACACGCGCATAAGCAAAAATCCCACAAATTTTAAAAGCTTTATTATATCTGCAGATATCTGGTGAAAAGCTGGGGATTTCAGTCATGTTTTTCCTCAGGGAAAGATGCTGCCTTCTGCGTGCAGGTGCTGCAGCTGTCCTTGCTGAGAGTTAAAATCAACTTCATTCGTTTTACAAACAAAGCCAAGAAATTTAGCAACTCGAACCCACCTTCTGTTGGAAATAACAGGGACTCGCCAGCCTTTTATTTGGCTCAGTTCTGTGTCCGAAATGTCGATCTGAAGAGGTAGGCGTGGAACCCAGACTGTGATTTGCAGAGGAGCACTCAGATACTGATACGTGAAGTTCACAAGCGCATTCACTTTGCCTTTCATTTCTTTGCCATTGACGAAAACATAGTCACATCTGTCAGAAACCTAAGGTGGGGAAAGAGAGAGAGAAGGAAGAAGAGGTAATCATGGTGACAAAACAAGCTCAAAGTGTAACCCTGGCATCTCAAAAACAAAAACAAATAACAAAGGCTCCCTTCTCTTTATGCATGTTAATGATGGCCTTTTACAACGGGAGCAGCTGAACACGAAAATCCTTCATTGGCTCAGGAGCCATAATTATGCCGGAGATGCCTACAGACTGGATACTATTTATGAAGCTGGTTGTTGATTTTTGGTTTGTTTTGCAGTGAGCCACTGGCTGATCACACTGCTGTGCAATTTGTAATGAGCAAGGCTCCTTCACGGCTTGGTCAAGAGGAGCCCAACAAAACAAAACAGGTCTCAGGGGAGGCAAGCAGCAAATCAAAGCTCTGCTTTGATGAGTACGGTCATCAGTGAGTGACGCTGCTTTCAGTCTTCAAGACAAAGCTGGGTCTGGAGTGGATTTCATCCACTGAAGAGTAACAGAAGTCTACTCATTTCCTCCACAATAAACATTATCTGTTTATAAATGTTTACATTTTCATTAAAGCTGTAAAGTATTTCTAAACACTGCAGTAGATTTATCATTAACATGTAAATGCTGTCCTGAAATATAAGCAAGCATTTTCATAGTCATGTAAGAGTTATATCAGTAATCACTTCTTTAATCAATGTTGTAATTTACAGACCATTGAGTTTTCTCATTTATTACATTACTGAGTGCTAGTGATAAAATCACTCCTGAATATATAAATCATTAAGAGGGATGCAGATAGTATGAAGTGACTCCATCTGATAAAGTCATTGTCAAATCTATTCCTAAAGGTGTCATAAATGTCTGGGGAAATCCTGTGGCACATTAATCATACATTAAGTGGCTAGCAGTGGGAGCTGTTACATTACTAAATGAGCTGATATGTCTGCAGAAATTAACAGTAAACCCAGCAGATCTCTTCAACTCCTGCTCTTACTCCCATCCCGTCAGAATTCTATTTCATCCCCCCATATCCTTAGTGGTGGCAATGCGTTTCCCCACCTGAACATATATTTATATTATC
>Ga0181612_148790_pt1 | contig 31327 bp, 13 predicted proteins | sample HoacroProtozoa21_FD_119630 | JGI IMG/M metagenome (GOLD analysis project Ga0181612, IMG submission 119630) | Hoatzin crop microbial communities from Cojedes, Venezuel. Combined Assembly of Gp0051906, Gp0051904, Gp0051908 | reverse complement strand
TGTCCACCTCACAGCAGCAGCCAGACCCAGGATGCAAATGCTCAGCAGGCTTTTGCTTAGCCTTTTGTACCCTTGTTAGCTTCGAAGGGGCACTGTCCTTTCCGAGCAGATGCCAGTCCCACCAGTTTATGTCTCCTGCTTTGGCAGGGCTGACGATGTCCCGTTTCCAGTGGCTTGGCTGCTCACCTATGGCAACCAGCACTGCCTGGTTATTTCCCAATTTCACACTCTCTGTTGAGCCTCAGCTTCTCAAAGTCTGGTTTGTAGGGTGACAACACTTATCAATAAGGATTAGACAGCCTAGCACTCGTTTTCAAGCCTCATTGTATGGCTTCAGTCATTTGTGACAGGACTTTTCAGCCTTTAGCTTGCTCATATCCCGTGTCCAGCACAGTATACTTAACATGTCTGTCTTCTCCCTACGTGCCTGACACTTTGCAACACTGTCACTGGACTGCCTTCTCAGCAGCGTCGTGTTGTGGCAAAGCGAATGAATGAACCCCCCCCTTGTTAGCTTACAGGAGCTGGATCCAAATTTGGGGGATTTGGGAGCTTAGCAGAGAAACCCTAGAAGGGGTGCTGCTTGGATTTTTTTTTACTTGGCTTTCTGTGTTGCTTTGAACACCTTTTCCAAAGCTTACGGAAACCCGGGATCTCTGTCTGGTCGCTTAATTCATTATCCTCCATACTTGGTAAAATTAGACCTTCTGGTAAGCGCTGCAGGTGTAGGCTGAAAGGAATGTCACATTTTTCAAGAAACAGGTACAGCACCACAGTGCTGCCTATGTTGGGGCATCACAGCCTCCCCGGTGCCATGGTCAGGGGAGCGGGCAGGTGTTGCTGCCAGTCCACCCCTCAAGGTACAAAACGTTCTGCCCGAAGTGCTCACGCGTGCTCTCCGGCTGTGGCCTTTGAATGTTTCTGCAGGAGAAGGGGGGAAAAACGATGACAGAACAACCCCGAGTTATTTGTATATTGTGGTTTTGTTACCAAAGAGGCTACTTTTTCTTACTTTGTCGGGCACGAGGCAATCGTGAAGCAGCTTACTGAGGAAGATGAGGTAAACGTGCGTTGTTGTGGCTTTGCTCTTTCCTTGCACATGGTTTTGTGCTCGTCTGATGTGACGGTCTGCGGTTGATCCGTTCTTGCGCTTTGGCATCTTCACTGAACTACACGTTGCTGTGGCTGAAAAGGCAGATGCGCCCGGTAAGTATCCATCTCCCTCTGATCTCCCACGGCTCCTCAGAGCACACCCTGCTCTCTCTGGGCTGTTGCTGCCCCAGCGTGGGTCGCCCGCAGCCGTGGTCCCTCAGGGCGTCTGCCCCCCGCTTCGCCATGGACACCCCCGGAGCGCATCTCCCACCCTCTGTCTGCCATGGGGGTTTTGGTAAAAGTGTTTGGGAAGGGGTGCTCTGTGTGCTTTGAAGTTTTGGGGTGAGATTTTTGGGCGAAACAGTCAGGTTTTGGCACGTGGCGGGGCTGTGCCACCACCCAGCCTTTGGAGCTAGCTGGAACCGGCTGTGACCAGACCGGGGTGGCTACCGGATCGGCAGCTCCACCACCGCCACCATCCCTCCCCGCCCGCGGCTGGGACACGTACAAAACGCACCCCAGAGCGCAGGGTGTTCCGAAGGCCCAGCCCCGCCGGCGGTGGGAAGCAGGGGAAGCTCCCACCCGCCCCAGGAGGCCCCGCTCCGGGGCTGAGGGGACACCTGCCGGTGACCTCCTCTGCGGCGGGAGGAGAGTGGACGCGGCCGGCGTCAAGGCAGGTTTCACTGCCCAAGGAGCCGGCTGAAAGGGAGGGAAACCGAGCTTAGAAACAGCCCGGCTGCTGAACTGGGACGGCCGAGTGGCCCCCATGGCTGTGAGGGGAGGCTCTGGCCCTGCCGCCCAGGCAAGGCCTCGCCGCCCCGGCACCAGCCCCGCGGCCGCGCTCCCCCCCCCCCCCACCCGCCCCCCCCCCCCCGCCCGCGCCCCCCCCCCCCCCCACCGGCGGCCGCGCAGCCGGGACAGCCGGTCGGGCTCGTGTCCCAGCCCTCCTCACAGCGCTTTGGAGAGGTTAAAGTATGAAGCGGCATTTGGGGAAATCGCTCGAGCAAGGGCAAGGCGGCAGCACCTGGCGGGTCGTTCCTTGTCTGGGAGCGTGGCCAAGCTCTCTTACTCACTGTAATACACCGTGTCAAAGAGCTGGCTCCTTATTAGACGCTGCTTTGAAAAAGTGTTTCACTTGGAAACGTAATGGTAAATTTTCTTCACTAGTTTAGGGCTGCTTCCCTACTTTACTATTTTTTTTCCCTTTTCACTACTTCTATATGAAGCTGTTCTAACAACCTCTGTCAGAGAAAATGTTGAATGATTTTAGAAAAATATTTGTTCTGATGGAATTTATGATGTGATGTGCTCTTCCAATGTATGGTTAGCTTAATGTGGTAGGTTAGATACAACGGCTCTTGATGACATCATGGCAATCACATAAAGCCATACTTTCAGGCATGTTTGGACAGCTTATCAAAAAGTGTTTGGAATGGAACGTGGGCATAATAAAATGCAGAATAGAGTTGGAAAGATTTCTAGGTTAAAAAAACCCTAAAAGACAAGTTTATAGGTACACTACAGGCGTGTCTTCATTTCCCCCAGGCAGAAGAGATGCTGACTTTGAGGTTGGACTTGAAGAGGAAAGGTAAGATGTACTTAGTGCTTCCTTTTGGGAATTACGAGAAAAAAATGGGTTCAGTGTGTTCAAACCACTCCAGTAAGCAAGAAAGGAGAAGAGGAGAGCCCACAAGCAGCTTTCTGATCCATGTTTCTCTCCTTTCAGGAGCCTTGCTTCCCAGGAAAGCAGCATGCCTGCTGGTTCTGCTGGCACTGCACCACCCTGCTGAGCTTAGGCATGGCTTGGTGCAGCGAGGAGCAGGCTCCTTCCAATCGCTTTCACTGACGGTGTTGATACAATCTCATGAGGACAGCGTATCATGTGAAACAGTTCCCCATTCATCTGGGCCATCCCTGTGCCATCGACCCTAACTAGCTATGCTCCGTGGACTATCACGAAACGTGTGTTTGTGGAGTCTCTTGAGGTAACTACAGACATCAATCCCGCAACTGAACTTTTTCCACACCAGTGTATCTCACTTTTTCCATCTACTCTCTCCTGGCCTGAATTTGCAGGCTTTTACCATCCTGGGCAGGGTATATCATGCCACCATTTCTGGGGATAAGATCTGTGCTGCCTTCTGCTGTTTAGCATCATGCTGTTTAAACGAACATAGCCCCCATGCACCTTTCAGGGAGAAAAGAAAGAGGCCTTTTAAATTTGGCAGACAAAAGTTGCCGGAGACTGAAGGAAATCTTTCTGCAGCTGATTTCTCCATCTCTCCCTGCTACTGGGCAGCTATAGCTGCTTCTCGTTACTGTTTTCATTCCTGGTTTGTGAGACCAAACATTTTCACACATTTGTCTTTATTTTCCTTTTTGCCTCAGAGCACTGGGAACACTAATGGCCATGAACACTTTGTGGCAACCACCTTGCAATGAAATGAAAGCCCAAATTAGAGCGGGGAGGCTCAGAAAACACTGCGTAATAACAACAGCCAGGAAGTTATTTCTGTCTTCTCAGATTTTAAAAGCTACTGAACGTACCTGTGATTATAAGTGAGCTGTAGGTCAACAAAAATGGCTGTTAGTGCTTTCATTATAATCTCAATTGTTGGGAGTTTACATAGCACAAACATTTGCTTTGTGGTGAAAGTACAGCATGTAAGCCTTTTGATCTACAAGCAGTGGAAAAAAAAACTTTTTTGCTTTGTTTTCATTCCCTCCAAACACACTTTACAAACTGGGTTACAGCAGGAGCGATCTGATGTTTGAGCTATAAAACATGGCATGAATATAGATGACATTGGCCACACCCACTTTTCCTGGTTTGGGAGAAAAATCCTTTTAAAAGGCACGATAAGATCTCTTCTGAGTGTGCTCAGTAGCAGACTGTGCTGTCTCTGCAAAGAGATGCAAAGCCTGAAATATGGGCTTTGCCTCATGTATAGCCCTGCGGTGAGTAATAGGCAGAGACACTCCTTCTGCTGCTCCCAGACTGGCGAGAGGGCAGAGAGAGGCTCAAAACACGGGGGGCGTGAAGATTTTGAGATTCTTCAGCTCATGCAGGGCAAGGAAGCAAGGAAAGGTCTCGAGCTGCTTTTCTTTTTTTTTTTTTTAGTCAAAAAGGCTCGCCTTCTCCCACAGAAAAGAAAGACAGACCACTTGTGGCTTCTCCAGGCCTGCCCAAAGAAATCAGCAATGAAACAGTGAACAGCTGGGCTCCTTCCTGGCACTTCACAGACAGGGAGGTGAGAGAAAAAGATTTCCAGATCCTAAAGCAGGAGCCGCAGCTGCTGCTGTGGCAGAAGTTTCCCTGGGAACAAGCAGGTAAGGAGCTCTGTAGTGCCTGGGCAGGCTGGAACAGCAGCAGAGGGCACAGAAATTGGTGTGATGGGGCAGCAGCATCCCTGCCTGGTACCCGAAATGGCCAGGCAACATCAGGCTCACGTGCAGTGGAGGTCGTGGCTGCCCAGTCTGTATCAAATGACAGGCTGTTTCTTTAGAAAACCTGCCTGTGAGTTTTCCTAATCTGCTGGAGCATAATGAAACACAAGGCGTTGCACTCCTGGGCTGTTTGTCACGCCTGCTGAGCCATGGTACAAGCAGTAAGTAATCCTGTACTTGCAGTTGATATGATAATACAAAAGGAAGACATCTTTAGGTCATTTAGGCATTCCTTAAGTTTTTTGCGTTTGACTGGAGAGTTGATTATGATCTTCCTACCCCAGTGCCCTGCCGGAAGACTCACATTTTGAGACTGTTTCCTTATTTCCCTGGTCTTTCTCTCCTACACCAGCTCTCCAGATTTTTGGGCCTATGCATTTACTCCAGGTTTCCATTCTGGGGATGTTTACAGAAAGTTTATATGAGGATTAGAATTTAGTCATGCATCTTCCTAGAGAGATGGAAAACTCAGCCTGGTGCAGAAACTCTCCTTCCCTCACATGCTAGGTATTACTGAACAAACATAGGTATGCTGAAACTTCTCAAGACTAGAGACTTTTTAATATGTAATTTTTTGATAGAGGAAAAATATTTGGCCTTTCTCTTCTTCTGATAAGTTACTGGCTTCTAAAAGGTTGACTTTTTTTCCTAGAATGCTTCTTCAACACAGAAAAGTGTTGCCTTCCCGGTTAGAACTTGGCATTGTTACAGGCAACCAAAAATACCAGTCTTAGGATAGACAGAGCAAGGGAACTGCAAGCACCAGAGGAAAAGACACTCAGTAGTAATCAACAGCACCATTTCCGTAACTCCTACCACCTGTTAACCCCAGTCAGGTGTTGGCACTTTAAATACCCAGCTCTGAGAGGACTATTTTTGTTGGGGTTGAGGGTCTGTTCCTCTTGGGAAGCTCATGGTTTAGACAGGCTTTGTTCCATTCCAAGAATATATCACAGAGGAAGGGTTTCCTTTGTTTTTTGTAATTTTTTTCCCCTATCTCTTACTCATCCCTAAGGATAGTGTAATGGTGTACTTATATGGGGGCGTGTATATATATTTACCAGAAAAATCTGGTACTTCTGGCTCTTTTGATGGATTTGATGTTTGCTGGAATACTTTTTTTTTTCTTCCACTGATTTAATGTTTAAAGTTACTCACGTTTTTTAATAATTCCTAATAATGGGCAGAATTAGGCTTTGAGTTCATATCCAGAGAAAGGACTTTAAAGCTAGGTAACTCAGTTCAAGATGGTATGCTGTGCATACCTTAAATTTGTAGAGTTAATGTCTTAGCCTATTTCTCTGTCTCTCAGGTGGCTTCACTGCGTGGGTGGCCAAGTTAGTTCATGTCTGCTAGTAGCTGTGTTGTACAAGCCGGAGGAGACCAGACTGTCCTTGATGGTAGGATACCCACTATGTTTTCTGACTGGCTACTGTGACAAAAGGGGAGTTTGGAAGAACCCAGGTGCTTAAGGAGAGGACTAGCCTGACTACGATCAAGAGAATTTTACCTGTGCGTGATGTGGTAGGTAAAAGCCTGTGGACTGTTCTTAACTAACAATAATTCTACTACGCATAAAACTTCTGCATTTGTGGGGTCTCATGACCTCCCTTAGTTCTAGATTTGACAGTTTCTGTGTGCACCCGAGATGCTGGGTTTCCTGTTTTGTGCTATCATTTCATTAGCTCTCTCATTGGCATTAAGTTTTCAAGGGAAGGCGGAAGGCCGCACCTGGGGTGTGTAGGATGTCTTTGTTTCTGCTCTTTGGTACAACAGTTCTTGTTCATCCTAATTTTTTTTTTTTTTTTTTTTTTTTTTTTTTGTGGTGTAAGAAAGGAAGGCAAACTAGGTCTCCTTTTTTCCCCCCCCTCTTTTCTGGCTTTATTACTAGGGTCTCTGATACTGTACGTAGTGCATTCAAATTGCTGTATTTCTGACTTAATAGTGTTAACACTTTGAATATATTTAAACAAATACACAAGAGAATTGTGCTCTATTCCTATAACAAAGCAAGTAACTTAAAAAATTAATTTGCCTTGTCCTTTCTTATTGTATCCCTATCTTAAATATGTCAAACTCTTCACTGTTCCTTTCCTAAAGGTTAGACAGGCCTAGTTTTAGCAGTAACATAGGAGATAGTGTTTCGGGGCAGAGTGAATCTGAATGTTGGTGTATTAGGGAATTTTAAGCTTATATTAACAGACTAGCATTTGAAAGGTCTTTAGCGAAACTTGGAGTTCTAAATCATTGAGCTGTAACATTTATTAGGGTTATTATACAATAGGTTCATTTCCAGGTATTTTACAAATGTGTTTTGAGATTGAAGCATGTCTGCATATTCTTGCTGAATAAAAGAAACTGATTGTGCTAATTCAACACCCACTGTTTGAAAATCGTTTTGTTTGCTGTGTAGGCTAGAATATCAATTGGGTATCTGGGGGCTGCTGCATCTTTGATGGGGGTTTGTTAAATGCACCTGTAATGCAGATATTAAAACATACCCTTCAGTTCTGTAAACAGTCTGACCTGAGGGGAAGGAGGGAAATGTAATAATAAGAATACATTTAGGGATATTGCTGATACAATCCAGATGCGCGAAGTTCTTAGTGCTCTTACTGCTGTCAATAAAATCAAGATACTATGGAGTGGCACCACTATAAAATTTCCTCTTGCTAATCATCTGATTAGGATAAAAATGCTACTTTGTCATTCTAGCTGATCTCTGCATGTGAAAGTGTTGAAGAGGCTAGTGTTTTCTTCCATCTGCAAAGCAGAAATACCATTTTTTTTGACAGACTGCAGCTGTGAACTCTAACTGGAGAACACCGCAAGTGATTTGGAGGCAAAACACAAGACCATAATTAGAACACAGATTTTCCCCCTCTCCCTCCCCTTCCTTTCTTACTTCTTACCCCTCCCTACCCACTTACCTTTTGTCCTAGTCTATATGACAGATATTAGGAAGATTCAATGGGGATTTTCAGGTTTCTGTTAATGTTTACAACCTAGCAGCATCCTGGCCTCTCTGTCGTCGTTGTTTGAAATCTCAGGTGATTTCTGGTGTACGAGACTCTTTTAACTGAGATGCTTTGGTTCACATGCAAATAGAAGCCTTCAACTGTTCAGCAGAACCAGGATACTTTCAGCTCTGCAGCTGAAGGCTGCCATATACTTTCAGCATGTTCTTGTCTGTCTGAAAAAGTTCACAGCTTGTTAGTTGAATGACATGGAGGGACTTTCCACTTTCATTATGTGGATGATGCTAACTAGTGACTTAACAATGGGGGAGAATAAGAATGATGAGATGCAAGCAGGAGCAAAATGTTAACTGAAGCCCCCAAAATGCCAGGTTTGGAGGCTTCTGTATGTTGCTATTAAAAATTGGAGAGGGAAGACACCTGTTTCCTTTTCGGAAGTGGAATTCTCTTTCAGGTATTAAATATTAAGAGTATGGCAGTGAAATGGCCTGTTGCTCTGTTCCCATAGTATTTAAGTATTTGATTTGACACAATTTTAGAGGTAGTTTTCTTTGCTTGGTGATTGTTCTCTCTCCTCCCCAAAGCCATTTTCTTTTTTGTACTGGCTCAAAGAGGATGCCTCAAATTGCTAGTTGCCTTTGAAAGTCCTTTTTTCTTTTGTGCAAGTAGTACAGATAGATGTTGCATTTCCGCTGAGTGTTTTCTGTCATTTTGCAAGTGTCTTTTTAAATTAAGCATATGCTAGAAAGAAATGGTAGTTAACGTCTTAATTTCTTGGCCAGGACAAAGGTTTTTTTCCTTTTATTATTAGTTCTGTGTCATCACAGAAAGTAGACCAACTTTGAGTTTGTATATATTTTTTTTCTTTTCCTAGACAGATTGGGTTGAATAGCTCAACATAACAAATTATTCTGTGTGCTTTAGTTTCAAGTTTTTCATGTAGAATCCAAGTTCCAGCATCAGGATTCAATCAAATGATAGTTTGATTTGACTGAAAAATTAATGGTCCAGAACAGAAACCTCATAGTATTTTTTGAAGTTCTTATTTTCAGTACTCCTGTTTTAAATAAAAATCTGGACTTAGCCCAGTAACATGAAGCTACATGTTTTCTCATCAGCTAAACATACATAATGATTAAATTTAACAGTGATTGTTTGCGTATTGCTCCTTTGGCTATCTCTGCATTCATAAAACTCATTCCCTGGGTAAAAGTGGCACTATACTGACCTGCTGTGAAAAGTTTCTTGCTACTGTCTGTTGCCCTTTTCAGGAAATAATGATTTGCCAAGTATAAATCATGTTCTACAATTATGTCATCTCCAATGACAGCTTGAACATTGAACTCCTGTTTACGCTTGAATCAGTCATTAATTTTTTTTAATTTTAATGATAAACAGAGTGACATGTAATACATTTGATGATACATCTGCTTAAAATGTGTAAAGATTGCTGAATGAAAAGAAGAATTTGCAATGTAGGCTAGTGGAGGCATTCAGGCCGAACATAAAATGAGGATGCATGCTACTCTAGGTAATTCACACCAAAAGAGAGTGCAGTTCCTTTAATCTGGTATCCACGCAGATATATAATTTGCTTTTCTGGTTTGCTTTCAGTCTGTCTTTTGGCCAGAAGAGATTTTGCATCCAAGAATACTGGGAGTATTTAAAAAAAAATTACTGTGGCTTGAGTTGAAAAATATTTTTGGTTTTGAGTTTTGATTTGTTCTCATAGTCAGAATCTACTGCAAGTTAATGGAAACTGGCCAAACTGTGCAATTTAACCTCTTGTTTTCTGTGCATTCACTCCTAAATGGTTTTATTTCTGGTGGTGTTCTATGAAGCTGTATATATGCACCTTAGCATGTCAGGAGAACGTGTACTGTACTGGGTATATTAAAAATATCTTCTATTAAACTGTTGCTTTTGGATAAAGATGAAGGCTTCCAGGAACATTTCAATTTTGCTGATGATAGTAATTTTTTCTTAATCCTTTAAGATTTCTTTCGAGCATAAACAGATACCTTAAAACAAATTTGAGTTCTTAATTTTCTTGTGGACTTGCATGGGAGACTGAGCACTTAACATTTAGACAGCATGTAATAGTCACATAAGACGCAGTTATCCATTTTTAGTTTGAGTGGGTGTTGTGATGTCAATACTTGTTTTCAAGTGCAGTACTCCTATCAGGTAGCAGGTACAAAAGAGAGATATATAAAAATACATATACACACACACACATATGCATGCTGTGTGTATACAGTCCAAGGCAAATGACTTAGTGTTCTGAATGGTTTGGATAGAGCAGTTTTGACCAGAAAATGACTGGCATCCTTTGACAAAAAACCCCAGGGAAAATCCACCGAAACCACAATGGTGAAATCAGTTGTGAATGTAGCTGCACCTCAAGCAGAAAAATACTGAAAGAATGCATAAGCATTTACAATAAAGACCTTATGCTTTCTGCTTTGTAGTTTGCAAAGTACAGAATTGAGAACTTTGGATAATCTTGAAATTTTTACTTCTGTACTTCATGTCACAGAACATCTTGAAGTCCTTCTCGACCAGTGAGGCCATCATATGCGCTCTCTCTTGAAGTATCTTTGTCCATGGTGATTTTTTTAAGGCTATTTCTTCCTTCAGACTTATATAGTTTGACATCTGAAGACAAGCGTCTCGCAGTCCTGTACCACAGAAGGACATAATTTATTTTTTTAATAAAGCACAAACAGTTTCAGAGTAACAACAGTCATTTTTCTGCTCAAAGTGGGGTGAACCCTGGATACCTGGCATCCCTGCTCCCCCCTGCCCCGTTTCCTGCCAGAGTCTGTCTTCAGCAGGCCTTTCACCGGCTGACCTCTGGAGGGATATATGTGTGTGTGTGTGTGTTCAAGTTTGGTCTTCAACTCAAATGTGATGTCACAAGAGGTCCAAGGGCACCAGATTTCCCTGGCTAGGCTGCTGCCAGTGTTTATTGTCTTTGGACACCATGTTCTTTTCTTTGCATTTTACTAATCCCTTTCTCGTTCTGTTCCTCTTCCATGTTCTCTTTCGTCTCATTCTCTTGTATTTTCAGGATGCTACTTTTATAAGTACCGCTGTATTTGATCACACAAAGGATACATCCATGGTCAGGTTTTTTGGTCTTTGAGCATGGTCTGTCATGACTCTCTACCTGTATTTCTGAAGATTCACAGAATTTAAGATTCTATAGATTCAGTGTGCTGTGTTTTATTCAGCTGCTACTGTGCAGAGCCTGGGAAATACAGTATCCATGAGTGTCTTAATTTACAACAATTTTTTCTGAGTATTGAGTAGTTGAGGACAGTCAATAGGGAAGGTGTAGAGGATACTTCAAGAAATGTGGAGACCTACAGATGGCTTGCCTTTGCAACAGAAAGATGGTTTTCCATTCAAGAAAGAACCTTACATCTTAAAAAATTCAGCTGTTGAAGAGAAATATAAAGAAGCTAGAAGCTGCTAGTTACACTTGATTGTATCCTTCCCGTAGCCAAAGTTCAGTACAGCAGCACACCCAGGACATAAACCCCTCTTCTGTGGGTGAAGTGCCCATAGGAGTCATGGAGAAAAAGCTGTATAAAAATAATTAGCTCTTCAGATGACTGTGCCATGGGTTTAATTGCTAATATTTGCTTGTGTTCTTGGCTTTACGGTCAGAAGTTTGCAGGTCAGATTCAGGAAGCCTTTTACCAAGAAGCTCTTGTTTTGTGTGTCTGCCAGTGGGGCTTCTTGTCATAGATGTTTCAGGGGAAAGCTTTACGTGCAACCCTATTTCAAAAACGACCATCCCCTCATCTTCTATTTCTGTTTTCCCTTGTCCCTACCTCTTTTAAAACAGTGCTCTAAAAATATAACTCTGTACTGCTTTTAAACATTAGGACCGTATTTTTTCTTTCTAATCCTCCCAGCAGGAGGATGCTTTTAAGCACTTCATACTGCTGCCAGTGTGGGACGTGTGTGGAGTTCTGAGGGGGTTTGTGCTCCGAACAAGGGCTGGGTGGGAGTGAGGGATTCATCCTTGGGACTCCACACCTCAGGCTGGTGTGGTTAGCTGCACCAATATACAGACACAGCACACACAGAAGTCTGGGAAATAACATGTGTTTTCAGAGTACTTTATCAAGAAGACTCCGGTAGGCTAACTATACTTGTTCTGTGTAAATATGAGAAATACTTGTCATTCTCTTTGCGAAATCTGTTCTATAGGACAACAAATGTTGTTCCATAGATTGTATAATGATGCATCTATATGGATTGCACTGCTGAGATCATCTCTCTTGCTATATGTGCATCACTTAGTATGTCAGGACCTGCATCTCAGCTGGGGTCTCTGCACACTACTGGAGTATTTCTGCTCATGTTCCCTACACTATAAATGTGTCCTGTAGAGGTTTGCCTGTATTCTGTAGTGCTGTACTTTTTTCTTACTAGCCCAAAAGACGGTTATGAAGTCTTTTTATTATCAGCTTTCAATTGACCCATCATGGATGCAAACTCACTGTTGCTTCCAAAATGCAGTGGTGGTATGTTGTCTCTCCCAATGAAACGTACCTTTCTTGCCAGTCAGGCAGCTGAGTTGTTGGGGTGAGGGGTATAAGATAGACAAGCTTTCAGACACATAAAGCTTTCTTCATGGTTGACCGTATACAGTACGCAATTACAACAGATGCTTTAGGTACACAGGTCTGTTACAATACACTTGTACAGCAGTAGTATAGCTTTTTCATGTAAAATATGAATTTAAGTGTATAAAATAATGGAGACGGTATCTTAAATTTGTTGTTAGTAACAGGTCATCTTATCATATATCTCGCTAATGAGAATATTCAGATAAGTTATTGGAGACCTAGCTGCTGTGGCATTATTTATGTTAACTGATATAGCGTAATAGTGTGATGATGAAAGGGACCTGGAAGCAGAAAAGGGAAAGCAGAACTTGGGCAACTATCTGCTGAAATGAATGTAATCTTGACTGCCCACTAGGTTTTAAGTTCTTCTCAAGAGTAAAAGAGGCATTTTGGTTTATTATTTACAATAATAGAAAACCCCCACCAAAACCTGGCTGTGGGTTTTCTTTTGGCTTGACTTTAGGCAGTTCAGCAGCTGTTTTGTCTTGGGTTTGCATCTTATTTGAAATGGCAAAATTTAGAGTTGCCATTTAAAATAGTGATTTTTCTCTTCCCCCTGCCTTCTGTGACAGCATTCCAGTTTCTGGAAAAGGCTAGGAGTTCCTTGGCAGGTAGGTGCCTGGCTATTGATACATAGCTCAACAAGGTAGAGATCTAAGTGTCAAATGTGAATAGTAAAGACTCTGTATTTTATTAAAATACCTTTGCCAGCTACAAATAAAAGGGTAGGAGAGAAGCCACTTGGCAATGTCCCAGGTACATCCCAGGGCATGGAACCCTCCTGGCAGAGACAGAGGGGAGTAAGACTCATTTCATACATGATTGCTGGGGAAGGGGGGGGTGTTGAAGTATGTGTGCATTGGTTGGAGGGGACTGTTGCTGTCTAGAGCATGGTCCCAGAAACAATGGAGAAAAATAATTTGGCTGATGACTTGTTTTGCACATAGCAATGATCAGGAATCTTCTTGGCAGACCCCTGCTCCTCTTCGCTTTAGCAGAACCCACAAACATAATAGAAATGGGCTGTTGCTGGGAAAGGAAAGATGGATGTTTGTAAAGGTCTGAAACTGGCACAAGTTAAATGGTACCGAATAGTTGAGCTGAGCCTTCCCTCCTCTTGGTCTCCCACTGATTTTAATATGATTTGGTTTTTCCTTGGGTTGTTCCTATAGTCAGATTACATGTGGGTACTTATAATTGTTATCCCTGCTATTTCTTTTCTTTGTGGATTTTTTTGGTCACACTTGCATGTGTCTTGTCTCTCCAGTTAGGCTGTAAACTCTGAAGAGGGGGGGAAGGATTAGCTGTCTCTTCACTATGCCATGGGGCTAGTTTCTGGAAGGTAGGTTGTCACTGCACCTAAAACATACAAGAAGGGAGCAGGAATGAGGTTGGCTGGTTTCAGGCACCCATGTCCCCCTCAACTGCAGATGCCTCTCTCCCTTCTAGAATTTCAGAGCCAGGGGCAGCCCTAATCCTAATCTAGCTGGCAGTCTCCTAGGATGCCATACTGTGGAGTGGGCAAATGCTTCCTCTGTTTGTTTTAATTGTGGCTGAGCACAGTGAAAGCAGAGCTGTGCCGTAACACTGGATTGGAGTGCCACTGGACATTGGTGCATTTGAAATACGAATCCAAACGTTGCTGCTTGTATCCTTTTCTGTTTAAAGATGCCTGCCCGTGTGTCTGTTTGCTCCCACTGCCTAATTCAGCAGCTGTGAGCTGCAGGCAGTAGCACACGTGCACTTGGCTAAAATAACCAGCCAGTCTGTCCCTTTGCTCTTGCCAGAATCTCATGTTGTTGAATAGTTTTTTAGGATCGGATCTGGCTTCTCAATTTACCTTATTCCTTTGCCCAAGACCAGCAGGAAGGCCTCATAAGGGTGGCCTGCCCTCTTATTCTTTTCCATACCAGGTTTAAAAAATAGTAATTTTGGAAATTTAGAACAGTATCTAAGGGGTTCTTATTTTAATCTTAGAATAATATTGTCAATTAGGAGAATGTCTTCTGGGAACAGGCTTTAGGTTTTTTCTTTTCTTGAAAGTGTCTGTTTTTATTTTTATTTTTTTAAACATGTTAAAATACTGTTTGAGTTTTCTCATGGCCCTCACTTCACTGTACAGAGCGAGGGCTTTTGTTCTTCAGTTGTCCAGTGCAGACTTACAGGGCAGGTAGCTAGAAATGTATCTTACTTTTATTGTGTTGAAACTGATCCCATGTATGTTAAAGGTACAAATATGAATTTTGTAAATGCAAATAGCATCTTTTAAAGAGAGAGTGAGTGCAAGCATGGACCCTATGCCCAGATGGAAAATACAGTCTCCCACATCTGTGGCTACAACTTGTAGGTGTATTCCAGGCTGAGCATTCTTACACTAACATTCATCCTGAATCAAATTTTTATGGTTGAGTTGTAAGCCCCTGAAAAACTGCTTTTGTAATGGAAATGTTGAAAGACCCTGAAGTTTAGGACCAGGCACAGCTATAATTTTACAGGTATTAGGCATCTGAAATAACTTTGTCTAAAGATTACACTGGGATTTGTCCCCTGTTTTCTAGAAAATACTTAACATTGAACTGTATTTTATGCACACAAAAAGACTTACCTCACAAGATAAGGAGCTCATATTTACATTCCAATATTCAACAACACTTTTACTAAGTGCTTTTTTTTTCACTCTCAAATAGTTGTCATAAACTATGTATTTTAAACCATCTCAAACTAAATTTGTGGAAAAAATTCTACATGGAATCTCGATTCTACATATTTGAAGTGGAAAGAGTCCCATAGAGTTAGGCCATCTTTTAAAAACCACTACTATTAACCGAGAGTCTCATATCTTACTTTGCTTATTTTTTAATCAATTGCATTAAATTACATTTTTATTTATGAATACTTCACGTGTGAGGAAGATTTACTGGGGCTGTCTTGCATGCCGGGAGGAAACAAATGAAGAATTCTCCTTTCAACAAACAGTAAAAACACTTGCAATATGCTTGGGTGCAGTGGAAGAAATTCTCCTGACAAACTGGAATGAAGGCAAGGCCCGTGAGGAGGTTGTGTTCCAGCAAAAGGATGTGTGTCCAATTCCTGCATCAGCCAGCTGTTGAGATGTGCACTCCCTTGACATAAGGAATAGCAATGTATCACTGTCAGAATGTCATGCTGGCTTTTAGGGGTCAGTTTTATGTTGCTTGGATGTCTTGTGGTGACCAACGTTCTCTCATGTAGGGCAGTAAAAGAAAAAAAATTATCAAGTTTGAATTCAAGCAGTGCTGCGCCTGCTATTCCTGGGTGATAATCTGGTTCCTCATTAACGTGGACAATGTCTTTTGCAGAAAAGATATTGAAATACTCTCCTTTGCTTGCTGTAAATGACAGTGAATGGAGAACATGTCATCTACCACAGAGCTCTGAGCATAAGTTCAATAATGTGATTGAATCAGTGGAACAATATCTCATTGGACTGCAATGGACAAAGATTATACACCAAGTGTAGGCCCAAATGTTGCTGGCTGTGCTGAGATGTTTGGAATTTGTTTTCAGACAGGTGTTCTTACTACAGTCTTAATTAACAGGTGCCATTGCATGCAGTTTACTCCTCTGTGAAAAGTTTAGTTCAGTGTGTATTTGTGGTGGGGGGCTTGGCAGGGAGAGAGGTAATACAGATGATCCTGCAAAGGTCTCATTGCATGTCTGTATTTCATCTTATTTTCACTCTTTTTAGTTGCTGCTTTGGAAGTAACTGCTAATAGTTTGAATGAAAAACCCCAAATTAATAATTCATTGTTGAGACTACTACAGAGTTAAATATCTGTTGCAGAGGTTTCCTGTGATCTGGAAAAGCTGCTGTTACAGCAAGGAATATGCAAGGGAAAGCTCTCATTAGCTGAATATTTAAGTGAAGTGTGAGCTGAACCACACATGAATTTAGCAGCGTAAAGTATTGTAGTGATAACATAATCCACTGAAGAGAAGGGCATTGCCATCATTCTTGCTGGTGATTAATCACTTACCAAATTAGGGAGCAACTGTAAAGGGTGTTGGCTATATCCCCACTTCTTAAGCAAAGCAAATATGCAGTGGCTGAAGGAGTTCTCTCCATGCCTGTGGGAGGTGAGTGTACGAGTAGAAAGGAGGGAGAAAATTGGTGACTCTTAATAGGTTGTGTAACTGCTTCTTTACACAAAGTATAAACAAACCAGCATCTGACAACTCCCTTGCTAGTATCTTTTCCCTTTTATCAATAAAAATGTTACAGACTTTGTAATACTTACTGTATGAAGTTGTTAATTGAGAAAATTAAAGCCCCTTATTTAAAGACTATATGTTGCATATTTTATTTTTTTTACATACACATTTTAGAAGTTTCTATCTGCTTGGTTCTTGTAAATAGTTAAACTTTCCAACTATCCGGTATATATCATGACCATCTTACTCTAAAATAATTTGCTTGGCTCAGGGGAAAAAATGCTGTCTGCTTTCTTTAAGTTCTTCCCTTCTGTCCCATTTTGTCAAACATCACTGATACCTCTACTGTCTCATCACGATCAGAAAAATCTGATTTGTGAAGATTTCAAGTAAAATTTTGGTCTTTCTGAAGATGATGTCAAAGCCACAATTTCAACCCATTCTCACAGAAAGTGAATAACGTGGTCACCTTCTATTGTTCTTTTGTGACAGTATACTTGTAGGTTAGGAGTGAGTGTTTTTGTTGTGCATGACCAGCCTGTGGTCTAACCATGGTCATATGCTGGACAGCTGCAGCTTCAGTGCATACCTGTGCTGTGCCAATTAGCATGGTCTACTTGAGTGGGGACTGACTGAGCTCAGTCTGGGAGCAGGTTCCTTGTATCAGCAGGGCACCATACCAAACCAGTGTGGGTCCAGCACCATGCTGGGGGCCCCAGGGTCACGCTGTGTGTGGAGCCTTGTGGCTTCTCTCAGAACTGGCTCAAATGTCGACTGGGCATGGTGTTGCATTGCCTTGTGTAGGCAGGCCCTGAATGCCTTGGGACCTGCCAAGTTTCTTGTAGGCTGGGAGGTAGGAGTAGCTTTATTATTGCATTTTTGCAGATAAAGAGGATGACAGCCTATTTTGCCTAAGGCTGTGCTGGAAGTTTCTATAGCAGAACTTGAGAGATCAAGGTGTTCACATCCTTGGAGTTCCTTATCCATGATGACTTCACCAGTTTAATAGGCTTCAGATGCAGATACTTTGTGTTGACTATTTTGCTGGTGGATTGTTTCACACCTGCTTTCCCCTGCACTTTTTTTGAAGATGGGATTATCTGGGGGAAAAATGCAGATCAGGTGAAGTTGAAAGCTGAATAGTAATTGTCAAATAAAAATGATGCAGAGGCTTGTAAAGGTCATAGAAGTGAGATCAAGATTGCAGTTAGATATGTGATACGTGAGTGCCTGTTGAAGAACGTACATGTGGATGGTCACTTCAGACAAATATCTATGCAGGGGGGCATGTAGATTCAAGTATAGGAAGCATGCAGCACATCTTGAATAGTGGAGGTATGTGCTTCACTTATCAAGCTTATACAGTCATGTTAGGTAGTAAAAATGGAAGCAGGGAGGTGGTGGTGGTAATGTAATGTCTAACTTTCCTTAAAACCCGGAATGTGAATCATATTTATAAGGGGACACACAAAAAGATTTGGGTTGAATTGTGCAGTTGTTTCAGTTCATGGTCTGTTATTTATCTACTGTAGGCTCAAATAATGAGTAATAAGGGTATAAGAGCACAGCAGTCCTGGAGGTGCTCAGGAGACTGCTTTATTCTAACTGCGAATTGTTTCATTTCCGGAATGATACAAACCGATAATTTCTTGTCATTTATTTAGGCATGTCTATGTAAGTGCAGGAAATAATTTTGCAAACCACAATGTTATGTTACATTTTCAAACAACAGCTGAAAGTATTTCTGAATAGGCACAAGTCTCTGAAGTCCTCAAGGTTTTGAGGAATGCCAGAAATGACACTAATCAAATTTATTACTGCAGATTTTTCAAGGTACTGTATGTGGTTGAGCAAAATAACTTGAAGAGGAGTTAGAGGGAAATATTTGCAAAAAAGAAGTTGAAGTAAGGCTATGCATGCTTTTCCTGGTAGGAACAGGAATTTCGCAGTGAATATTTGCATAGTTGATGTTAAAAAAGCTGCTACTGGGTTTTGTTTTATAATGATGGATGAGTAGCTAAGAATGTCAGTCCAACTCAAATATGAATTTGTACCTCCAACGTTAACATGAACAAAAACCTGAACTAGTACCTGGAGAAAACAATGTATTTATTCTGCATCTTTGTTTAAGAATAGGTTGAAATTATATTTTAAATTTGTTGAATGTAGAGGAATTTTATTAAAAAATTAACAAAGCTTCACTAAAGATAGGGTGCATATGTGGATAACATTTGCCAGTTTAGTAGCAGATTAATATGTATTAGACTGGTAGAAACCTACAGATGAGGATATTCTAGCTCTTTTTTTTTTTTTTTTTACTTTAAAGCACTGAGACTTTCATTCATGATCGTACAGTCTGTTGTGAGCCAAAATTTTAATTAAAATAGATGTTGATATGGGAACTATAACAATTAACTTTGGGACTGGGGGCAGTTCTCTGTAGAGTATTGATTAAAAAAAACCCCAAACCCCCTAAAACAACAAACTTGAGTTGCACTGGGGAGAAATATTAATTACAACACCTTTTCAGCCCGCATAATACTTGGGTGTCTCTTCTTGGCTTGAAGAATTTTATTAGCCATTTCAAGTGTCCTGTGAGTTTGCGATTATTACTATATTACGTTTTGAAGACATAATAACCACTGTCTGCAAAAATATGTGCATTAAATTTTATTCCTAAATCCAGAGATAGGAAAGAACAGAATTTTAAAAACATTGAGTGCCGACAGTTCCCTTAACATCAACTCTAATGAACATCATCTTGTGTGAAATCCAGCAGTTATCAATTCCAAGCCTAGAAGGGCTTGCAGAGTCTGGTAAATGCCTGAAATAAAGTCAGCAAATCTCTGTGCAGCAGCAGGGATGCAAGAACAATCTTAAAACCTCCTGCATCTGCCATATGTGTCCAGTCGCTGCAGATAGGAGTACGAAAAGCTTAGTGGATACCTGTGGGAGGGCTAGATGCACTTGTGCTTCTGCTGCACGTTATTATATCTATGTCAACATTTATCTGTTGCTAGATTTACATGGTATTACTGACAAAACGTACCATGTTTGTGCTCCCTGTCAAAGGCTGCCTATTTATTTTTTTTTCCTAGATGAGGCCTTTTGCAAGACTGCAGAAAAGATGGGCAGACAGGTCTCTAGCTTAGCTACCTGGTAGTGTGAAGTAGCTGTAATGTTGGCTTAACGCAAGACTGGAAGACTCCTCTGTTGACAGAAGGCCACCAGGATGGCCCTTCTACTGCCTGAAAAGGCTTCTGCTTTCGCGTTCAGTGTAAGGACCTTTTCCTGAACAAAAGTGAGTAGGCTGGAATGTTTCAACAAGCTAGGAGCTCCTGGCTGCCAGAACAGCTCTCTGAGTCCATGTGAAGCTAGGTGTGAACTATTGTGCCTGGGACCAGCCCAGGGAGAAAGGAGAGCAATTGTGAATACAATATAAAACTTCTGCAGCTACAACCTTTCTCCTCTGAGGAGGCACAACATAAATACATCTTAGACTTAGGGCCAAGCTCTACATAGCAGAGATTTTGCTATATAATTTGAGATGTGGTGGGGACGAGTGGGAATAATATGAAAGAGAGTGACAGGGTAAGGTGGGGTGGATTTAGATCAATTACCTTGTATACCTAGTTCAGACACATGTAGTATTGGTTGTTTCTATTTTTGTGTATTTTATTCTTTGCTTCCTGATTGTAGATAGTCTATCACACCTATCTGATCCAAAGGAACATAAGCTATAAAAAGAAACGTGTCAGTATAAGGCATAGAAGCCATCAGATGCCCAGTGCAGATAGATGATGATACCAGTCGCTGAACGAAGAACAGTACAGACACAACTTCTCTGGAAACATCATCCGAGATTTGAATTTTCAGTGACTTGAACAGTGATATTGTTTCATAGTGCTGAGACTAGCATCTTACGTAGTACCTGTAAAACTACGGTGCTCCTCTGAAGGGTATTTGTCCTTCACCACAAGGTTAACAGCTTTAGACACGAGGCTGCCTTTGGTGCTTTGTATACTAGCAGTCCCCTTTCTGACAATTTGCTGCTCAAGACAAGTGTGGGTTTTGACAACTGTGGCTGTAGCACTGTTGTGTGAAGCTTTAAAAGATCAGGTTTACTCAATGTAGATTTTATTGTCCAAGTGTTGGCAAAAAGTAACTATTGAGGTTTCATGGAAGATAAGACTTTGAAGTCTTGCAAGGGATATGGATTGCAAGATGTAAAATTTTTCTGGAGATCTTAAGCATTTTTGAGCTGTCTTTTTATGATAATCCAAATATTCAGCATCAGTATTGCCAATCTTGAGCCAAAATTCCCCACGCCAACTTTGTAGCAGCCACTTCTTCAGCATTGTTGGGTGGGAGAATGTGGTGATGTGGTTGGGCAAATGAGCCAATAGGTTTTTGGTGATGGAGGGGAAGGATTAATACAAAGGAAACAAATAATCTTATATGGTGTTAATTCATTTGTTCCCTCCACCTTAGAAAATAAAGAATGTAGTCCAACTTCCCCGTCATCAAAGGAAGTAATTCCAATAACTTCAAGCATTTCATAGATAGATTTGGGGCTTGGCTTAATTTCAAAGAAAACAAAAATTTGTGCAGGTTGTTCTATGAAGTTTTACCAGAAGTCCTAAAATACACAGACAAATGAACTTGGGACACCAGTAGTTTATACATGAGAGGGAATTTTGAATGGCAAAAATCAGCAAGCTCAACTCTTGCAAAAGCTATGGGCAGCACAGTAAGCTGCAGAGAGGTAAAATGAGCATTATTAACCTGACTGAAGTCAGAGCTTTGTAAATGCATGGAAACTGTCTGAGGATCTTGGACAGATGTTTCAGATGTTAAAACAGAATAGACTTTGCCCATCCTGACAATCTGTCACTGTGCGTGTGTTCAGTAGGCAAATAAGAGGGAACGCCAGCTTTTTTCATGTAAATCTCCAGGGATCTTCCTCTCGGGTTCAGAGCTCTGGCAAAAAGCTGTCTGCAGGAATAATTAAAAAGGAATAAAACCCTACAAAATTTAAACAAAATGTCCAGTGCACCAGCACAGCATATGTGCATCTTTGAATTCAAACTTATCAGTGCTTACAATTAGGAAAAAAATCTATCCCTTAAAAAATACTGTATAAATTTTAGGCATTTTCAGACAGTCTAAAGGAGCACATGGTTTTGTACTGGGAATTGGTTGCTATCCGGTATGCTTTAAATGTATTTGTTGAAGGATACAATGCACTTGTATTATTGCACCAATTTCATTCTTGGATGATTTCCCCTTTGGCATACTAGTGACGGTTCTTCATTGGTTATTCATTTATATTATTGATTAACACCTACCGGACCAATTTATTAGTCCCTCTGAATCCATTTGAAGTATCAGGATTTTCTAATGGAGAAATATCTCTTGCAGAATACTAACATCACACTTGTAAAACATTCATTGGCTTAATTTATTGTACTGTGTATAACAAACCAGAGCTTAACAAATAAATGTCCTTTTGTTGCAAACCTCCAATGTTGCAAGCCTCCTGGTTTTTTTTGATATGGAAATGTTACCCGAGCACAAGTGAAACCTATTCTCCTGCAAGACTCACAGGGCTCTTCCTGCCCGTCATGTAACTGGGTTAGCATTCCTCCAAGGAAAGAGCTTTTTGCCTGTTTGGGTCGGTCTGTAGAAATAAGAACACATGGTCTTGTTTGCTGCATTTGGGAAAAGTGTGGAGATAGCCTCTGTTTGTGTCTTAGGGAGTAAGGAGTGAAACAGGAAAAATGGGGCAGTTCTGTTTCTTTCTCCTGGAATGAGTTAAGCAGAGCATGGTGCAAATAGGTGGCACAGTAAGAGATTTCCTCAGGAAAACTATTTTGGGCCAAGGCATGGTAGCTCTGGGACATAAATGTCCAAACTGTATCTTCAGAAACACCATATGGGCTGATAATATTAAGTATTTTGGTTCAGGAGCATGTGTTCCCCATTGTATTTCTCAGGGAAATCTATTTGCACGTCACCGGGTACATATATATATTCTTAAAGTGAATTGCCAAAAGCCTTGTGTGTACATGCCAAAATTATTGATTAAAGGCTCAAATCCTGAATGGCGGTGAAATTCTACAAGCCTACAAAGCTTGGAAGATATTGCTGTTCACTACATCTATTATCTCCCTTGGCCTATATTTTCCAGTAACTAGCTATCTAGTTTGTTTTCCATATTAGCAGATAAAACTTGGTTTACTCATAATTTTCTACTTTTGCTACAGCTAGTGATAGACATGTTCTTGATGACTGACAGATGTTTGCTTACAAGATTTTTGCACGATACCTGGGACAGGCCTGGGTATATGGGGGAGAAAGCTGAGTGTCAAAAAAAATAAGGTATGAATAAGGCCAGTATCCTGAACTTCAGCTGTTTCCCTCCAGAATGGAGTAATACCAGAAACTGTCTTTCTCTGCAATAAAACAAAGTACTGCTCCTGGACCTTTCTGACCTGAAGTGCCTAAAACAACAAAACAATTAAATTTAACAATTTAAAAGAAATGCTATAATTAGCAAAATAACAATTAAGACAGAAAAAATAGTTGTGGCATTTTTATACTATAATCCTCCAGTAGTTCCTGGATCTCCTCCCAGTAGACTGTATTGGAGTGGGACTTGTGCTATACCAGGGGAACAAAACTGGATAGAGTTCACAGTAAGGCTATGATTTAAGAGGCAAACAGATGTTTGCCAGTGATGTGGCTGCAGCAGATGAATAGGTGATGAATCAGGAGAGCTTTGCATAGTACAAAGGATAAACGTTGTCAGTGCAAGTTGTCCTGTTTCTTCTCTTTAAAGACACCTCATTTGGGATGTAGTCTTTTTACTGAATGAAATGTAATGACTGTTTTCTGACTTGGTAACTACTTTGAAACTGAGTAAAGCATAGGCTGCAGTTACGAATTAGAATTTACTGAAGCTGAGTGTGCAGTTTATGGTGTTATATTGCTTTGAAGCCAGACATTTCATACTTAACACATTAATGGGATCAAACATCAGTGTTTAAGTAACTGCAAGTGTGCCAGAAAAGTCACATGAACTTGAACTTAAAATTTATTTTTTCAATGTCCTCTTTAGACAATGCTCTGAAGTCATGTAGTTCAATGAGATCTGCAAAGCAGGAAAGCTTTATGCTAGGATGTTCCTTAACCTTCATATTCTGCCTCTTCAGAAACACCATTTCTTGCTGCCTGTGGGGTCCAAACAGAGCTTAGGGAAATTTGAGGCCCCAGACTAGGGAGGAAAAGGGCTGAATTAATAAATGTCCATAAGCTGTGGAAAGAATTTGATGCTGACTAGCACTTTCCTCATGGGCCTCCTTCTGCAGTGAGAAACTGCATTTCACGGGGTATTTGCAGAAAGCTCCGGCAGAGCAGCTCCACAGAGTTACACGGTCTGGAGCATACTATGAGAGCAACAAATGTTAAGCCTGGTATGGAGTGGACGGGCTCTGTGGAGATAGTGTCTGCTGCACCTTCTAGCAATCTGTGAATTATTTCTTCCTAGAGAGATCGATGCACCCCAGTCATCTCTACTGAGCATATGTTTAGGTTATTTTCTTCCTCTTCTGCCTTCAGCATTCCCCATTCAGCTCCTGCCATAGGGGTTTGTGTGCAGAAGAAATGCAGGAAGGCTGTTTGGTGGGCACAGTGTACTGTTTTCTTCATGGATTTTAGTGGAAGGCCCTAAGAAACTAAAAGGCATGGGTTCTCGTGACTGCAATGATTCATGTTCTCGGTGAGGGAGTATAAGCCCAGGCTCTTAGTAAGCAAATTAATTTTTATTTGCTAGTGACTATATAATTATTTGGATTTACTAACACTTTAGAGCTTGTACAAGATAACCTACCAGTTTCTTCTTGCTCACTTCTTTTCCCTCCGCTTGTGGAAAAGAGTGCTCAGAATGAATGTACAGTGTGCTGAATAAGTTTTCATTTAATTTAATTATTTGCTCTGTGTATTCTAATGCATGTTGCGGCACCCCTAACAGACTGGACTTTCCCCTGGGTGGATGGCAGGTTGGTTACAGGATGTCTATCTCTTAAGTACCATCAAAACTGGATTAAGGCCTTCATTAGGAATGACTTATCCTTGCGCTGCCACTGAGCCATTTGTAGGTTCCTGTCTAGATTTCTGAAGCAACACAGGTTGTAAAATGTGCGCACAGCATGCGCTTAAACGTTTTGACTTTTAAAACCAGGGTCCCTTCAAAGATCTGGTTTGGAGTCCAGCCTCACAAGCAGGTGAATTGACACAGCAAAGGGGATGGTAGCTTCCACGGATCAGGTATCTCTGACTGCACGGGGCTCAAGTTAGAAGAGAGAACTGCTTAAAGCCTGTTTACCTGTAAAAGAGCAACTTGGAGCTGCAAATTTAGTCTGTGATTCAACAATCCTTCCTGCCAGATCTCTGCTAATGCTAATTAGATCTGGATCAGTGTGAGTGCTCGGTTGTGCCATGTTGAGCCAGGCGCAGCACATGCTGTGCCGTTGCTACCAGACCAATGCCAGCTGCAGTAGCAGAGACGATACCTGATCCAGCATAAAGTTAGGAGTGGTGTAGACAGATGACACCTGATCTCGCCTAGTCTGCTGGGACAGCTACTCCTTGAATGTTTTTAACAAATTTAAAATGGCAAAATGAGTTTTCACTGGCTCTGCAGTCTGTATCGTGGCGTCAGCATTCCTGATGCGGCAGTAAGCATCTTAAAGCAATATTCTTCATCTCGCAAAGCCATAGATCTGCCATCTCAGTAAAAGTTTGCCTGTGCTGTAGGGGGTTTAGTGAATATAGCTTATAGATATGAGATTAAAAACATAAAAGCATTTTCTAGTCTGTTTGGACATTATTATTGCTTAGTTGACAGGCAATTTTGTGCCAAAAGCCTGGTCCTGTAAATGCTTAAGAGTGGGTACAGTTTTGTTGGCTTCAGTGAGCACTTCAGTTATTAGGCTAACACTTGTCAGCTGTTGGCATGAGTTGGGTCCTAAGCCAAAGAAAGTTTTCTGTGGTAGGAAGGTAAACCCCATATACACCAGTTTATTTAATTTGGGTTCAGTTGGAGTCTAATTGTAATATCCTCTTAAGGGCTATCCACAAATTCCATTGAAGGTTGGATTGAGATCTAAAGTAGTAAGAGAGCATTTTGATATAGATTTCTATTAGTATTCTGTTTTAATATCCGTCATCTAAAGGAGAGTTTATGTTCAATAAACAGCAGTCTGTGTGTGTCTGTCTGGAAGCAGGTTCAGGGACTCTGTCTTTTTTTTGAGGTGCAGTTCTGTGTTATTAACATAGGAGAAGTGTGGCTTGTCATCTCATAGAACTAAAAGTGAGATAATCCCTGTGTAAGGAATCAGTAAGTATGGTCTGCTTAATCTAGTCCCAGTGTGAAACTGTTGACATTTGTTCTTTTTTTCTATCATTATGTGACTGGGCCTGTTTTGTGCTGGATTAGGCACAAATCTCCTGTGCAGCACATTTGGCATGTTACTAGTAGTTTAACTTCATTAATAATGTATGAAGGAAATGTAATCCATGACAAGGAAGGAAAGAAAAGTATTTTTACAGCTACCAAATCCTCTGGAATGAGTAATTATTCAAGATTTGATGTTTGATGTTATAGTTTACAATTGAGCTCCTTTCACAGAATTAAAAAAAAAGAAAAAAAATATATATGCACAAAAAGAATATAGTGGCACTATAAGAAAAAAACGTGCTCATTGCTGTTTGAGGTTGCATGTACTGGTTTAGAATGCATGAAGTGCAGAGAGAAATGTAGACGGTAAAAAGAAAGTGTTTTATCTTGGATGTAGTAAGCAGCACTGTGCTCTTGTCTTAATGAAAACAAACTCAGACAATATAGCAGGCTTTTTAAAGGAAAAAAGAAACACCCCAAAACCCAAGCTACTCAATGAATTATATTCTTTCTTATGCGAGATCCATATGAATTGTTTACGTGTTTCAGCTAAATAACATAGGTAGTGGTCAACAGGCTGTTTTAAACTAACTTCTTATTCAGTAATTCAGCACCATACTTGGTATTCCCTCTCACCTGCAAGTCAGTCCTAAACAGCCTCAATATTTGTGATGGCTGAAAAGTCGCATTGTGGCGCAGGGAACCTAAACCAGCCCCAAAGCAGCGGTCACTTGCCACTACTGTTGTGCTCTGCACTCTTGTCACATTTGTGCTATCAGAGCAACAGCTGGGGAGACTTTTTCAACAAGGATGAGTGTCAGATAATCCTGATGAGATTCCACATCCAACATCTTTTGTAATTATGTCACATTCAGCCGTAATGGAATAATTCAAGCTGAAAGGACAAGCTTTGATCCTTTCTTAAACCTTTCCCTGTGGACTGGCTATCTAAAAGATTTAAAGATATTTCTGTTACAAGATCTAGTGTTTCCTCAGAGAAGTCGTGTTTCTGAAGCAGGGAGATCTGTAAGAGCAATATTATTTGCCAAATACATCTCTCAGAGCATTTTTGCTAAATAAAGATGTCAATAAAAGGATGCCCTTCCATAATCAACAAGGAAGTTAGAATTAATTTTAATATTCTTTAACTCAACTGATGCACAGAAAATGGACTGTATTTGATAATGAATCACAGTGGTGTAATCTATAAATATTGGTGTATAGATGTGTTTGCGCTGAAGCAAATACAAATTTGTTTTGGCAAAGTTCATACATATTGGGAATATCTGTTTAGTGAAGTAAATGTTTCTGAAGATCCACTCTTTACAAATAATTAGTTTACACTAGGATTTTTGAAATAAGATTTAGTGGCCGGTCTCCTATTGAACTTCAATACAATTTCAGTACCTTATGCCCCTGTGCTCTTTTGGAAAACTTAATTAAGCTGGAAAGGCCTTTAGGCCTAGATAAAAAAAAAAGTAGTACATCCTTCAATGAAATCTTTTTCGTGTTTCAGGACAATATTTTGTATTCATTAGCGTTACAGAATATGGCACTGGCTATTTTATGTTTCTAAACAGATTGGTATGGCTATGGATACAGAAACTGCTGTAGAAGATCTTTGCCTGGGATCCCTTTGGCCTCGGTTTGGAGGACAGTTTGGATCCCTATGTTTTCTGTGGGTCAGATTTATGCCAATGTAAATCCCTTGACTTCAGTGGACGTTTTTCATTCATTTCCTGGCCTCCACTGGAGAGAAAACTGTTTCTTAAGGTTTTCACACATGGACTACATTAAGGGGTCACATTCAGATGATACTCTTCTGGCATTTCCATCAGCAAGGGGTCAATAAAGTGCTATCTGGGCTAAGAATATAGGGTTGGGCATGTGTTTAGTCAGCTCCAAATTTTCCATCTGTCAAACATGAGAAATTCAATGTCTTTTCGTGCATGCCTGTTGGTTTAGGGTCTGAGAATCAGTGTGGCAGGGGTCATTTCTGAGGGCTGTGCTGGTGGAGTCCTTTGGTATGCTTCCCAAATAACCTGGTGCGTGCCTCACTCCTGTCTCCTGGTGTTTAATGCTCGCTCATCCTTATGGTCCTGAATTTGTGAGGCTGATGATAGAAGCTGACCTCTTCAGAGGTATACAAATGGGAGAGGCCTGCTTTCACACGGTGTTATAAAGCTTCCCTCTCTCCTCCAAGTTTCTGCTACACATGTAGAAAGTTATTAATTTTGCCTTAGCTTGAGTTTGGTTAATAAATAAAATTAATAACCAAGGTCCTGGGAGAATGTTTTTCTCTCTTTCTCAGGTTCTATTTCAGTTTATCTGCAAGCTAATAAATGGTAGTGACTAATGATTGGTATGAGCAAACCTCAAGAGCATCAATTCAGAAAGCAACCTTGAGTTTGGACATTTATCCGAGTTAGCTCTGTCTCTGGAGTGATCAATCTGCTCTGAAAGCTTGAAGGATTTCTTCCTCGATTTTGCTGGTTGAGGGGAACTTTTCTGTCTCTGGTTCAGGAGAGCAAAATTCTGAGATGTAAGATACGAAGTTGGTCTGTGCCTCTGAGGGTGGATGCTGAGAAGGCCAGAGTTTTTAAATGTTTTGTGTCTGTTGTCACTAGATGGGACAATTGCATGCTGCTGGCCAGTGCAATTAATACCCCTGAAAAAGGGGTGATATTTCTGCATGGATAGGAAAGTAAGCCTTGTACTGTTCACATGTTATCTGGACCCGTCCTTGATCATAGTGATTTATTCAGTTGTTTAATAAGCATCTCTAAAATTTGTGGAGCATGGATGAGTACTACTAAAAAGCTAAAGAAAAGGATAATACTGGCTCACCTTTTAAAATAGAGGGGTTGCTGAAAGGAAAGAGGCAGCGACTCCTGTAGACTAGTCAGACTGATTCTAATATTTGGCAAAATTCTGGAACAAATTAATGTAAAGTTTGGAAATATCTAGGAAATAGAGGACAAAAAGCAGCCAAAAATATCTTAAGAATGAATCACATTTAACTAATGTAACCCCCTTCTACGGCAGGGCAGCATATCTGTGGATAGAGGCAAAGCAATAAATCCGTCTGTATCCTGGCTTCAGAAAAGCTTTTAAAACAGTCTTACATAACACTTTCGTAATGAATTCAAGACATGTGAGCTAGGTTAAACTATTGTAAGGTAGGCTCAAAATCAGTTGGGCAATTGTGCCATAGAAGAGTTAACAATGATTTGTGGCCAAAATGAAAAGCTCTGCCAAACAGACTCTCCCTGGGGTCTGTTTGAAGATGTCATTGACGAGGCTATTTTATTAAAGGCTGTAATGAACCAAAGATGGGGTGAGATGCAATTGTGTTTGAGGGTGGGATTAGAATTAAAAATATTTTGGTAAATTAGAAGTGAAGTGATCTGAAAAGTATAGGATGAAATTTAATGGGGTTGAGTGAGTGTTTGGTGGTACTAATTGCCTGAGTATATACGGATGAGGAGCAATGGGGTAAGCAGAGGTTCTGCAGAGAAAGATTCAGTGCTAAGTCACAGGAGAAATGTGATTTAGCTGTGCTGCTCTATTACTAAAGATTTGAACAGATCTGTAACAGGAAGGACACAATTTTTTCTCCCCTCTTGTCACTGTAAGACTTCAGCTGGAATGCTGTATCCAGTTTCGAGAATTACATTTCAATAAAGACTTGGGCTGGTTGCAGAGAGCAGAAAGGAAAGCACTAAGAATCATTAGATGTTAGGAGGATGAGGGCAGACTGAATGGACTGGGTTCTTTAACCTGATGAAGGGAGTACCAGAGGGGTGACACAGTAGTTTGCAAGCCTGCTCTAAAAACAAAACAACAGTCTTATCTCTGTGGTGACTAGAAAAAGTAGTAATGGACATGAACTGCAGGAAGATGGGTTACAAGTAGGATTTTCGTGACTTGCTCTGAGAAAGACAGGAAACACTGAAATATCCTGTTGGGAGACTGTGTGGTGTGCTGTTGGAGAACACTGAGAAGTTAAGTACCTGTCAAGAGTGATCAAAGCGTGATTGATACTATGCTGGTAGTGAGGTACAGAAGATGACCTGTTGATGTCCCTTATGACAATATTTAGAAAGCTGCTGTCCATTCTTTGTGATAAACATTGCATATGTGTCACACTAAAAGTGTAGCTAGAACTTGGGTGTTGGTATACAAGTGCCAAGGACACCAATTTTGCAACCTTTTCTGGAGTCCCATCTGTGTATGATCACGGAAGAGTCAGTTCTTCAGCCACTGGAATAAAAGACAGGCTGCTGGGGTGGATTTACAGGGATTTGGTCTTGTAACTTTTGGGTGCATTGGTCAACATAAAAATTAGTCTTAGGTTTAGTAAAAGCTTTCATTAAAGCTTAGGTGTCGGTGTAATCACAAGGGAAATCCAGATTTGGATACAGTGGATAAAGTTTTACTGAACTGAAGACAGGAGATGTAATTGCAGTTGGGCAAAATCAAAACAAATGTAACCAGTTCAATGCACTGAAGTGTCATTTCAGTGGTAAGCTGACAGTCGTGCATATGGATAGAGTTGGGGAGCTGCCTCTGCATGTTAGTATTTCCTGTGCTAAGTCACTTTATTATTTATAGATAATGTACTGCCTAGCGGGAAGCTAGCTTGAAGCATTTTACCTTTTATTAGAAGGTACAATTTTAATAAAATCCAGTCATTCTAAAAGGGTAGGGGAGGGCTGTGATCTGTCAGCTAACCGCAGATTGCTTCAGGTTGGTGGGCAAAGCCCACAGAACATGTATGGTGTTGCAAAATGCTGGGGAAAGACAGAAGACTACCCAGAGGAAAGCAAGCAAGCAAGAAAGCCACTGTACTAGTTGACAGGCTACAATGGTAGCTATAAGGCTTAAAGGCTTCTGATCTAATTCCTACTTCTGCATCCTATCTGCCTGCTGGTGCTTTTATAACAGCAATAAATCTGTTATTCTGGAGTTTAAATTCAGGCTAGCTGGGAAGCTTTTTGGAAATACTTGTGACTGGCAATGGAATTATCCAAATGAGTGGAGTTACAAGACTGAGAAATACTATGGTCAGTTTATTTTATTATAATATATTGTGTTGTATATTTTGATGAAAGATAACGTAAGGTACCTCAAACACTTAATCCCCTTTGAACTAGGGTGTAAATTAAGTTCTTTCAAAGCTCAATGGGATTTAGCAATTGTTGGGTAAAAACATTGCTAGTACCCATGTTCTGTTGCAAACTGACACATAGAACGTGATGAACAGTTGTGCAAATGTACTTCCTCTTTGTCCTTCCACCCTCCCTCTTGTGCTGATACTGCATGGTTGGTTGTTATTGCTGTGCCAAAAAGCAGAGAAAGATCATGACCGGGGGGGGGGGGGGGGAAGTTTTTTTTTTTAAAAAAGGGGAAAACACCCCCTTTTTTTTGTTTTTGGGAAAATTTTTTTTTTTTTTTAAAAAAAATTTTTAAAAACTTTTTTTTTTAAAAAAAAAAATTATGAAACCATCTTT